>ENA-ORXC01001338-ORXC01001338.1-marine-metagenome-genome-assembly--contig:-NODE-1338-length-14705-cov-9.801545_pt1 | contig 14705 bp, 19 predicted proteins | sample MGYA00237865_ERZ511478 | MGnify/ENA metagenome assembly ERZ511478 | reverse complement strand
GGGGGCAGGCGGCGTGGGGTACGAGAAAATTCTCGACTGGCCTCCATGGAAAGAGCCTCTCCCGACGCGTGCTTGGCTGACAACTCCTTAATACCCGCCTGTGGGCCCTGTTCTGTGGACCTCTCAGATAGCCCCGATCTTGGGGCCAGTCTTTTTCAGGTTCTTGGGGTTAAATGTTTGCAACGCCAAAGCTCATGTGCTAACTGGAGCTTCGATGAGGGGTGTCCCAAATCGTGTTTTCCTCACAGGGGGCTACATGCGGGTCTTTCTCACGTTTTTATTGGTAAGGTGGTGCCCTTTTCTTCGTGCACAAATTGTCAGCACATGCCTGCTCTAGTATCTGTGCCTTTGATTGGGCCGCGTGATCGTCACCTGTCGAAGTTGCAATGAATGACACTTTTCCCCATGACACGTCAGGATGTGCCGCCTCTGCTAACACTGTCAGGGGCTGTTCTGGAAGCACAGTGGGACCGAGTGGGTCACATTACATTATCGGACCGTTGCAGAAGGCCAGTGGGCCGAGAGAAAACGAAAAAACCGCCATGTCTCATTTTTGGGACACGCACCATAGCAGGATACGAATATCCACCGATGCTTCATATCTCATGACGGATGACCCCCTTGGCTGAGATCCGACATCGGCAACCCGGAGCCTGGTGAGACTGGAAACTGGGGATCTGATTGGTCTGTTCACTTTGATTGAATGCCGAGACTGGAAATTGCCGTCTGGCATCGGCTGTCCCAATCTGGTCCAGTCCCCGGCCCCAACCCTGCCTTTGTCCCAGGAACAGCATCCCCATGGATTCAAACGCATTGAATTTTGAAGTGGTGGGCCCGATCACACCCCCTCGGGTCGACTTGGCCACCGTCCACGTTCATCCGCTTCTCACACGCCCTCCTCACCACCTTGCCCCATGCAGTCGTCACCATAGATTGTCTTGGAACCCACCTTCACCGCTCAACGTCTTGCGCCCCTTGCGTGTGCGAGCATGCCGTCTGGCAGTGTCATCCCTGAGGCGCAAGCCGCTGCCGGTGCAGCCCTGCCGCCTGGCGTCGCGTCCGCGCTGGCTACGGCGGCCCGCCGGGTAGCTGCTCCTTCTTCAACCGACCTAGTTGGTACTGCCGCCGGGGCAGTCGCTTCCGTGCGTGCTTCTAGTGACGTCTCCGTCTTGTCGTCTCCTTCAGCCTCGGCAACCTCGGTGCCCGGCACGGCTGGATCCGCTTTTGTTGCCACTGCCGCTGAGGCCGTCGCCGCTGGACGAGCCGACGCAGGGGTCGGCCCTGCCCGTTCTCGTACGGCGGGTGTCGTTCCCATATCACCACCTGTGGCCTCGGATGTTCGAGATGCGCACGCAGCTGCCACAGCTGCCGCGGGGGCGGTTGGACGGGCAGCTGCGCGGGCGTCCATTAGCGCCGCCAGCCGCGCCACCAGCGGAGCAGCAGCGGCAGGCAGCAACCGCAAGAGCGCGGGACGCAGTGCTGACGGCGGGCTGGCGCCAGGTGGTGGTCGGTCGGCGCGTGGTCGTGCGGCAGGCCATGGGGAGCTGGAAGGAACTCTCCACCAAGCAGTTGATGTGCGCATGGAGCGCCACCTGCCTCGCGCTGTCTCACCCACCCGCCCCTACATGTCTCTGGTGCCCTTGCAGGTGCTGCAGAGCGCCGAGACCACGCGCGAGACGCTGCAGGAGCTGTGCCGTGAGCGGAGAATCCCTTTCGGTGTGAACGATTCGGGGGCGTCCCTCAAGGCCAGCCTCGTGCGCTGCAACGCCCACAACCGGACGACATGGGGTGCAAGAATGATGTTTATGGCCACCTACGTGCAAGGCGAGGCGCAGAAGGACTGTGGTGGCATGGAGGCGTTCCACATGGCCATGGCTCACCCGCTTGGAGTGGGAGTGGACCAACCCCCAGTAGCGACTGATGCCTCGGTACCTTTCTCTGTTGCGGCGATTCCCTCTCTGCCTACAGGCTTGCTGCCTCCGTCTTCACCTTGTCCGTCTCCCTCCCCTGCACGACCCCCACGGTGTCCACCGGCTCCTTCCGGACCGCAACTACTGCCAGACGCTCCACCCGCCATCGCATCTCCACGTAGTAGCACTCCCTCATTGTCCTCACCGTCGCGCGACTCGGCTCCACAGCCACCGTCAGTGGGCACGCCATCGTATCTTGACCGACATCACGAGTCGGGCACGCTGGCACCTTCCGCGGCTGCCTCGCCCCCCCCCCCTATCGCCCCCGTCTCCGGCGAGTTGCTGCCATCCTCGCACCACGCTGCACTCATGATGCAGTCGTTTGCTGCTGAGCAAGCTGCACGGGTGAACGTCAACGTTTCTCATTTCAATGAGCTACGTGGGATGGTGGTCAACATTGCCACAGCCGTCAACGCGTCTGCTCAGTCGGCTGCCGCATCTTCGAATCGTCTCGATGGCGCGATGGCAAAGGTCGTTGCTGGAAACACGGAGGTAACGGCGGCGATGGCATCCATCAAGGCTGCCGCTCCGCACTTGTACGCGGCAATGCACAGGCCATCCAAGCGTGCCAAGCAGATGGCCGGCGGCAGCGGTCGAGTGCTCGCCAACCGAGACGGTATCGCGGACACGCCTGGCAGCGGGAGCGGTAGCAGCGGGGCCGCCACTGGTGACGGCGGTTTGGACGGCTACGAGGGCATTGCGGACGACGGCGGCGGTGGCGCCGCCTCCGCCAAGGTGCTTTCGCCTCGTGCTACCCCTACCTACTACTACGACGTCGTGCACAACATTACCATCCCGCCCGAGATGGTTACGGACACGCTCAAGTCCGAGCCGTTGTTTAACCAACTCCGCACTCTACTGACGCTGTGCCATGTATCGACGGGACACCAGGGCCTTTTTGGGTCACTAGCAGTCAACGGGCTGTACCCAGATGGGGTCAAGCGCACCAAGGAGATGCGAAGTCGTGGCGGAGTGACCGGCACCATCAACGCTGCCAAGACCGTCCGCTTGACCAACATTATCAAGAACAAGGTTGTGCTCTACCTCCGGCAGTTGTCCTGGATGCACTCTGTCGTTCCTACCGTCATCAAGCAACCGCATGCAGCTTCCTTTGACCACATGAAGAGCGCGGAGTTGGGAGAAGACGACCAGAAGGCTCTGGCGGAGGCACTGCGCCGCATCGCCGATGAGTACGTGTTAGCCCCAAACCACGCTCTGCGAGACCCCATCAAGGCTACATCCAGTCTCCTTCGCGATCAGCTCAAGAAAATGTCGGGACGGCCGGGCACACCTGGCCCCATGAGCGTCATCCTCTCCTCTTCACCGTTTCGGGAGCTCCTCTCTGAGGCGGAGAAGAATGTGAAGGCGAAGTACAAGTAGCCGCTGAGGCACGATAAACACAGCTACTTTGGTTGTACCTGCTTCCGCACTCACATCTGTTGTGGGCCTGTATAAATCAGCCGGACCTCGCGGCCACCCGCATGATATGAGAAGCAATGGACTGGAGGACACACCGGATGCCGGCGCCACGGTCTCTCCCACTGCAATGATCCGGATGTCCCAAAGGTCGCGCCAGACACACGATGGGCCGCTCGGAGCAAAACAGCACAGAGCAGACGGGCGAAGACGCTCGCATTGTATCTCATGCGGCTTTGGTATCGACGCAGGGAAGGTCAAGGCAGTTGGAGGTGAGGCGAACTTGATATCCCAGTCTGCATTTGGAACGCACGGTTCAGTGTCCTTTAAGTACACCTGTCCGTGTCAGAGCGGTGTCTGTCAGATCAGACGCGACGCGTCTGCCACTTGTCATGCACCTCGTCTCGTCAATGGCCTTTCAGACCTCACAAAGCACGTCGCTGGCCATAGATTTGATCTGATCTGTGCAGTGTCGAGACCGGCAGTGCAATAGATCCGGGCTCGTCCAATCAGCAGGATACTGCGTCTGTGCTGTCTGGATCGTGTCTGGCCAGACATTGCATGCCGCATTCTGTGGCGAGGTGGATCGTGTCGGGGGGTGGATCGTGTCGGGCGGTGGATCGTGTCGGGGGGTGGATCATGTCGGGGGGTGGATCGTGCTCGGGGAGCTGGGCCACGCTTGACTTGGATACAACTGCGCGAAGGCGCGTCTGTCATATAACCAAACAAGGAGACGGAAGGCACCTGAGGGATGCTGTGTGCACCTCGCAATGGTGGAGGCGACTTCAAGTGATACGTAAAACGAGGTGCTTGGCTATCCTACTGGTACAGTTGGTGCGTAATGGCGACCGCATTGTTCGCCATCAATGAGCGGTGGTGGTCACAAGGCGCTGCACGCATCGCAACGGTCTCCCCAAAGTGACGCAGGGTGCACATGAGTGTGTGTATCAGCCACAGAGGTCGTAGGTCATCACCTTCAAGACCTGGTCCCAAGAGTTCCCGTCCAAACAAAGTCGCCAACCCATGAGCAGAGAAACATCCGTGAGCAATGCGCGCTCGCAGAGTGGTGTCCCGCTGCCGCAGGACGTGTTGAGGGTCAGGCAAACCACGCAGCACCTCACCTCCCAAGTGTGCTAGCCGCTCCGCCGAGTAGTACACCGTAACACGACACGCGGGACTAGTCCAATAAGGTCATTGCTGGCGCCGCGCACGAGATGCGGGGCCGCCGCCATCCAGCCGACAAGCGTAGGCCACCGCCCACGGCATAGCCGGAGATAGCGGGTAGCGAACGCCCACCTTCGCCATCGCCTCCATCCACGGAGGGCTTGGCTCTTGACGCGCGGGAAGCACCACCGCCAGCGCCTCCTCAAAGGAAGTCAGCGCGAGCGCCTGGGGAATGCCCGCAGTGGGCACCGTCGGGAACCCCGCGTTGAGAATGTCCGCTGGGTGCGGATCAGCAGGGCACACACGAAGAGGCGGCGGCCTACGGTCGGCAGGAAAAGCCACTTCCAGCGCAGGAAGAACGGCATCAAACACACTCGCCACTGACTGTGGTGCAGGGCCAAGATGGCTTAGCCCAGCCAAGAGCGGCGGCAGTCGAAGGAGAGCCAGCGGGAGGGCTCGTGCGGCATCCGGCGGCTGGGAAGATGCCTCAAGTGCCGACGGGAAAGGGAGAGCAGGGGCAGGCGGGGGAGGAATCGTGGGAGGTGGCAGCGGGGGGGGAAGCGTGGGAGGCGGCAGCGGAGGGGTAAGCGTGGAAGTCGGCAGCGGAGCGGGAAGCGTGGAAGGCGGCAGCGGGGGGGGGGCGGTCGATGCCGCCACAGGAGGGGGCGTAGGAAGAGGAGTGATGGGCTCCTCCTCGAGAAACTCATCAAGCGGCACCCCGTCCGCGTCAACCCACCCTTGGTAGCCAGGTGGGGCGGACGGCGGCGGAGGGGGCGTCGGTGGAGGGGAGGAGGGCGCTGGCACAAGAAGAGCCGGGGCGGCAGCATCAAACCATTGTTGGTGGCGGCCCGTAAAGAATGATGGTGCGGTGGTGGCTGGGGGAGGGGGAGGGGGTGTAGGTAACGCAGAGGGCGGATGCGCAAGTCGATCCATGGTCTGCAGCAAGAGGACGAATGATCCTCGTCGCGATTGAAAAGGGAGGTGAGATGAGCTGGTGCAGCTCAGCACTCAGTGCCGCGCAACCCGAGCACACCACCCTTCAGCCAGGACCTGACGAGACGACGGGCCTGCCTTAAGCATTCGCAGTTTCTGTACTTGGATGCAAGTATAATGTACAGCACACAGGCGATGGCCCCCCTGGGACAAGAAGCGCACGGAAAGAGTGCACCATCAGAAGGGTATAAATTGGTGCCTACTCCTCTGTACCTTCTGGACATCGAGATGCCAGGTCCCCGATCATTGTATGCCGACACTGATGCGCCGGCTACGCACCGTGGTCAGGTCGAGTGCAAGGTCACATAGAGCTCCAGGTGAGCAGCATCAGGTATTCAAAGTTGCTGGCTCAGCCCTGCGGCCATCTAATAGAGACAGATGTCTACCACCCTGCACAATTTTGGAGCTTCATGAGGATAGTTGGAAGACATGTGCTGTGCGAGATCGAGCAGCGCACACCTATGGAAGGAGAGGAAGCCTCTGGCCGCGGGCATACATTCGTTGACCCGTCTCTGGGTTCGGTCCCTTGCAGCCCCCATCATACCCTTTCGAATGGAGTGCAGCCGCTGTGTGCAGTCGTTGTCACTGTGTGCAGCATTTAAGGACATCCCGACATGCCGCATCCTGGTCACAAGCGCAACACTGGCTACACAGATATCTGACTTTAACTCACTGCGATTGCGCTTCTAGCTCTGCTGTGTCGTGAGTGCAAGCGCTGCGCCATCGCGCTTGGTTCCACGGCATTGTTTTGTTGCCTTACGGAATGGGTCATTGAAAAGGTACAAGGGCCCACCGCCGTGTGACTGCAACTCGATGAAGCATATGACAGCCGAACTATCAAACGATACTGGGCGCATCGATAGTGCTCCACACTAGAAGCAACCCCCTATTACAAACCTAGGCTCGACCTGTAGGCCATTTACGAAGGGTCTCAGTACACACAATAGAGCGATGGAAGACTGGTGCGGAACGACCGCACCGTGCGCGCTACACAGTCTCACCATCCCAGTCATGATGAACGACGTTGCATGTCAACGTCGTACTGCGTGCGGCACCCTCGGTGCCCGCCTACACGCTCAGCAACGCTGTGCCTCCGAGAGGGACGGATTGCACGCAGACGGACTGGTCCGTGCACGCAAACTTGCTCATCAGGAGGGGGGCCACGGCATTACCTGTGTGTACTTGACTCGAGACTTACTTTCGGCTTGATCCCGCCCAGGAGATATGGACTCGTTCCCGCAGTGCCTCCATCAGATCAACCGCAGCGCTTCACCTGTCCATGTGACTGTAGGCGGTCCCCGACGCAGTGAAGCTGTGAAGCGCCGATCTGCCGTGTGGCTATTGCGAGACCCACCTTTGGGAGCCCCTCGGGTCACCTTGCGGCTGTGCCGTTGCGTGCCTGCGAGCGGGATGGCGCCTTGATTTCCCCTGCTCGGCCTTCTGGCCTGCACGCCCCACTTCGGTGAGTGGCGTGGCGGAGCGTCTCTTTGGTAGGCACCGGTCTTGGTGCCTCTCTCGTGGCGCATGCGCGCCCGTTCTACTGTACATTCATTGCTGATATCGTGTGTGCGTTTGGTATGTTGCGTTCGGCCCTCCCATACCCCACATGCAACGTCGACGGCCGCTGCGACGCGTATTAGCTTCCGCTCCGCACCGACCACAGCTGTGCTCCCCAGGGCTCGCGTCTTGGGATCATGTGGGGAAATGGCTGTGCGACGATCGTGCATGCACATCAGCCTTCCCGTCACTTAATGCTCTTGACGCCATGACTCACAAAGGCATCTCGTGGCGGCTCTGCTTTGTCCTGTGTTGCCTTCTCCCTTGTTCTCTGTGTACCTGACGCTCATGTTTATCATCTCTTGCTCGTTCCCTCTCCCCTCCCCCATGGGGCAGATGCCGCTACCAGCTCTGGCTACTCCGCTCGCCCTGCACGTTGTGTCACGGCCATCGGCCCCTATCCCTGTGCTCCAATCCCGCCAAGGTCGCTGCAGTCGGGTCGTTGCTTGACACCTGTGCCCTCCCGCCCACCGCGCCCGCACGTACGGACACCGAGCTGGTCTTGCTCGACCAAGCGTACCCCCATCTTGGGCGTATCGGGGCCTCCTGTGGCTTGGCCAACGGCCATTGACATGGCCTCGCTATTGCCAGTCAATGAATCGGCTGGCGCGCTGGAGCAGACTACGGCTGGACTGCCTTCTTTGGCAGAGTTGCGACGGTCTTCTTCTCCTGCAGCGGGCAGCTCATCTGCAGACGGTACTGGTGCTCCTCACCCCTTGGGACGGCCTGTATTGCGTGGCATGCAGAGGTTTGTCGTGCAGCAGTGTCAACAACGAGGAGGCGGCCGAGATGGCCGAGCGCGCGGTGAATGCAGCGCGACGGTCGACGGCAGGTGGGACTGTGTCCATCGGCGGCGGGGCGGGTGGGGGGGAGCCAGTTCACCCAAGTGCAACGGTTGGCGGTCTTTGCGCTGCACGTGGGCTTACAAGCCAGCCGGACATTGGCTCCCGAAGTGGGGCGCCTGCTGGGGGTGCGCCGTTCGAGCCGGCGTTTGATTTTGTCGTCATCCCGACTGCGGACGAGCTAAAGGACGTTATCGACTCTTTCGTGAGCCCCTACATGATGGAGATCACCAGCACGTGGCCGCAGCCGGTGTCGTCGCGGCTGCAGAAGCGCATGAAGACAATCGGCAAGAAAAGCGCTGGAGCGCGTAAGGGTGTCCTGCGCGGCAGCAATGCGACCATGAAGACTTGGTCGAGTCGCATCCGCACGGCCTGTGCTTTTGCCAACTTCGTTGGGCGTACAGTGTGCATCGACAAGACGAAGCCTCGTCCTGACGAGGTGGAGATCGACCGGGGGGTGCGGAAGTTCTTCCGGTGCATGAACCAGTACACCAAGTTGGTCATCACGACCTTCCTAGAGTGCCGCCGCCGCGGCTATGCTGTGGCCGGGGGTGGACGCCGGCTGAGCGCTACCTCTCTCAAGGATTACACGTCTGGACTGGCGTTTCTGTTCGCGGAGGCTAAGGTGCACGGTGCACGCGGCACCGTCGGGGTCGTCCCAGACTGCTGCGAACGCACCTCCCCGTGGCAGCCCAAGGGCGTCGCAGAGCTGCAGGAGGAGAAAAAAGTCTGGGCTGACCCGGGGACCTACACAGGGAATCCGATGGCGACTGCGGATGTCCGCGACTTCCGCGGCGCCACGAACAAGGAGGCCCGTCACGGCGGCGAGACGCAGCTGAGCTCCGCCCCTGTGACGGAGTCCACGATGGAGCGCTGGTTTGGCGTGTTGGTCCGGGACCACCTCCCCGCGACGGACGCAGTCGGCGCTCGCGTCTCGATCGTTTCGGCACTCAACGCCATGGTTTCGTCCGCCGTCAGTGGGGCTAGCAGGGCCGCGTCGGTAGGCGCGGCGGGAGCGGACAAGACGACGTCCGATGCACAGAAGGAGGCCGTGCAGACAGAGGAGACCGACGAGGGGGAGCAGTCGTCGGGCGACATGTGCAACACGCCCTCCTTCACGCCGCCCTCCAACGCACTGTCCGACTTTTTGGTCTACGTCTTTTACGTCTTTGCATTCATCACCGTGGCGAGGCCCATCACGCTCATCAACCTCATGTGGAAAGACATTTCCTGGCCGGACATGAACGTCGCCGAGAACCAGCAGTTTTTTAACAGGTGCGTCTCTTGCCCGTCGCTGTGCCGGTCACACGGTGAAGCACATCATGCGCGCGTGAGAGTCGTTTTGTTCTCTCCGTCACCACGTGATACAGGACACGTCAAGCAACTCACATCTAACAGCAGCTTGTGCGCACTTGTACTATGTTGGCAAGTGTGTGCTTCTTCGTGTATTCATTGCTCACAGACACAATCACCAGAGGTATGTGGAGGTCAAGCTCAGGATTACCAAGACCGGCCAGGACACGAGCGACGTCATGACGCTGCGCCTCTTCAGCTTCTTCTGCGACATGAGCAAGGCAGACAAAGAGGACGAATCCATCACCGCCTACGTACAATGCCCCGGCGAGCACCTCAACATCCCGCAGCTGCTGCAGCCGCTCATTCTGTTCGCCTGCTCTGCCCCAGGCGTGCGGATGGACATGGGAGTGATTTCCGAGCAGCCGCTTTTCCCAAGCCTATCCGTGCGCAACGTGGCGGGTACCGTGACGTTCTTCAAGATGAAGTCTGAGACTGAGGTGAACGCGCGGTTTGCTGCAGACCTATCGCGCATCGGCCGGGATCTCTGCAACGGGGACCGCGTCGTGCGCATGTATGGATTCCGCCGTGGGGGGGCGCAGGCGCTGCTGGACCGCACGGGTCCTTATGAGCAGGTCATGCGGCTTGGTGGTTGGCAGCCGAACTCGAACTCGTTCTTCACCTTCATCACGTCCATGAACGCCAAGGGCACTTTACGTTCAACGCTGCGCTCCTTCACACAGGATGAGGTGGCACAGGTGGTAGCGCAGCTGATGAGCTCCTACAATGAGTGGGCGGTCGGCGTTGTGCGGCGCCTGTGCGTCCAAGCGCAAGTGGAGGATGGACAATTGGTCCACCATTCTGTCGTGGCTTTTGAGGCGGAGAACGTCAAGGTGCTGTGCAGCGTTGTGAGCGAGTGCATTTTGACATTGCGACATGGCAAGGCGGACGAGGCCGTGTCATCAGATGAGGAGGACTAGTTGTCTTTCTCTTTCTCCATGGGAGCTGCCGGCCTCATCTCGCCTTGTCGACATGCACTTGGCTATATCCAATGACTACCGCGTCTGTATTAAACTTATGGGAGTGTTCACGCGTCGCCGTCGAGTCGCGTCACGGCGCATGACCTACCTTGTCTTATTGCTGCCAGGCACTCTTCTCCAGCACTCGCACTGGCAAGGTCGTCGCTCCTCTCGGATTTTCCAGGCGTGCTTTAAGAATAGTCCAGATTTGTGATTTCCATTGATTCTCGATCGATTTGCAAGAGGCGATTTTGATTCATCCACGAGCGCGTCCAGCGGTATTTAGAAGGAAAAGTGATTCAATCCCAGCGAGCTAATCGGACAAGTCGTGCATTGACGCTCGCCGCGAAGTCGCAGGCAGCACAAGCTAGTCGTACCAATGAGACTGTCAGACTACGAGGGCGATGCTTGCCGACGCGAGCCAGTGGGACCAGGCGGTGAGCCACGCGGTCGCTTCGGCGGCCCCGACGCGGGCGGTCCCCCCCGCCGCCTCCGCCGTTGCGGCGGCGACCGACGGCAACGCGCGGAGGTCAGCGAGGCCGCCCGCGCTGAACACCCGCTCCACCGCCGTGCCCTTAACGACGGGCGCGACGGGGGGGGCGCCCGAGAGGGCGACGAGCGGGCTCGGCGCCGCCACGTCGCCGCCGCCGCCGCCGCCGCCGCCGGGGGCGGGTGCGGGTGCGCCGCCACCCGCCACCGCCGGCGCGGCGGCGCGGAGGAAGCGCAAGCTCAGGGGCCCCGCGAGCGGCGCCTCAAAGTAGTGCAGCGCGTGGACGAGGACGAGCACGCTCGCCTAGAAGTCGCAGGCAGCACAAGCTAGACGTACCGATGAGACAGTCAGACCACGAGGGCGATGCATGCAGACGAGTGCCATGAACATAAAGCTATTCGAGGAAGCACAGCCCATTGCTGGCGTTCATTTAATAGGGAACGAGCGACTCGTTGAAGGACGCTGCCAAGCTGTCAACAATGACCTTCTCCTCGTCAAAACCAACCAAATGGAGACCAGACAAAGTGGGGGTGCGGGAAAGACCCGAAAGGGCCTGGCCAGCAGCCCAGGCACGGCTCAAGTCGACAGCCACCTCCAACAGCGTCCATCCCTGTGCCCCGTGGATGGTCATGGCCCAGCCGAGCACCAATGGCACCTGCGTGCGTGTAGCTGCAGTGCTCAAACCGTCAAGGGCAACCACGCTGCCCGTCGCGGGCACAACGTCCACGGTAGAGAACCCCCCGGTGGGCAACTCGAAGCGCACAGTTGGATACTGCACGCACCCTACCCAAAAAAAGCAAAGTACAACGCCGCGGGAGCCGCAGGGTACCCCGTTCTTCATCAGGCAATTCGATGGGACGATGACACACGCACCCACCCGCAGAGAAAGCGTCCTTGGATACCTTAACGTGTCCAACACGTTTGCCGCCTCAACGTCCCCAAGGTACTTGGCCTTGACCACGTCGCGCGCATGGTAGGTCATCTCCCTTCCCGGCAGACGGCGGAGCTCGTCCTCGTTCTTTTCTTTGGCCTTGAGAGTGTGGCAAAAAAGCCAAACAGCCGACCTCGGCGGGTCCGCCGACCGGCGCGTGGCGAGTAGGTCCATGTCCTCCTTCGTGTGGTTGCCCAAGCGCATCCGCAGGAGCAAGTCCAGCAGCCGACGGTCTTGAATGTGCCGCCAGTGTGTGTCAAGAACGACCGCACGGCTCCCAAACACGTCGCGCCAAACTTGGGACACGAAGGCGAAGTTGCCGAACGGGGGAGCCAGCTGCAGGAAGTCACCAGAGAACAGTACGGTCAACCCGCCAAAAGGTGCGTCCGGCAACCGTCGCACGCCACGCAAAACCAGGTCCAGGCGGGTGATGAAGGCGGCCGACAAGGTGCCGACCTCGTCAATAACAAGCACCATGGACGAGCAGATGCGCTTCTTGGCAGCAAACGGAATGACCTTGTCGAGGACCACGTCAAGAGGCGTCGCCACGTCAGCGTCCCCGTTGATAAATCCGGCCCAGGCGTGCACAGTGGTGCCGCCCACGAGAGCCGACGCCACGCCGGTGCTTCCACACACGCTCACTGCGGCCCCGGCCGCTCGCAGAGACTTGACAACGTCGTTGATGAGGTACGTCTTGCCACAGCCTGGCGGTCCAGTAAGGAAGACACTGGTGCGCGCGGCGAGCAGGCGGCACACCTTGAGCACCGCGCCGCCCAGTGTCGCTGGTAGAAGCACCCTTGGGAGACGAGCCACTTTCAGGTCCTCATGCCGGTCTCTCCACCCACCGGGACCGCCGTAAGACCAAGCCACTCGGTGCCGTGCCGACATAGATGAGTTCCGGCTGCCATCGTCCCGAGAATGTCGCTGCGACCGCGACTTTAAAGTGGACGACAAGCCACCCACCTCCCCGGTCCAGGACGGGACACTGGCGGGTGTTTGCTCTGCCGCTTGTAGGATGACAGACCGCCGACGCGCCAGGCAGCCAGGAAGAGCCCTTCGCCGCGTCACGGTGCTCAATGAAGCGCTTCCGCTGCCGCCCCCAATGGCGGCATGCCCCGACTGCCACGATCGCCGCCTCTTGCCGCGGCCGGCAGTAGGAGGTCCTCCAGGAACAGGGACTTGGTCGACGTCAATCACATCGGGGGCGGAGGCGTAGCGCGATACGCCCTCCACGCGCACCCCGTTGAGAGACGTAGAGCCGCCCAGCGCCGTGAAGAAAGCAGTCGTGCTGTTCACGTCAAACAGGTCCACCAGCGTCGGTGCCGTGCCGGCACCAAAAGTGCGCAGTAGGCAGTCTTGTGGATGTAACCCCGATTGAGCGAGCGGGAGCGTCAGGGAGTTGGGCTCGTCAAGCACAACGGCCACATCGGCATCGCCGGGGGTCGCGTCAGCAACCCATATCCTTGCGTCGGTATCGTTGTAGAAAATGCGCAAGTACAGCGTGCGAGGGCGAAGGAGGTAGGCACGCAGGTGCTCTGAGGAAGCTGGCGCTGGTCCGTCAAGAGCAAAGACTTGGCCAGATGTAGGCGCGGCACGGGATCGGGCGCAAAGGAACAACGTCGGATGGTCCATATCGGTGCAGTCGATCAGCATGGAGGGGGATGGGTGGAGCAACAGAGCCGTCAACAGCACACAACGGTGCAGCACGTCCAAAAGACGATGGCTGTGGGGAGCGGTGGGGAGGCGACGCGCCGACCAGGGGCGCGGGGGCCAAGCAGGTGGGGCGCGGCGAGGGGGGCGACGCGCCGTCCAACGGTGCGGGGTCCAAAATGGTGGGGGGCGGTGGGGGAGGCGCCTCGCCGTCCAGTGGTGCGGGGTGAAAGAAATGAGGGAGCAGTGAGGAAGGTACGGAGCGGTGGGGAGGCGACGCGCCACCCAGCGGTGCGGGGACCAAGCAGGTGGGGAGCGGTGAGGGAGGCGACGCGCCGTCCAACGGTGCGGGGTCCAAAATGGTGGGGGGCGGTGGGGGAGGCGACTCGCTGTCCAATTGTGCGGGGTGCAAGAAGGCGGGGAGTGGTGGTGGAGGAGACGCAGCAGCACATGCCAGCGCCGGCGTGGTAAGGTCGGCGTAGTGGCCATGCACGCGCAGTCGGTACACGAGTGGCGGAACGCGCGGCCGCATTCACCCAGGCCTGCAGAACCCACAGACACCCGCTGCTCGACCCACGACTGCAGGGGAGCTGTTGCTCCGGAAGGGCGCAAAAAGGGCGCGCAAACGGTCCATCGGCTGCGCTGTGGCGTGAGGGGGCTCTTTCGTCGCCCGGCTGTGAGCAGTGAGGCACTTTGGGCGCCACAATCTGCCGGACCGTTGTCATTGGGCCGAGGCCCGGGCCAAGATATCTTGGAATGCAAGCAAATTGGACAGTGGATCCAGCCCCCACGGTTCGTCATGATGATCTCGGTTGGGTGCGCCGGCGTGGACCGCTCATTTACGGAAAACACCAGCGGCCGTGAGTCGATGATGGGGCCTTGATTCGGGCCCGAAGACATGGTGGCCACGCAGCGGCGCTCATCGACAATCGAACGCTGTGGTCGCAAGCGACCCGACGAGACGGCTGTGGCCCGGTCGGCCGGGTGGTGGACCGATGGCCTGTTAGGTGCATGTGAGGAGGTAGCCGTGGCGGGTAGCCCCACGATCTCCGGTGTGTCGTCGTCCTCGCGTGATGTCGGGCCGGGATATTATTGAATTTGGGCCACGGGCCAGGGTCCGCGTTGGGTAGTCCGAATTTCCCAAAAGTGAGCGCATGGTTTGCGCGGAATGAAGCCAGTGGGGTGGTGGCTCGCATTGGTCGTTGGGGTGGGGCTTTGGGGGGGAGATCGGCCGATTGTGGCCGAGAGGGAGTCGGGCCAATCGAAAGAAAGAGGGGTGCTACTATGAGAGTGCCCTCGGCAGGCGGCACCGAGAGAATTCCCAGTTTCGCCTCTACCACGAAACTGAGTGAACCTGACCGAGACTGGGCACGCCCTCCG
>ENA-ORXC01001336-ORXC01001336.1-marine-metagenome-genome-assembly--contig:-NODE-1336-length-14712-cov-3.554561_pt1 | contig 14712 bp, 14 predicted proteins | sample MGYA00237865_ERZ511478 | MGnify/ENA metagenome assembly ERZ511478 | reverse complement strand
TTTTGTTCGTGCAGTAAAAGAAGTAAGAAGTATTTTTCCGAACCTAGATCATCTTGTGATTTTTGCCGGCGCGTGTCAGTCTCATTTTGAATCATTAATTCGAGCGGGTGCTAATTTTGCAAGCTCACCTTCAAGAATTAACATCCACATGTTGGATCCCGTTTTTATTGTGTCTAAAATCGCGCTCACGTCATTTACTGACCATGTGAACGTTTGGGATGCTCTAAGGAATACGTTAACCGGTGAAGACGGCCTTGGAGGCGTTGAAACGAAAGGAATACTGCGAACTGGCATGCCTATGAAAGAAAATGAAGATTATTCAGAGTGAAAGAACGGATGGTAGCGATACTCATCCGTTTTCTTTTTTTACTCTATCTTTTAAGTTTCTGGTAAAGAAATGGGTCAGAAAAAGACATGCTATTTATAATGAAAACGCCTATAAATAAACAGTTTTTATCGATTACACATATTTTTCGACAAATTAAGAAATAATAAAAATGCACATCAGTAGTAAATAACAATTGACATTGTTTTTGCTTCGTTGTTATAATTTAAGTTTTATTTGACAAGATGATGCAAAAGATGTTATAATTTGTCTAAGTGAGGTGGAGGTTCCGATGGCAAAAACGATTATTGAGATCAAACAAACGTTACAATCTCAGGTTGGCAAACGCTTGACCTTAAAGGCAAACGGAGGTCGCAGAAAGACAATTCAACGTTCAGGCATCCTTGAAGAAACCTACCCGGCAGTGTTCATAGTTAAGCTGGATCAGGACACTAACGCATTTGAGCGCGTGTCGTACAGCTACACAGATATTCTTACAGATACAGTACAAATTACATTTAATGAAGAACAAGCGGCAGTAAGCGGTTAAGGCAATTGGTCTAACTGCTTTTTTGCTTTCTTTAGAAAGATTTATTCCCTTATATGGTTACATATTCGTAGTATAATGGTTGCTTTCTATCCTCAAACTAAGTGTGTCACAGGATAGAAAGGAGCTTGATTCGCATGGCGAGACGTAGAGGGATTATGTCCGATCATTTGAAAGAAGAAATTGCGAAAGAGCTTGGCTTTTATGATACGGTTCAGAAAGAAGGTTGGGGAGGAATTAAAGCTCGCGATGCAGGTAACATCGTGAAGCGTGCGATTCAACTAGCAGAAGAACAGCTTGCAAACCAACAAAAACACTGAACCCTGTGACGACCGCCTCTGGCTAATAGCCAGGGGCTTTTTTTGTTGCGAAATGCTGCTACGCTCCTTCTTAATCTGTTTCTTTCTTTTAGGGTTGTTGTGTTACAATAATTCACAGTAAGTTAAAATGTCGAACGGTAGGACGAAAATGTAGGTGAACGAGATGAGAAAAAAATTGAGTGTGAAAGCGCCAGCGAAGATAAACTTAGCACTTGATGTGCTTCATAAACGACCTGATGGCTTTCATGAAGTGGAAATGGTTATGACGAATGTAGATCTGGCGGACCGTCTTGAGTTAACCGAGCTAAGACGGAATGAAATCATTATTGAATCCACTAGTGGTTTTGTACCTGATGATCAGAGAAATTTGGCGTTTCAAGCGGCAGCCCTCCTCAAAAAGAAATTTAACATCCGACAGGGGATTGCCATTAAAATCGATAAGCAAATTCCTGTAGCAGCTGGATTAGCTGGCGGAAGTAGTGATGCGGCAGCAACATTAAGAGGTCTTAATGAACTTTGGGAATTAGGACTTACTTATGATGAACTTGCTGATATAGGTTCTGAGGTTGGCTCAGACGTGGCATTTTGCGTTTATGGAGGTACTGCCCTTGCCAAGGGACGAGGAGAGATTATCAAGCCGATCGATTCACCTCCTCCGTGTTGGGTCATTCTTGCGAAACCGTCGATTGGGGTTTCGACAGCAGAAGTTTATCGACGTCTTCGTACAAGTGAAATGGATCATCCTGATGTAAAAGGGATGATGAAGGCGATTGAGGACAAAAATTACGAAGCCATTTGTGACCTTCTAGGAAATGTTTTAGAAGATGTGACATTAAAACTTCACCCGGAAGTGCTTCAAATCAAAGAGAAAATGGAAAGTCTAGGTGCTGATGGCGTCCTTATGAGTGGAAGTGGACCCACTGTCTTTGGACTAACTCGTCACGAATCAAGAATGCAGCGAATTTATAATGGATTAAGAGGCTTTTGTGGTCAAGTTTATGCGGTTCGTCTGCTAGGTGAGAAGAACCCTTGAATAAATCCGTACATTAGTGATATATTATGAGTAATTATTCGGATTTTTTGGAGGTTCTTCTATGAAGATGAAACGGAGTTCTCGGTTAGTGGACATGACAAGGTATATGTTGGAGCATCCACACCGCTTAGTTTCACTAACTTATTTTTCAGAGCGGTATGGCGCAGCTAAATCTTCAATCAGCGAAGATTTGGTTATTATTAAAGAAAATTTCGAGCAACAAGGTGTTGGCTCGTTATTGACTGTTCCTGGTGCAGCTGGTGGTGTTCGATATATGCCGCTCATCAGTGATGAAGAAGCAGACCGCGTTGTTGGCGAGCTGTGTGATTTCTTAGAAAGTCCTGATCGCCTTCTCCCAGGTGGGTATTTGTATTTAACTGATATCCTAGGGAATCCAGAAATTATGAACCAGGTTGGCCGTCTTTTCGCATCTGTGTTCGCTGATCGTAAAATTGATTGCGTGATGACCGTTGCAACGAAAGGGATTCCACTTGCGTATGCAGCGGCCAGCCACCTTAACGTGCCGGTTGTTATCGTAAGGCGTGATAGCAAGGTGACGGAAGGTTCAACGGTAAGTATTAACTATGTATCTGGCTCATCAAAACGCATTCAAACGATGGCTCTTGCTCGTAGGAGTTTGAAGCCTGGCGCTAATGTCCTAATCGTGGACGACTTTATGAAAGCGGGAGGAACGATTCAAGGAATGGTAAACCTTCTTGAAGAGTTCCAGGCTGACGTAGCTGGAATAGGCGTTCTTGTTGAAGCGGAAGGTGAAGGAGAAGAACGATTGGTAGAAGAGTATGTCTCGATGATGAACCTAGGTGGAGTCGATATGAAAGAACGTTCGATTCAGGTAGCACCAGGAAACTACAAAAAATTTCTTGCGCGATTAACTGAAGGAGTGGAGAACGAATGAAAACTGTCTACACGAAATCAGCACCAGAAGCCATTGGCCCTTATTCACAAGGAATGATCGTTAACAACCTGTTTTATAGCTCGGGTCAAATTCCTTTACGAGCAGATGGAACATTTGTTGATGGCGCCATTGAAGAGCAGACACATCAAGTCTTTTCGAATGTAAAAGCTGTTCTCGAAGCTGCGGGATCATCACTTAATCGCGTTGTGAAAACAACCGTGTACATTAAGGATATGAATCAATTTGGAGCGATTAATGAAATATACGGGGAATACTTTGATACACACAAGCCAGCGCGCTCCTGTGTTGAAGTAGCGCGACTTCCTAAAGATGCCCTTATTGAAATAGAAGTGATTGCCTTAGTCGGTTAATCAAGTTGACGCACTCATTTACTGAGTGCGTCTTTTTTAATGGTTTTTCTGTTTAGATTCTCTCATTTGTGTCGAACATGGATTTTATGAGCTGCTAACAGCAAATTTTTATAACATTTTTTATATTTAGAAGAAGGATTTGTTGAGTATAAGTTGAATAGTGCATATATGCTCTAATTAATGGAAAAAGGTGGTGCACTCGAGTTGGAAATTACAGATGTTCGCCTACGTCGTGTGAATACGGAAGGACGCATGCGCGCAATCGCTTCCATCACAATGGATCATGAATTCGTCGTTCATGATATTCGCGTTATTGATGGGAATAACGGCATGTTTGTAGCGATGCCAAGCAAAAGAACTCCGGATGGAGAGTTTCGCGATATCGCTCATCCAATTTCCTCGAATACAAGGGAAAAGATTCAAACTGCAGTTTTAGCTGAATACCATCGTGTTGGTGAAATGGAAGCAGCTTATGAAGAAGCAGGAGCTTCCTGATCGAAAAGTCTGGTCAATTGACCAGACTTTTTTTATGTTTTACGACCGAATAAAAGAATACGAACCGAAATGTTCATCAACCTTTCTTTTCCAGCCTCATATATGGTGAGGATTTCCGGAACTTCCTTGAAAATGAGGGGTTTTTGAGATATAGTCAAAGTGGAAAAATAGGATGCGATGGAGGAACCATATACATGAATAGATTTGCAGTGGTATTAGCAGCAGGTCAAGGCACGCGGATGAAATCAAAACTTTATAAAGTGCTCCATCCCGTTTGTGGGAAGCCGATGGTTGAGCACGTAGTGGGTCAACTCGAAGAGCTTAAGCTTGAGAACATTGTCACTGTTGTCGGTCACGGCGCTGAGAAAGTTCGTGATCAACTTGGTGGTCGGGTCAATTATGTCCTCCAAGAAGAACAATTAGGAACGGCTCATGCTGTCATGCAGACGCAGGAAACACTAGCAAATAGTGAAGGTGTGACGCTTGTAGTATGCGGTGATACTCCTCTCATTACGAAAGAAACAATGGATGCTCTCTTAACATATCATGAGGAAAAGGGTGCAAAAGCTACGATTCTGACGGCAGACGCTGATAATCCATTTGGTTACGGGCGAATTATTCGTGATGAAAATGGACGTGTTCAACGTATTGTTGAACAAAAAGATGCAACTGACGAGGAACAGAAAGTGACGGAAATTAATACAGGTACATACTGTTTTGATAACAAAACCCTTTTTGAGACGCTTCAGTTAGTGAAAAATGAAAATGCTCAGGGAGAATATTATCTACCGGACGTTGTTGAAATTCTTCAAAAACAAGGTGAAGTCGTAGCAGCTTATCAAACAGCAGATTTCGATGAAACAATGGGCGTGAATGATCGTGTTGCGCTTTCTAAAGCAGAAGTTGCAATGAAAAAGCGCATTAATGAGAAACATATGCGTAATGGCGTTACTCTGATTGATCCTGATGCAACATACATCTCTCCAGATGCTGTGATTGGTCAAGATACGGTCATTTATCCAGGTACAATGATAATTGGGAACACCACAATTGGTGAAGAAGCTAAGGTTGGCCCTAATACTGAAATAAAAGATAGTCAGGTTGGAGATATGACCGTTGTGAAACAATCGGTTATTCATGATAGCGAAGTAGGAAATGCTGTAAATATTGGACCGTTTGCCCACATTCGACCAGCTTCACAAATTGGAGATGAAGTGAAGATTGGAAACTTTGTGGAAGTGAAAAAAGCTGTTATGGGCCATGGAAGCAAAGCATCTCACTTGAGTTATGTCGGCGATGCTGAAATCGGAAAAGATGTGAATCTTGGCTGTGGTTCTATTACTGTCAATTATGATGGTCAGAAAAAGTACTTAACAAAAGTTGAAGATGGGGCATTCATTGGCTGTAATGTGAATTTGATTGCACCTGTAACAGTAGGCAAAGGTGCAACGGTAGCGGCCGGCTCTACTATTACAGATGATGTTCCTAACCAGGCGTTATCCATTGCGCGCTCTCGTCAGACGAATAAAGAAGATTATGCAACAAAAAAGAAGGATAATTGATTTTTATAGGATAAGAAAGTATGAAAAGAGTGTTGTCTGCTCAAGCTTTGAGGAGTCGATATGGCATTTGTGTTTTTCTTATTAATAAATGGAGGGGTACCAGCCGATGGCTAATTATTTAGATCCAAATTTGAAAGTGTTTAGTTTAAATTCGAATCCTGACCTTGCAGAAGAGATTGTAGAGCACATAGGTGTTCCAATGGGAAAATGTTCTGTTGTGCGCTTTAGTGACGGAGAAATCCAAATTAACATCGAAGAAAGTATTCGTGGCTGCGATGTTTATGTGATTCAATCAACATGTGCCCCTGTAAATGAAAACATTATGGAGCTTCTCATTATGATTGATGCTTTAAAGAGAGCTTCCGCGAAAACAATTAATATTGTGCTTCCTTATTACGGATACGCTCGTCAGGATCGTAAGGCAAGATCTCGTGAACCGATTACGGCGAAATTGGTAGCAAACCTTCTTGAAGTAGCTGGAGTAACTCGTCTTATTACGTTGGATCTTCACGCATCCCAGATTCAAGGATTTTTCGATATTCCGGTTGACCAGTTGATGGGTGTTCCTACGCTTGCAAAACACTTTGAAGAAAAGAACCTTGAAGATATTGTCGTGGTATCCCCAGACCATGGTGGAGTGACTCGTGCTCGTAAGCTTGCTGAGCGCTTAAAAGCGCCAATTGCGATTATTGATAAGCGTCGCCCACGTCCGAATGTGGCTGAAGTTATGAATATTGTTGGTAACATTGAAGGCAAAACAGCCATTATTATTGACGACATTATTGATACGGCCGGTACAATTACGCTAGCAGCTAACGCGCTCATCGAAAACGGAGCAAAAGAAGTGTTTGCCTGCTGTACACACCCTGTCTTATCAGGTCCAGCAATCGAACGAATTGATAATTCTAAAATTAAAGAACTTGCCATTACGAATACGATTCCACTTCCGAATGACAAGCAAATCGATAAGATTACACAGCTGTCTGTGGCACCTCTTCTTGGTGAAGCAATCATCCGTGTTCATGAGCAACTTTCAGTAAGTAAATTATTTGATTAAATGAAATACGTTTATTGCCTCCTGATTATGGGTATTCATAATAGTAGAGTAAAACCTAATCAGGAAGGTGATTAATAATGGCAGCAACATTGAAAGCATTAGATCGTAATACAACAAAAAGAAGCGAACTTAGAACATTACGCGAAACTGAAGAAGGTCTTCCGGCTGTTCTTTACGGTAAAGACCGCAAAAGCGCTCCGGTACAGGTAGACGCTCTTGAGTTCATTAAGGTATATCGTCAGGTCGGAAAAAATGGCGTTATTGAGTTAAACTTCGAAGGACAGGGTACTTATCCTGTTATGGTATATGACATGCAAGTTGATCCAATTAAAAACCACGTTCTTCACGTTGACTTTTATTCTGTTGACCTTAACAAGGAAGTAGAAGCAGAAGTTCCGGTTCACTTAACTGGTGAAGCTGTAGGAAGTAAAGAGGGTGGCGTCGTTCAGCAAATGCTTCATGAAATTCTTGTGAAAGCTAAGCCGAATGATTTCCCTGATAGCATCGATATCGATATTTCAGAACTTAACGTTGGTGACGCTGTACAAGCTGGAGATCTTCCGAAAGGCGATAAGTATGAAATTCTTCTAGATGCTGAAGAGCCGATTGCTTCAATCGTACCTCCAACAGAAGAGCCAGCTGAAGACGAAGAAGAAGCTGATGAAGTAGCGGAAGAGCCACCAGCAGATCAAGAAGAAACTGGTGACGAAACAACGAAAACAGAATAAACAACAAGGACGTAACCGAACGGGTTACGTCTTTTTTTCAAGATAAAGAGACTTCAGGTGAATAAGTGCACGAATTTTTGATACGATAGAAGAAAAGCAATGAAAGGTAGGGCGTCAGGCGTTGAAATTAATTGTAGGCCTCGGTAACCCGGGAAAGAAATTTAATAATACAAGACATAATGTAGGATTTATGGCGATTGACCAACTTGCAAAAGAGATGGGAATCGCGTTAGATCAAAAGAAGTTTCAAGGTGTATACGGTAAAGGTATGGTAAATGGAGAAGCCGTTTATCTATTAAAACCACAAACCTTTATGAATTTGTCAGGAGAATCCGTGCGTCCATTGATGGAATACTTTAATATTGAGGTAGCGGACTTGCTTGTCATATATGATGATTTGGATCTTCCTACTGGTAAAGTGCGAATTCGTCAGAAGGGCAGCGCGGGTGGACATAATGGAATGAAGTCCATTATCACACACCTTCATACACAGGAATTTAAGAGGGTGCGAATCGGAATTGATCGGTCAGCACGCCAGACTGTCATTGACTATGTTTTAAAACCTTTTTCAAAAGAAGAAGTAGAGCCGATTCAACTTGCTATCGAGCAAACGGCAAAAGCGTGTGAAGCATGGACAAAAACCTCTTTTCCAGAAGTGATGAATCAGTATAACTCGTGAATATCCTGTCATTCTCCCGTCCATACTAGTAAAAGATAGGAACAGGGAGGATCTTTTATGGATATTCATTACGTATGCCGTCACTGTGGAACGGAGATTGGAAGACTGTCACAACAAAACCACACAGCTGACGAACTAGGGTTTCAACAGCTCACTGAGAAGGAGCGCCAGACAATGGTTCACTATCACCATGATGGAACAATTGAAGTGAAAGCCATTTGCGAAGATTGCCATGAAGCCATGGAGCGATCACCATCTTTTCATGAGCTTGATACATTTATTCAGTAAGAAGCTTTGGGAGTGCGTCCAAAGCATTTTTGCGTTAACCAAAGGAACCAACCGATTTCAAGACCAATAGATTTTAGTGGTTTTTTAGATTCTGTGCCAAGTTTGTTAATGTCCATCGTTTCAGCACAAGCGTATTAAGACGATTTACGACATGCTTGCACTTTTCCATAGTGAGAGGGGAGAATAACTTACCGATGTTAGGTTTAAGAGAATATTTTAGTAAGGGCGATGAATTTCAGTCCGTTTTTACAGGGGTGAAAGAGGGGCTTAAAGAACAACTTGTTGCAGGGCTAGCTGGTTCTGCTCGGATGCTTCTGATGGCCTCTCTCTATCATGAAACAAAGCGTCCTCAGCTCATTATTACCCACAATTTGTATCAAGCTCAGAAGCTCTATGAAGATATGTGTGAGCTTGTCTCTCAAGATGAAGTTTACTTGTATCCTGTAAATGAGCTCATTTCTTCAGAAATTGCCATAGCAAGCCCTGAATTAAGAGGACAGCGAATGGAAGCTTTAAATTATTGGATGAAGAATAAAAACGGGATCGTTATTGCACCAATTTCCGGCGTTAGAAGATATCTTCCTCCAAAAAGCATCTGGCAAAAAAGCCAGATTTCATTTGCTGTCGGCGACGACATTCCTTTAGAAGAAACGCTCGCAACTTTTGTCGCTATGGGATATGAACGTGTACCAATGGTTTCTTCACCAGGCGAATTTAGCGTCAGAGGCGGTATTATCGATATTTATCCTTTAACGGAAAATAGCCCAATCCGAATTGAATTATTCGATACAGAAGTGGATTCGATTCGATTTTTTGATATCGAGTCTCAACGATCTGCAAATAAAACAGATCGCATTACAATTGGACCTGCAGATGAGGTCGTGTTATTCCCAGAAAATTATCAACGAGGGGCAGAGCGCCTTCAGAAAGAATTGCAGGCTTCACTTAAAAAAGTGAAAGATCAGAAAGTAAAAGAAGCCATGCACGAAAACATTACGTATGAAATTGATCAGCTGAAAAGTGAGCAAAATTTTCAGGGTGTGATCAAGTATATGGATTATTATTATGACCAACCTGCAAGTTTACTAGATTATTTACCTGAGGATGGTCTTGTTGTTTTTGACGAAGTGAGCCGAATTCAAGAAATGTCTTCTGATCTGGATAAAGAAGAAGCAGAATGGCAAACAGCTCTCCTAAACCAGGGGGAGATTGTGTCATCTGTTTCCTTATCGAGATCTTACGATACGTTATTCGCAAAGCCTGTTCACTCAACAATCTATTTATCGATCTTCTTACGACACGTTCCATATACAAATCCACAAAACATTATTAATGTTTCAAGTAAAGCAATGCAGAACTTCCATGGTCAAATGAAAGTACTAACTAGTGAAATTGAGCGGTGGAAAAAAAGCGGTATCGCCATTGTTTTTCTTGCAGCAACAGAAGAGCGAAGGAAGCGCCTTGAGCGAGTTCTAGAAGATTATGAAATCAATGCGATGATGGTAGAACAAGATACGCCCATTTCCCATCAGCAGCCACAAATTTTAATAGGTAGCCTAAACGGTGGGTTTGAACTCCCGATGCAGAAGCTAGCTGTTCTAACGGAAGCGGAAGTATTCACGAAACAATCGAAAAAGCCAAGACGTTCTCAAAAGATGTCGAACGCTGAACGAATTAAAAGCTATTCAGAGTTGAAGGTGGGCGATTACATTGTTCACGTCAATCACGGAATAGGGAAATATCTCGGTATACGCACACTAGAAGTTAGCGGCATTCATAAAGATTATCTTTATGTGAGCTATGCGGGTAATGATAATTTGTATGTGCCGGTGGAGCAAATCGATCAAGTGATGAAATATGTAGGTTCTGAAGGAAAAGAACCGAAGCTCTACAAACTTGGTGGAACGGAATGGAAAAAAGTAAAGCGTAAAGTTCAATCTTCTGTTGAAGACATAGCTGACGACTTAATTAAATTGTATGCCGAACGTGAGGCGAGTGTTGGCCATAAGTTTGAGAAGGATACAGAAGAGCAAAGGGAGTTCGAAGCTGCCTTTCCGTACCAGGAAACGGATGATCAGCTCCGAGCCATTCAAGAAATTAAAGAAGACATGGAAAAAACGCGTCCGATGGATCGATTGCTGTGTGGGGATGTAGGTTATGGCAAAACCGAAGTTAGTATTCGAGCTGCGTTTAAAGCCATTATGGATGGCAAACAGGTGGCTTTTCTAGTGCCAACAACAATTCTCGCTCAGCAGCATTTTGCGACGATACAGGAGCGGTTTGCGGATCACCCCATTAACATTGGTCTATTAAGCCGCTTCCGTTCAAGGAAGGAGCAAAATGAGACGTTAAAGGGTGTTAAGAATGGTACGGTTGATATTGTGATCGGTACACACCGACTTTTATCGAAAGACGTCACGTATCATGATCTTGGCCTCCTTATTGTTGATGAAGAACAACGTTTTGGTGTAACACATAAAGAAAAAATCAAGAAGTTAAAAGCGAACGTAGATGTGTTAACCCTTACTGCAACACCAATTCCAAGAACGCTTCATATGTCCATGTTAGGTGTTCGAGATTTATCCGTTATCGAGACGCCGCCAGAAAACCGCTTTCCTGTACAAACGTATGTGGTTGAATATAATGGCACACTTGTACGAGAGGCCATTGAAAGGGAACTTGCCCGTGGAGGACAGGTTTATTTCCTTTATAATCGCGTAGAGTCGATTGATTACATGACAGATCAAATTCGAACGCTTGTCCCCGAAGCGAGAGTTAGCTTTGCTCATGGGCAAATGAGTGAAACTGAGCTCGAATCAGTTATGATTGATTTTCTTGATGGGAATTATGACGTACTCGTTAGTACAACCATTATTGAAACAGGTGTAGATATCCCAAACGTCAATACCCTTCTTGTATACGATGGCGATAAAATGGGGCTGTCTCAGCTTTATCAGCTCCGTGGTCGAGTAGGTCGATCGAATCGTGTCGCTTATGCTTATATTACGTATCAAAGAGATAAAGTTCTAACAGAAGTAGCAGAGAAACGCCTTCAAGCGATAAAAGAATTTACTGAGTTAGGTTCCGGATTTAAAATCGCTATGCGCGATCTTTCTATTCGAGGTGCTGGTAACCTTCTTGGAGCAGAACAGCATGGATTTATTGATTCGGTCGGTTTCGATTTGTATTCTCAGATGTTAAAAGATGCGATTGAAGAAAGAAAAGGCGATGCACCAAAAGAGAAGGCCTTCAGCGTTGAAATTGATCTTGAGGTAGATGCTTACATTCCTGGTACGTATATTAATGATGAGAAGCAGAAAATTGATATGTATAAACGATTCCGGTCAATTGAATCATTGAAAGACATCATGGATTTACAAGATGAGATGATGGATCGATTTGGAGATTTTCCAGAAGAGGTTGAATATCTCTTCCAAGTCTCTCGTATGAAAGAGCTTGCCAAAGAAGTAAAAGTTGAAAAAGTTGGCCGAAGTAAGAAAGACATTCAGCTACTTTTCCATGAATCAGCGCGAGAAGCAATTGGAGGAGAAACGATCTTTGAGGTAGCGAATGAATTTGGGAATAAGCTCTCCTTGGGAGCAGATGGTAATAAAGTAAAGGTAGTTGTGAAAGGAAGAGGCCTTGAAACAAAGGGACATCTTCAGCTTGTTGAAAAAGTTTTAAAGAAAGTAAAGGGAGCAAAAAAGCAGCCAATGAATGCGAATTAAAGCCGATTTTGGAGGAACCTCATAATTTTGACAGGTTTGTGAATAGAACTCATACGTCCAAACGATACTAATGGAAACATATTGTAGAACATGCAATAGAAAAAGTGATTGGAGCAATCACCTACAACTTCCAGAAAGCGAGGCAACTTAGATGAAAGCAACAGGTATCGTGCGTCGTATTGATGATTTGGGGCGTGTTGTTATCCCGAAAGAAATTCGCAGAACACTCAGGATTAGAGAAGGGGACCCACTGGAGATTTTTGTTGATCGAGAAGGGGAAGTTATTCTCAAAAAATACTCTCCAATCAGTGAGCTTGGTGATTTTGCGAAAGAATACGCAGAGTCTCTAGCAGAGCATTCGGGGCATATTGCCCTTATCTCTGATCGCGACGTCTACATTACAACTGCGGGTGGTCCAAAGAAAGAATACTTAAACAAAAGCATTGGCGAATCTGTAGAAAAAGCGATGAATGAACGAAGATGTTTGCTAAATGAAAGTAAATCTGAACTCATTGAAGGAGTTCCTGTTGAAACAGGACATGTGATTGCTCCAATAATAGCGAATGGCGATCCAATTGGAACGGTCATCTTACTTGCAAAAGAAGATGAAAAGGTAACGGAATTGGAACAAAAGTTATCTGAAACAGCAGCGGGTTTTCTTGCGAGACAAATGGAACAATAGAACAGCGATTAAATGGAGGCGAACGCCTCCATTTTCTTTTGTTTAGAGGATAGGGAAGTCTAGCCCACTTGAACAAGGCGCTTGCACTACTCTTATCGGTTTTCTAAACTTTCCCATCTTGGCTCATATGATATAATTCGTACATAAACACGTATTGAATTTTGGCAGGTGTGTATGAAAACAGAAGAAAATCAAAAAGGATTCTGGCACGGAGCGCTTTTACTTACTGCAGTCGCTCTTTTTATGAAGGTGCTAAGCGTTGGCTATCGAATTCCTTATCAAAATATTACTGGTGACATCGGTTTTTATGTCTATCAACAAATTTACCCGTTCTACTCGATCGCTATCATTCTTGCTACATATGGGTTTCCGGTTGTCATTTCACGTCTTATCTCTGAACAGCTTGCAAAAAATAACGCTGATCAAGCGAAAGAGCTTTCTCGTTATAGTTTCTATATCCTTGCTATGCTTGGTTTTGGTGGGTTTCTGATCCTGTATGTTACTGCTCCTTTGTTAGCTACGTTAATGGAGGATCACCGTTTAATTGGACCGCTGCGCACCACAGCATTTTCTTTTCTTATTATGCCTGGTATTGCGTCGATCAGAGGTTATTTTCAAGGGCAAGAAAATGTTGTTCCTACCGCCTGGTCACAAGTAACCGAACAATCTGTTCGTGTCGTAGCTATCCTTGCAATATCGATAAGTCTTGTTGCAGGCGGAGCGGATGCATATGCAGCGGGCACAGGGGCTGCACTGGGTTCGTTAGTAGGTGGCATAGCAGCCTTCATTCTGCTCCTTGTTCTTCGCTATCGACATCAGCCGCTCCGTATAAATTCTCTAAAAGCACGCTCATTTCGTTTTTTTGGCGTCGCTCGCAGGATCTTAACGGAAGGGACATTAGTATGTGTCAGTGCTCTTGTGATGGTCCTTTTCCAGCTAATGGACGCAGTAACCATCGTACCGGGGTTAATGGAACATGGACTTTCTTCAATAGGGGCTAGGGAAACAAAAGGGATATTTGATCGCGGTCAGCCCCTTATGCAGGTGGGCACAGTTGTTGCTACCTCACTTTCGTTATCAATTGTACCGGTGATCTCGAAAGCATCAGCGGAAAAGCAGAAGGAGTTCATTCGTGATAAGGCTGCTCTTTCTCTAAAAGTTAGTTTTGTTATTGGACTTGCAGCTTCCGCAGGGCTAGCGCTCATTATGAAGGAAACCAATGTGATGCTTTTTAAAGATCAATCTCTTTCACCTACGCTCAGCCTTCTTGCATTTGCGATTTTCTTCAGTTCCCTTGCGATGACTGCAGCAGGTGTTTTGCAAGGTGTGGGTTTAGCAAGAAAAGCGGCTCGTTATGCAGTAATTGGCATATTTGTGAAGGGCTTTTTAAATCTTATTTTGATTCCACTAATAGGCATTAATGGGGCTGCATTTGCAACCGTGATTGGCTTTGCAGTGGTTGCCGGACTAACTGTTTTTGCTGTGCATTCTAAAGTTAAATTGATTGAATATCCTTTCTATTTAAGACGAGCTGTAGCGGCTGTGATGGTTATGAGTACAGCTGTAATAATACTGCAGTTCTTTATTCCAACGTTTCTCTCTAGAGGACTATCCAGTATCTCAGCACTTGCAGGAGCCATAGCTGGAGGTCTCGTGTTCGTGTTCGCAACACTCATACTGCAAGTATTTACAGAGAAAGAATTACTGCAATTACCTAAAGGAGAGAAGATCTCTTTGTATCAAACTAAATTAAAGAGAGGAGCCTGAACGATGGCGAGTATTAGAATTATTGGAACTGGAGCGGGAGACCTTACTCAGCTCTCTCTCGGCAGCTATCGGAAGCTGAAGTCGGCTGATCGAATTTTTGCAAGAACGCTTGATCACCCCGTCCTTAGAGAGTTAATGAGTGAAGGGCTTGTGGTGACAGGTTTTGACGACATTTATGAAAGTAATGATTCTTTTGAGGAAACATACCGCACCA
>ENA-ORXC01001335-ORXC01001335.1-marine-metagenome-genome-assembly--contig:-NODE-1335-length-14717-cov-4.449522_pt1 | contig 14717 bp, 20 predicted proteins | sample MGYA00237865_ERZ511478 | MGnify/ENA metagenome assembly ERZ511478 | reverse complement strand
CCCAGGAGCGCAAGCGACGAGGAGGCTCAGCGGCCGCCCGCGGAAAGCGAAGCCTTGCACGGAAATCAACTGCGGTATAACAAGAGGTTCAGCTCATGTATCCGATTTGTTTTTCTTTAGATTGGATTCATTTCGTTATGTCGCAATCTCTTTTTTTATTTTTTACTGAGTCATTTTAATCATTAATAAGCCTTTCATCATATTGACATAAAAAACCTAATATAGTTAAATTTATATAAGAACAAACGTTCGTTTTTGGTGTTGTTATTTTACTCTTTTCTCCCTTTTTAATAAGTATAAGAAAAAAAGGAGGAGATTTGCACAATGACTCAGCTCTATTCGCAGCAAGAAAAGCGGCACGACAAAGAATGTACCTTTCATATATTTCTTACAAACCACAGCGCAACTCTTCAGACTCATATAATGAATACATTTTTGACACCAGAACGCTATGAGCGATTACAAAAAGCGGTTGTTAAAAATGATACAAAAGAACAAAGACTTCTAAACAAAGAATTTCATCAGTTTTATAGCGAAATTAGATTGCTTCATTATATTAACAAGCTTTGCAGACATTATTCCAGAGATGTTATGCGTGTAAAAGAAAAAGAGCGTTCATATATTCCTCTTCGCCTGCAGCAGCCGGCTGCGCTAGATGGAAATCGAACAGTTGAAGATATGCTAGGAGTACAGGACGGAGCTGTATGGGAGCATGAATTTTTAGGAAATCAACTTGAAAATCGTATTCTTTATCATGCATTTCGCCAATTAACGGCCAAGCAGCAGTGTATGTTGCACTTGATTATTGTTGAACGCTGGACTCATAAAGAAATCGCTGCTTATTTTTCTATTTCTCAGCAAGCGGTGTCTAACCATTACCAACGTGCGCTAAGCAAGTTGAAAAAAATTATGAAGGTGAGTGATAGATATGTTTGATCCTCAGTGGCTTCAACTTGTTGGAAACGTAGGATTTCCCGCTGTCCTTTCTTTTTATTTATTACTGCGTGTAGAAAACAATATAAAGCGACTTGAAGAAAAAGTGGAGAAATTAACAACTGACTTAAGAAAGAAGTGAAGAAATGGAAACTCTATATGAGCTTGTAAATAAAGTGAAAGCTGGAGATGAAGAGGCGTCAAGGCGTTTACTAAAAAAGTTGGAACCAAAACTAAATAAAGCTGTCCAAAGTTTTTCGCTGCATGAGAGAGAAGACGTAAAGCAAGATTTAAAGATTAAAATTCTTTCCGCTGTTAAGACGTTTGATTTTTCCAAAACGCCAGGGCTTTGGGAATTTTTACGCCATAAATAAAAAGAGCGCTCGTTGTATCGACGCTCTTTTTTTATTTTTGTTGCAGTTCGACTACTTACCTTTCAGTGGGAAATACAAAAAATAGAAAATGGATAAATATTTTAAAAAAGGTAAAAGGTGATGTGTACAAATAGAGTATATAAGAGTTTTATTTAATGAAGGAAAAAATAGTGCCGTTCGATAAATCAAACAGTACTACTTATAAAAAAGCGGCCATAAACAATATGTAAGTTAAGAAGCCTATTGGTTTTTGTTTTAGCTTTTGGAAAGAGGTGAAGAAGAATAGAGTGAGTCAACTTCTTTTTAATATCACATTAATTATTTCTTTCATGTTTGCTGCAAGTATAGTTCGAGAGCAAATCATTTATAGAGTAGAAGGAATAAAACGGTATAAAATGTATCGCTTAATTTATTACGGATGTTCTTACGGACTATTAGGCAGCATTTTAATGATATATACAATTAGAATAGATTCTACTATTATTCTTGACCTTCGCTTTTTAGCGGTGACAGAAGTAGCGAAGATCGCTAAAAGCGTTGTCTTTGACGAATCGGCTTTTGTCGCAAGATACGGAGGAGAAGAGTTTGGTATATTGCTTCCACGAGCTAATCAATATGAAGCAATAAAAATGGCAGAAGCGATTAGACAGCAAGTGGAGCAACGTGGAATTGTACACCAGGCTTCTGAAGTGTTTAAGTGTGTCACAATCAGCGTTGGAATAATGACAGTCGTTCCATCCGAAAACATAAGGCCCATTTCAATTGTTCATCAAGCAGATCAGGCTTTATATGAAGCAAAGCGTACCGGTCGAAATCGAATTTCAGTATATTCTCACCACAAAGAAGCTGACTCAAACGTTTGAGTCAGCTTTTAAAAGAGATATAAGCCTCTTATTTAGGAGGGGCTTTTTCTTTTTCGTCGTCTTCCATAATTCCTTTTGTAGCGTTTTTAAACTCTTTTAACGTTTTTCCAGCAGCTTTGCCTAATTCCGGCAATTTCTTTGGACCAAAAAGCAATAGAGCGACAAATACAATTAAGGCAATCTCTCCAAACCCAAGGTTCATTGTCATCGTCTCCTATTTTTTGAAAGTGTTTACAAGTTTAGTATAGCACGAAAAGAGGGGAAGTAGTACACCCTTATCCGGTGATTTTAAGCCCGATTACACCTGCTACAATACAAAAAATGAATAGAATTCGACGCATATCTTTTGCTTCGCGAAAGAAAAGCATGCCAAGAAGTACGCTTCCGGCAGCTCCTACTCCCGTCCATATACCGTAAGCTGTTCCAAGAGGTATTTCCTTTAGCGCTAAGGAGAGAAAATAAAAACTTCCTGCACCGAAAAGGATAAATCCAATCGAAGGAAACAATCGCTTAAATCCATCTGAAAGTTTTAAGAAAATCACAAATCCCACTTCGCAAAAACCGGCAGCTATTAATGCAATCCAAGCCATGTTAAGATTCCTCTCTTTCTGTTTCTTCAGTAGAAATTAACTTTAAACCGATGATTCCGAAGATCATTAATCCTAAAAATAAAATCTTTCCAATATTTGTGCCTTCGTCTAAAACGGTCATTCCGAGTATCGCTGTGCCAGCAGCTCCTATACCAGTGAACACTGCATAAGCTGTTCCGACAGCAATTTTTTTTAAGGCATTTGAAAAGAAATAAAAGCTGATGACAATTGTAACGATCGTAATGATTGTTGGAGTTAATTCAGTAAATCCGTGTGAATATTTTAAGCCGATTGCCCATACAATCTCGAGCAAACCAGCGATAATAAGGTAAATCCAAGCCATGTTAATTCCTCCTTACATAATAATAAGCCCTTTTTACAGGGCCTATTTAGCACGTATGCCTTCCCAAAATATTGTCCAAGCATCGTGGATTTTTTGGTCATAATACTCTGGTTCATAATAAAAGCGCTGAATGAACAGTCCGTCGGTTAAACAATAAAAGCTATTAATATATAAATCAATAGGACGTTCAATTATTTCGCCTTCAGCCATTCCCTGTGTAAAAATAGCATGCAGAATTTGATCAGACAATCGTTCGCTTCTTAAGAAAATAGCTTTTACTTCCGACTGCAAATGTTCAGGTGGAAACAAAATAAGACGACGGTACATCTGGCCAAAAGAGTCTTTTTCAATCATCGTGCAGAAATCTACAACAAAGCAGTGAAGCTGTTCTTTAGCAGACTTTGTTTTATGCTGTTCGTATATAACAGATAACTTTGTTAAAAATAAATTCATTAAATCATGCACGGTTAGTAAAAATAAGTCGTCTTTGTTCTTAAAATGCGCGTACAGGGAAGGTTTTTTTATACCTACTTTTGATGAGATATCAGCAAGCGATGTTTCTGTATAGCCTTTTTCTCCAAAGAGCTCCATTGCTGCAGCTCTAATTTTTTCTACAGTTGGTAATTCACTCAAAAAAAGCTCCTCCTTAATCTAACTAACGGTCGTTAGGTAAAGGATATCAAATATAAAAAAAAGAAGCAAGGGAATCGCTTCTGTTAATGTATTTTCACTAAATGACGCTGAGTTAAAAATAAAGAAAAAATAAAAATAAGCTCAAACGTATTTGTTACGGCTGTGCTTGGTATCGGAATTGACACGGCACTTCCTACAATCATCACGGCTACTCCAATCATCATGCTGCTCCACCTGGTCTTGCGAAATAAGGAAATTCCAACAAAAAGCAAAATAATAGCCACAATGAGAACCATAAGAGGGGGACCGGATGATCCCACTAACGTATAGCGAACAATGCCATATTCACGTATAACTTCCATACGCTGACTAATCGTTTCGATTATTTCATAGCTAATTAAGGCAAACGTAGTCAGCAAAAAAAGAATGCCGGCAACAGGTTTTTTAGCCCATGTAATCGTCGAGTATTTCGCTACGCCATACGCAAAGAGCACCAGAGTAGGGGTAAATAAAGCGTGAAACCAAAAACGAAGCATGCTGAGTGAACGCAAAGTATCGCCTTCACCGATAAATGAACCAATCCCAATCATTATATTATCGTAAATTAGTCCAGCTATTACTAAAGGAAGAAAAAGCATGTAAAACGGCGAAGTGTTTTTTCTTACTACATATATGCTAAAGAAAAACAGGACAATATAGCAAAAAGAAAATAGAAAATAAAGGATTGTATCAACCATTGTTTTCCTCCTTTTGATGATACTTCTTCTTTTTATGATAACATCATATGCCAAAAAAGTGAGAAATCATGCATTTTTCTAGGCAATCTTATCGGACGAAAGCGGCCTTTATCGGTAGAAAGATTCAGAAAATATTGAAATAAAAATAGGAAAAGAGGCCATAGTCAAGAGATTTAGATTTACTGAATTGATTATTAAATAAAGGGAATCTATAAAATAACAACAAAAGAACTAGGTACATATGGAGTCTAAATACTTATATAACTAGAAAAAAATATTTAATGTCCTTTCCATTTAAGTAAGTTAAATGTAAGCAGAAAATGATAATTAAATGTATTTTTTTTACTTTTATATCTATCTATCATCCTTACAAGTACGGTTGTTAGACAAATTCAATTGGTATATCCATAAAAAGGTATTAATGGGATAAAATATTTTTTATCCCGCCTTTATATTACAAAACGTTTTCTAAAGTTAAGAAATTTTTAATTACGTAATATTTCCGTGTGTTAATTGTAAGAGTGATGTATAAAATATTCCTGTTGTTATGGTAAAAAAAGGTATCGATGGGATTTTTCTAGGTAAATAAACTTTAGACCTATTCTGTAAATTTTAAATAAAACGATGAGTTTTTAATTCTGTAAATAGACAATCGGAATTGTAAGAATATATAACATTTGAGCTATTGACCACTAATGAGCGCAGATGATAGTTTTAGAGCTGTTGAAATTGGTACTCGAGTCCATTTTTCAAAGCAGGTGTTTTAGCAGCATGCTAGCGCTGTTAAATGATTAGCTCCCATACATATATAAAGGGAGTGAAACTATGAAATCGTATATCTATCATTATGAATCAAAAGCATTCATAACGTATCCAACAGGAGAAGTTTGGAAGGAGAAGAATGAAACATGATCTTAATTATCCTATGCTGCCTATTTTTAGTAGGGTATGGCGTTTGGGAGTATCGCAGACATTTACGCAAGCTGCATTCAATTCCTGTACGAGTGAATGTTAATGGTATTCGCGGAAAATCCACCGTTACACGATTGATTACAGGTATTGTAAAAGAAGCAGGTTACAAAACAGTAGGGAAAACGACAGGAACACAAGCGCGTATGATCTACTGGCATACAAGTGAAGAAGAACCAATTATTCGTCGTAAAGAGGGTCCGAACATTGGAGAACAGCGACGAGTGGTAAATGAAGTTGCCGATATTGGCGCAGAAGCTCTTATTTGTGAATGTATGGCAGTACAGCCTGATTATCAAATCACATTCCAAAATCAGCTGATTCAAGCCAAGGTAGGCGTTATTGTAAACGTACTAGAAGATCACATGGATGTAATGGGGCCAACTCTAGATGAAGTTGCTCAAGCGTTCACTGCTACTATTCCTTATGATGGCCACCTTGTTACAATTGAAGGTCCTTATTTGGAATACTATAAAAAAATAGCCGCAGAGCGCAACACAAAGGTTATTGTAGCTGACAATGATAAAGTATCTGAAGCGTATTTACGTGAATTTGATTATATGGTTTTCCCTGATAATGCTTCCATCGGTTTAGCTGTAGCAGAAGCACTTGGTATCGATGCTGAAACAGCGATGAGAGGAATGTTAAATGCCCAGCCTGACCCAGGAGCTATGAGAATTACAACGTTTGGCGATGAAAAAAACCCAGCATTTTTAGTGAATGGATTTGCTGCCAACGACGCTTCTTCCACGCTTCGTATCTGGGAACGTGTAGATTCAATGAACTATAGTGAAAAGCTTCCTATTGTCATTATGAACTGCCGTCCGGACCGTGTAGATCGCACGGAGCAATTTGCTGAAGATGTAATGCCATACATTGAAGCGGACGTAATGATTGCAATTGGTCAGACGACCTCACCAATCGCTGCTGCACACCAAAGAGGCGAATTGCCAACAAAAGAATTCTGGGATATGGAAGGCGCTTCTACAGAAGAAATTTTAGAACGTATGAAGCCTTATTTAAAAGATCGTATTGTATACGGTGTCGGAAATATCCACGGTTCAGCCGAGCCGCTTGTTGAAGCTATTATTGAAATGAAAAAGATGAGAAAAGCAGTTTAATCTAGGAGGCCATTTCATGTTCGGATCAGATTTATATATTGCCCTTGTGTTAGGGGTTACACTAAGCTTAATTTTCACAGAAAAAACAGGCGTATTGCCAGCCGGTCTTATCGTACCAGGGTATTTAGCTCTTGTATTTGATCAGCCAATTACCATTTTAATGATTTTCTTAATTAGTATTTTAACGTATGTTATCGTCGTGTACGGAATCTCAAAAGTAGTTATTTTATATGGACGTCGCAAATTTACAGCGATGTTAATTACGGGTATTGTGATTAAAGTTGCATTTGATTATTTCTTCCCGATCTTGCCGTTTGAAGTGTTTGAATTACGCGGAATTGGTATCATTGTACCGGGCTTAATTGCAAATACAATGCAAAAGCAAGGTCTTCCTTTAACAGTTGGAACAACGGTTTTATTAAGTGGTGTAACATTTGGAATTATGCAAGTTTATTATTTATTTTAATACACAAACAAACCGCAGCTGGTAAAGGAAGGTGAAAGCGTTGAAAGAGAAAAAATTAAACTTTCAAGAAAAAGTATTGATGTTTATAAAGAAAACAAAGCCTACTACGGGCAAGCAAGCTCTTATCTTAACGCCAATTTTAATCGTAATTTTAGCTCTTTCAGGATGGATGGAGCGTTCGGATGCTCTTGAAAACCCTGAGACGGCTAATCCAGAGGCCAATAATGATTTAACGATGACTATGGTCGGAGACATTATGATGGGTCGCCATGTAAGAGAAGTAACTGAACGCTACGGAGAAGATTTTGTATTCCGCAACGTGGAGCCGTTCTTTAAAAATTCGGATTACGTAAGCGGGAACTACGAAACGCCGATTTTAACAAACGACGTAGATTCATATAAAGCAATGGAAAAAGGTATTCATTTATATAGTAAGCCTGCTGATCTAGCGACCGTTAAAAATGCAGGTTTCGACGTATTAAACTTAGCGAACAACCATTCAATGGACTACAGTGCAAAAGGGTTAGAAGATACGATCTCTACTTTTGAAGCAAACAAATTAGATTTTGTTGGTGCTGGCCGTAACTCTGAAGAAGCAAAGCATATTTCGTATAAAGATGCTGACGGTATTCGCATTGCAACCGTAGGTTTTACGGATGTACATTCAGACGGAATGTCGGCTGGAAAAAACAACCCAGGTATTTTAAAAGCAGATCCGGATCTTATTTTCAGCACGATTCAGCAAGCGAAAGCAAATGCTGATTTAGTTGTAGTAAATGCCCACTGGGGTGAAGAATACGATGCACAGCCAAGTCCTCGTCAAGAAGGACTAGCAAAAGCGATGGTAGACGCTGGTGCGGACATTATCATTGGTCACCATCCGCACGTTCTACAGTCATATGACGTATATAAAGGTTCGGTTATTTTCTATAGCTTAGGAAACTTTATTTTTGACCAAGGGTGGTCAAGTACAAAAAATACAGCGATGGTTCAGTATCATTTAAACAAGCAGGGCCAAGCTAAAATTGATGTTATTCCAATGGTTATTAAAGCAGGTACACCAACTCCAACAGATAACCCTTGGCGCATGAAGCGTATTTATAACGATTTAAACAAGTTTTCTTCAAACCGTGAACTGTTAGAAAAAGAACGAAACAAGTTTGAATTAAACTTAGATCATTCTCGCATTATAAAACATGCAGAGGAGCGCAAAAAGAAAGAAGCACAAGCTAACTAATAGCCCGTCATACACAGAGGAGGTAAAAGATGATAAATAAACGTAATACGATTATTGTTTCCATTGTCATCTTTTCACTCATAGTAGGTGTATGTGTTTATCAATTTATGTTTCCAAAACAAGAATATGCAGTAAGTACTTCAGATCCTCGCGCCACAAAAGTAGGTATGGAAATTCTTAAACAAGGCGGTACAGCAGTTGATGCAGCTATTGCCATTTCCTACACGCTTGGTGTTGTGGAACCGTACGGATCAGGACTTGGGGGAGGCGGCGGAATGCTGATTGATCCAGCAGATGCCTCTCCAACATTTATTGACTACCGAGAAATTGCACCTAAGAATGATAAAGAAGATGAGATTGGCGTACCAGGGTTCGTCGCTGGTATGGATTATATTCAGCACCACTACGGATCTCTGTCGATGAGCAAACTAATCGACCCGGCCATTAACTATGCCGAGAATGGGTACAAAGTGGACAAAGATTTGCACGATAGGCTGGTTTCATACAAAGGTAATGTGAATGAAGATGAAATTCCCAGCTTTTATCCAGATAAGGACGCCATCAACACAGGTGAAATTGTCAAACAGCATGAATTAGCGAACACGCTGCAAAAGATTAAGGAAGAAGGGCCAAATGCTTTTTATAGAGGAAAAATTGCAGACGATATTACAGAAGAAACGAAAGTAAGTCACAAAGACTTGCGAAAGTATGCGCCTGTTGAGCGCAAACCTCTATCAACTAATTATAAAGGTCATCAAATTATTTCAGCACCTCCTCCTTTTGCTGGTGCTACGCTCATTCAAATGTTAAAAATGACGGATCAAGAAGATATTTGGAAGCTGAAGAAATCGCATCCTAGTCTTTATTATCATTTTCTTGGTCAAATTTCAAAAGTAGCTTATCAAGACCGCTTGAAAAAAATTGCCGATCCGGCTTTTATAAAAGAAACGCCAAATGATTGGATTGACGATCATTACGTGCATTTACTTCGTAATAAATTAAATAATACTGAAACAGATCACACCAAAGTAAGCGACGTCGAAGAACATGAAAGTACCACTCATTTTGTTGTCATGGACGGTGAAGGAACCGTTGTATCAACAACGAATACGCTGAGTAATTTCTTCGGCAGCGGTGAATATGTAGATGGATTCTTTTTAAATAATACGCTCAATACGTTTGGAGAAGGAATTAATAAGCGTCAACCTGGTAAGCGTCCAAGAACATTTACAGCCCCTACCATTATTCGTGAAGGTGATGAATGGGTAATGTCCATTGGCACACCGGGAGGAAATCGTATTCCTCAAGTGCTAACGCAAGTAATTGGGGATTATTTTGAAGACAAAGATTCCATTAAAAACGCAGTAGAAAACAAGCGTGTCATTTTTGATTCTCATAAGTTTTATTCAGAAGCTAAGCTTAAACAGTCAACTGAAGATGGTTTAAAAACGTACGGCTATGACTTAAAAAACAATGACAACGCGATGTTTTACGGAGGCGTTCAAGCACTTGTGAAAGACTTAAAGAAAAACAAAATTCAAGGTGACGCTGATCCGCGCCGCCACGGTTTATGGGAAAAAAGTACAGACTAACTTAATTGGAGGAATAGAAAATGATCGCAAAACGAATCGTAGGGATTGTAGGACCAATTGCTATTGTAGCAGGAGTAGTAGCAGGACTTGGAGCTTTAAAACATCCGGCTACTCTTTCAACAGATGAACAGCAAAAAATTGAAAATAATGTAAAAATGATTGAACAAACAAAATCAGCTGCTACAGATGCAGTAAATGATGCTGCGGCAGCCGCTGGAAAATAAATCTTATGCAGTAACAAAAAAGGCATCGTCTGGGACGATGTCTTTTTTGTGTGTAATTTAATGCATGGATAAAAATGAAAGCGCTTCACAAAATATACAGATAAGTAAAAATGGAGGGTAAGATGTGAATAAGAAATTACTGTTGTTTAATATTATTGCTTTTTTATTATTAATTTGCGTTATAGCCGCTTTTTTTATGACTCAATCGAGTACAGATCTTAGTCCTAAAAAGTTGCTTAAAAAAAATAATGATCATTCTTATGGTGTGAGTTCATCTAATTCTCTGGCAGCAAATGTAGGGATGGACGTATTAAAAGAAGGCGGGAATGCAGTAGATGCGGCCATCGCTATTTCGTATGCCCTCAATGTAGTTGAACCTTTCGGGTCTGGAATTGGCGGAGGTGGAGGTATGCTGATTGCCAAAAAAGATCAGCCTGCGACCTTTATCGATTACCGGGAAACCGCTCCAACTTCTATGAGAGGTAAAAACGGCGTGCCGGGATTTGTCGCTGGTATGGAATATATTCAGCAGAAGTATGGCACAAAATCAATGAGTGATTTAATTCAGCCCGCTGTTGAATACGCTGAAAAAGGATTTGAAGTAGACTCTCTTTTATCTTCGCGACTTTATTATTCTCGAGGAAGGATGGATGTGGATGATCTATCTGCTTTTTATCCGAAGGGAGAAGCAATCGAAGAAGGAGAAACGCTGTCGCAGCCAGTGTTAGCTAAAACGTTAATTAAGATTCAGCGAGAAGGTGCATCTGCATTTTATAAAGGAGACGTGGCACAAGATCTTGCTGATGCAACGCCTATTTCTAAAAAAGACCTATCTTCCTATCAAGTGACAGAAACCAAGCCTGTCGTTTCTGCTTACAATGGAACGGAAGTGATTTCAGCGCCTCCGCCTTTTTCTGGAATTACACTTATTCAAATGTTAAAAATGGCAGAGACAGAAAATCTTGAAACAATGCCTGACAAAGACTATTACGAAACGATGAACAGAATTAAAAAAGCAGCTTACTCAGACCGATTAAAACAAATCGGAGATCCTGACTTTCATCATCAAAACTCAAGTGAATTAGTTAGTGATGATTATATAACAAACCTGGTCAATCACCCGACACGATCTTCAGGTGAAGGCGATGAAGAACACGAAAGTACAACACATTTTGTGGTTATTGATTCAGAAGGAACCGTTGTATCAACAACCAATACGTTAAGTAACTTCTTTGGTACAGGCGAACAAGTTGACGGCTTTTTTCTTAATAACAATGCTGATACGTTTGGAAGCAAAGAACCGAATAATCGTGAGCCAGGAAAAAGAGCAAGAACTTTTACGGCTCCAACTATTATAAGAGAAAAAGGCGAGTGGGCGATGGGAATAGGTTCTCCGGGCGGAACACGGATTCCTCAAATTTTAACTCAGGTACTTTCTAAAAATCTTGAAGAAAATGAACCGCTTCAAGAAGCTGTAAATGAACCGCGATTTATTTTTGACGATTCGACCATTTATGTAGAGCCTGATTTAAATACAAAAAATATTCCTTCTGCGTTTCGAATAGAAACAAAGGAAAGCGATGTCTTTTATGGAGGTATCCAAGCGTTAACCATTAATTTTCAAGATAAACAAATGGAAGGAGCGGGAGACCCTAGAAGAAATGGAGTTTGGAAAACAGGAGATTAACGGAGCAAAGGCCCCTTCTCATATGCTTAGGCATAGTGAGAAGGCGTTTGAAAATATCGAATGGAATGAAATTCTTTGTCGCTGGAATGAAAATGTACGTAAATGGGGGAACGATCTAGAGCAGGGTGAGCGTTGAAAAACGTGGCATCACCGTAGCGCAATGCTTTTAGCAAGTAAGGCATTTCTTGTTTGAAAATAGCATAGCGTATAGCTTGAACAGACTTTTCCGTCTGTTCATTTCCAATAAATACGTATACATACAGCGTATCAACACCGTCTTTGTGGAGCCATTCGGCAAAAAGCTCATTTCGCTGCTCATTTAATTGATCAACAGCAAACTTTTCATCGATCCAAAGAAATAAATCATCTGTTTGTTCAGAATGAGTGAGCGTATAGCGGCGCCCAATAAAAGGAAAGGTGGGCGTGCTTCCTTGCCGGTATGTAACGCTAAATTGCTGAGGATTAAAAGCAGACAAACGGCATCTTCCTTTCGCGCTTTTAAGTAGTTTATGCATAAAAAAGAGAAATTTCACACATTTGTCAAGAATTTTAAGCTGTTTTTCTTACATGCATACTTATGAAAAAGTTGTTACACTGAAGAAAAGAAATAGTGGGTGATAAAAGATGGAGCCGCTGTATATTGTCTTATCGATTTTTTTAGCAGCAATGCTATCGTATGATATTGCTAAATTTGTTCGAGGGGACCGCCCAGATTGGAAAGAGGGTCTCGTGACCGGCCTTGTGTTCGTAGGCTTTTTAGCAGCCATGCAAATGGCTTTTCACATTGTATAGCGACGAAAAAGGCTGAGACAAATGTATTTTAGTTGAAGGAAGATCCGAACGATGAAACGTTCGGATCTTTTATGGTTAAGGTGAACGTAGATTTCATGTATGTAGTTATGTCTCACTCTCTTTTTTTGAGGATATGCCCCATAAGTTTAGTTCAGCAATACTAAAAAGCCTCGATATCGAATAAGCTGTTGTATACTGCATTTTTGATAAAGGGGCTTTTTACTTGTATCGAAAAAAAACACTGCTTTTGAAGCGAAGTTTAGGAGTAGCTGTGTTTCTTTCTGTTATTGCGCTGGGAATTTGGATGTTTCAATTTACATTCTTTTCTCCGAGTCATCAAGCCAAATCTGCCGTAAAAGAATTTTATACGCTGGAACAGGAAGGGAACTTTTCGGAATCATGGAACCTTTTTCATTCATCCATGAAAAAGAAGTGGACAAAAGGTGCATACATACAAGATCGTGCACACGTATTTCTCAATCATTTTGGGGTAGACACCTTTACGTATTCCATTGAAGATGTTGACAAAAGAAAGAGCTGGAAGATGGAAAATGATCGTAAAGCGTTTCCTGTTGTTTACGAAATGACCGTTATCCAAACGTATAAAGGGAAATATGGAAACTTTGATTTGGTGCAGAAAGTGTATGCTGTTCGTGAAAAAGGAGAATGGAAAGTCGTGTGGGATTATAAACAGTAGGAGAGCCTGCTGTTTTTTTATCTTCATAAGAAATGAGTATACCTCAGCTGGTAATATGCCTCTTTTTTAACAGAAAAAACGTTATGTTTTTTTACGAGTGGGTAAAATGAAAGAAGGAGGCGAACGCAGATGAAATTTAAAACAATTTTGTTTGATGCATATGGAACACTGTTTGATGTACATACCGTTATTGAAACGTGTGATAAGCTGTATCCGGAGCGGGGAGAAAGCATTAGCCATTTATGGCGTTTGAAGCAAATTGAATACGCAATGCAATATCAGCTGATGGGGCGATACGTTGACTTTTATACATTAACAAATCAATCCCTGAAATATGCAGCAGAAGCAAATGATATTGATTTAACGGAACACGAAGAAAAAATGCTGATGAGTGCTTATATGAAGCTGAATGTCTACGATGAGGTCAAAGAGGTGCTCGCCTATTTAAAAGAAAAAGGATATCGTCTGGCTATTTTTACGAATGGTCCTAAGCACATGATTGATCCGCTTGTTTCTTATCACAACATGAATCATTTATTTGAAGACGTTATTTCCGTAGACGAAATCAAACAGTACAAGCCTACGATGGCAAGCTATCACTATGCAAAAAATAAAATGAACGCAAAAAGAGAAGAAGTATTATTTTTGTCATCGAATACATGGGATATTGCCGGTGCTAAAAACTACGGGTTCGCAACGGCTTGGGTCAACCGAAAAGGAAATGTAGCTGAACATAAAGAATTGCAGCCAAACGTAACCATTAAAAGCTTAAATCAGCTTATTAAATAAAAAAAGAACGAGCATTAAGCTCGTCTTTTTTATTTATTGCTAAATGTATCTTTTGTTTCGCCTACTGTTTTTTGAGCATTTCCTTTTGCTTTCTCAGCTTTTCCTTCACGCTGAAGGTCGCGGTTATTCGTTGCATTTCCGACTTGATCTTTTACTTCACCTTTAGCTTTTGATACATTTCCTTTAACTTTATCTCCTAAACCTTTACTCATTTTAATCTTCCTTTCTATTAGTGATTAAGTAGTGTTACTTGTCTGTTCCACCATTAGAAAGAAATTAAACATATTTTCTGATTTTGACCTAAACAGAAGCTAAGCCTGCGATATTCAGCAGTAATGTTTAGTCACTATCATCATTATCGTTCGGAGGTTTTAAGTTCCCATTCATCATAAATCTGAGATTCATAAGGCCAGGATAATAAGCTTAAAGATTCCACTGCTTTTAGAACAAGAGGAGAAGCATTATCGATGTTAAGATCTTGCGGTGCGATCCACAATGCTTCCAAAGAATCTTGTCCTTCAAACTGGACGGGGTTGGAAAGAAGCTCACCGCCGGCAATGTCTACGTGATAAAAAACGGCAATGTGATGTACATGGGTAAATTCTTTCCACTTACAGGGATACTGAAAATCCGTTGTACCCGCTTGAGAAATAATAGTAATTTTAAAGCC
>ENA-ORXC01001334-ORXC01001334.1-marine-metagenome-genome-assembly--contig:-NODE-1334-length-14721-cov-58.549781_pt1 | contig 14721 bp, 15 predicted proteins | sample MGYA00237865_ERZ511478 | MGnify/ENA metagenome assembly ERZ511478 | reverse complement strand
TCATCGTTTTTAGATCCTGCCTGCATGACCAGTCACATGTCTAATTTATTTATATTGGATTTGTTTTTAGTATATATTGATTATATGAAAGCGTCAACATTTATTTTTCTGAAACTTATTAAGGTCTATATACCTAAAATACTTTTCTTTATTTACTTAAAGCAACTCTTTTGTTCTTTCTATCATCAATCAACAAAATGTTTCTCCATAAAAAACCAGATAAGTTGATTCACTCATCTGGTTTAAGCTGCCTATTTTCTCTTTTCTTCTGCTTTCTTTTTAAATGCTTTCGCTTGTTTTTCATATTCCTTTTTCGTGACAGCTTTTAACTCTACCGAATCGCCTGTCATGATATATGGTTTAGGGAGTTTTTTATATTCCTGACGCGTGAAAGCTCTTAACTCTATTGTACCGTTGGTCTTTTTAATTGGCAGTTTGATTGATTTTGCATCTCGATCAGTCGAACCTATAAGTACACCTTGTTCAATTATAGGATCATAGCTCATGTCTAAAAATCCTCCACCATCCGTAAAGCCTCCGACTTCTAATTTCATTTCTTTATATGGCTTACAACCATCTTCAGAAACAGTTGTTATTAGAAAAGAGCCGAGCCATCCATTCTCAATATGCATGCTTTCCACTTGTAAAAATAGTTGTTTGTCCTCTGCCGTATATAGAAAACCATATACCTTCGCTACTTTATCCCTGAAGTGTCTCATATTGTCATAAAATCTAGTTTCTGATGTATCAACTAGATGTTGATGTCGATCTTGAATTTTTTTGTGATACGAATCTAGCTTTTTTCGATTGGTTGCTTTATATATCCTGCTTTTCTTATCACCTTGTTTTTTTACAGATAGGTCTTTCCCAGACATTTGAACTTCGTATATGATTGTTTCTTTGCCTTGTTTGACTCGAAATTCATAACCGTTTTCCTTTGAACTCCCGGACACTACATATTGTTTTTTATATATTTTGGGGTCCCACCATATTTCTTCTATATACTTTTCATTCAAATGCCCCGTTACTTTGCCTTTATTCTCAGATATCTCAAACCAGCTCATTCTATCCTTCGTTTTATACGCAAATGCATGGGCATGATTCAATGAATTCTTTTTTGCGATTGCTTGATATGCTGTCCAGCCGCCTCCACCTAAGATGAGTACTGCCAGGATAGACACGACCCACATTTTCAGTTTACTCATACGTACCTCCACTCAAATATGTTTTGAAAAACCTTCATGATCCCTATTTATTCTGATCGCCCTGAAATGCCATTCACAACATTCATCTGTTCCAACACGATCTACTTTTGCCATTCTTTCGCCTTCTTTTTGAATGCTTCTGTTTGTTCTTGATATTCCTCTTTCGTGACCGCTTTAAATTCTATTGTCCCGCCTGCCATTTTAAAAGGAAATTTAATGTATGTTGCGTCTCGGTCAGTTTCACCTAAAATAAAACCCTTTTCAATTGCAGGATAAGTACTCAAATCAAACATCATCCCATCTGAAACTCCACCGGCTGTATGTTTCGTTTCTTTATAAGGTTCACCACCATCTCCTGGGGCCTTTCTCATTAGAAAAGAACCTGCCCATTCAGACTGCATATACATTCGTTTTACTTTTAGAAATAGTTGGTACGAACCATCCTCTGCCGTATACAGATAACCATAAGCGCCTGTTACTTTCTTAATGAAGTTTCGTACATAATCATGAAATCTATTTTCCGTGTCATCCATCAGTTTCTCATATCGAGTATGAATGTCCTGTTGAACAGCACGTAGTTTTTTTTGATCAACTGCTTTGTATGTGATGCTGTGCTTTTCACCTTGTTTTTTCACAGAAAGAATCTTTTCGACAAGGTGAATTTCATATGTGACCGTTTCTTTCCCTTGCTTCACATAAAATTCGTAACCGTTTTCAATTGATTTCCCAGTTAATTGATATTTGTTGATAAATAGATTGGGGTCATAATGCCTTTTCGGATTTTCCTCTAAAATGGTTTCATTGAGATGACCTGTTACTTTTCCGTTTCTTTCCGTTACCTTGAACCAGTTCACACGATCATGAGTCTTATATGCAAAGGCGTAGGGATGAATCAAACCACTCTTTTTTGCGATTGCTTGATAGGCTATCCAGCCGCCTCCACCAATCAGTAGTACCGCCAGAATAGTCATGATCCAGATTTTTGATTTACTCATATGTCCCCTCCAAACTATGATCGTTCACTCTATATGAAGGATTCATCTCATTGATTAACCAATCAGTGATCTCTTCACCTCCTTTCTAGCATTTATTTTTTTCTCATACCTCTTGTATCTGCAGTTATACATCGTTTATTATATATCTAAATGATATATCTTTTAGATAGGTGTGTTGATCAATGAAAAAATACAATGATACGACGTATGCGATTTTGGGGATTTTGACGACAGATTGTAAGTCTGGGTATGAAGTGAAGCAATTAATTGATAGGAGCTTGCATCACTTTTGGAAAATTAGTTATGGACAAATTTATCCAGCTTTAAAGTTAATAGTCGAGGAAGGGCTGGCGAAGGTTTCACCCGCTTCTACAACTGGGCGCTCAGACAAGCGGGAGTATCATCTGACTGAAAAAGGGCTGGACACGTTGAGGCAATGGCTGGCGCAGCCGCTCGATCAAGTACCATCAGAACGAAATGAAGTGTTATTAAAGTTATTCTTTGGTCAATATCTTTCGTTTGAGAAAAAATTGGTGCTTTTACAGGATTATGAGAGGCAGCTCCGTATCCGTTATGAGACGTATGTTGCGATTGAACAAAACATTCAAGAGCTGTATCCAGATGAAGCTGATGCGAAGTATTGGCTGTATACGTTAGATTACGGAAAGAAAGTGGCGCAGGCTGGAATTGATTGGTGCGTGGAGACCTGTGAATCGATGAAGAAAGAAGGGTGAACAAGTGAAAAAAAATATACGTGCTGGCAGGTATACAACAGACAATTCTGAGCCGATTGTTGTGTTCATTATCGGAATGAGAATCAATAAACGCTGGGCTGTCCATCAATGGCTGCCAGTATTTAAGGCGATGCCGGGGATGATCAAAGAACTTTATACACATCAAGAAGAACTTGGTTTTCTCGGGACAGAAAATTACTTCGGTTTACGCACCACCACCATGATCCAATATTGGAAATCAACAGAGGATCTCCTTGCCTACGCCAAGATGGAGAAGCATTTGGCTGCTTGGAAAGGATTTAACCAAAGAGCACGAAATAATGACGCGGTCGGAATTTATCATGAAACGTATCAAATTCAAGCCGGCTCATATGAATCTATCTACGTGAACATGCCTTCATATGGATTGAGCCAAGCTAAAGCGCCCATCCTAATTGGAAAAGGGAAAGGAAAAGAAACCGCAAAAGAACGCCTTTCCACAACAAATTCCTAGAGCTGATTCTCTAGGAATTTCTTTTTGCAACCATCACAAAATGTTTTAATATGCGGGCAGTTAATCCCCAAATGGTGTAACGATTGTAATCATAAAACCACTCCTCAATCGAACGACTCCCCCAGCTGTATTTTTCACCATTCATGATTTTTTCATAAGGAAAGTCCTCTCCTGGTGTTGGCTGCACCGATACATGGTGTAAGTATGGTTCGTATTGGCTGAGCCATGATAGCGGCACAGTAAAGGTCTCCTCTACTTCTTCTTGATTAAAGGAATGTTTGACCTGCTGTTCATCAATGATTCCGACAAATGGATATACCACAAAGGATGGAGAGGCAATATAAGGACTGAGCTGCCCTAACACCTTGACGGATTCGGGCGGAATCCCTAGTTCTTCATATGTTTCCCGCAGTGCAGCTTCTTGTGCGGTTTCGTCACAGTCGAGTTTGCCTCCTGGGAAGCTAATATCGCCAGGCTGTTTTCTCATCGTCAGTGATCGCACTTCAAATAAAACATGCCATTCCCCGTTTACTTGCACCAAAGGGACAAGGACTGCCGCTTTGAACGCTGTCTCTTCTCCGATAAATAGCGGCTGTGATTGATGTAAGTCACTTTTTAATTGATCAATGAACATGGGCATCACCTATTTTCTGTTTCTCTTTTCTTTAGCGTATCATTGATTCCCTTTTGAATAAAGGCGATCTTTCTGACAATTATTTTTATCATTTTGACAATTATTCTTGTCAAAATGAATATAATACTTTACAATCAAGATAACATTTTGATCAGAGTTGAGGTGACAGAATGAAAAATCGGCTAAAAGAGCTGCGGGCACGTGATGGTTTAAACCAAACGGAGCTTGCGAAACGGGCAAAGGTTTCCCGCCAGACGATCAGCTTAATGGAACGAGATGAATTAATGCCGTCTCTCTTACTTGCTATGAGGCTTTCACGTATTTTTCAAGAACCCATTGAACATATTTTTCTATTCGAGGAGGATGAACTCACATGAAAACTGTATATAAAATGCTCTTAGGTGCTCTCCTTGGTTTTCTCGGTGCTTACTGTTTGCTGGCAGCCGAATTTGAGCTGACACTTCTGCAAGCTGCATTTGAAGCGACTCTTGTCATCACTGGCTTGACAGTTCTATTCATCATTTATTGTTTTTCAGGCATTTCGCGCATGAAGAAAAGAGTCTCTCTTTCGGTATTTGGTGATGAGGAGGATGAACTGGAGGTAAAACAGTACCGAACCTTTACTGATGTAACGTTAGCTAATACGGTGAGTACCATTTTATCGATTATTGCAATTGGTATTTCCATCGTAACCGAGCAACCACTCTGGCTGATTCTCGCAAATGCTGCCTTATTTTTGATCACCGTCATTCTTTCTTATGCATCGATCTCTGTCCTAAAGCTCGTCTATCCTAATCGTCATCTACCTAGTCCATCCGATAAAGATTATGGCAAAAAACTGCTCGCCATTTCTGATGAAGGCGAAAAGCATGTGATGCTCGATGGGCTTTTTCACACTTTCCAAATTATGAATATTTTATTGACCGGTGCCATGTTTATTTTGATTGTCTATTCTCTTGGCGCCAATCACTCTCAGCTCTTCTCCATCATCGTCGTTGGACTTGTTCTGATCATTCTTAATGCATACTATATGTTGAAGATTCGAAATCGTTAAATAAGCAAAAGCACAGCCATTTAAAAAGGCTGTGCTTTTTTCGTTCATTATGCTGAACGACGTTTCTGTCGTGCATAAATCAAAAATAAGAACCCAAACCATACGGGTGTCAATAACAGGGCTGGACGTGTTGCATCAGCGAAAAGCATGATGACAAGAATGGCAGCAAAGAGCACAAGAACCGCTATATTCACAAAAGGTGTAAATGGCGCTTTAAAGGTAGACGCCTTATGCAGTTCAGGACGTGTCTTTTTATATTTCAAATGACATATTAAAATAATACTCCATACCCAAATGAAACAAATGGCACTGATTGTTGTCACAATACCAAAGGCTTGTTCAGGAATTAGCTTGCTTAAAAGAGCCCCTACTGACACCACAATTGTCGACACAAACAGGGCATTACTTGGAACAGCATGTTTATTTAGACGGCCAAAGGATGCCGGTCCTTGTTTTTGATGACTGAGATTATACAAAATTCGGCTCGTTGAGAACATACCGCTATTACAAGCAGACGCCGCAGATGTCAGGACGACAAAGTTGATGAGTCCCGCCGCTACTGGTATCCCAATGAGCCCAAAGGTTTTCACAAAAGGACTTTCTGATGCACTGAGTTCTGTCCATGGGTTGATGCATAGTAATACAAAAATCGCACCTACATAGAAAAATAGAATTCTTAATGGAATTTTATTAATCGCAGACGGGATGTTTTTTTGCGGATTCGCTGTTTCTGCTGCTGACACACCGACAAGTTCCACGCCCACATACGCAAAAATCACCATCTGGAATGACAATAAGAAGCCTGTCACACCATTTGGAAAGAATCCTCCGTGTGACCACAGATTCGTTACCGTCACTGGACCTGCATCTGTTTGGAAACCAATGATTAACAGGACAATTCCAACGCCAATCAACAGTAATATCGTAATCACTTTAATCAGTGCAAACCAAAATTCCATTTCTCCAAAAAGCTTCACCGTTAATAAATTAAATCCTAGCAAAATCAATAAACAAATAATAGCAGGAATCCACTGCGGAATATCAAACCAGTACTGCACATACACCCCGACCGCAATGACATCCGCCATCGCTGTCATAATCCAGCAAAACCAATACGTCCATCCTGTCACAAAGGAAGCCCATGGTCCAAGATAATCCTCTGCTATATCCGTTAAAGACTGATAGCCCGCCTTAGATAAGAGCAATTCTCCAAGTGCCCTCATGACAAAAAAGATGGCCATTCCGACAATTAAGTACGCAAAAATGATCGATGGTCCAGCCAATTGAATGGCCTTTCCAGACCCTAAAAACAGCCCAGTTCCAATCGTTCCGCCAATGGCAATTAATTGAACATGACGGTTTGATAAATCTCGCTTTAACTCTTGTTGTGCCAATTTCAACACCCTCCTACGACACGATCCTATACTGAAATAATGAACTCTCAAAAAGTCCATAAAAAAAGAGATTGGATGCGCTCCAATCTCACGGTCATAAAAGAATAGCAAAATAGAGAAAAGCAATACACGGCATCATCCATGCATTACAAATACAATATTTCGTACTCTTCTGTCCTTTTGCCTGAGATTGTGAACCCTTCGGCGCCGCACATACATGCGGTCTCTCCAGAAGCTGCTCCTGCCATAGTGTGACCCACAGCAATCATAGCCTTCGATATTTACTTTAAATGTTGCTATTTCTGAATAATTTTATATTTTACGCCTCTAAAAGAAAGCTGTCAATGGTAATCTTTTAAGATGTTGTTTCCTCCTTATCTGAAGCTGATATGACATCACTTCATCAACACCCCTTGATTAAGGTATAATGAAACAAAGAATGTTCGGCTCGTTTGGTGGAGACATCCATCTTGATGATGAACCATAGTTAGGCAATCCAATGAAGTTGGTGAGGACAAATGAAAAAAATGAACAAACAGCGTGTGACATTACAAGAAGTCGCTCGGCATGCCGGTGTATCGACTTCAACGGCCTCACTCGTTGTTCGCAACAACCCTAGGATCTCTGAAGCCACCCGGAAAAAAGTGCTGCAATCCATGGAGGATTTGGGATACGTGTACGATCGCGTCGCTGCCAACATGCGGTCGAAAAGTTCAAATATTGTAGGTGTGATCGTCACGGATATTTCAAACACCTTTATTTCTGAATTTTTAATCGGTGTGCAAACCACCCTTGAGTCACTTGGCTATACCGTTTTACTTGGGACAACCTTTGATAGTGTGGATAAGCAGGAGCGGCTCATCTCCACAATGGTAGAGCACCGAGTGGGTGGAATCATCTTAAATCCAGCATCGAAAAGTTCGACACGAACGGTGAAACAATTAAACAACATTCGCACACCAAAAGTATTGGCAAACCGTGAATTAGCAGATGTCCATTGTGATTATGTCGGCGTTGATTATGAACAAGGCACTTGGATGGCGGTCCGTCATCTTCTTCAAAAAGGGCATCGCCGCATCGCTTTCTTAGGCGGAGTCAAATCCTCCTCGACTTGGATTGAACGGATGAAAGGGTTCAAAAGAGCCCATGATGATGAGGACCTGACGATGGATGAATCTCTTATTATTGATATGGTGCCTACCCGTGAAGGCGGGAAAGAAGCTCTTGCCCAAGTGATTGACCTTCCCGAACCACCTACTGCTATTTTTTGCTTCAGTGATTTAGTGGCGTTTGGGGTGATTCAAGAATTGGCAGCGCGTGACATCAAGCCTGGTGAAGACATTGATGTAGTTGGGTTCGATAACATCCCTGAAGCGGAGATGTATCACCCGCCGCTCACCACAGTCTCATCATTTCCACGATCCATTGGAGTCAAAGCAGCCAACCTCTTATATCATAAAATGAACGAGCAGGATGAAGAACTGCAGCGATTGATATTAAAGCCTCAACTTCATATTCGAGAAACCTCGACATGATCATGAAAAGGAGAATTGCAAAGCGATTCTCCTTTCAGATTGTTGACAAAGGGCTAAAATGAACTTTATTTTAGCCCTTTGTCTTCTTTTCAGCGTGATAGAAAACCTTTGCAGTCTAGGAAGGACGAGCACTGGCACGGAGCGAATTTGACATTCGTGAGTATCAGCGCACAGGACTGACAAAGAATGCGAGGGTTTGTCTACACGCTGAAAGGAGAATTGCAAAGCGATTCTCCTTTTTTTATTGAGCAAGTCAACTATTTCTTTATTACATTTTTCTTTTTTTAAATCACAAAGTCATAAACTTGACACATTTTATACACAGGAGTATATTTATCTCGTTGCTTCTTTTAGTATATCGTTATACCTTTTGTAAACATATCGTTATTTATCATATCAACTACAGTTAAAGATGGATCTTTTGATTCTGATCAAATCAAGGAAGTCCATCAACTTATGATAACTGTTATTATTTTTAATTATTTAGTAGAACGATGTACTTATTTGAAGAACAGATGAATATTCATTATTTTTTTCATCAATCACACAAGGGGTGTTGTGATGGACTTAATATTATTTACGTTTAAGGAAATAACAAAGGGTAACAAGAATTTGGCCCGAACAGGGTTTCAAATATAGGAGTGGGAACATGAAAAATCCATACATTAAATCATCACTTGGCATGTACTTAAACTATTTCATGCTAGGCATGATCAATATTATTGTGGCATCAAACATGGAAAGCTTATCTGAACGCTACCATGTAGATATTCCAAAAATCAGCTTGCTTGTATCAGCAATCGGTATCGGTAAATTAATTGCTCTCTTTTTCTCTGGCCGGCTGGCAGACAGCTGGGGGCGAAAACCTGTCATTATTACAGGTAACTTTCTCTACTTATTATTCTTAATTGGGATTCCAATAACGACCAATTATACATTGGCTTTCATTTTTGCCATTTCCGCAGGGATTGCGAACTCATTACTTGATTCAGGAACATATCCTGCTTTGACAGAATCATTTCCTAAAAAAGCAAGTTCAGCTTCTGTTTTAGTAAAGGCGTCTGTATCAATTGGTGCGACTGTTCTTCCATTTATCTTGGCATTCCTTATTGCACATGACATCTTCTGGGGCTGGGCATTCTTTGGTCTAGGACTTCTCTATTTACTTGTAGGCATTTACTTGATCTTTATGCCGTTCCCAAATCATAAGCAAACGGCTTCTCAAAACGATCTTCCCGTTCAAGAGCAAATGAAGGAAGAACCGAAAATGTTTGGTGAAGGTTTAGCTGTTGTACTTATGGGATTCACGTCTACTGCATTATTTGTCGTATGGCAAACTTGGCTTCCACAGCTCGGGTTGAAATTGATTGGGCTTGGCTCAGGACAAGCGACACAGCTTCTTTCTTATTTTAGTATTGGTGCACTCGTATCTGTTCTATTGCTTTCAATCGTATTAGATAAATTCATTTCACCGATTATGGTCGCCATTATTTACCCAATCGGGGCATTCCTTGCCATGCTTTCACTATTTCAAATCGAAACGTACGGCATTGTCATTGTTAGTACCTTTTTCTTAGGATTATTTACAGCCGGCATTTTCCAGTTGGCGATGAGTATTATGATGAAATTATTCCCTACAAACAAAGCAACGGCTTCATCATATGTCAACATTGCGGCAAGCTCAGCGTTTATCCTTGTTCCGCTGATTACAAGCGGACTCGTCAGCACGTACGATATTAAAATGACTTTATTCTTCGATATGATCATTGCGGTCATCAGCGTATTGTTAGCAGTCTTTGTTTTACGACGCATGAAAAAATTGTTTAGATAATTAAAGGAGATGTCAATCATGACAAACATACACGAACGTAATATTGATGGAAAAACAAAATTAGTCGGTCTTCTTGCAACACCAATCGGACACAGCCTGTCACCACGGATGCACAACCTTGGCTATACACTAACAGGAATCAACTATGCTTACCTTGCTTTTGAGGTAGGAAATGATGAACTAGAAGCAGCAGTAAACGGGATGAAAGCAATGGGTGCAGCTGGATTTAACGTATCCATGCCGAACAAAATGAAAGTACTCGATTACTTAGATGAACTAGATGATTCTGCAAAATATACTCGCGCAAGCAACACAGTTGTGAACAAAGATGGCAAGCTGGTTGGTTACAACACAGATGGTCTTGGTTATGTAAGAAACTTAATTGAACACGGCGTTGAATTAGCTGGACAAAAGGTTACACTCGTTGGATCTGGCGGCGCTGCAACACCGATCGCCATTCAGCTTGCACAATCAGGTATTCGTGAAATTAGTATTTTTGCTCGTAATGATCAATACTTTGTTCAAGCAGAAGAAAATGTAAATTACATCAACAACGAAATGAAATCATTCGGTGTCAAAGCGAATATCTTCCCACTTGAAGACAAAGACGCTTTCCGTCGTGAAGTAGCTGAAAGTGCGATCTTAGCAAACGGGACAAGCCTTGGCATGAAACCATTAGATGAGCTCAGCATTATTGACGATACCCTTGATGTATTACGCAAAGACTTAATCGTGACAGATGTCGTCTACAACCCGCAAAAAACAAAACTTCTTGCTCAAGCACAAGAAGCTGGTGCCAAAACGATTAACGGTCTTGGCATGATGCTATGGCAAGGTGCCCTTGCGTACAAACTCTTTACTGGTGAGGATATGCCTGTTGAACAAGTAAAACAAATTCTATTTGAAAATGACCGTTTCTAAACGAAACATAAAAAAGACGACCTCCGCTTTGGAAGTCGTCTTTTTTTATTCGTGTATCATCACACGGCGATATCGATAAAGGATATACACCGCGCCGATGATCGCCACAACAGCCACACCCGCATCAAATATAAAGATTTGCAAAATGGTCGAGTGGGTTTCGATCAAACCAGTGACGACTGGAATCACAATGGCGGACACTCCGCCTGCTGTTGAGATAATTCCTGTCATCGTCCCTTTGTTTTTCCAGAAGAACTCAGCCATTACGGTTAACGTCAGCTGAAAGACACCCGCTGTTGAAAAGCCCAATACAAATGCATTGACGGTCCCGATGACTGGAGACTTCACGACCAATAGCACACAGATTGAGGCTAATGTAATAATCGGATAGAGTAGCAGCACGGTGACCGGACGGACAATGCGACGCAAAAGAAATGCGAGCAATAAGACAGACAGCAAACCACCCATGCTATAGTAACTAAGCAGCTTCACAGCACTGCCAGAAGCCATTCCCAATATTTCCTCACCGTACGTAGGCAGCCAAATTTGCGGCAAGGCGTACAGACCATTTGATGTAAAACTGATCACAATCAGTGCGACCCCTTCTCTCCAAAACGTAGGTTCTGATGAGAAGCGCGGAAGTCCATCATGCTCCGTCACCTGAACTTGCTCCACCTTGCGATGATTCGGAAATGGCAATGTCCACAGCATCATCACATTCACTAAATAGATAAAAGCAGGTACAAAAAACGCAAATCCATAAAACAGATCATGCTCTGCTAAAAAGAAAATAGCGAGCGGCAGAATGGTCGCCCCAATCGAAATAAACGCCTTCACCATCACATTTGCAGATCCCGAGTTTTGAGGAAAAGCTTCCATTAAAGCCGGATACGTCCCTGCATCCATCGCCGAATTCGCCACCCCTGCCAAAATCGCAAACGCAAACGCGATTTGATAATTCGGAGACAACGGGATTCCAATGAGGAACACCGCCATCAGCACCCCGGAAACCAAAATGACCGGCTTTCGTCCAAAACGATCTGACAGTACGCCCGATAAACCATACGTGAGCACCCTGCCAATACCGAGTGCAGATATCATATAACTTATCCCCGCACTATTTGTATCTAATTGTTTGATCAAAAATGGCATATTAGAAGCCAAAATAATATTGACCATACCTAATAAAAAATAATTGATATAAAGACTAGAAGCCGTTCTCAAATACGGATTCCTCATGCTGACACACCCCTCAACACATTGCAATGAAGTGACAAATAATGGTTACGCTTACAAGATTCATGCGTGAGGAGAAACAGCTTTGCAACCTTCACGTACTTGAAACATCTCATCATTTCATGCAGCTCACAGCTTACATGCCCTTCATTTATCAAGCATCTCTTCAAATTTTCACTAGCTCTTATTTTATATGAATGTGAAAGGTAATGATAGTGAATTGCTTAAATTTGAGGGAATTGGTGATAGAAAAAAACCCCTCTAAACTCACATTCCCCAAAGACTAAACTCATAAAAATATTCTTGACGCTCTATGCATCATCCAAAATGAAAATCCTCTGCTATTAATATGAAATCACCGTATCCACTTGAGCATTTGGTGTACTCAAGAAGTTTCGTTAAATGATGAAACACTTCATCTACATTCATCAAGAGCGATTCAATTTCATGATCTCAGAAAAACAGCAATCTCCCTTGTTTAGGAGTCGCTATCACCCTTAAGGCTATTTCGGTTAACGTTGTGTAGGCTTTTCTATATGCTCTAGTTAGTTGTCTCCATGTATTTGACTTTTATGTTCTCTCGATTGAAGGAAAGTAAATCCCTTCTGACAAAACAAATGATTTTCTTTGATCTCTAAAAAAGGGGGTTCTGGAATTTTCATATAGCTTAATTCGTTTATTAAGTGCTTTCTTCTGCTTTTTTTTTAAGGTTTCGATTTTAGTTTTTCCTTTATTATTCATAGGAGCACCTCCACAAGGCGTATAAACATTGCTCTCTAGACATCTCCCCCTTGAAAATTCCACCAGGCTACATGGTGGAATGAACTGATTTCCAGATCAAAATTTCTGGATATAAATCTAGGAAATCAATATAAATGGGGACTCTGTATAATTAAATGTACGTAATAATGAATCTTATGTTGTTTAAAATCCGAATAAATACCTTCCTACTTACTCTATTTACAATGTGACATTTTTCATCAGTGTAAATTAAATAATCTTGATCAGTATAAAACCAATCAAGATCTTATTTCATCATTAAATTTCAGCAATAACAGACTAATTTGAATGTATTTTTGAAATGAAGTCTTGAAGAACTGTCTTTGCTGGTAGGTTCGCAGTAGTAGTCAACATTTGATTTATACGTTCTGTAACCTGAGGATGTTTCAGTACTATTTTTGTACCCTCTTCAATAGGATAACTTCTTAATGTATCAATACAAATCTCAAATAATTCAACATCATTAGTATTCAGCAAATCCAATAAAATATGAAACTCATATTCATTGCACTCATTATCGAGACAGTACGCAATTTTTCGCTGCCACTCTATTGGTTTATGGAGTACCTGTTTTGATAGTTTTTCCCAATCGTTTAGGCTAAAATACGAGAGTATCTCACTTACTAGTATATACCCTTCATCGTACCAAGAATCTACCGTTGTATCAGCGGATAAAAGTTTATCCAGTTCTATATACATTTTTAATGCTCCAATTATGGTTCCACATATTTTTCTTTTTAAGCATTGTTTGGTTTTTATTCATTATAAGACCACCACCATCAAGCATGTACTGCTCTTAGAAACGGCAAAACAGAGGAGTACTAGCTTTATTAACCTCGTAGAAATACATACAGTTTTATTTCCACCAGTTAGATGTAATTTCTTTTAAATGAAATTCTATAAAATCTATCACTTTGCTATAGTCATCAGAGCTAAACTCCTGAATAGGATTGTCCCAATCTGTATTTTTAACTATTAGAACAAGATAGTTGCCATCTGAAGATAAATCGGGATACCAACCTAAGTCCAATGTTATTGATGATTTCTCATGATAAAGCTGTAACAAACTTTCAGTGAACATAAACCATCTTTCATCTTCTGTTTCTAACTTTCTAGGGTCAATTTCCCAAAAATGATTATAACGGACATTCCAACCTTCAGTTATCCTCAAGGGATGAATGTTTACTTCCGGAATATCAAGTTTCACATGCTTTCTCATCTTTATCCAACCTCTTTGTTAATTTTATAGTTATTTTATTCCTAATTTGTTTAAATACTTATTTAATCTATCACCAGCTATTGGATGACCGTGATACACATTACCACTCGTTAGTTCTCCTCTAATCCAACTAGTAGATTTTCCATTATCATAACCAACAACTTTACCAGTATCATAAATGAAGTAAAAATTATTATTGCCATTATCAATGATATGTCCTCTTTGAAGAGCTTCTTTTTCTATCACTTTATTATTTATTTCAGGTAGGTATTGAGCATTTCGTCTTCCGGTTTCACTAAAACGTTTCGCTTCTTCAGCAGTTCTAGCCTTTAAATGCTTATTATCATGATGAGAATATACTGCGCTATTTATCTTTATTCTAAAATCTTTTCTACCATAATAACTTTTATGAGCAATTTCATCATGCCTTTTTGAAATATTAGGTATACCTGAACTCTTTACACCCATCTTTCCATGAAATCCTTTCGCCCCAAATGGCAAAAGCATCCCCAGCGCCGCATTCATACTTGCTTCCTGTTGTTCTTTCGAGACTTTATTTCCAAACATATCTCGACCCGTAATCGCTTCGCTGAAGCCGTTTGTTGCGGTGAGGCCATATAAGCCTTTTTGTGATGTTTTCAACGCATCGAAAGACTTCTGTGATGTCTTGTAAATGTCGACTGCTCTGAC
>ENA-ORXC01001330-ORXC01001330.1-marine-metagenome-genome-assembly--contig:-NODE-1330-length-14747-cov-3.625153_pt1 | contig 14747 bp, 12 predicted proteins | sample MGYA00237865_ERZ511478 | MGnify/ENA metagenome assembly ERZ511478 | reverse complement strand
TTTGGCTGCCAATAATGTGGGCTCATCTTTAACTTTGAGTGCTAAGTGTTGGACCCAGTTTGGGGTATTGGGGTCAAAGCCCATCTCTGGCTGATTGGGTAGCTCAAAAAAAGCCAGTACGTTACCATTTCCAGCATCTAAAAAGACATGCATGTAAGGGTCATAGGCTTTCGTAGAAGGAACATAATCTTCTGCAAAAGCCAAAACAAAGCGCATGTTTAAATTCTTTTGATACCACTCAACTGTTTGCTTGGCATCCTTGCATCGATACGCAACATGATGAATCTTTTCTATTGCAAAACTCATATCAAAATCCTTTTGATGAGAGGGTTTTAATAAATTTAATGGGAGCCATATGCGATGGCTAATTTGAAAAATCAAATTCTAGGGCAGGTAATACTTTGCCACGAACCTCCCCAAAACCAACGCGTACGCCCTCTTTTTCACTATACCCTTTCATAATCACTGTATCGCCATCTTCAATAAAGCTGCGCGTTTCGCCGCCTTTTAAAGTGACAGGTTTGGTCGCATTCCAAGCAATCTCTAACATTGAACCATAAGAGTCTGGCGTCGGTCCCGAAATCGTTCCTGAACCCATCATGTCACCAACTTCTACTTTACAACCAGTGATGGTGTGGTGGGTAAGCTGCTGCGCCATTGACCAATACATATATTTAAAGTTGGTCTCACAAACTACCGTTGCTTCATCGCTATTCTCAGGCAACAGCTCGACTGATAAATTGATATCAAAGCTATTGTTACTGTCTTTTTCATTGAGATAAGCCAGTGGTTTTGGTTCTTGCGTTGGGCATGCAGTCTTAAAAGGTGCTAACGCATCCATGGTCACAATCCAAGGAGATACCTCAGAGGCAAAGGTCTTGGCATTAAAGGGGCCTAAAGGTACGTATTCCCATTTTTGAATGTCGCGAGCTGACCAATCGTTGAGCAAAACCATGCCAAAGATATGATCCGTGGCTGCATCGACTGTGATCGGTTGACCGATATCATTGCCGCGACCAACGACAAAGGCGGTTTCAAGCTCAAAATCTAGACGCTTACAAGGCGAGAAAATAGGACGTTCATCAGGATTGGGCTTTAGCTGGCCCGATGGGCGTATCACATCTGTACCACTAACGATGACGGTACTGGCGCGGCCGTTATAACCGACGGGCATTTCAGTCCAGTTAGCTAGTAGAGCGTTCTTTGGGTCACGGAACATGGTACCGACATTGGTGGCGTGCTCTTTAGATGAGTAAAAATCGGTAAAACCTGGTACGTGAACAGGCAGATGCATGGTGACGTCTGCTTGCTTAAACAGCGCTTTTGCCTGCAAGTCGGCATTGTCTCGCAGTGTGTCAATATCAGCAGACAATAAGGTTTGAATGGTGCTGCGCGCCTTGGTCCAATTATCGCGACCAGAATCAATAAAGGCGTTTAGGGTTGGCTGATCAAAATAGGGGCCGCCAGTCAAACTTAATAATCCTTCTGCTTCGAGTATTGATAAGTCTAATACCTGCTCACCAATAGCAACACCTGCGCGACGATTGTTATTACCAGTAACGTCTTTAGCATCACTAAAAATACCATAAGGCAGGTTATGAATAGAGAAGTCAGAATCGGCGGCAATATCGATAAATGAGGTGAGGTTTTTGTCAATCGTTGACATGAGGTGCTCCTTGCTAAAGCGTGTATTGAATTACGTTATAATTAACTACTTACGTATAATGTAATTTATAGCCAAATAGATTGCAAGGTTTTTTGTGCAGTGTTTTTTATACAGTTTTTTAGAAAGTGGCAGACATAAAAAAAAGGCTGAATCATAACTCAACCTTTTTAATCACATGTTTTTTTTAAATTACGCTAGAGAGTTAGTCTTTTAAAACGTCAGCCATGGCATTGGCAACATAATCGATATTACTGCTGTTTAAGCCCGCCACACACATACGTGAGTTTGAAACCATGTAGATACCATATTTGCTTTGGAGTTTTTCAACTTGTTCAGGCGTCAGACCGGTAAAGCTAAACATGCCGTTTTGCTCAGTTAAATAATCGAAGTCACGGCCGGGGACTTTTTCTTCTAAGACTGATTTGAGTTTTAAACGCATGGCTTTGATACGGTCACGCATGGCATAAACTTCGCCAACCCATTGCTCATGTAGGGCTTCGTCGTTCATGACGATATCGACCACGCGGCCGCCATGTGATGGCGGGCTTGAGTAGATGCGACGCACGGTTGCATTTAGCTGACCAAAGACGCGCTCCGCTTCGTCAGTGCTTGGGCATATGACCGATAGACCGCCGACACGCTCACCGTATAGCGATAAGTTTTTAGAGAATGAGTTACTAACAAATACGGGTAGACCCATCTCGACTGCTTTACGGATAGCGTAAGCGTCGCTGTCCATATCTTTGCCAAAGCCTTGGTAAGCGATGTCCATAAATGGAATCAATTCGCGCGCTTTAATAACAGTTAGCGCGGTATCCCACTGTTCACGAGTCAAATCCATACCGGTTGGGTTATGGCAGCAAGGGTGCAGCAAGACAACATCATTTTTGTTCAAAGTTTCAAAAAATGCAATCATTTCATCAAACTTAACACTGCTGGTCGCTTTGTCGTAGTACGGATATTTACCGACTTCGACGTCAGAGCCTTCAAAGATTGCAATGTGATTGCCCCACGTTGGGTCGCTGACGTAGCATTTGGATTGTGGGAACCATTCATGGATAAACTCTGCGCCGACTTTTAATGCGCCAGAACCACCGATAGTGGCGATGGTTGCTACCAAACCGTCTTGTAAGATTTGCGCGTTTTTACCAAACAGCAATTCCTGGCAACCTTTACGGTGTCCTGGTAATCCTGCCATTGGCAAGTACGGACGAGGAGAGATAGGGTCAGCAATGCGCTGCTCAGCCGTTTTGACACACTCAAGGACAGGCAATTTGCCATCCTCATCATAATAAACGCCCACACCCAAATTTACTTTATCTGGATTGGTGTCAGCGGCAAATTTGTCCATCAATCCTAAAATCGGGTCACCGGCATAATAATCGATACGTTCAAACATTTTATTTCCTTACAAGGGAGATGAGTTAAGGCGTTAAAAAGCATAAACCAGTTTGGCGATTAACTCAACGTTAGTTTCAGCGATACTGATTAATTAACGCATTTTTTTGTTTATTAGCAAGTTTTTGGGCAGATTTTAGCCTTTGCTAAATTGAAGTAATAAGTTCTTGAGTTGCCCTTAAACACGCTGCAAATCGTCAAAGTGGCTGGCAAAGTAAGTTTGCAAAAATTGCTTAAAAGCAATACTGGCGGGTGATAAAGCGCGTGACGAGCGTTGATAAATAAAGAATCGGCGCATTTTAACCGGCTGTGCCAACGGACGCATTTGCAAACCATTGGCGCTTACCCAATCTATCACCTCTGGCATATAAGGCAAGCACAGGGTAATGCCAAAACCTTGGCGGGTCATCTCAAGGGCGGTGGACATAAAGTTGACTTTGTAGCGCGCCTGCTGAATATGGCTGGCAATTTCCTCATCAAGCTCAGCGGTGACTTGCTCGATAAATGGCCCTTGCAAGGTAATAAGCGGCGTGTCTACTAAATCCTGCCAAATGACTTCTGATTTTTGCGCCAGCGCATGGTTATCTGGCATTACCACACAAAACGGCAGCTGATATAACAAATCGGCGCTGATGTCATCGTCAGGCTCCGTAAAACCACGCTCAGTACCGACGCCCAAATCTACCTCGATGTTTTGAATATGTTCTAAAACATTTTCTGCTGAGCAATCAAGTAAAGACACGCTGATATCTGGATATGCTTTAGCAAATTGAGCAATAACGGCTGGCATGGAGGAGGCAGTGAATTGCGACACCGCAAGTCTGACTTGACCTTGCGCCAAACTTGTCAAGCTACTGGCTTCATTTTCAAATAGCTGCATCTCATTTAAAATACGCCGCGCTTGCGGCAATAAATGATGACCAACGACGGATAACGACAGCTGGCGCGTGGTGCGGTCAAATAGCACGATACCGAGGCTGGATTCTAATTCTTTAATCAAACCACTGACGGCAGATTGGGTCAAATGTATCTGCTCGCTGGCGCGGGTAAAACTGCCATTGTCGGCGACGCTGATAAAAGCGCTCAATTGGCGAATACTGATATTCATAAGCAAACCTGATAAATAAATCAAAAAAAACGATTAGTCTTATAAATCAAGCTAATCTAATATAAATCACTCGTCAATAGGAATGATTGATGAAACTTATTTTTTGCTAATTTTTAGTGATGTATACCACCAATTGAAATTAAGGATGATGACAATGTCAGAGTTAAAGGCAGATTTATTTGATAACCCAATGGGCTTGCAAGGATTTGATTTCGTTGAGTTTGTCTCACCTGAGCCTGAGCTTGTCGAAACGCTATTTCGCAACCTTGGCTTTACTCATATTGCCAATCACCGCTCAAAAGATGTGGCCTTGTTTCGCCAAGGCGATATCAACCTTATTTTAAACCGTGAGCCAAAAAGCCATGGCAGCTATTTCTTAGGTGAGCATGGCGCGGGCGCTTGTAGCATGGGCTTTCGAGTAAAAAATGCGCAGCAAGCGTATGAGCTTGCTATCGAAAACGGTGCTGAACCAGTAGACGTGCCTACAGGGGTGATGGAGCTGCGCCTACCAGCGATTAAAGGTATCGGCGGCTCGCTTATTTATCTCATTGACCGCTTTAGCGATGGCAATTCTATCTATGATATCGATTTTGAATACCTACCGAGCGTCGACAAGCATCCAAAAGGCTTTGGCTTCAAGGTTATCGATCATTTAACTCATAATGTCTACCGTGGTCGCATGGCATATTGGGCCGACTTCTACGAGCGTATCTTTAACTTCCGCGAAATCCGTTATTTTGATATCACCGGTGAGTATACGGGTCTGACCAGTAAAGCGATGACCGCGCCTGACGGCAAAATTCGTATTCCATTAAACGAAGAATCAAAGCAGGGCGGTGGGCAAATTGAAGAGTACTTGATGCAATTTAATGGCGAAGGTATCCAGCATATCGCGCTATTGAGTGATGACTTATTATCTAGCATCGACAAATTAAGAGACATGGGTATCCCGCTGATGACAGCGCCAAATGATACCTATTACCAAATGCTGGATGAGCGCTTACCAAACCACGGCGAGAATGTCGCTGAACTACAAATGCGCGGCATCTTGTTAGACGGTACCACAGAAGGCGGTACGCCACGCTTATTGCTACAGATTTTCTCTGAAACCATCCTTGGTAGCCCCGTATTCTTCGAATTTATCCAGCGTAAAGGCGATTACGAAGAAGGCTTTGGTGAAGGTAACTTTAAAGCCTTGTTTGAATCCATCGAGCGTGACCAAGTCCGACGCGGCGCGATTGGTCAGCCAGAAACTGAAACGCCATAGTTTTAGCTTAATCGTTTATAAGTATAATAAATGGGCAGGGCAAAAGGAATTTGTCTTGTCCTTAATCAGCAAAGTACTGCTTGCGATGGTAAATCCACAATACCTGAGAATTACTGACGATAAGCGCATGTACTAACGCTAATAAAAGGAACACAGGCATGGAACGCCTACAAGCTAACAATACTATTCAAAAATCCCACAGTGCCAAGAGTGTGTCTTCAAATGCTCTCGGCGCTGATGCTTCTAGCCATACTGATTCACCTGCTAAAAAGCAGCCTTACCTCTCGCATCAGCCAGACGGTCAGGGTCATATTCACTATAGTGACGATGAAAATGCCATGTGGCAGGCGCTGCTTACACGTCAAGCCAAGCAAATACCCAATCGAGCTTGCTCAGCCTATCTAGAAGGCTTAGAAAAGCTAAATCTGCCATCGACGCATATCCCGCAACTCCACGATATCGACGAAATATTGCAAGCCACCACCGGCTGGCAAACTGCTGCCGTTCCTGCGCTTATCAGCTTTGGTAAGTTTTTTAAACTTTTAGCAAATAAACGCTTTCCGGTAGCGACCTTTATCCGCCGCTTTGAAGACATGGACTATATCGAAGAGCCAGATATCTTTCATGAAATCGTTGGCCATTGTCCGCTGCTGACCCATCCTGCGTTTGCCGCTTTTAATGAGACCTATGGCAAACTGGGTCTTGATGCCAGTAAAGAAGAAAGGTGGTTTTTGGCACGGCTTTACTGGTTTACCATCGAGTTTGGCTTGGTAGGTAGTCGCCCCGACAATCGCCGTATCTATGGCGGCGGTATCTTGAGCTCGCCTTCTGAAACGGTTTATGCGCTTAATGGTAGCGATACGTTGCACCAATCCAACCATCAGCATCAGCAGCAACCTCAAAATCAGCCAGAACACCGCGCATTTGATTTGCTTGATGTGCTGCGTACGCCTTATCGCATTGACCATATTCAGCCGATTTATTATGTCATTGATGATTTAGATACGCTGTTCGATATCGTCGATAGCGACATCATGGGCAAGGTCAAACAAGCAATGGCACTTGGTTTGTTTGAACCAACTTATGCACCAAAAAACTCTTAATACATTAAAAAATTTAGCATCGTTAAAATAACGATGGGGTAAAAGTGCTGCTGTAAAAACAGTATTAACACGGACATAACTGTATTAAACCTAACGGTATTAAAAAAATAATAGTTAACTTAAAAGGATATTATCATGACGACATTATCACAAGCCAGCTGTGAAGCCTGCCGTATCGGCGCTCCAACCGTCGACGACACAGAAGCACGCGAGCTATTACAACAAATTCCTGATTGGTCGCTCATCGAAGTCGACGGCATTAAGCAATTACAGCGTCAGTATAAATTCAAAAATTTTGTCACAGCGATGGCATTTGCCAATGAGCTTGCCGACATTGCGGAAGCAGAAGGGCATCATCCGGGTATTTTGGTAGAGTGGGGCAAGGTCACCGTCACTTGGTGGTCACATAGCATTAAAGGTCTGCATCGCAACGATTTTATCATGGCAGCCAAGACCGATAGCCTACTGGGTAAGTCATGAGACTGGCAATAATCTTTGCAACTAATTAAACTTGTCCCACCCAAAACCAACCCTAACGCCAGAGTATATATGATGGCCCCATAAGGATGTGTTATGCCTCCACAAGTACTTACCGAGCTATCTCCCAAGGTAGCTTTTATTATTGCCAGCGTTGTCATCGCGATTATGGGTGTGACCATGATCGGCTTTGGCTGGGTACCGCATCTGTCATTGATGCTTGCAATCGTTGTTTTATTAGGCCTTGGTATGTATAAAGGTCTAAGCTTTGAGAAGATGCAGGGGCAGATGTCATCGGGCGTTGTCAGTGGTATTGGTGCTATTTATTTACTATTTTTTATTGGTTTGCTGGTCGCCGCGCTGATGATGTCAGGTGCTATTCCTACCATTATGTATTATGGTTTTGATCTCATCTCACCGCAGTATTATTATATTTCGGCTTTTGTTTTGACCTCAATTATTGGTGTCGCTCTAGGCAGTAGTTTGACCACAGCCGCGACACTTGGTGTGGCCTTTATTGGTATGAGTAATGCCTTTGATGCCAACGTCGCTATTGCTGCTGGTGCAGTGGTTTCAGGCGCTTTTTTTGCCGATAAAATGTCGCCGTTGTCAGATACTTGTACGCTTGCCTCTTCTGTCGTCGGCATTGATTTGTTTGAGCATATCCGTAATATGATGTATACCACGGTACCGGCGTGGCTCATTACAGCTGGGCTATTTTGGTATTTCTCTGGCCAGACAGGTACGGGTGATTTGGGTCAAGTGACCTTACTGCAATCACAATTGGTCGATAGCGGCTTAGTCCATGGTTATGCCGTATTACCATTTGTCGTGCTAGTGGTATTAGCACTATGCCGAGTCAATGCCATTTATACCATCATTTGTACAATCGCGACCGCTTTAGTGCTTACTTATCTGCACAGCACGCCAAGTATTGGGCAGCTCGGCGGTTATCTATTTGCTGGTTATACGCCCGCCGAAAATTTAGAGCTGGGTGAAGTGGCGGGTATGATCTCACGTGGCGGTATGCAAAGTATGTTCTTTACTCAGACTATCGTGATATTGGCGTTAAGTTTGGGCGGTTTATTACGTGCTTTGGGTATCTTACCAGCGTTATTGTTAGGTATTCGTAATATGCTGACAAGCTCAGGACGTGCTATTTTTGCCGCTGCAATGGCAGCTTTAAGTATCAACGTGCTGATCGGTGAGCAATATTTGAGTATCTTATTATCAGGAACTGCGTTTCGTCCGACCTTTGAGCGTTTGAATTTACACCCCAAAAACCTATCGCGTACTATCGAAGACGCGGGCACGGTTATCAATCCATTAGTACCGTGGAGCGTGTGCGGTGTTTTTATCAGTCAAGCGTTAGGTGTTCCGGTACTTGAATATTTGCCTTATGCCTTTTTCTGTTATTTATCGCTGCTGCTTACGATACTGTTTGGCTTCACAGGTATCACCATCAGTTGTAAAGATGGCTCTAGCATTCGTAAGCAACCAAAAGTACAAATGGCCAATTAGCGAACATTCATTTTTAAAATAAACTGAGATAGTATTGGTTTTTATGGTTAATTTGAACGCCTAAACCATATATCTAAAAGTGGCTGAATAAGAGATAATAGAGAACATAGATTTTCGCTTACCTCAATAAAAAGGCAGTCCTGCATGACCCATAATAATCCATATAACCTGATACCCTTGCAACCTACGGGCAGAAATGAGACCAATACCGCCAATACCTATTCACCTGAAGATATGATTGCCATTTACGAGCAGCAGTTTCTGACCGAAGTGCCAGAAGACAAGCTCACAGAGTTCTTACCTTTTTTAAAAGCGTTTTATGATATCGACGACCATACCTTAGATGTCAGTGCGGTGATTTTTGATGCGATTGCGGACGCTTGTATTATTTATAATCACAAAGTCAAAGTTGGGCGTTACGAAATATTAGAAGGCTTGGTAAAAGAAGAGATTGCAGAAGATATAAGTGATGCAGAAGGCGCTGAAGAGAAACAAGTACAAGCCTATACCCTAGAGTGTAAGCGTACTTTTTTTATCAATGAGGTGGAAATACCTTATCATTTTAATTTGTTTATCCATGGCGATAATTATTCTACCTTGACGAGAAGAGAGAGCGTGTTAGAAAAAATGTATTGGTTTGTCAGTGATAGCTTTGATGAGCAGTTATTGGATGATCCTGAATATACTGAGAGCTTGGCGTCTATTAATGAGCAACTGGCAAGTTTGAGTATTCGAGAAATGGATCTGACTACTATTCATCAGCTAGTCGATTATTTAGAAGATAACATCATAGATGATGACATGGCAGAAGCGGTTAATAAGCTATTGGATGCAGCCGAGTAGGTATATGCTGTGGAGTTGAGATAAGACCACGCTAAGCCAATTAGCGTGGTCTTTTTTTGTTAGGACAACTAACTTTAAACAGCAAGCAATAAAAAACCCTCGTAATCGATAGATTATGAGGGTTTCGTATATGGTACCGGTGGTCGGACTTGAACCGACACGCTTTTAAAGGCAACGGATTTTGAATCCGTCATGTCTACCAATTCCATCACACCGGCGTGTTAGGTGATAAAGTTTATATACTGCAAACATTATCGAATTGGGCTACAGGGTTAACTCTGTATAGGCTGCGTATTATAGCAGGCTATTTTTAGCCGTCAAGAATTATTTATACTATTTACGATAAAATTTTATTTTTAACCAACGAAGGCACGTTCAACGGCATAATCCGCTTGTACGCCCATACGTGGAGAGACGGTGAGACCGAAGTCGTCTAAAATTGTAGAGATATCCGCATTAAATGGCATACTACCGCAGATAAGTACTCGGTCATCGTCTTTATTCATTGGCGGTAGACCGATATCTTCAAAGAATTTACCTGATTTCATCAGATCAGTGATACGGCCGGTATTTCTAAACTCTTCGCGCGTGACGGTCGGGTAGTAGATAAACTTCTCACGGAACTCTTCACCAAAGATTTCATCGTTTGGCAGCTCTTCTTCGAACATTTCGCGATAAGCCAAATCCTTGACCTGACGTACGCCGTGTACCAAAATGATTTTGTCAAAACGCTCATAGACTTCAGGGTCGCGTGATAACGCTAAAAATGGCGCAAGTCCTGTACCGGTTGAGAGCATATATAAGTGCTTACCCGGCAACAAATCATCTAAGACCAACGTGCCAGTCGGTTTTTTACTGACCAGTAACTCATCGCCCACTTTGATATGCTGCAAGCGCGAGGTTAGCGGACCGTCTTGAACTTTAATAGAGAAAAATTCCAAATGCTCTTCGTAGTTGGGGCTGGCAATCGAGTAAGCGCGCAATAGCGGTCTACCATCGACAACGATACCAATCATCGCAAACTCGCCATTACGGAAGCGTAAGCCATCGTCGCGCGTGGTTTTGATGCTAAATAGAGAGTCATTCCAGTGATGAACCTCAGTGACCGTTTCGGTGCGGAGTTTTGACATAAAGCCCTCGTTAGTAAGTGGTAATGTGTATTCGCCCATTAAAAATGGTGATAAACAAAAATTTTTAAGGTAATAAAAAGTGTGAATAAGATTAAGCGCTTATCAATTATCAGTTCAGGCTAATTAAGCAAATGACATGTTAAGCAAATGACACGGATAAAAAACCGTTATTTTAACATTATTATCAGGTTTTATAAGGCGTCAGATTATAGCAAACAACGGCGCTGCCGGTAAAAGTAAACTTTGCTGCTTGTACTTTTAGACGTGTGCGTTATGAATGCAAGCCATTCTCAATAAATTTCTCGCTCATCATAACAAACTTTAAAATAAAAATCCGCCTAGCTGCCTGTCTGTACCATGATAAAATGGAATATCGTTAGCGAGTAATTTTCTATCATTGCCGCATGCCATGTATTATCAGCTATTTACTTTTGGAACTTGATTTATGACTTGTCAGACTTCCGCCGCTATTAACTATCATATATCGCCCATTATCGGTTACCACCGTGCGCCGCTGTCACAAAAGTTTGGCGCACCGAGGCAGCCAAATTTGGTGGCTATGACTAGTGTGATTGAAATGCTCGCGCCGTATGACACGCCAGCGGCATTTGTCGGACTGGAGGATTTTAGTCATATTTGGATCAGTTGGCAGTTTCATCATAACTATTTATATAAAGACAAGTTAGATAAAGACAAGCATTCACTTAATAATAAGCAGCAAGACAAAAATGATAGTAATTTTCGCCCGCAAGTGCGCCCACCGCGTTTGGGTGGCAATCAAAAAATAGGCGTATTTGCCAGTCGCAGTATGTATCGACCATCCGCGCTTGGACTGTCTGTGGTAAAGCTTGAGCGCATTGAGATGGTAGAAGGTCGAGTGTTACTTATTATCAGCGGTGCTGATATGATAGATGGGACGCCCATCATCGATATCAAGCCTTATGTGGCTTATAGTGATGCCTTGCCTGAAGCAAAAAGCGGTTTTGCGCCTTCGGCGCCGCATTTGTTGGACGTGACGATTACCGAATCGGCTTATGAGCAATTTGGACAAATTATCGCCAATCAAAGTGCAGATAATGCAGTGGAAGAAAATGCGCAAAATAAGCAATCATCCGTTAAAGCAGTCATTGATAAAATCCAAAAGCAGTTATTAAGGTCTGATTTTGATACTATCAAAGCCTTGATATCCCAAGACCCGCGCCCTGCTTATCGACGTACAGAGACAGAGTCGTCATTTGTTATGCGCTATAAATCGGTTGATGTCAGTTTTAAATTGCTAGAAACAGGTGAATTGCAGATAATGAATATTGTCACAGTATAATTAAAGTAAAAATCGCCGCTGCCAAATGCCTTAAACCTCATAAGAATAAACCTTTAAAAGAAGACAACCATGCCTGTTCAAAAATATTCGATAGTGATTGATTTGCGTTGGTGCCTAGATGAATTATTGGCAGATAGGGTGATTGATCAGCGCGGTTATAATCTTGTCATTACCAGTCGCCGTAACAAGGCGCAGCATCCGCTGATTACGATTAGCGAGTTTGGGCTGCCAAATGGTCACGCGCTTAATAATAATTCTGAGAATAAATTGACGCTAGCATGGCTTAATCAATGGTTGGCTGCCAAAGCAGATATGCCGCTGGTGCGTATTGATCCGTTAAAGGTCGATGTACCAACAGTGACGCAGCTGATGTCGTTTGAGTATGCGCGTTCGCAGCATATTTTACCGATTGAAGTGACGCTTGATGAAGTGGTTATTGGTACTGACCAGCCATTTTATACCGATTGGCATGGCAATATCGAAAAGCTCATTAAATCAAAAAGCTATCGTACGGTCTTTATCAATCCTGAACAAATCAATCGCTATCGGCAAGAGTTTTATCAAGTCACGCAAGCGATTGCGGGCGCGAACTCCCTACATAAGCGTGCGGCAGCGGACGTCACCAACGTCGAAGCGTTGTTACAGCTGGGCGATAACATCAATCCCGATGCCAATGATCAACATATCGTCAAAGTGGTCGATTGGCTATTGCAATATGCCTTTGAGCAGCGCGCAAGCGACATTCATCTAGAGCCGCGCCGTGAGACTGGAAAAGTGCGCTTTCGTATCGATGGGGTGCTGCATAGCGTTTATGAGATGCCGCTGGCGATCATCGTCGCTGTGACTGCACGCATTAAAATCTTGGGGCGGCTCAATGTCGCAGAAAAGCGTAAGCCGCAAGATGGACGCCTAAAAACCCGTACGCCCAAAGGCTTAGAAACTGAGCTGCGTCTCTCTACCATGCCGACTGCCTTTGGTGAAAAGCTTGTCATGCGGGTATTTGACCCAGAAGTACTGGTGCGCTCGTTTGCCCAACTTGGCCTGTCGGGTAAGCAGCTTGAAACGTGGCACGAGCTGACCGCGCATCCAAATGGGATTATCTTGGTGACGGGTCCGACGGGTTCTGGTAAAACCACCACCTTATATAGTACGCTCAAGCAGCTCGCTACTGAGCAAGTCAATGTCTGTACCATTGAAGATCCGATTGAAATGATTGAGCCCGCCTTTAATCAAATGCAGGTCAATCCAGGGGTTGATTTGCATTTCGCTGACGGTATCCGCTCTTTGATGCGCCAAGACCCAGACATTATTATGGTCGGTGAAATTCGTGATGCTGAGACTGCCAATATGGCCGTGCAAGCGTCTTTGACGGGGCATTTAGTGCTATCAACGTTGCATACCAATGACGCACCAAGCTCTATTACTCGTCTGCATGATTTGGGTATTCAGCCGTTCTTAACCTCAGCAACGATATTGGGGGTAATGGCACAGCGCTTATTACGGACGTTATGCCCGCATTGTAAGCAAGCCGTTGATGTAAGCGCAGATAGCGAGATTGCTATCCAATGGCAAGAATTGGTGCAACCTTGGCGCGCGCCTGTACCAGCACAAGTTTATAAGGCGCAGGGCTGTGAGCACTGTCGCCATACGGGTTATCAAGGCCGCGTTGGTCTGTACGAGATTATGCCGTTATCTAATGAGCTAAAAAAACTGGTCGCCGCCGATGCCAATTTGGATACGTTGAAGCAGCAAGCGTACCGCGAAGGCGTGCAGCCGCTACGTTTATCGGGAGCAAAGCGTATTAGCGAAGGGTTAACAACCATAGAAGAGGTGATGCGTGTGGTGCCGCTGCATTAAAGGATGTCTCTAAAATACACCTCATTCAAAAAAACCATTCTTTAAAAAAATGCTCTGATAAAAAAGCCTTTATATAGACGTTTGTTAAACACGACTTGAAAAGCCAGCTTATCAGAGCAATTAATACTATTACTATTACCAAATCCATATTTTAAGATAATTCTACTTATTAATTTTATTAACGAGATTGTTTATGTTTACAGATACGCATTGCCATCTAAACCGTTTGGATTTAACCAAGTATGATGGTCAATTGTCCGGCGCGATTGCGGCGATGAAAGAGGCGAATGTTAATCGTGCGATGGCAATTATGTGTGATTTTGCTGAATACGATGAGATTGCCAATATCGTCAGCACTTATAATGACGAAACGCTAAATCTTGGAATGAGCGTCGGTATTCATCCTTGTGAAGATATTAACGTATTGCAGTCAGCGACAGTTGAGCGCTTGATAGAAATGGCTGATGCTGAGTACGTGTGGGCGATAGGGGAGACGGGGCTGGACTATTACTGGTCGACGGAAAATAAAAAAGAGCAACAAGCTAGCCTTGCGCGTCATATCTATGCCAGCCAACAGCTAAAGAAACCGCTTGTCGTGCATATGCGTGACGCCAAAGAAGATACGCTTGATATCCTAAAAGCAGAAGGCGCTGAACACGGTATTATCCATTGCTTTACTGAAGACTGGGAAACCGCAAAACGCGCATTAGACTTAGGGTTTTATATCTCCTTCTCAGGTATCGTCAGTTTTAAAAGTGCGCAAATGATTCAAGATGCCGCAAAAAATATGCCCAAAGACAGAATACTTATCGAAACCGATAGCCCGTATTTAGCACCCGTGCCTAAACGTGGCAGGCCCAATGAGCCGGCATACGTGCCATACGTGGCAAGCTATCTTGCCCAATTGTATGGCTGTAGTGGCGAGGAAGTCGGCGCATTGACTGCAAAAAACTTTGAAAATTTACTGGCACAGCATCACTAAAATGGTTATGCTATGACCAATCAGTCATTTATAGGCTTGTCTTGTAGTTCTGTGTTGAATGTGTTTTTGATGCT
>ENA-ORXC01001328-ORXC01001328.1-marine-metagenome-genome-assembly--contig:-NODE-1328-length-14754-cov-56.684404_pt1 | contig 14754 bp, 17 predicted proteins | sample MGYA00237865_ERZ511478 | MGnify/ENA metagenome assembly ERZ511478 | reverse complement strand
CAATACCCTATTTTTGGCAACCTTAAAACAAAATAGATATGAGCGCAACGTGGTACGAGTGTAAAGTAAAATATAGAAAACTAGATGAAGCATCTGGAACGCAAAAGGTTAAAACAGCACCTTTTCTAGTAGATGCAATTTCATATACAGAGGCCGAAAGTAGAATCACACAAGAGATGGCTGCTTACCTTCCAGATAGTGAAGAAATAAAAATTACAAACATCAAGGTGGCAAACTATGCAGAGATTCACCCTTTTGAAAATACCGACAGATGGTTTAAATCACGCGTATCTCTCATAGCTTATGATGAGGAAAGCGGTAAGGAGCGCAAAACGAGTCTATACCTACTCGTGCAGGCAAATGACGTTAAAGAAGCCTTTGATAACACGGTTTCTACTATGAAGGATACTATGGGTGAATACACCATACCGGCCATTGCTGAGTCGCCTATAGAAGATGTCTTTCCATACTTTTCTGGTGAAGAAGGAGATCTAGAGCGTCTAGAAGAGTTTACAAGGGTAAAAGATTCTGTTCCTGCAGATAATAGTGAGAATGAAGAGCTGGCAATGGCAGACTCTCTTACTGACGAAGAAGAATAACAGATGCCATATTACTTTTATGAAGGCGGTCTACATCAAGTAGACCGCCTTTTTCTATTTACTATTAAAACGTATAAGTACGCTTTCGCGAAAGCGTAAAAAAAGCCTCTCAATCAAGAGAAGCTTTCTTAAACATACATAGTCAACCACCAATTATTGGTGCTTTATCAAATGGGGAGATTTAGCTTATTGTGAGACCAAACCATAGCGCTACGTCTTCAGATTGTTGTGGTGCCTTTTTTTGACCACCACCCTGTCCTTGTCCACCTGGACGGCCTCCACCTCCACCACGGTTTCCTCCACCAGGACCACCTTGTGATCTGCCGCCACCACCTAGAGATAAACCTCCACGGTCTTGAGGGCCTTGATTTTCTCTTTCGGGTAGTGGTGTAGAAATGATACCTAAAGTTAGTTTTTCAAAATCAATAGGATTCTCATCAATTTTTGAAACAGGTATTTTGAGTTTATATACAAGAATGCCTCCTTGTGGTTCTTTTTGATAACTGTAGTTAATTGTGATATCTAGCGCATTAAGATCTAGGTGAAACTCTTGCGCGCTGTCGTCTTTTATATAAACAGCTTTACGGTCTATATCTTCTAGCATACGTGCAACGGGCAATTCTCTTTCTTCATTAGAGTTTCTAGACTCTCTTTCGTTAGAATTTGGCGGAGTATTACCTAGTTTTTTTCGATCTAATGTAGGACTGCTTATTCCTACTCTTTTTTTCTTTTTTCCCTTTTTATCAAAATATACTGTAAAACCTCTTCTTAAAAATGAAGTGATAACCCCTTGATCTGCCGTGCGTATGTCTACATAGATATACGTACCATCTGTGGTCGCAGTTGGTGTAATCTTTGTATCCTTCTTTTTACGATAGTCATTAGGAGATGTAGCATTTACAAGGGCTACATTCATCACGATTAGTAGTATAGCTAGTGTTTTTGTCATAGTAAGCTTATCTTTTTGTTTGATAAATGTACTGTGATTAAACGTGTGCTTTTTTGATTTTAAGTCGTTACAGTATGACTTTCTGTAAAAGCCGCTTTATACTCTGCCATTCTTTTATATAGCGGTATTACGCTTTCGCGAAAGCGTAAAAAAAACTCCATAAACACGAATATGCTTATGGAGTTTAACCTTGTTATATGTCTTTATCTATTCTTCTAAGAGAATGTCTATTGTAACATCTACATCTTCCCATAGTTTATTCTCGTGATATTCACCACAAACGGCTTCTAGAGCATCATAACCAGCATCCCAGTTATAAATACTTAGATCAGGAATGGATCCCGTGAGTACAAGTCTATCCGAAAGTATTGTTACGTCAAAAACTTGAGTAGTGGTAATTGAGTTCATTTCAAAATCTATAGTGACAGTTGTGTCAGTAAAGCTTGTTACTGTCCCTACTATATCTGGGGTAAATGCCGCAAAAAATGTAAATACATTTTGTGTGCGTTCTGACTCATTACCCACATTTACAGAACTAGCATCTACTGTTACAATTGCATCTTCCAGAATTGAAACTGGTGTATCACCACTTTCATTAAAAGTATATGTTACTGTATCAAATGTACCGCTCACTCCTGCCCTATTATCATAATCTGGATATTTATATGCTGTCCACTCTATTTGCACGCGTGGCTCTGGAGTATCATCATCTGCATTGAGAAGGTCTAGAAACTCTTGAAAGTAACTTGCCTCTTCTTCGGTAAGTTGTGTCGCATCTGCTGGAGGCATTACGGTATTTGAGCTAGAGTTAATTCTACTCACCATCTGTACAATGTTAGACTTGGTCTTCTCATAATTATCATATCGATTATTACCCTCTACGTGGTAGATATGACAGGAGATACACTTTGTGTCTATTACATTTTTAAGTGTACTGGTATAAAAGGCTTGCGCCTGTGCATCATTTACAGGATACAAACTATCTGCCTGCTCTGTTGTACAACTTATAGCAGTGCAAATAAGTAGTATTATGATTGCTTTACAATAACGCATTTTGAAAGTATAATTTCATTAAACATTTCTTCAAGTCCACTATAAATACCACGTATAGTAACCTGGCTACCTGTTGTGATGGTACTATCTATTTGTGCATTTTCAACCTCACAGGTAATGCGCTCATTGATTACGATAATGCTTGTAAGCTCTCCTTTTTCAATAAGGGTTATGGTACCGGTTACTTCTATTATATCACTTAGTAGCGTTGTTGCCACCTCAGGGTCGCTATCAAATTTTGTGATTAAGTCTTCTGCACTCATTGTGATATCTGCACTAGCGCCTGCTGCTGTTTTTGCCGGTAGGTTGTATAAATACAAAGCATATGAGGCTGCTACCATAACAACCACAATACCTACCGATAGGATCTTTTTAATCATACTACTTGTAGTTTGCTTCTAAGTTTACATCTATATCTGCAGAGATTTTATCTTTTACCAGTGATGGGATCTCAACCTTGTATGTTGCGAGGGTGATTTTAAAATCACTTGTTACTTTTACAGATTTATCTTCCATTACTTCTATAACAGCTTTTACAGTTTTTGGAGACGTCACACCGTGTAAAATCATAGAGCCGCTTATAGTCACATCATTATATACTTGTGCAGTATTAAGATCTATGTCTTGATCTATAGTCCCTTTAAACTTTGCTGCAGGGTACTTATCTGAGTGCACATACTTTTCATTAAAATGTTCTTCCATAAGTGCTTTTTCAAACTTGAATGACTTTAAAAGAACATTAAATGCTATTACATTTTTTGAAGTGTCAAAAATGCTAGCAGCCTGGCTGCTAGTAGCTTCTATATTTTCCATAGAAGTCTCTGAAGAAAAGGTGATCACACCTGTACGAGTGATAAGTTTTTCTTGTGCCTGAGTAACAGCAACAGTAAGAAGTACGAGTAAGAGTGTAAGTGATTTGTTCATAATATATGCGTTATTTTGATTTTTTTGAAAATGAAAATTCCCTAAGAATACTGAACCCAAAATTGATATCTCTATTAAAGAAATCTCCACTTTGGTTAATAGCAAACTTACCGGGGTGTAATGCAAAGGCATTTGTAAAGTATAATTGAAAAACGTGACCTCCAGTTTCTATATCCATCCCTACGGCCAGCGTGTTTTTACTACCGTCGTGCGTGTCAAAAGTGGGTAGCGTATAGTAATACTCTGCATTAAGTGATATAGATCGTGATATAAGATAACGTCCTCCCATAGCTATAGAAAATATAGCATTAGGGTCATTTTCTGTCTCAGTAAGGTTTCTATATACAAATGTAGGTGACACTTGTAAAGAAAGGTCTTTATTGAACTTACGGCTTATGAGTAGCTGGTTTACATACTCTAGTCTACCACTAAAGTTTTTATTGCGAGCTTCTGGAAAATACTCCCTAGTTTTTATATCAAGACTTCCAAAATAGCTTAAAGCGAAAGGAAAAGGTGATGCACCATCTCGCTGTCTCAATGCACTTATTTTAATACTATTAGAATATGTTTTATCTGGTTTGTTTGATCTTGCTATGCCCAGTTGTATGAAGTCTGTCAATCCGTATTCAAGACTTATGTGCATATTATTAATCTGGTCGAGACCAAAAAAATTATCAATGCCCTTAATTTTTCCAAAGACGTGGGAAATTCTAAAATGAAGCTGGCGTTGCTTTACTCTCTCTGTAGACTGGCCTATAAGTAATCGTGTAGACTTAAATGTGGCAATTACTTCGTTATCACTCTCGATGGTTAGATCGTCTAGTTCTGCAAATAAATCATCATCCTGTTGATTATTGGTAGGTTCTTGTGCGTAAACCGATAAGGAGCATACTATAAGTAATAGTACTGCTAAGCGTTTTTTCATTGATTGATGTAATATATTGTCATATTAAGTTTAAATACACATCATATTATAAACTTAATATTGAGAATTTTCACACAAATCTAAACTATTTTAACAATTAATACACTTGTAAATATCCTATTTAAGAATAGAAGTTTTTTTTTATGAATATGGCAATATTTAATTGTATTCTAGGTGGTTAGGTAGTCTATTTTAATAAAACTTTAAGAATCTAACATTCCACAAAAAAATAGCGAGTATCAGATTGATACTCGCTATTAAAATTTCGCCTTGAGCGTATAAAATATGTAGTAAAGATTATTTCTTAACTCGCTTTACATTTACAGCGCTAGGTCCTTTTTCTCCGTCTTCTACTTCAAATGTAACTTTGTCATTCTCTCTCAATCTTCCAGTTACGTTTGTAGTATGTACAAAAACCTCCTCGTCAGAATTGTCTATGGCAATAAATCCAAATCCTTTTTTTGTATTGAAAAATTTTACCTTTCCTTCTTTTCGTATCGATGCTTTAGTAGACCCAAAGAGTCTATTAAAAAATGCTTTAATCATTATATCTTAATTTTATTTTGGTTGTTTTAATTAAGTCCTAGTGATTGTAATCTCTTCTTCCTCATCACTATTTTTAATTTTTTACGTGGCAAATATCGTAAATACAAATCTCTTGTAAATCGTATTACCAGATTTTAATTCTTTCTTCTAGTGTTTTAAAGTTCTTTTGCCCCTCTTTTACATCAAAAGCTTCATAAAATGGAGTGAAGTTCATAAGTGGTCCATTTACACGCCAGATAGGTGGTGAGTGCGGATCTGTAGCTACATAATTTCTTAAATACTCATCTCTTGTCTTGACACGCCAGATACGTGCTACAGATAAAAAGAAACGCTGGTCTGGAGTAAAACCTCCTATTTTTGTGGTGTCTTGACCTTGCTTTGTTCTTTTAAATGCATCATAAGCGATAGAGATTCCGCCATTATCTGCCGTGTTTTCTCCTACTGTAAGTGCTCCTTTAAGGTGTACACTGTCAAGAACAGTAAAGCTGTCGTACTGCTCTATAATTTGCTGTGTTTTTGCTTTAAACTTGGTATAATCTTCTTCTGTCCACCAGTTTTTCACATTTCCTTCTTTGTCATATTGGGCTCCTTGGTCATCAAAAGCGTGTGTAAACTCGTGACCTATTACCATCCCTATACCACCATAGTTTACAGCATCGTCTGCATATAAATCAAAGTATGGCGCCTGTAATATTCCTGCAGGGAATACTATCTCGTTAAGTGATGGGTTGTAATAAGCGGTAACTGTAGATGGTGTAGTACCCCATTCATCACGGTTAGGTGCTTTATTAAGTTGTTTAAGTTCGTACTGGTAACTGTCATTACGTAAGGCAACTACATTCTCAAAAAACTGACCTCTGTTTATCTCTACGTCGTAGGTTCTCCATACATCTGGATAGCCTATTTTTTTATTGATAGCAAAGAGTTTCTCCTTGGCTTTTACCTTTGTACTATCACTCATCCACTCAAGGTTTTCTATGCGTTGCTCGAGTGATTTCTGAAAATTGTTCACCAGGTCAAGTGCTCTTTCCTTTGCTTCTTCATTAAAATATCGCTTTACATACAGCTGGCCTAAGGCAAATCCTATTTGTCTATCTACATTGCGCACCATACGTTTAGTACGTGACTGTTGCTCGCTTTGTCCAGAGATCACCTTAGTATATGCAAAAGAGGCATCTTGAAAAGGTGTACTTAATATATTATCGTGATTGCTTAAGGACTTTGCTTTTACATAAAGCTTTAAATCTTTGAGAGAAGTACTCGCAAGTACATCATTTACTTTATCATAGTATGCCGGCTGTCTCACATTTAATGAGTCTATATCTGTACCTAGCGTAGTAAAAATACGTTGCCAGTCTATTTGATTATGTCCATTATCTAGATCTACTACCGAGACTTTATTGTAATTATCTTTTATAACGCGACGCTGTATTCTTGTTTTATGAGAATCTGCAAGTTCTTTTTCTATAGCGTAGACTATTGCAGCGTTTGCAGTTGCTTCTGTGTCACCTACTAATTCAAAAAGTGTAGTTAAATACGTTTTATACGCATCTTGTATGGCTACAGATGAAGGATCTTCATTAAAGTAGTAATCACGATCTGGTAGACCTAATCCCGTTTGAGCTAGATGCAAGATGTTAAGCTTGCTGTTTTTTTGATCTGGTGAGATGTAAGGTGCAAGAAAGGAATAATCACCCGTTTTAATTTGATTTGCTACCAGATCCATTAGCTCCTTTGTAGTAGAAGTACCGTCTATCTTTTCTAGCAGTGGTTGTATAGGCGTGATACCACGCTTATCAATACTGAGCGTATCCATACCAGAGGCATAAAAATCTCCCACTAGTTGCTCAACACTACCCTTGTCGTGTGATTGCTCAGAAACCTCTTCCAGTATGTTTTTAAGAAGCTCTTGCTGTGGTATGTTAAGAAAACGATATGCTCCCACTCCCACTTGGTCATCTGCAATGACAGCATTATCATACCAGTTTTTATTCACGTGATTATAAAAATCATCACCTGGAGCAATTTGTTCAGATATTCCGTCAAAGACTACCTCAGGGTGTGTTTCGTTTTTTTGCTCAGACTGCTCACAGGCTATAAAGCTAGCAGCAATCATTGAGAGATACCATAGTTTTTTCATAGTTGGTTGTGTTTGTTGTAATCTCGTTATTATTTAATCTTTCCAGCCCCAAGGCGCTTCTGGTGTGGCAATAGGCTTTGTGATATCCATCACTACTTTAAAGACACTATCACGGCCTAGTCTTCTTAAGTTATATGTAAAGGTGGTGTCATCTAGAGTTACCCACCAGACATTTGTTGCTGCGGCAGGTATAAGTTGTTGTGTATGTGGATCTGCAGGAAAGAATTGAATATCTTCTTTTCCTACATTACTTGCTGTACCTCCATATTGAGTTACGGCATCTTCACTACCGTCCTCGTGGCGATGATCGTGTTTTAAAGTGATAATACCATCCTTCTTTGTAAAGACCCAAGTACGCGATCTATCTTCTCCTACAAAGAAAGGAACCTTTATCTCGTTATCTGAGCAAGAGCGCACGTGCATTACGAGCTCTTTACCGCCAAAGGCTTCATCATTTTCTGGTAAAGCAAGATGACCCTTGTAAGCTTTACCGCAATGACTTGCGAGTGTTTCCCAAAATATATCTGAAGGTTGCTTTTCTTGAGCAAATAGGTTACTAGTTATGATAAGACATACTAGTAAAAGGCTTTGTTTTAATGTCATAGCCAAAGCTAAGTAATAATTACAAAGCTATAATTATGTAAATGCAGTTAATTTAAGAGGTTGAAACTAGTGTGATTTACTCCTTTATCTCTAGCTTATACCCTACTCCGTGTATGTTTGTAAGCTTTATAGCAGGATCTGTCTGTAGTTTTTTTCTAAGTTTTGAGACATAAGTGTCTAGACTTCTACCTACAATCACCCCTTTATCTTCCCATACTTTTTTAGACAACTCTTCACGTTTTATCACCTCGTTAGGCCTACTAGCAAATAGGGTGAGTAGTTCACATTCCTTTTTAGACAAAACAAGTTCATCGGGTGACTTTACTAGTTTATGCTGTTCTGGATAGAAAGAAAAACTTCCTATAGTTACTATCTTTTCGGTACTGGGAAGGGTTTCTTTTTTGCTTTCGCGAAAGCGGAATCCTAAAAATAATAAAGCACCACCTGCTATAAATAATAGTCCCATCTTTGAATAGGATGTTTGAGGAGGGGCAATATTTTCTTCTATAAATTGAATTTTGATCGTATAACAATCTAACGGCAACTTGCGGCCAGAGCAGGGAACAATCGTGTTTTCAATGGTTTTATTGATTTCAAAACTATAAGCTACCTCATTATCATAACATTGATAAACTTCGATAATATAATTTTTAGGAAACTGAGCTCTACTAAATTGCTCACTAGCGATGGCTACAAGCTGTTCTGGTAAGAAGGATAAATCACTAGAGAAAGCAAGTACATAAATGTCGCTCTCAAGTTGACGCACAGGTAGTATGCGAGATATAGTGTCTCGTTGTGCAAGTAATAGCTGGTTACCCACTTCGCGTATAACAATCTTACTGCGTTCTTCACGCATAGTAGCCGGCATATCGGCTTGGGGTAATAACCAAGATATGCTTGCACACATTACAAAAAGACATACTAATAAGAGTCTCGTTTTATTCATCTTATCACAAAGAACCGCCAAAAAATCGAGATTTTACAACCGTTGACAGTTCTTTTACATTCTTTTGACACTTTTGTAGCGGTGTGCTTCTAGTTTTACTTCCAAAATATTAAACCTATGTATAAGCTCATAAGCACACTCATTATTTTAGTAGTAACTTCTCAAATACACTCACAAGTAGTCGCACCAGAAACTCACAATCTCGACACGGGTAAAAGCATCTTGCACTGGAAGGGGTCATACGTTTTTAACGTAAGTGAACACAATGGCGAGGTATACTTTAAAGATGGTTATCTCAACAGTATAAATGATAATGTGATAGGTGGTTCTTTTACGATAGATATGACGTCTATCACTAATGAAGATCATTTACATAACAGAGGTCCTGTGACGCATCTTAAAGATGAGGACTTCTTCTATATAGAAAAATACCCAGAGGCGAGTCTAACCATTACGTCTATTGAATATTTTGAAAATACAAACACACACGAAGTCTTTGCAGACCTTACTATTAAAGAGGTTACAAAAAATATAAAGTTTTATGCCACGATAGATGGCGAAGCAAAAACCTTTAAAGCCCATTTTAAAATAGATCGTACGCGCTGGGGTATTACTTATAATAATGAAGTAAAGAACCGAGCCATCTCTGAAGCAATAGAATTTAAGGCAGACTTACAGTTTTAAGAGGTCTGCCTTGCAAGTAGCTTATCTATAAGTTCTTCCTTAGTAAGGTGGTGAAAAACCTTGTGTACTTTGTCTCTTAGTTCTGGTGAGAGCTCACGATTAGGCTTTGTTTTAAAGATTTTACGAGCCCAGAGTATGAGATTATTATCTGCGATTTCTTGAGGTGACGCTTTCGCGAAAGCGGAAAAAGTGATTCCCAGTTCTTCTTCAAATTCTGGTATTTCTGCAACCTCTTCTTGTTGTAAAACAGTAAGCGCATAGCCTGTTTTTCCTGCTCTGGCAGTACGTCCCGTTCTATGTACATACATATCATAAAACTCTGGTAAGTGGTAGTTAACCACATAAGAGATATCTTTTACATCTATACCACGTGCCGCAAGATCTGTTGCTACGAGTATATCTATATGACCTTCTCTAAACTGTCCCATCATACGGTCACGTATAGCCTGGCTCAAGCTACCGTGCAAGGCCCCAGAAGAAAACTTATTAATAGCCAGGTTTTTTGCAAGTTTATTTACAGCTGCCTTTGTCTTACAAAAGATGATACCACGCTCCCCTATTTTTGAGTTTAAGAAATGCATTAATACATCTAGTTTCTCTATAGGCTCCACCACTACATAATCGTGTGTGATTTTGTGACTAGCAAGATTTGCTCGCTCTGCAGTAATCTCTAGCGGATTTTTAGACAGGTAATTTTGTACGAGTTGTTTAACCGTACCAGGCATCGTGGCAGAAAATAAGAAGGTACGCCTATTATTAGGCATTGTCTCTACAATGACATCTATACTGTCTTTAAGAGCACTTACCATCTCATCTGCCTCATCTAGCACAAGATAATTGGCTTGAGAGATGTTTATTGCCTTACGCTCCATTAAGTCTATAAGACGTCCAGGCGTTGCAATTACAATCTGAGCGGGCTCTTTAAGACGTTCTACATTTTCTTTTACAGGTATTCCTCCATAAAACACCGCTGCCGATACTTCTGGTAATTGTGCCGCATAGGCTACAATGTTTGAGTATATCTGTTGTCCTAGTTCTCGTGTAGGGACAAGTATAACAGCCTGCACCGTAGGATTAGTACGATCTATAAGTTGCAATAAAGGCACGCCAAAGGCTAGCGTTTTACCAGTACCAGTTTGCGCTAGGGCCACGACATCCTTTTTTGACGTAAGTAGTGCAGGTATTGCTTGTTGCTGTATGTCTGTAGGTTGTGTGATATCAAGAGCAGCCAGTGCTTCTTGTATTGAGTTTGTGATTCCTAGTGCTGTAAATGTACTTGTCATATATAATGTGCCTTATAATCTGTTTACTAGATGTGCGTTTGTTTTATGCTTCTTGTAAATGTCTTTTTGACTTACGGTAGTTATGCTTAGGGTAAATACTACGCTTTGCAAAACGGTTTAAATTACCTGCGTTAACCATCTTTATATACGTTTTCTTAGTAACGCCAAAATACTCGTAAGTTGTCCCATCTGTAAAAGTAACCTCAAGTAGTAATCCTTTATGCTGGTAATCTGCAATGGCGGCATTTGTTATGGTTTCTGTATATGCTTCAAGATTTGCTTCCTTAGTCTCAGGTGCCATACTTACTAGAAAGTGGTAACCATCTATGATGCGACGGCTTTGCAGCTCTGCCTCTTCTTGCTTAGGATCTCCTGCTTGAAACTTATCTGGATGCCACTCTTTTACAAGGTTTCTATAGCTCTTTTTGAGCATTTTAAGATCTATTTCTTTTTCAACTCCAAAGAGTTTTTTGTATTCATTTATTCGCTTCATAATCAGGGCTTTTATAAGAGCGCGAAAGTACGCCTTATTTATGGTTTTAAGAGCGCGTTTATTTAAAGAAAATAACACAACAAATTACTTCAGAGCCCAGTGCCGTCCTTTATCAAAAACCTAAGCAGAAAAACATATAGCGTTAATAATCAGAATAATAACAATTTTGATCAATAAAGTGTAGCTCACAAAAGATCTAACTGGGCTATGTAAAACGTACAATTACTAGCGTCTTCTTGTTTTGTGCAACCTTTAACAATTCAAGTTAAACAATTTATAAATTACTGATAGTTAGATTTTTATTAACACTTAACATTTTACTTTTATGATGTTCAAAAGAAAAAAACCAAACGCTATGATCCAACCAAACAACACCATCGTAAGAAGTATTAGTAATCTTATAGAGTACTCGACAGACTTCCGTTATCAACGTAGAGCAAGCTTTAAGCAGCTGCACATCGCTATTATTAAAAATCATTTTAATGCTACATCTGTGGTACTTGATATAGATAATGGCACCGCATTACTAGGTGTAGATATGCTAGAAAAAGGAGCCGAGGTAGAAATTACTTTTGACGATTTACAGAAGTTTTTAAAATCTTGTATACGTGAGACTAAAGAAAACATCTCTTTTTATAAAAACATCTTGCATTATTATGCAATGACAGAGGCTGTAGCTTAGTAATAATTGAGCTATTTTTTGTTATGCTTTCGCGAAAGCGTAATCACATATGTAAAGTGACAATGTCATAAATAAATCCTGCATTTTACTAAAAGTGTATTAACAAAATCCCAATAACCTACTACTAGACGAAGGATTAGTTAAGAATTTGTATATTATATATTCAACTTAAAAGATATAATTATGAATAATAACACAAAAGGAATACTAGGTTTACTTGCTGTTGCAGCGGGAGCTCTAGGCTTATATAAATACAATAAACTATCACCAGAGGAGAAAGCAGCTCTAAAGGACAAAGCAAGAAAGGCTGGTGATACACTTAAAGAAAGTTATAACGAAGTAGAGGATCAAGTGTCTGAAAAGCTCACAAGTTTAAAAAATGCTCTAGACAGAGAGTTATCTAAGGCAAATAATACGGCACAACATAAAACTGCTCACGCAAGTGATATTGAAGACGCAACTATAGTAGATGCAAAGGAAGCTCTAGATACACAAGAAACAAAGTTTGTATAGTAGAATTCATAGCTTATCATAAAAAAGTCTCGCCTTGAAGCGAGACTTTTTTATGTACTATAAAGCGTTTTAACTCCTTTAGCCCCTACCTCTACGCCAGGGCTTTCTTAAGGCTGTATTATCAGTTTTCTTTACACTATTTATAAAATAAACACCGCTTAGAAGTACTACGGCAGCAATCATAGATTGTAAGGTAACCTGCTCATCAAGAAAATACCACCCTAAAAATAATGCAACCACTGGATTTACATAGGCAGAGGTTGCAACCTTCTCTGTAGATACTTTTTTGAGTAAATAGTTAAAAGAGGTAAATGCAGCAATCCCACCAAATATAACGAGGCACACCATAGATATTTGTGCGCGTGTACTCCAGGCGTTTGGAAAAACCCACGATTCATTAATAACTAGGCTTATAATCCATAATAAGATACCAGCGCTTACCATCTGGTACCCTGTTGTGATAAAGAAGTTTTTAGGAAGATCTGCTTTTGCTACAAATAGACTCCCTATACTCCAACTTAAAATACAGGTAAAAATCATTCCTATACCTAGAGCAGCACCTTCTTTCATCGCAATTTCTTGCTGTGACACGAGTAAATACATACCTATAAGCCCTAATAGTACGCCTATAATAGATTTAGGCTTGAGACCTTTCTTTTGGGTAATTCTCATTAACAATAAGATGGATAGCGGTTGCAGCGCAGCAAGCAATGCGGCAAAACCACTATCTACATAATTAAGTGCCCATACAAAAACTCCATTACCATACACCAGAAAGAAAAACCCCGCCAGAACACAGTTGCGCAGCTGTTTTGGAGTAACCTTAAGTGATTTTCCTGTCATCTTTGCTATGAGAAAAATAAGCGATCCAGCCATTGTAAATCGCAATCCCGCAAGCATAAAAGCGGGAGCCTCACTCACTACAATCTTATTCCATAAATAAGTAGAGCCCCAAAAGACATAAATTGAGAAAAACGCAAGAATAATTAAGTAGGTTTCCTTTTTCATAAGTGACTGTTTTATGGGGGATAAATAAGGCTATACGAACATAACGATAATAACTAAAGTAAAAACATCTTTAGATAACGATTTTAAAGAGATGTATGAGTAGTATCTTTGCTATACAAACATTTGCAAACCGTTGACAGAGATACGTAATTATATAAATAAGTTTTCACCCGTTTCAGACAGTGATTGGGAGCTCTTTAGCTCTAAGCTAAAAGAGCGTACTTTTAAGAAAAAAGAAATCATACATAAAGCTGGTGTAGTAGAAAATTATATCTCCTTTATTACTACAGGTACGGTGCGATTATTTATACCAAAACCCAAAACCGAAAAAGAAATCACCTTTGGCTTTTGTTTTGAGAATCAATTTGTGAGTGCTTACGACTCGTTTTTGTTACAACAACCTTCTGAGCACGCTGTACAGGCACTTTCTAATACGAGTATGCTTAGTATTTCTTATAATGATCTTCAAGAAATTTACAATAAGACGGCCATAGGTAACCTTATAGGAAGGCTCACTGCCGAAAACCTCTTTATTACTAAGTCAAAAAGGCTACAATCGCTTCTTGATCAAACGGCAGAGCAACGCTATTTAAGTATATTTAAAGAACGACCACAGCTTCTCAAGGAGGTATCTCTCAAATACATAAGCTCTTACATAGGCGTGACCCCACAAGCCCTAAGCCGTATACGCAAGCGTATTACTTAATGTAGGTTCATTGTATTGCCTTTACTGCCAGAGTACCTTTGCATAAAAAAGAAATGCTTATTCTCATCTTTGTTATAGTGATGTGGTATAGTGGCCTGTTTTTTCAGTCATTCTTTCTACATAGATATGCCGCTCACCAGACATTTACAATGTCAAAAACTGCCGAAAAAATAACCTTTGTACTAACCTGGCTTTTTCAAGGGCCTAGTTACCTTAGCGCATATGGCTATGGTATTATGCATAGAATGCACCACGCCTATACAGATACAGATAAGGACCCACACTCCCCTAGTTATGATGAAAATCCATTTGCTATGATGTGGAAAACAAAAAATATCTACCAAGACATTAATAACGACCGAGTAGCTGTAGATGAAAAGTTTAAAAAGAACGTCCCACAATGGAAACGTTTTGATGCTTTTGCCAGTTCTCGTTTCTCTAGATTGCTTTGGGGTGCATTGTATATTGCCTTTTTTGCTGTATTTGCAACCGCTTGGTGGCAATGGCTATTTTTACCTGTAGTACTTGCTATGGCTCCTATACACGGTGTCATCATTAACTGGTTTGGACATATTTTAGGTTACCGAAATTTTAAAACGAAGGATACTTCTAAAAATCTCTTTCGCTTTGACTTCTTGATGATGGGAGAAGGATATCATAACAATCATCACAAGTTTGGTTCTAGACCTAACTTTGGAGG
>ENA-ORXC01001327-ORXC01001327.1-marine-metagenome-genome-assembly--contig:-NODE-1327-length-14756-cov-3.372028_pt1 | contig 14756 bp, 14 predicted proteins | sample MGYA00237865_ERZ511478 | MGnify/ENA metagenome assembly ERZ511478 | reverse complement strand
TCCAGTTACACCCTACACTTCTTTACGTAGATGGAAAGACGAAGGGTCTCATTTCAGAAGCAGTAAGGGGTGAAGGGGCCGTTCTTGTCACTGCAGAGGGAAAGCGGATCATGGAAGAAATTCATCCGTTGAAGGATCTGGCACCACGGCACATTGTTTCTCAGACTATTTATGATTACTCCCGGAGAGGGATTCAAATCTATTTAGACATTGCCAACATCCAGGATTTCAACAGCAGGTTCCCGACAATCAGCACGCTATGTGCACAGCATGGGATAGATATTGAAAAAGGCTTGATCCCTGTTGTTCCCGGGAGCCATTTTATCATGGGCGGGGTAAAAACAGACTTGCAAGGCAGAACCAGTATTCCCGGATTGTATGCAATCGGTGAAACTGCATGCAATGGAATCCACGGGGCTAACAGGCTGGCGAGCAATTCCTTATTAGAAGGCATGTTTGTTGGCGAAAACCTTGCTGAATGGATCAACAGCCATCAAGTTGCCAAAAAAGAAGTCGTAAGTTTCATGGAAATTCATTATCAAACTGTCAAAAGAGAATCCAACATGAATCAGGTTGTATTCGAAGGTGAGCTTCCAGACATGGATTCACTAAAACAAACAATGATGGACCGTACAGGCATTGTCCGGACAAAAGAATTGCTGATCATACAGAATGAGTGGCTTGATCAGTTTAAACTGGGACAATGGCTTGAGGCTCGTCTGGACCACTTGGATCCATCTGAATTGAACAGACTGTTCATGTACATCACCGCAACCTTAATCACACAGTCGGCTTTGGAAAGGACTGAAAGCAGGGGCGGGCACTACCGAAAAGATTTTCCGCATGAAGATAACGCCAATTGGATGAAAAAACAAATCATCCATCAACGAAAAAACGTAAAGGATGGTAAGCATGAATTCAATCAAACTGCGCTTGCTACTTGAGCAATTTTTTATTGAAGATATAGGAACTTCAGATTTGTCGAGTGAGCTGCTATTTCCTTCAGACGAGCAATCAGAAGCGCTATTTATAGCAAAAGAAAGTGGCGTTTTTTGTGGCCGAGAAGTGATTGAAGTTGGTTTTCGAATACTTGATGAAAGAAGTCGCGTTGAGGTTTACGTGACAGATGGTGAAGTTGTTCAAAGTGGGGACGTCATTGCTTCTGTAAAAGGGAAAGTACGAACAGTACTAACAGGGGAGCGCGTTATTTTAAATCTGATTCAGCGAATGAGTGGCGTGGCTACGATGACGGCTCGAGCAGTTGAACTTCTTAACGATCCTTCTATACGTGTTTGTGATACGAGGAAAACGACACCTGGTCTTCGGATGTATGAAAAGTATGCAGTGAGGTGCGGAGGTGGGGTAAATCATCGAATGACCCTTGATGGTGGCGTAATGCTAAAAGATAATCACATTGCACAGTTTGGAAGTATTGAAAAAGCAGTTTCACATGTAAAGAAACGCCTTGGACATATGACTAAAATCGAAGTGGAGACATCAACAGAAGAGGAAGTTCTTGAAGCCGTAAAAGCTCAGGCTGACGTGATTATGTTTGATAACTGTTCGCCAAAAGAAGTGGCCGGATATGCGAAATTAGTTCCCTACCCGTTAATTTCAGAAGCGTCAGGAGGCATTACGCTTGATAATCTTGCAACTTATCGGCAAACAGGAGTTACGATGATTTCGCTAGGTTGCTTAACCCATTCTGTTAAAAGTCTTGATATTAGTTTACGTATGAAAGGGGAAGTGAAATGAACATTTTAGATGCATTAAAAAAGCCTGGTCTTCCAGAACGATATAAAAACCTTACCGAAGAGGAGATGGTTAAGAGGGTTGTAGCGATTAAAGCTGAGATGGGGGAAAGGTTATACCTTCCTGCCCATCATTATCAAAAGGATGAAGTTGTTCAGTTTGCAGATGATACAGGAGATTCTCTCCAACTCGCGCAGCTTGCTGCACGTAATAAAAAAGCGGAAACGATCATTTTTTGTGGGGTTCATTTTATGGCTGAAACAGCTGATATTTTAACAGAAACCCAACAGACTGTTATTCTTCCTGACATGCGGGCAGGTTGTTCAATGGCAGACATGGCGGATATTCATCAAACTGAGCGCGCATGGTCGAAGCTTCAAATGTTATTTGGTGATACGATTCTTCCTTTAACATACGTGAATTCTACGGCTGCTATAAAAGCGTTTGTTGGAAAATATGGTGGAGCAACGGTGACATCGTCTAATGCAATGGCGATGGTTGACTGGGGATTTACTAAGAAAGAGCGCATCCTGTTCTTGCCTGATCAGCACCTGGGACGGAATACCGCTTATGAACTTGGTGTCCCTTTAGAGGCGATGGCCGTATGGGATCCGATTACAGATACGCTAGAGTACGAAGGAGATGATAATGAAATTAAAGTGATATTATGGAAAGGTCATTGCTCGGTCCATGAAAAATTCACTGTGGAAAATATTGATGAAGTGAGACGAGAATTTCCTGACATGAGCGTCATCGTTCATCCAGAGTGCAGTTTTGAAGTTGTGGAACAATCGGATTTCTCTGGCTCCACAAAAATGATTATTGAGACGATTGAACAGGCACAACCTGGTTCAAAATGGGCGATTGGGACAGAGATGAACCTTGTTAATCGCATTATTCAACAACATCCCGATAAAACAATCGTTTCATTAAATCCAAACATGTGTCCTTGTCTAACCATGAATCGAATTGATTTGCCTCATCTTCTATGGGCACTTGAAGAAGCTCTAGTTGGGCAGAAAACAAATCAGATTAAAGTGGAATCAGATACAGCATTCTATGCGATCCAAGCGTTAAATCGAATGCTTTCTCGCGCATAAAAAACAAGGGATCAAACGTTATGTTTGATTCCTTTTTCGTTTTTAAATTGACATTACTCATAGGCGCCCTCTCCTTTGCATATTAATGTGATGATCTTATCCTTTCAAAAAGGTAGCAATCTGCCCAGTCATGCATACACTGTACTGAATTTCATTGTACTGATTACAGGAGGGAGTTTTTTAGGTTGAAAATACATGTCGTTCAAAAAGGCGATACTTTATGGAAAATCGCTAAAAAATATGGCGTCGATTTTGAACAATTAAAAGCTGTCAATACGCAGCTAAAGAATCCCAATATGATTATGCCAGGTATGAAAGTGAAAGTACCATCGGGTGGTGTTCCCGTTAAGAAGAAAGAAATGCCGATCAAAGAAATGAAAAAAGAAATGCCGATCAAAGAAATGCCTAAGAAAAAAGAAGCGCCGATGAAGCCAGTAGAAAAGCCGTCTATGACTATGCCAATCAACAATGAGTTAAACATGGGGTTAAATATGAACATGAATATGAATATGATGCCTCAGGAAGAAAAGCCTAAGAAAGTAAAGCCAAAAGAAACAAAGCCTGAAAAGAAAGTGGAAGCGAAAAAAACAGCTGAGAAAAAACCGGTTGAGAAAGCAAAAAAAGTAGCTGAAAAGAAACCAGTTGAAAAAGCCCAAAAAGCAGAAAATTTATTTTATCCAATGAATGATGAAGAAGTGTTAAGTGAATTTGAGTCTTCGTCAATGGAAATGCCACCACCTCCAATGAATCAAGGGTATCCTAGTAACGTAGCTGGAACTACAAGTTATGCGAACAAAGAATACAATGGTGGTTATCCTGGCTATCCGACTTCTGTGGGTGGAGCACAAATGGACTCTAACAATCAGAACGTAGCAGGTGCTTATGAAGGGTATGGAAGTAAAGCAAATTCTGGTGGATATCCTGGAGAAGTAGCAGGAGCTTATGGCTATTCAAATCAAAACGTTGCTGGAGCCTATGGAGGTTTTGGAAATAAGGGGAACGGCTATCCAGGTGCGGTAGCAGGAGCTGAAATGAACGGATATGGTCAAAAAGGAGAAGAGAGCGTAGCAGGGGCTTACCAGCAAAACGGTTATCCAAATCAAAATGTAGCTGGTGCTAACATGAACAACTATGGTATGGGTGAAGAAAGCTCTGATGTTGCAGGAGCAAGCTACGGAAACAAAGCAAATCAAAGCATGCCGGGATACCCTGGTTCAGTCGCTGGCGCGCATATGTATGGTAGCGGTTATCCAAATCAGGACGTGGCAGGAGCGTATGAAGGCTATGGTCATAAAGGAAACAATGGCGGCTATCCAGGAAATGTAGCGGGCATGCAAACACAAGGGTTTCCAAATCAGGACGTAGCAGGAGCGTATGAAGGCTATGGTCATAAAGGAAACAATGGCGGCTATCCTGGATCAGTAGCCGGGGCAGCAATGAATGGTTATGGTATGGCGCCATATGCTCATAAAGGAAATGAAGAATATCCTGAAGCTGTGATGGGTGCTTATGGTTATCCGAATCAAAATTTAGGTGGCATGATGATGCCGCCTGGCTATCCTAACCAGCCAATGGTCTCACCTTATCAGCAACATGACTGTGGATGTGGAGGAAATCAACAAGTCTCGCCTTATCAACAAATGCCGTCATATGCGAACCCTGGATTCGTTCAGGGTGCTAATAAAGCGCCGATGATGGATTATATGGGAATGGAAAGTAGCTATGCGGAATCACGCTAGTAAGATGAATGGGGCTATCCTACAGGGGATACGCCCTTTTTTTCTACAAATGAAGCAGATAAATTCACTCGTTTGGAGGGGCATTTCTTACAATGGCGAGCCTGTTTTTTTAAAAGCAGCAGTAAAGAAAGAAACGATAAAAAAACAAATCGAAATTTCATCTGCTGGTGCTACTTCTTTTGTTCCTTATATTCCTTTCGCAGATGGCGAGTGGATGAAAGAAAGTGGTGGACTGACGTTTGCCTGCATGAAAGCAATAGAAGGGCGAGCGCTTGACTATAGTATTAAAGAAGATCGATTTCTTGCGCTGGAAAAAACCAATCATTTTCAAGATGAAGTTCAGGGGATTGTTAGTAAGCACATACCATATGTCTCTCTTACTCGAAAATGGACGAACCGCTTCATACGGTTTAAGCAAAATTTAGATTCTGAGGTACTCTCTTGTGAACAGGAAAAGCTTATTAATTATTTTTTAACGATTGGTGAAAGTGTTCTCTCTGAGATGATGGAAGTCGAACAACTTGAACGGTCTGCTTATCGACGTCATTGCATTGTCCACGGCGATCCTGCACATCATAACTTTATCTTTAATTTTGATCAGTTGCTTTTAATTGATGGTGATCTCATAAGTTACGCTCCGCGTGAGTATGATTATTTGCAGTTGATAAATCGAATGCTTCCTCACTGTAACTGGTCGCTAGAGGAATGGGAGAAGTCACATATCTCTTCACTTCGTCATTGCATCGAACATTCCTCTCTTAGAAGACTTCTTGCTTATCCTGCCGATTTTTACCGGGAATGGTTAATGAATCCCAGTGGAAGAAATGAACTATTGGTAAAAACAGAGCAGCAGAAAGAGAAAAGGTTGGCATTCATTCGGCAAGTGCTTTAATAGGTACCATTGTTACCTAGAACTAACAGATTAAAAACATCAGCCTCCTGACATTCTATAGGTGAAAGGAGGTTTTAAATATGAGGAAAACAATTCTAACGCTTTCTACGATGATGTTTGCAGGTGGATTAATCGGGTGTACAGCCGATAATGAGGCGATGGATACACGTTATAATGATTCCACACGTCCGATTGGTTATTACACAAGTGAAGATAATAACGGTGATTATCGCGAAGGTGCCGTTACAGACATGATTGACCGAGATTATGAACACGGTGTAAAAGCTCCAGATGAAAAGCAAATTGATAAACGTAATGGAATGAACGGGCCAGGATATATGCGTACCGATGATAATTATTCAGGTTATGACAATGAACTGTCTACCCGACTTGCGAAGAGAATCAATAAGCTTAAAAATGTGGATGATTCTCGTGTCCTTGTATACGGTGATCAGATCATGATTGGCGTTGATACAAACGACAAAAATGATGCAGATGTAAAGGATACAGTTCGTAGTGAAGTAGCAAAAGTAACGAAACAGAAAAATGTTTCGATCTCAACAGATGAAGATGTTTTTGGTCGCATGGGCGACGTAAATAACCGTCTTGCAGATGGAGATGGCTTTGAAGAGGTTCAGGCTGATGTGAATGGGATTTTAGATGACATCGGCAATGCTGCAAAGCGTCCTTTTGAGAACAACAAGTAATCAAAATAGCGAGTGGGCAGAAGCCTGCTCGTCTACATATGCAGAACACTTTTCGGTCGAGTAACTCCTATGTTACGGTTAGAGAAATCACTCTATTTGAAAGGAGTCGTTCGTACCGATGGCTGGACATTCCAAATGGAAAAATATTCAGCGTAGAAAAAATGCACAGGATGCGAAACGTGGGAAAGTATTTATGAAGCTAGCGAAGGAAATTTTTGTCGCTGCTAAGCAAGGGGGAGGCGATTCGGAAACAAATCCTACTTTAAGGCTTGCGATTGATAAGGCGAAATCATCAAATATGCCGAACGATAACATTGATCGTGCGATAAAGAAAGCCACTGGTGATTTGAATGGTGTACAGTACGAAAATGTTATATATGAAGGCTATGGCTCAGGTGGCGCAGCGCTCATGGTTCAATTGCTCACAGATAATAAAAATCGTGCTGCGGCCGATGTACGACATGCTTTTAGTAAAAATAATGGAAATATGGGCGAAAATGGTTGTGTATCCTTTTTATTTAATCGCAAAGGTTTACTGATCATTGACCGCTCTGAAAGCGAAATTGATGGAGAGGAATTATTGCTTCAGGTCATTGAAGCTGGTGCAGAAGAAATGGAAACAACGGATGAAGCGTATGAGATTTATACGGATCCACAAGAGTTTCAGGTGGTTAAGCATCAGCTAGAAGCAGACGGCTTAACATTCTCATCTGCTGAAGTCACAATGATTCCAGAAACGTATGCCCCTCTAGAGGACGAAGATGGTATTAACATGGTGAAGCTAATTGAACAGCTTGAAGATAATGATGATGTGCAAGAAGTATATCATAATGCGGAAATAAATGATGAGGTGTATGAGCAACTTTAAGCTACAGATTTTCTGTAGCTTTTTTTGATGAATAGAGAGAGAAAAGTTGGAAACGCTAACGGCATGAACTTATTGAATATGGAAGAAAGGTGTTGAAGATATATGAAAAACCTTTATCCACTCATTCTGTTAGGTTTCCTTCTAGTTTTTGGTGGAACATCTGCCGAAGCTTTTGAGCCTAATAACGGTTTAGCAACGGTAACATCAGAGTCTCTACTAGAAGAAGGGCCGTTAGTCATTGAAGTAGAACTACGAACGAATTATGCTGATGGTGTGACAACAAAACAATCCGTATATGAAACGATCTGGGCAATGGAGGATTTTTGGAGTCAATATGCAGACTGGCAACTTGTGGATCAGGAAGAAGGAAAAATGGTTTTTGAACGGAATTTTGAAGACATTTCACCTGCAAGTAAACAAAATGGTCATTTTGGTTTAACGGAGGATGGTGTTCTTACCATTTTTGATGGTGACCCTGCCGATGAGAAAGTGATTCAAACGTTCTTCCAAATTGATGTAGGGAAGCTTGAAAGTCAAAGGCGAGAACAACTTATGGATGGTATACCTGTAGAGTCATGGTATCAGTTTGAAGATGTGATTCAATCTTTTTCGAAAATCAAAAGCGAACCTGTCCAATAGGACGGGTTTTTGCGTTTAATTTACGCTTCCTTCCGCTTTTCGTGAGATCCACCTGCATTGGGCAGACACTCGGTCACTTCAAACTATAACTAGAACACCAAAAGCGTGTTCTGGTTCAAGAGCTCCAATATCTCCGTTTCTAAACGCTCGTCTCCGCTTTTCATGTTTTTATGGTAGAATGGAGAGATAGAAATACATGTTCGTATGTACAGGGGAGAGAGTAGCTTTGATTGAATATATTAAAGGCACGGTTGAATATATTGATACAGAATACATTGTGGTGGAGTCCAATTCGATTGGCTATAAAATCTACTGTGGCAATCCGTTTGAGTTTCAGAAATATCGAAATCAATCGATTCAAATTTTTACGCATCATTATGTGAGAGAAGATCTTATTGCTCTTTATGGTTTCCCAACCCGAGAAGAGCGCCTTTTATTTGAGAAACTGTTAAATGTATCAGGGATTGGTCCTAAAGGAGCGGTTGCTATTTTAGCGACTGGCGAACCGGACAAGGTAGTTAGTGCCATCGAGATGGAAGATGAAAAATTCTTGACGAAGTTTCCTGGAGTAGGAAAGAAAACAGCTCGTCAAATTATCCTTGATTTAAAAGGAAAGCTGAAAGGTTTTGGAGCTCCAATAGAAGGGTTATTTGCAGTGGACGAGGTGCAAGAAGAAGGCGCTCATGAACTTGATGAAGCGCTAGAAGCATTGAAAGCACTTGGCTATGCAGACCGAGAAATTAAGAAGGTTAAACCAAAACTGTTAGAAGAAACGCTAACAACCGATCAGTATATTAAGAAAGCCCTTCAGCTTATGCTGAAGCAATAAGGAGGGAGTAACGTGGAAGATCGCATTCTATCTGGAGAACAAGTCGGTGACGACTCATCCGTAGAATATAGCCTCCGTCCTCAGCGATTAGCTCAGTATATTGGACAAGAAAAAGTAAAGCGAAATCTTGAAGTGTTTATTGAAGCGGCAAAAATGCGCGAAGAGCCTCTGGATCATGTTTTGTTATATGGTCCTCCAGGCCTCGGTAAAACGACCCTTTCCGCTATCATTGCTAATGAGATGGAAGTAAATTTGCGTACAACATCAGGTCCTGCCATCGAACGACCAGGTGATTTAGCAGCTATTTTAACGGCCCTTGAACCTGGAGATGTTTTATTTATTGATGAAATTCATCGTCTTCCAAGAAGCGTAGAAGAAGTGCTTTATCCCGCAATGGAAGATTATTGCCTGGATATTGTAATTGGAAAGGGTGAAACGGCCAGGTCCGTTCGACTGGATCTACCACCATTTACACTTGTTGGTGCGACGACAAGAGCAGGGTTATTAACGGCCCCTTTACGAGACAGGTTTGGTGTCTTAAGCAGGCTTGAATATTATCTAGAAGATGAATTACAAACGATTATCATGAGAACAGCTGATATTTTTAATGTAGAAATGGATCAGAATGCCGCTGTTGAACTAGCGCGTCGCTCTCGAGGAACACCGCGAATCGCTAATCGTTTGTTAAAGCGAGTAAGAGATTTCGCTCAAGTAAAAGGCGATGGAGTCATCTCGTCATCGCTTGCTGCACAGGCGCTAGAGATGATGCAGGTGGATCCGCTCGGACTCGATCATATTGACCACAAGCTTCTTTTAGCGATTATTGAAAAGTTTCGTGGTGGACCTGTTGGCGTTGATACGATTGCCGCCACCATTGGAGAAGAAAGTCATACGATTGAAGATGTGTATGAGCCTTACCTTCTTCAAATTGGATTTCTACAGCGCACGCCGCGTGGACGAATGGTGACGCATCATGTATATGAACACTTTGGTATGGAGGTTCCGAAATAAAGATGGGCATTTCAAAGCTATTTATCGTTTTAGGTATCGCTTTTTTAGCTATTGGTGTTTTGTGGTCCTTTGTCGGTAAATTACCTGGTGATTTGATAATTAAAAGAGGGAACACAACATTCTTTTTTCCTATCGTTACTTCTATCATCGTTAGTATTGTTCTGTCACTACTCTTTTTTATTATAGGCAGGTTCAGATAAGGGGGAGCTTTCCAACCGTCAGTTAAAAGCTGGGGGAAGGAGAACTGCTCCTTAAGGGTGCGGGGATCGGTAGTGCTGTGGTAAAATCAATAAAGTTGAACACTTTTTAGAAATAGTGGTGAAAAAAATGAACGTAAATGATTTTGATTTTGAACTTCCAGAAAGATTAATCGCGCAAACACCGTTAAAAGAGCGGACAAAATCGCGATTGATGGTCTTAGACCCATTAGAGCAAAGGCTTCAGCATAGAGAGTTCTCCGATTTGGAGGAATATATCAATCCAGGCGATTGTCTTGTCTTGAATGATACGCGGGTGATGCCGGCAAGACTATACGGTTCAAAAGAGGAAACTGGTGCCAAAATTGAAGTTCTCCTGCTTAAGCAAATGGAAGAGGATGAATGGGAAACGCTTGTTAAACCTGCCAAGCGAGTGAAGCCAGGCACGGTAATTTCATTTGGCGATGGCCGTTTGACAGCCGTATGCAAAGAGTCTCTTGAACATGGTGGCCGTGTACTGGAGTTTCAATATGAAGGGGTTTTTTATGAAATCCTTGATCAACTTGGTGAAATGCCGCTTCCTCCTTATATTACAGAAACGCTTGATGATCAAGATCGCTATCAAACCGTTTTTGCAAAGCATAGAGGATCTGCTGCAGCACCAACTGCAGGACTGCATTTTACAGAAGAAATGCTTCAACGTCTTGAAGACAAAGGCGTTCATATAGCCTTTATCACGCTACATGTTGGGCTAGGTACATTCCGACCAGTTTCTGTCGATAATATTCTTGAACATGAAATGCATGGGGAATTTTATCAGCTGACGAAAGGGACGGCGGACCTTTTGAATCGAGTTCGTGAAGATGGAGGTCGAATAGTTTCAGTTGGCACAACTTCGACAAGAACGCTTGAGACGGTGGCTTCAGCCCATGACGGCCGTTTTGAAGAATCATCAGGTTGGACTGATATCTTTATTTACCCTGGTTATACGTTTAAAGCAATCGATGGACTGATTACTAACTTTCACCTGCCTCAGTCAACATTGATCATGCTCGTAAGCGCCCTTGCGGGAAGAGATTTTGTGCTTTCCGCTTATCGTACTGCTGTTGAAGAGGAATACCGATTCTTCAGTTTTGGTGATGCAATGTTGATTTTGGAAGGGAGTACGAAAGAATGACGGAACCAATCCGCTATGAATTAATTAAAACATGTAAACAAAGTGGTGCGCGTCTTGGTAAGCTACACACGCCACATGGAACGTTTGAAACGCCAATGTTTATGCCAGTTGGAACGCTTGCAACTGTTAAAACAATGAGTCCTGAAGAATTGAAAGAAATGGGTGCAGGGGTTATCTTAAGTAACACCTATCATCTTTGGCTACGACCAGGACACGATATTGTCAAAGAAGCGGGTGGTCTTCATAAATTTATGAACTGGGATCAGCCAATCCTAACTGATTCTGGCGGCTTTCAAGTATTTAGCTTAAGTGACCTCAGACAAATCGAGGAAAAAGGTGTTCACTTCCGAAATCATATGAGTGGTGAGAAGCTTTTTCTTTCTCCTGAAGGCGCAATGGAAATTCAAAATGCACTAGGTTCTGATATTATGATGGCATTTGATGAATGCCCTCCATATCCAGCAGAATTTGACTATATGAAGAGTTCTGTAGAGCGGACTAGTCGGTGGGCAGAACGTTGTTTAACGGCTCATGAACGTAAAGATATCCAGGGGTTGTTCGGTATTGTACAGGGTGGCGAGTACGAAGATTTAAGGAAACAAAGTGCTGAGGATCTTGTTTCACTCGATTTTCCAGGTTATGCAATCGGAGGTCTTTCTGTTGGCGAACCAAAAGATGTGATGAATCGCGTGTTAGATTTTACAACACCTCATCTTCCAACTCACAAACCACGTTATTTAATGGGAGTGGGGTCACCTGATTCTCTTATTGATGGTGCAATTAGAGGAGTGGACATGTTCGATTGTGTTCTTCCAACCCGGATTGCTCGTAACGGGACGCTTATGACAAGTAACGGTCGTCTTGTTGTTCGAAACGCGAAATATGCACGAGATTTCCGTCCGCTTGATGAAAATTGTGATTGTCACGTTTGCCGGAATTATTCGAGAGCTTACATTCGTCATCTTGTAAAATCAAACGAAACTTATGGCTTTCGCTTAACGACTTACCATAACCTTTATTTTCTGTTAAACTTGATGAAGCAAGTTAGACAGGCGATTATGGATGACCGTCTTCTAGACTTTAAGGCTGAGTTTTTTGAACAGTATGGGTTTAATAAACCAAATGCGAAAAACTTTTAATCCATAGATTGTGTAACTGCTGGAAAGGGGTGAAAAGAGTATGAGTTCTACGTTAATGAATTTAGTCCCGCTTCTATTAATGTTCGCGATTTTCTATTTCCTTTTGATTCGCCCGCAACAGAAGCGTCAAAAGAAAACGAGAGAAATGCAAGCAAGCCTAGAAAAAGGGAATAAAGTTGTAACCATCGGTGGAATGCATGGAATTATTGATGCAATGGACGAAGGTACAATTACAATCCGCACAACTGACGGTACAAAAATGGTGTTTGACCGAGCGGCAATCCGCGAATCAATCACTGAAAATAGCAAGTAATTGAGAAGAGCGTCCTCTTATGGAGGGCGCTCTTTTTTCTAGGCTTCTCGATGCTTGCCACCTTTAACATTCACCCCAATAATTCCTCCAAGAATGCAAATGAGACCGTAACCAGCATGATAAAGTAGCTGCTCGAGGTTCATGTTTACGCGATATCCCAAGTATTGAATGAGGAAAAGAAGCATGATATACATACAAGCTGTTCCTCCGCCAAGTAGCCAACCTCGTTCCCCCCCTTTGCCTCCAGAAATAAAGCCTCCAATAAAAAAGGCAATCACAGTCGCTACAATAATGAGTGGACTAATTCCTTTTTCAGATACTGAAGAGAAGCGAAGAATTAATGAAAAAAGGACGCTAGTCGCAAGCACAATAACAATAATTGCAAGTAAGCCAGATCCCATACTTGAGAATGCGTGTTTGGATCTCATTTTCCTCCCCCTTAAACGAGATAGTTTGTACATTCTATTCGACTACGGAGGAATTAGAAGTCTATTCATGAATTCGGACAGCCCGTCATACGATGTTAGAAACGGGACAGGGAAGGGGCAGTATGGATTGGACATAATCATTGCGCTCACCATATTTGTTCTTGCTTATATAGGCATCATTACCGAAAAAATCAATCGTGCTATCGTCGCATGTGGCGGCGGATTGCTTATGTTGCTGGCGGGGATTACAACCACTGATTCAGCTTTTATGAACCACGTTGATTGGAATACGATCGCTCTCTTGTTTTCTATGATGATACTGGTTTCCATTACAAGTCAAAATGGACTATTTGAATATATCGCGATTAAGCTTGCCCAACAGGTGCAGGGGAAGCCTTTGCCGCTCCTCGCTGTTATAGGTACTTTAACTGCAGTTGGATCTGCCCTTTTAGATAACGTTACAACAGTTCTTCTACTTGTCCCGATAACGCTGACGTTAACGAAAATATTAAACATCACAAGCATGCCCTTTTTAGTAACGGTAATCTTATCATCCAATATCGGAGGAACGGCAACATTGATCGGTGATCCGCCTAACATTATGATTGGTCAGGCAGTTGACCATCTTGATTTTAATGATTTCATTTATAACTTAGCTCCGATTGTTGTGGTCATTTATGCTGTTATCATAACAGGTCTTTTGTTTTTTTATCGGAAAGGATTAATCGTAAATGATTCGTATCGACAGTCATTGTTAAAGATTGATGCGTCTCAGTATTTGAAAAAAGGACCTTTGCTCTATAAGTCTTCAGCCGTATTACTTATGACAATTACTGGTTTTCTTTTGCACCCTGTCTTACATACTGAATTGACGAATATTGCGATGGCGGGAGCAGTTCTTTTACTATTGATTACTCAAAAAGAGCATAAGGTGGAAGAAGTTTTTGAATCGATTGAATGGGTGACGTTATTTTTCTTTATGGGTCTTTTTATCCTTATTGGTGGATTAGAGGAAGTAGGTATTATTGATGAAGTTGCCAGGACGATTCTTTTATATACTGAAGGTGATTTGCCTAAGACTTCCCTTATTATTTTGTGGGGAGCAGGTATTCTCTCTGCCTTTTTAGATAACATTCCATTTGTTGCAGCCATGATCCCGGTGATTTCAGAATTCTCTGGTTACGGAATGACGAACCTTGATCCGTTGTGGTGGTCACTTGCCTTAGGTTCATGTCTTGGTGGGAATGGAACGTTAATAGGAGCTTCTGCTAATGTGGTGGTGGCTGGTCTTGCGTTAAAAGACAACCAAGAAGTAAGGTTCATTGCTTTTCTCAAAATTGGATTACCGGTCGTTTTCATCTCGCTTGTTATTAGTACAGTCTACATTTATTTCAGATATTTACTTCCCTATTACTAGGGAAGTTTTTTTATTTTCTGCTATACAACATTTCCAATACATTCCCTCATGTAGAAACAAAACGTGGTTAAACTAAACAAAAGAAGCTTGAAAGGAGGGATCAGGGATGGAATATATGACCATTATACTTAGAACGCTTGTTTTATATTTTGTGATTATTTTCGTTTTTAGAGTGATGGGAAAGCGGGAAATTGGTCAGCTAAGTATTCTTGATTTTGTCGTTTCTATTATGATTGCAGAGCTTGCGGTTATGTCAATTGAAGATCCACAGACACCGATGCTTAATACGATTGTTCCAATGGTTGTGCTTGTATTAATACAAATACTTATGGCTTTTGTTTCACTTAAAAGTGAGAAAGTACGGGAAATCGTGGACGGAAAACCTTCCGTGTTAATTGATCGGGGTAAAATCGATGAAACGGAAATGAGAAAACAGCGATATAACTTTGATGATTTGCTGGTTCAATTGCGAGAGAATAACGTTGCATCTGTTTCAGATGTTGAGTTCGCGATCCTTGAACCCTCAGGCAAGCTGTCGGTCATCAAAA
>ENA-ORXC01001323-ORXC01001323.1-marine-metagenome-genome-assembly--contig:-NODE-1323-length-14805-cov-12.964693_pt1 | contig 14805 bp, 13 predicted proteins | sample MGYA00237865_ERZ511478 | MGnify/ENA metagenome assembly ERZ511478 | reverse complement strand
AGGCGCGTCCCGCTCACGCGGCCGACCGCCGTCGTCGCCTGTGGGCCGCCTCTGCCGACAGGCGGCCCCTGGACACTGTTTGGGCCGCCTCTGTGGACAGGCGGCCCCGGTGTGAATTGGTGTCGGCCACCTTCGGGGCGCGCCGGCTGGGCCACGGCCCGTCCCTCTGTCGGGCAGGGCCGTGCATCCCTCTTTCGGTTAGGCTGTCTGCGTGCCGCGTGCCTTTAAGAGAGCATTGGCACGGCGCCGACGCCGCAGCGTGCCACCGACCATGACAAAAGACGGGGCCCACTCTGATGAGATCGGCGACAACGGCGTAATGAGCGGATCGGACGAGACGGCTGGGCGGGGGGCCAACTATGCCCGTGGCCAGCGGCGCCGATTCGCCCGAGCACAGGTGCACGCCGCACGTATCGCCGCTGAGGCGCTTCGGATGGCCCAGGCGGCTGCAGCAGCCGCCGACGCTTTGCAAGCCCCGGGTAGAGACGCGGATTTGCACGCGCCTCGGAGCGGTGACTCCGGGCCCCGGCTGTTTGAGCCAGGCGGCGCTGTTCGTGGCGCCAATGGCCGCACGGTCGACGCCAGCGTGCGTGGCGGCGGTGGCACGGTGATCCGTCTCCCCAACCGGCGCGGCCTGGACGGGGCCCGATCAGGCCTCCAAGATCGACAATCAAGAAAGAGCAGCCGCACTGACGGGCCGTCGCACGGCCAAGCGGCATCAGATGTCGTGCAAGGGCCCAACGCTTCCCTCCGAGCGCGTGACCCCGCCAGGTCTGAAGCGCGGGTGCCGCAATGGCCACGCTTTGCTGCGGCAGTCGCGGCATCGGATGCGGTGAGAGATCACGCTCGTCACGCCGGCCTGTTGGTGTCGGAACGAGCTTCTGCTCAAACCGAGCACGCGATTGGATCGGGCCCTGCTCCACCGTCCATTGCATATCCGTTTGCCTCAGTCATCCAAGGGGCTCGTGGAACGCTGATTGGCTCCGTCGGCGGGCTATCTTCCGGGCAACTGACAATGGCCGTTGCTGCGCTCGAGCTCGCTGGCCCGAGCTTCCTGCCAGACGATTCGCGATTGAAAGTTATGCGGGACTGCTCGGCGGGGTGTGGCAACGTGGTGGGTCTTGATTCGACGATGCTAGGCTCTGTAAGCATGCTGCAAGGTGGGGGCTCTGTTTCGCAGGCGGCTCGATTTCTCCTCCAGGGCCTCCTTGCACATGCATGCGATGGAGGATGCCGCCCCGCGCCACGCCCGCCGCCTCCACCGGTGGGATCACCACCTAACCGGCTCGCGCCATCTCGCCGACCCCGGCCCCCGCAACTCAACGATTCGCCGTCGACGACCCCGGCGCCTATTTCGTCGCCGACCAAGCGCCACCGCGGTGAAGGTTACCCTCGACCAGAGCTGCAGCGGACTGCGGAGCGTGCTGACGCCTCGGGTGAGCATACATGGCCCAACGCTTCTGCCTCGGAGGGGCCGTGGCTCTTTCCCCGCAATGCCGAGCGCCGCGTTGAGCTTTCGAGTGGAGACGCTCAGTCTGTTCGTGGCAGGAGCTCATTGTCCCAGCGGGTTGTCGATGGTGTCTTCTTTTGGTTCCTATCCCGGGCGGTCTCGTCGCGATCGCGTGGCGGCGCCCGTGTTTTGTCTTCTATGACTGCTGACGCGTTCGTCGGCGCCGCGGCTGGCAAGTCGTGGGGTGTGCGCCTTGGGAGCAAGGCGATTAGGGACGGCATGGTTCTGAGCGGAGGAATGACGGTGATGCCTGTGCGTTCCGGCAACGTGTGGTGGGGGGTGGTCCTGAGAGACTTGGACCAAGTTTTTCCGGTGTTAGTGCGCTACATGCGGCGTGAGACGGACGCCGCCGAGGTCCTGAACTCGGCCAACGGCGCGATGGTGGTCATAGACACCTCTGGAGTTGGCGAGGGAGATGGGGGCTGGAATTAGTGTGTGCTACAGGGGTTCATCAAGATGCTAACCGTCGTTGTGGCCCAGGTTCACTCCATCGACACGGACTATTGCTTCCGCGTTGAGAGCAACTTGAGAACTATGCTGCCTGTGTCGGTCATTGCGCCGCGGCGGAGCGACGCGCGCGAGACAGCCGACAACCTCCTGGCGTACGTCGCTCTTCTGTTCGGCGCACCCAACGACGCTAGCAGGCGAGATTTCTTGGACCCGCACTCTTCCAAGTGGCAGCAGGCGGCCTACGCCCCTGACTTCCGTCATCGCCTCCGGCACCTGCTCGTGGCTCATTACCCTGTGCATGACCAGCTCAAGGAGGAAGAGCAGGCTGATGCGATTTTGAGTGGACGCGCTGCTGACAACCCCGACGATAGCGATGGCGGCGGTAGCTCTTGCCGAGATGCTCATATAGGCGACCGCGACGGTAGCCATGACGACGACGACGAGAGGCCAGGATCGGGGCGGGACGCACGACACAGTAAGGGACGCAGCCGCCGCGGCGGATCTGGTGGTAGTGGCGGTAGCAGTGGCAGAGGCGGTCGACGAGCAGGTGCTGCCAGCGGCGGACGCCATACTGACCATAGCCAACGTCGAGGCCAGAGCGGTGGCCAACGGCGGCCTGATGCTCGTTTCGGCGCAGGTGATCAAGTCCCAGCTCGTCTGGGCGCTGACGGTGGACGGGGTGGCAGAGGTCAAGGTGGCAGTCACGGTCGATCTGATGGCCATGTTGGCGGAGACGGTCAAGTCGCCGTTCGTGCTGGTCGTGGTGATGATGGCGGACGGGGTGTTGCAAGTCAAGGTGCGGGCGGCGATTGCCATCAGTTTGGTGGTCGCGTTGGTAGCCACGTTGATGAGGCAGGTGGCGCCGGTGGTGGTGGCGACGGTGGCCGTCGTGGTCACGGTCCAGCGCAAGGCGGCGGCCTCTGTCGTGCTGATGGGCAAGTTGGCGACAACGATGGGGTCGCAGATGGTGCGGGTCATGGCGCTGTTGATGAACGAGATGGTCAAGGTGCCGCTCGAGGCGGCGGGCGCTGTGGGCCTGATGATCAAGTTGGTGGTCACGATGCAGTGGCAGGTGGTGCCGGCCGTAATGGCGACGGTGGCCGAGGTGGTCACGGTCCAGGTCAAGGCGGCGGTCGCGGTCGCGCCGACGGGCGAGTTGGCGAAGAAGATCAAGTCGCTGTTCGTGCTGGTCGCGGTGATGATGGCGGACGGGGTTTTGCTCGTCAAGGTGCGGGCGGCGATTGCCATCAGTTTGGTGGTCGCGTTGGTAGCCACGTTGATGAGGCAGGTGGCGCCGGTGGTGGTGGCGACGGTGGCCGTCGTGGTCACGGTCCAGCGCAAGGCGGCGGCCTCTGTCGTGCTGATGGGCAAGTTGGCGACAACGATGGGGTCGCAGATGGTGCGGGTCATGGCGCTGTTGATGAACGAGATGGTCAAGGTGCCGCTCGAGGCGGCGGGCGCTGTGGGCCTGATGATCAAGTTGGTGGTCACGATGCAGTGGCAGGTGGTGCCGGCCGTATTGGCGACGGTGGCCGAGGTGGTCACGGTCCAGGTCAAGGCGGCGGTCGCGGTCGGGCTGACGGGCGCGTTGGCGGAGACGACCAAGTCGCTGTTCGTGCTCGTAGTCGTGATGATGGCGGACGGGGTTTTGCGCGTCAAGGTGCGGGCGGCGATGGCCATCAGGTTGGTGGTCGCGTTGGTAGCCACGTTGATGAGGCAGGTGGCGCCGGTGGTAGTGGCGACGGTGGCCGTCGTGGTCACGGTTCAGCGCAAGGCGGCGGTCGCGGTCGCGCTGATGGTCTAGTTGGCAGAGACGATGGGGTCGCAGATGGTGCCGGTCGTGGCGCTAACGGTGGACGAGATCGTCAAGGTGCCGGTCGAGGCGGCGGACGCCGTCGCCCTGATGGTCGAGTTGGTGGTCACGATGCAGTGGCAGGTGGCGTCTGCCGTAATGGCGACGGTGGCCGAGTTGGACACATTCAAGAACAAGGTGGCAGACGCCGTCAGCCTGGTAGTCGAGTGGGGTATCATGACGATGTTGATGACGATGAGGTACCTGGTGGTGCAGCAGGACGTGATCGTGATGATCAATGCCAAGGCGGAGGTCTCCGTCGGCCCTACGAACGAGGCGGCGGTGACAATGAGGCCGCAGGTGAAGCTGGCCGTGGAGGTGATGGTGCACAAGGTAGTCAAGGTCATGGAAAAGGCGGCGGTCACGGTCGCCCCGATGATCGAGGTGGCCGTGACGACGACGTTGCACGTGGTGCTCATCGTGGCGCTGATGCTGGACGGGGTGGTCAAGGTCAACGTCAAGGCGGCGCACACCGTCGGCCTGTTGGTGAAGGTGGCGATGTCGACGAGGTCGCTGACGACGGGGTCGCACGTGATGCTCGTCGTTGTGCTGATGCTGGACGGGATGGTCAAGGTCAACGTCAAGGCGACGCACGCTGTCGGCCTGTTGGTGAAGGTGGCGGCCTGAGGGGTGGGCGGGTGGCGCACGGTGGTGCTGGAGGCAGTGGTGAAGGGGGTCTGCATGCACTGGCGCGGCTGCAACACGATGAGTCGGTGGTGGAGCCGCAGACTGCCGAGCACGGTGGCACGAAGTTCCACTCAATTCCTGTCACCTGCATAACCACCCTTCCGGACCTCGGACTGCTTGGCTTGATTCGATCGCAGACAGCGTCCATCCGTACATTTGGCGCACACGTGTTTCGAATAGTAGCACCCCGTATTCGACCTGTGTCATGCGCGGCGCCAAAGCGGAAAGTTGGCGTGAAAGTCCGGGTGCGGATTCAAACTTTCCCGCAGTACCCAACCATTGTCAGTGCGTCCTTCGGTGGTAGCACGCAGGCGCATCCTGGTGTGAATCGCAAAGGGCTACGAGATCAAATGCCGCCAGAAAGGGAGATGATGCTATCGAGTGCTGAGGTCAAGAAGAGGATGCGCGAGAGCACAACCGCTCTTCGCGCCCGATACAAGGACTTTGGTGTTCCTCAGTTCCTTCAGAACGTCAATGATCCGAGGGTCACCTGGATGCGAGGTGTGACTGCAGGTGGGCGCGAGACCAGAGCCCTTGGTCCTGGAAAGCCCCAGCCAATAGAGGTGTGCTACGTCTCCGACATGACTCCAGCGAACGAAGATGGGTGTGGCAGGAGCCTGGGCGATCGAGCCTGTACAGCCAAACCGGAGCCCTTTCCGCCGAATGAGCGATTGCAGAACCCTCGTACTCTGAACCACCACAGCATGCTTGGTGCCTGTGCCACATACGAAGGCATCAACACTAGCTTTCTCTATATGGGAAGCGTTGGGTCTCACTTTAGTTGGCATGTAGAGGACCATCTGCTGCAGTCGACTTCCTACCTGCAGTCCGGGGCGAACAAGTTCTGGTTTTTTGTTGCGAGGTCTGAGGTTCCAAAAATGGTACGCGTCATAAGTGAGCACATGGACCCTGTCGTTCTGGCAGCTGCAGGAGGTGACGTGTGGACGTTTCTAGCGGAGAAGGCAGTCTTGTGGCCTGCGTCGTTTTTCCTTGCGCACGGCGTTCGCGTCGGCTTCCACAAAATGGAAGTTGGCGACTTCGTCGTGACGGGCTACGGCGTTCCGCACAGCGGATTCAACGCGGGAACGAACGTAGCGTCTGCAGTGAACCTTGCGTGCACTGGCTGGCTTGCGCATGCTATTGAACATGAGGCCCGCTGGCGTGGAAAGATAGGGATGCTTATTCCATTCGAGAATCTGCTCGTACTGAGCGCCCTGAAACTGGCTGCTGGAAAGTGGTGGTTTGGCGATGCGAAAGCCTATGAGGCGTGCGACCCAGCAGAGTTTCGACGGGACCTCCGAGTCATGACCTCCTTCTTGACCGAGTATCTAGACTGCATCCTTGCGTACATGAGAACCGATTCGCATCCAGCCTGGAAGGGAGAAAACGCAGTCGTCGTGGACTTACAAGCGGCACCCCACGCTGTGAAGCAGTTTGTTACCGATAACGCGATCAAACCAGCCGGTCACGGGTTGGTGCTCCCCAACGAGAAGGATGGAGTCGTCACAGACTACTCTGTGGACGGTGCGGCGTGCCCTCATTGCGGAACTGTCGTCTGGATGTCCTTGGTCGTGTGCCCGGCATGCATTGACCAGCTAGGCGACGGAGCTGGACCGAGTGCGCCGATCTGCTGCTGGCGGTGCGCGCCGACCAAGTACGACGATCTGCACTACCGGCCCGAGCAGGCCAGCGGGAAGGAGCCGCACCTCGTTGGGTGTCACGCTCCTTTGGTGGTGCAGCGGCTATCCAATGGCCGCGTGTACTCGCTAGTGGAGGAGCTGAAGACGATTGGGGACATGGGTAGTGACTAAGTCGACAACGTTATTGCATTCTGTGGTTTTCGTACTTCTTTGTCTGTATGTGAGTTGAGTGGCAGTTTCGTGATGCTCACTGGGGCGCCTTCATCATGTGATGCCTCTCCTTTGATTCCTTTGTTCCGTCGATCAACGGGGCGCTGCACGCACCAACGTCGCGGACAGAAACTCCCGCGCCATCGTGCACAGGGATCTGGCATGGCTTGCGATAGATTATACAAGCCATGGCGTCGGCACAGGTCTGTACGAAGAGTGAGGTCCCTTCCAAGAGAGAGAAAAAGTAGTGGTTGCGAGCGACGACTGGCAAAGATGGCGAAATGATACTTCTCTTTTGGCTTTGAATCTTAACTGAAAATGTGAACAACTCTTCCTACGAAACTTCTCTGCTTGTCTCTTGCGACCGTATCAGCACGATAGGTCTATAAAACGTCGTGCAATAACAGCCTTTTCTGGGCTACCGTCTCCGTGCTCCTCGCAAAACTCATGCAGCCTCCCTCAGCCGCTCTTAAAGTGGAAGCCCGACTTCTTTGTGAACAGTACCTTGTCCGCGCCGCAAGGGAGAACAAAAGCAGACTGCAGTACGCGCTCAGCTTGCACAAGTTCCACGCCGGACGTAGCGTCGAGTTGGACTACCGTAGGTTTCCCAACGATGCATAAGGCTGACGCAGGGGCTGTCCACCATTCACATTCAAGGTACAGCTCTTCCGCAATTGTGCCAATCGCTCGGACGCGACCGAATTGTACTCTCTGCCCTCCTGTCGTGCTGGGGTCGTTCAATACGTCACATGCATCTTCTTCTTGGAGCACAGACACTGTCGACCCCTCTCGAATGAAAAATGATCGCTGCGGGTGCCTGGCTTTCCTCCAGAACTTGACGGGCGCGTTGGGTGTGTGACCCCGCCAGAAGTCTTCTGTCGAACCCAAAACCATGCTCAAGGCTTCCCTGCCGCACCACCTTTCGCCAGTGGCGGATGCCAACCGCCTCTGCGGAGCGAGCCTGTGAAAAGAGACGGCCTTCAATGGATTACCGCCGAGGCCAAGCAGCCACGATTTCGGAATGCCGTACTCATCAGGCATGGACAGTGCCCTTGAGTACTGCTCTGTGTCTCTCCACCTTTGCATTGAATATTCCGCAGGGTTCCGATGGTTGCTCTGGCCGATCTCGCGCTTCGCCATCTGATGGAAGTTCTCAAAGATGAGCTCGCATATTGATGAGCCGAGCTGCACCAACGGTAGAGTACGATACAGCAACTCCAAAAGGCGATGAACGGCAGGCCGCTCCCACTTTCCGCTGAACGGTAGCAGGCGACGCAACTCAATCATCAGACTCTCGCCGAGACGTTGGAGCTCAACAACTGTTGGCCGTTCCCTCACGGCATGCTCTCCGTCAGAGCACAGAGTCGGCCTATAAAACAGAGCAGTAGCGAAATGTCGTAGGGCCTTCAGAGCGGTAACAGTAGCAACCGCATGTGCAGAAGTACTTGAGGTGTGCACACTGTACTCCAGGACCGTGGGACCCACGGTAAGCAGCACTGCGTAGTCGGACATAGAAAGAGTCGTGCCACCCATTTTTTCAGGCTCAAAGGATGATAGGATCGTGTGTGTTGGAACATGTTTCGAACTGCGGCGCATTTCTGAAATGAATTTGTCACGCTGCCCGACAGAGAGTGCCTCGTACGCTTCCATCAGGAGGTTGGATGCAATGTTGTAGTACAAAAGGTGAGATGGTGCAACAATGACATGTTCGTGTATGTCAAACGTCCCAGGACCTCGGGCCTCAGTCAGTCGCATCATCAGGCTACCTGACTTGTCCGTAACTCCATTTAGCAGGAGTGCGTCTTTCATAGCTTCTGCAGACAACTGCGTAGATCTCTTCAGGGAAGACATGATGGCAGCTGTTCGCTCTTGCACTCTGGAGTACCTTGTGTCTTTGACATCAAAGGAAACTGTGCTGCTCATCGCGCGATCCCTCCTCTCGCTCTTAGTCTTCGGATGGACAATGTCGCAGCTGGTGCAGTGCTCAGTTCCTGGAGCTCCTACAGAGTTGGAGAACTTGGCCGCCATAGGAAAATCAAACACGCCCAGGCACAAGAAAACCCGAACCACGACGTTTTCCTTTGAGTGCGCGTCATACACGGCAACACCTTCCTTGCTCATTTGGAGCATGTCCTCGACGACACGCTTCAAGAGAGCTTCAGGGTTTGCCCCAGGTGGTAAGTAAAAGAGTGGCCGAACGGAGAACGCACGATCATGCAAGCTCAGAGACGTATACGCTCCGTAGTAGCCCTCTAAGCTCCCACGGCGTCGCTTGTACACGCTAAACTCATCCGCGTACAATGAAACGTACAGAGTGTGTGGGTCTTTCTCTGGCAGCTCGTCTTCGTTTTGCTCTGCAACTTGTGTCAGCTCAATCGGCTTTTCTGCCGTCAACAGCGTCCAAGAATCCTTTTCGCGCTCGGTAGAGCTGCGCACCGCATTGATAAACACACCGCCTGACCTTGTGAATCGTAGCGTGCACCGGCGAGCATCCTTAAAGCACGAAGCCCACGGATCAGGAGGCTCAATCCCATGCATGACATCAAACAGCCCTAGTAAGTCCCCAACTCTGAGGGCGCTTGGTGGAGCATACGACGCCTCTGAGATCGAGACGTCTCCATCGGATGCAATCGCTGTGCTTTCCAATCGGGCCGGGAGCGTTGTGCTGCCATCCAAAAAGACAGAGACAATACACCCAATGCCGTACGTGTATCCGTCTCGGAAAAATCCGTTCTTGAAATTGAACCGAGCCGGGTCCCTCGCAGCTACTGTTTGAAAAAACTCTGTTGGGCGCTCAACGGTCCCTGCGCGCGCATCCCCTTCGCTGTGGAACAGAGCTGCTGTGACTGGGTCCTCAAAGTCCCTCTTGATGTGCACGGAAAATGGAATGTAAGACACAGTAACGTCCGGCAGTTTGCGAAGAGCCTTCCCTTTGCCAACGGGTAACTGCCGCGTGGTCACTTCCCGTCTCAGAGGTATAGCGGTGTTCAGCATTTGCTTGCGCAACTGTTGTAAGCGCCATCTAGATGGCCAATTCTCTTTGGGGCTGAATGAGTTCTCTGCCTCTCGCATAATGTCGTACTGCCGCAGCGTGACACGCGCTCGACCAAAGAGGTACCCAAAGCAGAGAAACTCCCGGCGAGACGCAAATTGCCCGACTGGTCGTTCCTCTTCACTGGAGATGTCTGTATCGTCAGAGGGGCATCCATCAGGCTCAGATTCTGAAGACGTGACTACATCTTGGTGGTCCTCTAGAGAGGGTGCTGGTGACGGCCTTCCTGACAGCAGGCCCAGGTTTTGCGTCACACCGCTATTTCCAGACTCCTCCATAGGCACTGCTCTCGAACCTGTCGTTGAGGTGGCCTGCTGCGACTGCATATGCATGAGGTCTCCATCGGCAAGATCGAAGTAGGCGGAGCCTCGAGGCCCCCGCCTGCGACGCTTCATTGCCGGTTGGGGGCCAGAAACAGGGCAGCAAGCTGAGCTTCCAATTCACTCAATAGGGAGCTATGACGAAGCGGGGAGACCCAAGCAGACTCGATTCGGATAAGACCAGTCCAGGAACGATTCGATTCGCGCTTCTGTACCCAGTACGAGCAGCCCTTGACAGAAGACGTCCCCGCGCACATCATCCGAGGTGTGGCATGGCGAGAGCGTAAACCCGCCCTGCCGCGTGTGCTCGATGCACACGAGGTTCTGATTCGTTAAACTCTACTGAATCCAGAAGCTGGCAGCATGCTTGAGCTCGCGAACCGTCCATGCAGCGTCCTACATGGCCGTGTGACGAACAATCCCAGAACTGGGACGAGTGTCGCCCTCAGAAACGACCGACGGAAGATCTCACAGATCATCCCAATGGTACTCTGCTGTTACGTTCTTCGTTTGATCCCACGGACTATCCACGGAGCAGTCCGCTTCTGATCCCAGGACATTGCGTAAGATCATCCCGAAGAAAATTACTGAAGTCGCCCTGAGAGAGTTCCAAGTAATTTCCGGAAGAAACAACGTGCGCCAATCTCACGACGATCCTGGCATCACATCCGGAGCATCTGTGGAAGAATTCGAGGGACTCCCTGCTACCGATCCTTCAATCGATGTGCGATAATTCGAAGGATCGTTCAAAGCTGTGTGCAGGATTGATTTGGATGCAAGAAACAGACAGACCTCTGGAAACCCCTGCGGACCATCTGAATCAAGCACCAGGATTAAATAAGGAAGAGGTCGCAAATCGCTGTGGAGCGGTCCCAGTGCACTGGGGAGGTTAACAGATGGCTGAGATGGCCCGAACCGAATATCGACGGTTGATGACAGCCAACTGTTAACCCGGGTCACGAGCCGCTGGGTTAACGGTTGGACAGGAATTTTCAGTTCATCCGGAGACCAGGTATGTGCATGGTGCGGGGGCCTTGCCCGGTAATCAGTTTGTGATCGATTTTTGTTTCACCCAATTCAATCTATATCAACCAATTGCTATGAACCGATTGGACACCACTTGTCCGGACTCTGTTTGACTAGGATTTGTTGGGGGCGTCAGACCGGCAACCGGAGAGGTCCACTTGGGATCCTGCATGCTGCAGCGCAGGCACTGCAGCATGTGCTGCGCGCAGCACAGTGCCGAGTCCCACGCCGTTCATCGACCGCATTCTATTGAGTCGCGCTCGGTAAGGTGGTCGCATTCTCTCTCTCGATGACACATGTGATATCAAAGACTACGCACCATAGCTGAGATGGACCGCCATGATGACGAGCCGATGCAGGTGGTCCAGACCGTCGAGTTGTTGACCGACTCTCAACCACACCCCAAGTTTTTGTGCACCATGTCCACTGTCGGAAGGGGACCCGGTGGCTGTACGCTACCTCGCAAGTGCGGCTAAGGCTGATTGGCGACGTCCTCAAGCGCGACGATATGAACTTTGTGGAGATCAACGTCGCCGACATCTGCCCAATGTTCGATGAGGAGCTGAACACCCGGGCGGATGTAGCTGCTGCGTCATCCGAAGGGACGCACGTAAAGGAACTGGGCCTTTCGGCGTATAGCATCCCCGAGTATAATGCATTTACGAAGAAGGTCACGACGAACGAACTTAATGTGTGCGAGCTGATCGCCAAAGGTCAACGCGCCTGCCGCACCAACAACGTGGCTGACTTCCTTGGCTGCGTCGTACGAGATGGCCACGTGGTGGGCGTCTGCTTCCCCAAGTACTACGAGACGGTGGCGCAGCGTTTGGAGAGAGACTGCGAGCCCTACCACTTGGCGGACGTCGTGCAACGGTTGCGATCTGCGGTTGAATGGATGCACTGTTTGCGTCTGTGCCACAACGACATCAATCCCGCGAACATAATGTTCACAGGGCCTCAAGACAATAACCCAATCCTCATCGACTTTGACTCGTGTCGTGAGGTTGACCTTCCCCTGTTGAAGAAGTGCACGCTTGGCTGGGGGGATACCGCGGATGCGCTATCGCGTTACGAACACGACGACCTGGCAATCGACCTCATCAAGGCCCATGTGGAGAAGTATGTGGAAAATTACAAGGCAGCGGCCAAGCCGTAGGTTAGACCGTTGGGCAAGAGGGGTTGCCCGGGTGACGACATGTGATACAGGTGGAGCGTAGCGTCCGAGGTGAGAATAGTGGTTTTCCAGTCGAAGCAGCAGCTGTTCATGTGGTGACAAGCTCGGAGACACATCAATTCAATCCAGCAGACTGCCTCTCTTTGTTTTGTTGCATCCTAGGCGGCCATCACATGCCTTGAGTTTTACGTGCCGAGGCGGCGGCGGCGGCGGCAGCGACGCCGACGCCGCTGAGGAGAAGGGCGGCCGCCGGCGGGTCGCCTCCGGATGTGGGGCCGCTGCCGCGCTGACACGGTGGATGCCCGCCCGCAGCTCTTTGTCGGTGGATGACCACGTCAGCAGCGGTGCGGGTGGCCAATGGGACGTAGGGGGGGAGGTGGCCGTGCTGGCGCACATAGTTGAGCCGGATGCCGCCCAAACGCCGGGGTGGAGGTACTCGACCGGCGGACAATGGCGAAGAGGATTATCGACGACGCCGCTTTCACCGTCATCGCTGCCGCGGTCGTCGACCTGGAGGTCGTCAGCACCGCCCGATGCGGCTCCCAATGGCGCCCAATCTCCCGGAGTCACGAGTGTAAGAGTGATGTGGGCACGAACCTGGGCGTGGCGCCGCCCGCACCCGGCTCCGGCAGCAGCAGTGCCAGTCCTTGCGCCGGGCGCCTTCCGCTGTCATCGCTCCCTCCGCGGCGGCCTGCTCGCCACGGGTGACCAATGGTCAGGGCAAGCTGCTTCACCCTGTCCCCAAAGTCCGTCTCGTCCCACCTCCCACCGCCGTCTCTGTCACCCACCTTCGCCGCCACCCATGCGCCCGTGCATCCCGTCGCACCTCCATCGACGAGTGACGCCGGCGCTGTCACCAGCGCCCCCCGCCATCCATTGCTCTACCATGCCGGCGGTAGCGACACGCCGTCCCCTTCCCCCGCCACGGAAAGCGGCGGCGACGGGTACATCCACCCACCGACTCCCGCCTAGATGAAGGCTGGCGCCCGCCCCCTAGCTGCGACTCCCCTTGACCTCTCAGCCAACCATTCAACGCCTTGCCCGCCACTGAAAAGGACGGAGGAATAGGCGCAACCACACTGTTGCCGACGCCGTGGCCGCCACCACTACCGCCACCGCCAACGCAGCCACCACGCCGCCGTCGAGGGGCGCCGTTTCTCCGTCCCGTTCAGCGGCAGACACGGGGCGGCGGGTGGCGGCGAGCCACTACCCAATGTCGAAAACGGCTAGCCCCGCAATCCCCGCCGCCGCCGTCACAGAGCACGGAGTCGGTGGCGGCGGGAGGTCCGGCCACACGTTGCCGGCGACCAGTGGACGAAGGGAAGGGAAGGGCGTCCGCAGCGCCGGCGGCGGAAGCCACCCCTGTGCAGCAAAGGGGTCGGCCGTCGCTTCGCGTGCGGCAGTCGGCGGCGGTGCCAACAAATGCAGGTGTCCCTTCACCCTCGCCACCGACGCCGCCGCCGTTGGGCACGACAATGACGATGAAGAAGAGGCGGCGGCATAGCGTCCGCGCCACCGCCGCCGCGGCCGTCGGTCACCGCATGTCGGCGTCGGTCGGCAAAGACGACGTGCAGCCGGCGGCGACGGGGGTGTCCGCCGCGGGACGGCCCGCGCCCACCCCCACTCCAAGACGGACCATGACGCCAGAACGTAGAATGCTTTGGCTTTCCAGACCGATCGGATGGGCAACTTTTCCAGACCGATCGGATGGGCAACTATTCGGATCACACCAGTTGGTACAATACACCCATTTTGCACAAAATTCTGTGCTGCAACTTTATTGAAACTGGTTCCGAATGCGGAGTACAGTCGGTGCCCGATTTTATTCCTACGGCTGAAAACGAAATCAGAGCGGACAATATTGAGCGATGGAAACGGTCGATTCCAGGCCATGGGCTGGTGTGTACTTCGTGCCGGCACTGTGCTCGGCGCCGAACTTGCGCGAAGCAAGAGTCGCGCACCACCAAACAGCTCTCAGCCATGGATAGCACAGAAGCCTACTGAGCTGTTCAGCTACAGTGCTCAGTGGCCCACACCAGGCGCTTGGCAATGTCCTATGCCGACCAGAAAGGTTTTCTGGAGGCCATCCTGGACCACATGCTAGGAGCTCTGACAGCTCCTAGGACAGTAGCAACTGCTACTGAGTCCATTTTGGGCCCTTCCGAATCTTTTCAGCGCTCAATAGGGAACATTCTCTGTCAAGGATCCTACTGAGGAAAACTTGTTGCTGTCCGTCGCCCGTTTGAGGAAGCACGACTTACGGGCTGTCAGTAACTTGGGAAGGCCATGCTTTTAGAAAAAATATCTCGAGCTGCCGCCGTGCTCGTGACCATAGTCTCGAAGGCGATGGTGTTCTTGAAACGCCTCCGAGCCGTACGAAAACCCAGCAGCGACATTCCCAGTTCAGGGACGGTAATGATTAGGGCGCGTTCACCTTCTGTAAGAGGGCGACGTACTGAGTCAGGCATAGTGCTTTCTGACCTTCTTGTTGTCCAAAGCCCTGAGCTGTGGGTTTGCAAAGAACGACCGTGTCGGAGCACTTCGGCGCCGCCACAAGCCAAATGCAGCAATCGGGTGCGATTTGCAGCATTGACATTGGGACTGCGGATCTGGCATCTCGATTTGGTTGCAAAAAGGTACGGATAATATTGGGTACCGACTGTACGGTACCCCCTGCGCAGTGCTGCCTAAAGGGGGGTTGCAAACAAGCCCGATTTTGCTCGATTCTGGGCCTCAACATCTTGCGGACCCCCCCTCCAGCGTATCATACTGGAAGGATTTCGCAACTTTTAGCCGGAAACGTCTGTGTTACAGTCATTATTCAGTTATATCCGTCCCGGTTATATCCACAGTGGATATAACCGGGACCACGGAGGCACCACAG
>ENA-ORXC01001322-ORXC01001322.1-marine-metagenome-genome-assembly--contig:-NODE-1322-length-14808-cov-3.722897_pt1 | contig 14808 bp, 13 predicted proteins | sample MGYA00237865_ERZ511478 | MGnify/ENA metagenome assembly ERZ511478 | reverse complement strand
AGACGGCATACGAGATATTGGCGTGACTGGAGTTCAGACGTGTGCTCTTCCGATCTACCGATCTGGAGACGAAGGAGCGGCGGTTGCTGGCGCTGTGCGATGCCGATCCGCTGACCGATGCCGCCCGCCGCGCCGCCGACGGGGACCGGTCGGGCTTTGCGGAGGTGGCGGGGCGGCGCTGGTTCCTCGGGGTCCACAACCCGCCCCTGCGCATGGCGATCATCGGCGCGGCGCATATCGCCCAGCCGTTGAGCCGCATGGCCGCGATGACCGGCTTCGACGTCACCGTGATCGACCCGCGCGAGAGCTTTTCCTCCGAGGCCCGCTTTCCCGGCATGGCCCTGTCGCGCGACTGGCCGGATGCGGCGCTGGGCGCGTTCGCCCCCGATACGCGCAGCGCGGTCGTCTGCCTCAGCCACGATCCCAAGATCGACGACCCGGGCCTCGCCGTCGCCCTGCGCTCGCAGGCATTCTACATCGGTGCGCTGGGGTCGACGCGCACGAGCGCCAGGCGGGCCGATCGCCTGACCGAAGCGGGCTTCTCGCAGGCGCAGATCGCCCGGATCGACGGTCCTATCGGCCTCGATATCGGCGCGAAATCCCCCGCCGAGATCGCCGTCAGCATCATGGCGCGACTGGTGGAGGCGCTGCGCAAGCCCGACACCCGGCCATGATCTTCGGCCCGGTTCCGCTGGCGGATGCCCGGGGCGCGACGCTGGCCCATTCGGTGCGCGCGGGCGGGGCGCTGCTGAAGAAGGGGACGCTGCTGGATGCCGCCGCCCTCGACACCCTCGCCGCCGGGGGGATCGACCGGGTCACGGTCGCGCGGCTGGAAGAGGGCGACGTGCCGGAGGATGCCGCCGCCGAGGCGCTGGCCCGGGCGGCCTGCGGGCCGGGTCTGCGCCTTGCGGCGGCGACCACGGGGCGGTGCAACCTGCATGCGATATCCGCCGGTCTGCTGCGGGTGGAGGCCCCCGCCATCGATGCCGCGAATGCCGTGGACGAGGCGCTGACGATCGCGACCCCCCCCGATTTCGCGCGGCTGGAGGCGGGGCAGCTCGCCGCCACGGCCAAGGTCATCCCCTACGCCGCCCCCCGCGCCGCCGTCGCACGCGCCACCGCCGCACTGGCCGATGCGCTGGTGCTGCACCCGTTCCGGCCCCTGCGCACCGCGCTGATCGTCACGCGGAATACGGCGCTGAAACCTTCCGCGCTGGACAAGGGCATCGGGGCGGTCGCGAATCGGCTGGCCGCGCTGGGCAGCGACCCGCCCGGGGCCGAGATCATCGACCACGAGGCACCGGCGCTGATAGCGGCGCTGCGCGGGGCGATGCGGACCCCCCCCGACCCGCTGCTGATCCTCGCCGCCACCGCCACCTCCGACCGCCACGACATCGCCCCTGCCGCCCTCGTCGCCGCCGGGGGGACCATCGAGCGATTCGGGATGCCGGTCGATCCGGGCAACCTGCTGGTGCTGGCCCGGATCGGGGAGACGCCGGCCATCGTCCTGCCCGGCTGCGCGCGGTCCCCGGCGCTGAACGGGGCCGACTGGGTGCTGGAGCGATTCGCCGCGCGCCTGCCCGTGACCGGAGACGCCCTCGCCGCGATGGGCGTCGGCGGCCTGCTCAAGGAGATGCCGGGCCGACCGCACCCGCGCGAGAAACGCGGATGAGCGTCACCATCCTGCTGCTCGCCGCCGGGGCGTCGTCGCGGATGCGCGGGGCCGACAAGCTGCTGGAACCCTTGCAGGGCGAGCCGCTGCTGCGCCGCTCGGCCCGCACCGCGCTGGCCAGCCGGGCGCAGGATACCCTCGTCGTCCTCGGTGCGAATCGCCCGGATCGGGAGCGCGCGCTCGCGGGCCTGCCGATTCGTACCGTGGCGAACATGAACTGGCGGAAGGGCATGGGGTCGTCCATCGCCGCCGGGGCGGCGGCTGTCGCCCCCCGCACCCGGGGCGTCGTGGTTCTGCCCGCCGACATGCCCGACATCACCCCCGCACTGCTCGACACCCTGATCGCGGCCCTGCCGCCCGACGCCCCCGGCACCATCCTGCGCCCGCGCATATCGACGGGAACCCCCGGAAACCCGGTGCTGTTCGGCGCGGCCCACCTGCCCGCCCTCGCCGCGCTGGGGGGGGATGCGGGCGCGCGGGCGGTGATCGACCGCAACCGCGACGCGCTGCGGTATGTCGAGACGGGGGATACGGCCATCCTGACCGATCTCGACACCCCCGAAGCCTGGGCCGCCTATCGCGCGATCCGGGGTGACAGGGGGCGGAGTTAACCCTATCGAAAGTGAAACGCTGCAACCACGGGCCGGTATTCCACCGCGATCAAGGGTTGCGGAAACGACATTGGAGGCCGGCCGCATGATCGACAGGCAGTATATCCCGCTCGTGGTCTTCGTAATCTGTCTGACGCTGGCGCTGGCGCTGGCCGTGTTCACCGGCGAATGGCCCGTGTCGCTGGCCATCGCGCTGTCCGGCTGCGCGCTGGCGCTGGCGATGCGGGTGCCGGAAACCGTGGATCACGACACGGCGTTCATCGAGGAGGACGTGGCCGACCTGCGCACCGCGACCGACCGGCATGCCCAGGATATCACCGTCCTGCGCACCTCGGTCGACGAAGTGGCCGAGATCGTCGAATCGCTCGCCACCGATCTGCAGGGCCGCTCCGGCGGTATCGACAAGTCCGAGATCGAGGCCCTGCGCGGCGCGGTCGAGGCCATGGGCGAGCGGGTCGCGGCGGTCGAGGCCCCGGCGCAGGAGGCATCCCGGCGTCTCGATGCGCTGGAACAGAGTGTCACGACCCTTGGCACCGACCGCGCGCAGGCCGTGCAGGGCGAGGAGGAGGTCGCCCGGCATTCGGCCCGTCCCGTCGCCCTGGCCGCCAACGGCTCGACCGGTCGGCCCGCCGCGCAGATACAGGCCGCGCCTGTGCAGGCCGCACCCGTGCAGGCGGCACCAACCTCTGCATCGGTTTCCGCTCCTGCCCCCAAATCTGCCTCGGCCACCCCGGGCGGAGGGTCGATCACCAAGCGCGCCGAACGTCTGCGCGACCGGTTCTCCCGGGGGCGAAAGCCCCGCCGGATCAGCGCCTCTCCCATCTTCGACCGCAACCGCACCCCCCTCAGCCTGATGATCGACGACCCCGAGGAGGTTCCGTCGGTCGAGGGGACGCTCGCCGTCCTTCAGCACGCCCTGGCGTTGGCCACCTCGTCCGAAGGCCCCGATTTCCGGGTGTTCGTCCGGCTTCCGGTGGATGTCGTCCCGGACGATGCCTTCGCGGCGGCGCTGGGCGATATGCTGGAGAATGCCGGGGCCACGCCCAAGCGCCTCGTCGCCATGCTGCCCCAGGCCGCCGTCGCCGAGGGCCTGCCCCGCGCCCTGACCCTGCTGCTCGACGCGGGCGCGCGCTTCGGGCTGGAGCGGATGACCGACTGGTCCGCCGATCTCGACACGCTGGCAAAGCGCGGTCTCGTCGTCATCGCCGTCGACGGCCCCGCCATGGCGAAAAGCGCGATGTCCCAGAAGGGCGACCCCACGCGCCTGCAACAGGTGCTGCATGCAAGGGGCCTGAACCTGCTGGCAGGAGAGATCGAGACGCGGATGCAGATCGACGCGGTCGGCACCCTCGTGCCGGATCTGCTGGCCGGGCCGGGGCTGGGCGAGGCGACGGTGCTGGACGCCGCCGAATGAGGGCGGTGCCGCCCTGTCCCCGCTCCGCCACCGTGATGTGGATCAACTGGACGGGGGTGGCCTGCATGATCGGGGCGGTCTGCCTGCTGCGCCGGATGCCCGATGTGGCGGACCTGACCGCCACCGTCATCGTCGCCGCCGCCTTCGCCGTGCCGCTGATGGTGCTCGAAGCCCTGCTGCTGCGCGGTCGCCGCACGCCCGAGCATCCGGGTGATGCGGTGCCGGGTCGCCCGGGCCTGATCGGCCACGCGGTCGCCTATGCCGAAGAAGGCATCGACTGGCACGCCCCCGCCGACCCGTCCTATTCGCGCTCCGCCGTCAAGCTGGTCGGGCTGTGGACCACGCTTGCCGTGGTCGCGCTGATCTACGGGGTCATCCCCGAATACAGCGCCACGCTGTTCGACCCTTTCTACGAAATGCTGTCGACGGCGATCCCCGTCTTCCTGCTGGTTTCCCCCGCCTATTTCTGGTGGGCCGACGGGCGCATGCGCGCGCCCCTGGACGGGTACTGGCATGTCGGCGCGCTGGTGCTGGGCCGGACGGATCGGGTGACGCTGTCGAAACTGCGCCAGCACGCGCTGGGCTGGACGGTGAAGGCGTTCTTCCTGCCGCTGATGTTCGCGTATTTCCACGGCAATATCATCAATTTCCGGACGGCGGATTTCTCGTCGCTGGATCTGATGGGATGGCACTACTTCTTCTACAACCTGCTGATTCTCGTCGATCTGGGGGTCATCGTCGTCGGCTACGCCCTGACCGTGCGCATCTTCGACAACCACATCCGCTCGACGGAGCCGACCTGGTCCGGATGGCTGCCCGCCATCATCTGCTACCAGCCGTTCTGGGGCCTGATGGGTCCGCAGTATTTCGCGTACCGGGGCGATATGGACTGGGGGTCGCTGCTCGCGCCCTATCCGGCGTTGCAGGTCGCATTCTCGGTGATCATCCTGGGGCTGATGGCGGTGTATACCTGGGCGTCGGTCAGCTTCGGCCTGCGGTTCTCGAATCTCACGCATCGCGGCATCGTCACCAACGGCCCGTACCGCTTCTCGAAGCACCCCGCCTATCTGTCAAAGAACCTGTCCTGGTGGTTCGAGGCACTGCCCTTCATCGCGCCCTTCATCGTCGGGTTCCGGGGGCAGGGGTGGCAGGGGCACTGGATGGCGGCGGGGGGGCGCACGCTGCGGCTGATCGCGGTGAACCTGATCTACTACATCCGCGCCCGCACCGAGGAACGCCACCTGTCCCACGACCCGCTCTACGTCCGCTATGCCCTGTGGATGGAGAAGCACGGCATCATGGCCTGGGCGCAGCGCCTCGCGCGGTTCGTGCGGTACAATCCGCCGCGAAACGACATGGACACCCGCCGCGATCCATGAGTTTTCGACTGCCCCGCATCCGAATGCAGGGCAGGGAATGGCATGTTTCGATCAGCCCATCGCGTCGAGCAGCGACTCGGCCGTGCTCTTGACCGCCTCGCCGGGATTGTCCTCGACCAGCAGCGTCTTCACCACGCCGTCCTCGACCAGCATCGCATACCGCTTCGAGCGCAGCCCGAGGCCGTGGTCCGACAGGTCCAGATCCATGCCGATGGCCCTGGTGAACGCGCCCGAGCCGTCCGCCAGCATCGTGATGTCGTCGCCCGACGCCGTCGCATCGGCCCAGGCGCCCAGCACGAAGGGATCGTTCACGGCGATGCAATAGGTCGCCTCGGCCCCGCGCGTGCGCAGTTCGTCGGCCTTGGCCATGAAGGTGGGCAGGTGGTTCAGGTGGCAGGTCGGGGTGAAGGCCCCCGGCACGGCGAAGACGGCGACGGTCTTGCCGCCGAACGCCTCGCTCGTCGTCATGGGCTTCGGCCCGTCGGCGGTCATGGTGGCGAAGGTGGCTTCGGGCAGGCGGTCGCCGGTCGTGATGGTCATGGATCTTGTCCCTCGAATTACGGTTAAGGCAGTGTTACCGGGGTGAGATAGGACATCCCGGCTCCAACATAAAGCGCCGCCCCGCGAATTACCCCCCGGCAAGAGGATCGAACCGCCATGGCACACCCCGAACGCATCGTCATCGTCGGCGCGGGCCATGCCTCCGCGCAACTCTGCGAAAGCCTGCGCAAGGGCGGGCACGAGGGATCGATCACGCTGGTGGGCGAGGAAACCTGGCTCCCCTACCAGCGCCCGCCCCTGTCCAAGGCGTACCTGCTGGGCGATTTCGAACGGGACCGCCTGTTCGTGAAGCCCCGCGCCTTCTACGACGATTCCCGCATCGACCTGCGCCTCGGCATCCGGGCCGAGAGCATCGACCGCCCCGCGCGCACCCTGCGCCTGTCGGACGGCACGACCCTGCCCTACGACGCCCTCGCCCTCCTGACCGGCGCACGGGTGCGGCCCCTGGACTGCCCCGGGACCAGTCTCGACGGCGTGCATTACGTGCGCGGCATCGACGATATCGACGCGCTGATGCCCGCCATGGCCGGGGGCGCGCGGGCGGTGGTGGTCGGCGGCGGGTATATCGGGCTGGAGGCGGCGGCGGTGCTGCGCAAGCGCGGCCTGTCCGTCACCCTGCTGCACCGCTCGCCCCGCCTGCTGTCGCGCGTCGCCAGCGCCCCCACCGCGCAGTTCATCGACGCCCTGCACCGGGCGGAGGGCGTCGATATCCGCCTCGGCACCACCCTGCGCGCCATCGAGGGGGCGGGCAGGGTCGAGCGGGTCGAGATCGAGCGCATCGCCGCCGACCACGTCGCCGCCGCCACGCATGACGAACTGCCCGCCGATCTGGTCGTCGCAGGCATCGGCGTGCTGCCGAATCAGTCCCTCGCCGTCGAGGCGGGCCTGCCGACCGAGGACGGGATCGCGGTCGACGCCACCTGCCGCACGTCCGACCCCGCCATCTACGCCGCCGGGGATGTCGCGTGGCATCCCCATGGCCGCTGGGGCGAGATCCGTCTCGAATCGGTGCAGAACGCGCTGGAACAGGCCAAGACCTGCGCCGCCGCCATGCTGGGGGACGCCGCGCCCTATGCCGCCACCCCGTGGTTCTGGTCGGACCAGTACGACGTGAAACTGCAATCGGCGGGCCTGCCCCGGGGCTATGACCGGGCCGTCTGGCGCGACGGCGACAAGCCGCGCTCCGGCTCCTGCTGGCTGTACACGGCAGGCCGTCTCGCCTGTGTCGAGGCGATGAACGATCCGCGCGCCTACATGACCGGCAAGCGCTGGATCGAGGCCGATATCTCGCCCGACCCGGACGCCGTCGCCGACCCCACCACACCGCTGAAGGCCGTTCCCGCCGCCTGACCCCCCCGAAACTCAACTATGAAGTATACGGACAATTGAATCGACACGCATAAATCGAAATAAGTCTATGACCTGTTGCGACATTCTGTCATGAAAAGTGTTCCGGTAATATTCAGGGCAGGTCTTCGGGAAAATGGCCGAAGGGAACGTACGATCCAACATCGTCATGCATCCGCGCGAGGCGGAGCGCCTCATCGCGCTGCGCTCCCCGGATATCCTCGATCCCGACCCGGAAACCCCCTTCGACCAGATCGCGCAACTGGTGGCCCGCCTGTGCGAGGTTCCGGTCGCCTTCGTCAACCTGATCGACGACCACCACCGGTTCGCCGAGGCCGCCGCCGGGGCGGACCCGTCAGGCCTGCCGGTGTTCCGGTCCCTGTGCACCCCGGCCATGATGCTGGAGGGCGATCTCGAAATCCCCGACATGCAGGCCGACCCGCGCACCCGCGACAATCCGCTCTGCCACGGCGATACGCCCCTGCGATTCTATGCCGGGGCGTCGATCTCGTCGCCGGACGGAATACCCCTCGGCACGCTGTGCATCCTCGACCGTCGCCCGCGCATCCTGACCGACCTGCAACGCACCACGCTGAAGGTGATGGCGGGGCAGGTGACGACGCAGCTCGACCTGCGCCGCTCCCTCGCCGCCGCCGAGACCCTGCGGCTGGAGGTGGATCACCGGGTCAAGAACTCGCTGCAATCGCTGTCCGCCTTCGTCAATCTCAAGGCGCGAGGCGTCGAATCGCCCGATGCGCGCGACGTGCTCGATTCGGTGACCCGCAACATCCGCACCGTCTCGCTGCTGCACGAGATGCTCTACAAGACCGATGCGGGGGCGGTGGTCGATCTGGGGCGCTACGTCGCGACCGTGGTGGAGCTTCTGCATTCCATCGCCCCGGTCGGCATCGCCGTCACCACCGATGCGGCGGCCGGGATGGCCACCGTGTCCTCGCACCAGGCGTCCGAGGTGGGGACGCTGGTGAACGAGGTCGTCTCCAACGCCTTCAAGCATGCGTTTCCGGACGGGCGGACCGGCACCGTCCGCATCGCTCTGTCGATGCCCGAGCCGGGGCGCGTCCACCTGTCCTGCACCGATGACGGCGTGGGCCTGCCGCCAGGGGCGCGCCCCGCCGGGGGCCTGGGGATGAAGCTGATCTCCGCCATCGCGGCCCATCTGCGCGGCACCGTCACGCACGGGTCCGCCGGGCAGGGGATGCGCGTCGACCTGACCTTTCCGGTCGATCCCGCACCGGGTGCCGCCCCCCTGGTCTGACGCCGCAGCGGCGGTTTTGGGTTGCGTCTCCGCCGGGTTCGGGCCATGCGTTCGGGCCAGAGACAGGGCCGGGCCAGAGTCAGCGAAGGAATCCCATGCACATCGCCGCCGGACGCTTCCGGGCCCGCCTCGCCGACGGCGATGCGGATGTCCAGGCCGCCCAGCGCCTGCGCTATCGCGTTTTCGTCGAGGAAATGGGCGCGCAGGCCAGCGGGGCCGAGCACGCCGCCCGCCGCGAGATGGACGAGTTCGACGCCTTCTGCGACCACCTGATCCTCGAAGACCACACCCGCGAGACCGACGACCCCCTCGACCGCGTGGTCGGCGTCTATCGCCTGCTGCGCCGGTCGGTCGCGCGGGCCAATGGCGGATTCTACACCGCCGCCGAGTTCGACCTGTCCCGGCTGGAAGACTATCCCGCCGAGACGCTGGAACTGGGCCGCTCCTGCGTCGATGCCGCGTACCGGGGCGGGTCGGCGATGCAACTGCTGTGGATGGCCCTGGCCCAGTACATCGATTCGCACAGGCTGGGGCTGCTGTTCGGCTGCGCCAGCTTTCACGGCACCGAGATGGCCCCGCTGGCGATGCCGCTGGCCTATCTGCACCATCACCACCTCGCCCCCGAATCCCTGCGCGCGCGGGTGCTGCCGCAGCACTACAATTCCCTCGAACTCCTGCCCGAGGACGCGCTGGACCGGCGCGAGGCGATGCGGGCGGTTCCCGCGCTGATCAAGGGCTATCTGCGCCTCAACGGCTTCGTCGGGGACGGGGCCTATATCGACCGCGATTTCAACACGGTCGACGTGTGCCTGATCATGGAGACCAGCCGCATCGCCGACCGCTACCGCAAGTTCTACACCGGCACCACGTCGCCCGCGATGGAGCGGATACTGGGGTAGGCATCGTCATTCGGTACCGCGAGCCACTCTGAATTTAACATTTCTTAAAATTGCGTTAAAAAAATAGCACTTGATGGTTGTATAACTGATTTTCAATTTTATCTGTTGCAGTACTATAATCAGATAAGGAACCTGTAATGGCTGATCGAAAAGTTACAAAGAGTGGTAAAGACAGCAACGGAAATATCACGAGCCTATGTAAGTCAGGAGAAGCATGGTCCCCTCGTTCATCTTCGTCTGCAATAAGTGATATCGAGAACGGGACGCATACGTATTACGTGCATCAATCGGGAACTAACCGAACAGAAATTTCCGTCGTGAACAACGGAGGTAATAAATACCTGCGTTCGACTGCAGACAAAAATTCTGACAACAATCTCGATAATCTTCCCGATTGCTGAGAATAGCGGTTATCTGCGGGATAAAATTGACCGCAGATAATCTTTATGGCTTATCGATAATCTTATTGAAAGTATTTTGACAATGAACTGATTTCATTTGCTGTGACGACCACGAACTCCGCCACCCCGCGCAGCAGCCCCGCGCGCCAGGGCGTCGCCGCGTTCTCCACCACCATCGGCGTCTCGATCATCGCGGCCCACCAGGCGATCTCGTCCGGCACCGAATCGCCCTCCGCCCAGTCCGGCGACAGCGACACGTAATCCGCCCCCGCCTCCGCCGCGATCATCGCGTCGTGGCGCGAGGGGCCGGGATCGATGCCGATGATGCTGTCCTCGCCCAGTTCCCTGCGCGCCCAGGGGGCCGCTTTCGGCGTGCCGGTCAGGTGCACGCCATCCGCCCCGACCACCCGGGCCATCGCCACGGCGGTATCGTCCGGTCCGGCGATCAGCAGGGGGATTTCCCGTGCATGGCACAGCGCGCGAGCGGTCGCGGCGGCCTTCTCGTCGGCCATCGTCCGGACGGCCAGCCGCACGCAGGCAGGGGAGGCTTCGTGCAGCAGGGTTTCCAGCCGCTCGACCTCCGCCGGGTCCAGCGTCAGGTACAGTTGCGCGCGCACCGCTTTCGACATCTCGTTCTCCCTGGCCCGGCCTGTTCGATTTGCGTCCATACGGTCGCATGATCTTGCGCGGGGCGCTTCTATGCCCCAAATCAGGGTGGTTGGCGAGAGTTGCGTTGAACCTGCGCAGCATCGCCCGTAGAACAACGCACGAAATACGCGCGGTTTCCGCGTGTCGAGGCAATTTAAGGAGCGCACATGCCCTGGAGCAACAACTCTGGCGGTCCCTGGGGCGGCGGCGGTTCGTCCGGCGGCGGCGGTGGCGGCGGCAACGGCAACGGTCCCTGGGGCAACGGCCCGCAGGGCGGCGGGGGCCGAGGCCCCGGCAATGGCGGCGGCGGGGGAGGGCAGCAGCCCCCCGATCTCGACGAGTTGTTCCGCCAGGGGCAGGAGCGGTTCCGCCGCGCCGTGTCCCGCACCGGCGGCGGGGGTGGCGGGGGCGGCGGCGAGCCGCTTCCGGGCAAGGTGCTGGCCGGGATCGGGGTGATTGTCCTCGTCGGTGCATGGCTCTACGCCTCCGTCTTCCAGGTCGAGACGAACGAGAAGGCCATCGTGCTGACCCTGGGCGAGTACTCCCCGCCCCCGCGCGGGTCGGGCCTGAACATGGCCTTCTGGCCCATCCAGACCCACGAGACGCTGCAGGTCACCGACGAGCGCAATATCAGCGTCGGCGTCAACGCCGTGCGCGCCAGCCGGGGGGGCGCGCCCCGCGACGAAGGGCTGATGCTGACGGGCGACGAGAACATCGTCGACGTGAATTTCCAGATCGACTGGAACATCGCGGACCCCTCAAACTACCTCTTCAACCTCGCGGCCCCCGAACAGACGATCGACGCCGTGTCCGAGGCGTCGATTCGCGAAGTCCTCGGCCGGTCCGAGATCCAGCCCGTGCTGAACCGCGACGGCGTGATCACCGAACAGGTGCGCACCCTGATCCAGAACACGCTCGACGGCTACCAGTCCGGCGTGAACATCATCCGCGTGAACTTCGTCTCCGTCGCCCCCCCGGCCCCCGTGGTCGAGGCGTTCGACGACGTGACCAAGGCCGCGCAGGAACAGGAAGCCCTCCAGCTCCAGGCCGAGGGTTATGCCCGCCAGATCCTCGCCGACGCACGCGGCGAATCGGCCCAGTTGCTGGAGAACGCGGACGGGTACACCGCCCGGGTCGTCAAGGATGCCGAGGGTGAGGCCGCGCGCTTCAAGGCGATCCAGACGGAATACGAAAAGGCCCCCGACGTCACCCGCCAGCGTCTCTATCTCGAAACGATTGAGCGGGTTCTGGGCGGCATCGACAAGATCATCCTCGACGAATCGGTCGGCGGAAACGGCAGCGGGGGCGGCAGCGGCGTCGTGCCGTACCTGCCCCTCAACGAGATTGGCCGGAAAGGAAATACCCAATGACGAAGGGTCGTATCATCGGCGGCGTTCTCGTCGCCATCCTGCTGCTGATCTGGTCCACGGTCTTCATCGTGGACGAACGCAAGCAGGCGCTCGTCCTCGCCTTCGGTAAGGTCGATCGCGTCATCAACGAGCCGGGCATGCACTTCAAACTGCCCGCCCCGTTCAACACGCTGATCGTCTACGAACGGCGCATCCTGCCGCTCGAAACCAGCGAAGTCACCATCCTGCCCGAGGACGGCAAGCGCCGGGTCGCGGCGGCCTTCGCCCGCTGGCGCATCGACAATCCCCAGAGCTTCCGCGAAGCCGTGGGCGATGTCAGCGGCGCGCTTCCCCGGCTCGAAAAACTGCTGAGCGACAGTCTCGGCAAGGTGCTCGGTTCGGCCTCCGCCGATGCCGTATTGTCGAACCGGCGCGAGGATATCCTCCAGCGCGTTCGCGGTCTCGCCGATGCCGAGGCGTCGAAACTGGGCGTCGATATCGTCGACGTGCGCATCCGCACGTGGTTCCTGCCGAACCAGACGCTGGAGGCCACCTACAACCGCATGGTCCAGGACCGCAACGCCATCGCCCGGGGCCTGCGCGCCGACGGGCAGGAGCAGGCCCGCCGCATCCGCGCCATCTCCGAGAAGCAGGCCGTCGAACTGGTGGCCGAGGCCCGCCGCGAGGCGACGACGAAGATGGGTGTCGCCGATGCCGAGCGGAACGCGATCTTCGCCGACGCCTATGGCCGGGACATGGAGTTCTTCTCGTTCCAGCGTTCGCTTTCCGCCTACGAAAAGGCGCTGGACGGCAGCAATTCCAGCATCGTGATGTCGCCGGATTCAGATTTCTTCGAATACCTGCGATACCGCGACGGGGCGTCGAACAACCCGCCCAAGACACAGTGACCCTTCAGGCCTTCGCCCCCCGGGCGGAGGCCTTTTTCGTCTACCCCCGTCCTTCCGTATAATCACAATCGCGCGCCCGTCACTTGTTCTTGGTTCCCGTGTCCCTACCTTTCAGAGGGCGGCGCGCCGAAGCGCCCATTTTGCGAAACTGTCCGGATGACCAGATGACCCACAGAAGATCACGCGCCCTTGCCGCATCGAAGCCCGTTTTTCCCGTTGCGGCCAGGATCGCCCTCGCGTCGCTGATCCTCCTGTTCGGTGCCTTCTTCGCCCAGATGGCCGGTGCCCGCGCCGTGCCGACCAGCTTCGCCGACCTCGCCGAGCGTCTCAGCCCGGCGGTGGTGAACATCTCCACGTCCCAGACGGTCAAGCGCCCCGATATCGGCCCCAAGATCCCCGAACTGCCCCAGGGGTCGCCCTTCGAGGAGTTCTTCAAGGACTTCTTCGACAAGCGCGGCGACGGCACCGGCCCCTCCCAGCGCAAGGTGCAGTCCCTCGGCTCCGGCTTCGTGATCGACCCCAAGGGCTACATCGTCACCAACAACCACGTCATCGAGAATGCCGACGAGATCGTCGTCAACTTCGCCAACGGCGAATCGCTCGATGCCGAACTGGTCGGCACCGATTCCAAGACCGACCTCGCCCTGCTGAAGCTGACCGAAGACCCCGCCGAGCCGATCCCCTTCGTCAATTTCGGCGACAGCGATGCCGCCCGCGTCGGTGACTGGGTCATCGCCATCGGCAACCCCTTCGGCCTCGGCGGCTCCGTCTCCGCCGGGATCATCTCGGCCCGGAACCGCAATATCAATTCCGGCCCCTACGACGACTTCCTCCAGACCGATGCCGCCATCAACCGGGGCAATTCCGGCGGTCCGCTCTTCGACATGGAGGGTGACGTGATCGGCGTGAACACCGCCATCTACTCCCCCACCGGCGGCTCCGTCGGCGTCGGCTTCTCCGTCCCGTCCAACATCGCCACCAATGTCATCGAGCAGTTGCGCGAGTTCGGCGAGATCCGGCGCGGCTGGATCGGCGTGCGCATCCGCGAGGTCAGCGAGGAACTGGCCGAGGGTCTCGACCTCGAAAAGCCGCGCGGTGCCCTGGTCGAGGACGTCACCGCCGACGGCCCTGCCGCCGAGGGCGGGATCGAGATCGGCGACGTGATCCTCTCCTTCGACGGCAAGGAGATCGAAGAGATGCGCGATCTGCCCCGGGCCGTCGCCGAGACCCCTGCCGGGGATACCGTCCGCGTCATCGTCTCGCGCAAGGGCAAGACCCAGACCCTCAAGATGAAGGTCGGCCTGCTCGATGCCGACGGCAATGCCGTCGACGAGAACGAGGAAGAGGAAGTGACGCAGGAGCCGAGCGAGCAGATACTCGGCATGACCTTGCTCCCCCTCGACCGCAAGCAGCGCGAAGCCTTCGAACTGAAGCCCGACCAGGAAGGCGTCGTCGTCACCGATGTCGATTCCGCCAGTGCCGCCGCCAAGAAGGGCCTGCGCCGGGGCGACGTGATCGTCGAAGTCGCCCAGGAAGCCGTCACCACCCCCGACGAGGTGATCGCGAAGGTCAATGCCCAGCAGGCCGACGGCAAGAGTTCGGTCCTGCTGCTGGTCAGCCGCCGGGGTGATGTCCGCTTCGTCGCCCTGCGTTTCGAGGATGCGGAAGACAACTGATACACTCCGCGTTTCGATACGAAGCGTTCTGACCACCCCGAGAAGCCGGAACCCCCAGAGTTCCGGCTTCTCCGCGTTTGGCACCCGTCTTGCTCCTATCCCTCCCAAGAGCGGCCTCGCGCCATGGGTCTGATAGAAAGTGAGCTGACAATGCCTGATTATCGCACAACACCATCCCGGTCCGAAACGGGCATTGCCCGCGCAACCACCGCCCTCGCACTGGCGGTCACGCTGGCAGGGTGCGCCGCCCAGAGCGGGGGCCAGGCCACCCGCCATTCCGAACCGACCTTCATGCGCCTGACCGAGGAGCGCGTCTTCGGGCAAGCCCTGCGCCAACGCTATCTCGAACTGGCGACCAACGCCTATGACCGCGCCGATTTCTCGCGTTCCGACTTCTACTCCCTGCGCTCGATCATGGCGGTCGAGGGCAAGCTGGTCGAACCGGCGGGTGCCGGTGGTCGCAGCCGGGGCGATCTGGGGGCCGCCCGGGGTCGCCTCGCCCGCAGCATCGAAAGCGGTGCCCGCACCGGCTCGCCCGACCTCGCGGCCCGCGCCCAGGCGGCGTACGATTGCTGGTGGCTCGAATCGCAGTCCGGCGGCGACAGCACCATTTCGCAGGCCTGCGCCTTCAACGCCGAAACCGCCTTGTCGGAACTGGAAGTGATCG
>ENA-ORXC01001321-ORXC01001321.1-marine-metagenome-genome-assembly--contig:-NODE-1321-length-14809-cov-5.951941_pt1 | contig 14809 bp, 20 predicted proteins | sample MGYA00237865_ERZ511478 | MGnify/ENA metagenome assembly ERZ511478 | reverse complement strand
GTGGGGTGGCCGCGGCCGCTGGTGGAAGTGCTGCCGCTGCCGACGTCGGGGTCGAATATGCATTGGACGGAGGAGGAATCTCACCCCGCACGCGCCAATAGCGATGACGTGCACGGCAGCGGCGGGTGCCGCGGCAGGCCACCACTGCTCAGAGGAAGCCGCCACCCGACCCGACTCCAACCTGATATTTCTTGAGTCACCGTCAACCTTTAATTCGCGATTCGTGTCTGTCTCCCGACGGCGACGCCAAGGGAGACGTGGTAGTGGTAGTGAGGGCGACGGTGTGACAGGAGTACCGGCCGACGCCGCAGTCAGATACGTGAGTTGTATATTCCTGGCACCTGGCAGGCAGGCGGACCGGCCTCCTTTCCGCAGCGCAACTCCATTTTCACAGCCAAAGTCTGACCCAAGACACCCAGCCCGAATCAGGCATTTTTCAGCGCGGAGTGGACCGTGCTCCTTCACGAAAAAGCCCAAACTGATTCGCAGCGCAACGCACCACCATCACAGGTGCCGCCAAAAGGCTCCTCAGCCGCCACCATGTAGTATAACACCAAAGAAGATTCGACGACGCTGCCCGCAGCCGCCGTCGCCGCCGCCGCCGCCGTCGCCGCCGCCGCCGCCGCCGCCGCCGCCGCCATGCTGGTGGTGGTCGTGCCACGCGGAGTGAGCAAGGAAAACAGGATGGAGTGGACGGCTGATATCCGTCTGGCACCAAGCAACGACCATAGGCACCAATCAACGACCATACTGTATTGTGCATTTTCCACAGTGTTTGCACAATAAATGCTTTTTTCTATTTTCTGAATGGTGCGCTCGCCCACTTTGCATTCTTGCAAACACTAACAGAAGAGCGACACCCAAACGTTTCACAGATCAATGGACTCAGCAGCTCACAAGCTTGCCAGCGGTGAAGGTTTGGCCTCGATTGAAGCATGTGACGAAGAGAACCCGAATCAGACGTGCAGCCGCACAACCAGAGAAAAAGGCGCCACAAATCAAATACCCACGGCAATTCCGGGCCTGCAGGCCCCTGTGAGAGCCTTCTCGATGCTTGGGTGCTCGTCCGTCAGGGATGCCGGTTTTATTGCAGCAGCCAAGCGTCGTCGACGTTCCCCCCCACCCCCCACCCCTCTCTCTGGAGGCCAGACGGCGTCTTTTTCCCCCTCGTTGTCCCCTATTCACCCCCAAATCAACCATGGCACCCCCCCCCGAGTGCTTCATACATGTGTCACCGAGTAAATACTGCCCACCCGAGAAGAAAGATTTCCGGGAAGCGATGCCTATTGGCAAGCGTTTGGACGAAGGCGTCGGGCGCCGCTCCAGTACAGCCCTGCACGATGTGTGTGATAAAGCCGTCCCAGGCGCAAGTCACAACCGCGCTGAGGATGTACCTGCCTTTCCGATCATAGTACGACAAAGGGTGAAAAGCAGGTTGATAGGCCAAAGGGAAAGTTGTTCCGTCAGTTGCGCCAATGTAGAGTCTCAAACCCGAACGAGTCCGCTGCCCACGCGGCTTGTTCCGCCCGATGTCGCGCAGCAGGCCAGCGAGTGACAGTTGGAGCAAGGCGCTTCAGACCCCGGATCACTCGGCGCGTGCTCTTCACGTCAGTTCCAGATGAAACTCCAAACAAATCGGCGACAGCGCCCACGCGACTAGAATTCCCATAGTGACCAAACCTGTACAAATTAGTTGCCATTTGTTTGCTCACTGGCAGCTGAGCAGCGCCCCGACGCGGCATAAACACGTCTCCTGCATGATAGTTTTGCAAAGAAAGAGTGTTGTCAAAAGTAAAGTGATTGATGTGCATGTAAGAATGGTAATCGTTGTCAGTGGAGCTAAGGAGCACGTTGTGTACCAATCGGCGCACTTGTACCGCGGTCTTCGATTGGCAGTGAGATAACGTTGACGCGATATCACAACGACCATCTGGTACGAGACCATCCAAAGGACACGAACAGCGTCCTCGTGCGGCACGCCCGGAACATCAAACACAATCGACGGCAAGTCACGCGTTTCAGTCATAGCGAGCGAAAGTGTGAACACCAACAGGCGCGTGCGCAAACTCGCATCATCCGGCTTCGGAATCCCGCGTGCCATGATGTGTGCTTCGTCAGACCATGCGCACGAGGCGAAGGCAGTGACCGAAGTTCGGCTGTCCGAGGTGTCACGCGTAGATGACAACACGCATAAATGTGCGCGCACGACATGCCATCTCTATCTGAACAGCACGGTTGTCTCGCTTCATGTGCCTCGCATGCGAAACGTGCCTCTCATGCCAAGCTTCATTGAGACACGAATTGAAACCATTTCGCTGAAAGCGTCGTTGTCGGTAAAAGTACAATAACTACAATTCTCGTTACCTTCGTCCCGCTATCATTCCGTCAGCCGATTCCTGCATGCCAAGTCCTACCTTGCCGCTGGCAAAAAGAGCACGCACGACATAAACGCCCGGCTGCCCCGCAGCGCACACCACCAAGACTGATGTAACAACGACTGCTCCGACGGCACCACCCACCATTGCTCATTCCACACCTACCCACAGTGACGCCGCACGGCACGGACACCGACGCCCACCGCCATTGCTACATACAACATGTCAAGGGCGCTTTATTGATTGCAACAATCGTATTGTCTACAAATCCTCCACCTACACGAATCACGGTATCTACCACCAGTGCCACTTCTTCTTCCTCAGCAGCTTCTGTAGCTCTTCAGCGACACCAGGAAAATCAGGATGCTTCTCCAGTAGACGATAAAGCTCTTCGATGCGTTTCATCCTCGTCTCCGCCTCATGGCGCCGCCGGCCGTCTCGGAAGGACTCGGTCATCGCCTCAAACAGATCCGACGCCCCAGAAAAGATAGCACTCTCTGTCATAGCAGAACGGGTCGACCGCCCACCGGCGCCCCGCGCAGCCGCAGGAGAAGAGCCACTGTGACCAATGCTCCTTCTACGACCGCCAGCGTCACCAACAGGGTCAATCGCCGCCACACCGCTGCCTGTGTTTTCCGCTTCGCCAGCCGCATTCACAGCGTCCGACCCACCCCCGACACCTTCCCCACCTCCGCCACCTCCCCCACCTCCCCCACCTCCCCCACGTCCATCGCCTCGCCCACCTCCTGCAAGACTCTCTGGCAGCGGTTCAACCTCTCCGGAGCTGTCGTCGTCACTTTGACCATCTCTTGGTCGCGGGCCGCCCAAATTGGCGACGGCTGACGCGGGGGCATCGTCGGGGGGCGCTCCCTCAAACGCGCCGTGGCCACGAAGCACACCTCCAACGAGCGGAATCGCCTTGCCGACGACTGAAACAATCCTCTTGACGTCCTCCGTCGTGCAACGTTAACAGGCAGCCTGCAGCTGCACGAGCCGCTCGACGCTCTGTGCGGCAGCTCCTGCCGCCGACCCTGTTCCGGGCACCGCCTTGGTAGTCTGCACCTTATCGGTGAACTTGATACCGCTGTCCACCAGCCGGCGCAGCGACTTCGCAGAGAAGCCGCGCCGCTTGACCCAGTGGCTCTGTTCTACCAGGCAGGCCGAGACATTCTCCAGGTGCAGCTTCAGCGACGCCCCGCGCCGCGCGTTGCGCTCAGAGCGTGAGAAGACCACCTTGATCCACCGCTCCACCGCAACGACACGAACCGCCGCCAGGACGCCCCGTTCCCCAACTTTCGACGGGAGCGGTCCCCTATCGCTCGTGTCACAGAACCTCTCGGGAGAATCTTCCTCAGCTGCACCGCATGGCCCGGCCCCAGCAGAGGGAGTGGCAGCCAAGGGAGACGAAGGGAGCGTTTCCGGCGCAGAGGTAGACGATTACCCAGCAGCGGGGACGGGGGGGGGGGCGTGTCGTAGCACCCTTGTCGGAGGGGAGTCGGGGGGTTGCCGGTGCGGAGGGGTGCCGGTCGGAGGGGAGTCGGGGGGTTGCCGGTACACTGGAAGGTGTGGAGGAAGAGGCGTCAGCCGCCGCCGTCGCTGGCGACGCAGCTATCCGGCGGCTCTTGCCCGGACGAGATACCGTCACAGCGAAGGGGTGGAGGTTGTGGGGTCCTCGCCAACGGCAGAAAACTGAGAAAGAAGGGGGACTGAGCAGACAGGACGACCTAGAGGAGACTGACGCCGGCGCAGCGAGGATGAAAGTCGGTCATATCCTTGCCTCCGCACCTGGTTTTCTGCTTCTAGCCCACCTCAATTCTGAAACTTTAGCCACAGCCCGCGGTCTTCGGAAAGAGATCCGGTGCGGATTCGCACCAGATCCGCACCGGAAGCGCCTTTGTGAAGCTACCTAGGTGCAGGGACCAACCATTCCACTAGGCCTCCCCTGCAGATTTGGCACACAGCACATTCGGTCGCATATATCAGAATTTTCAATACATCTTCGTATGGCATCTATCCTGATAGAACTGCTCTCTCAACACTAGAGGAGGCTTGTGCCATAATTCTGTGCGGCAACATGGGATGTGATTGTGTAGAAATCAACGTTCATGTGCAACAAAAAAGCACTAGCAGCGGCGTCTTCAGGAGGGCAGCCACGTCCCATGCCTTTCCCTGCACCACACTGACATGTACGGACACGAGGAGCCTACCAGCAGCGTCGCCTGCTCCAAACCTACCGTCTTTGCAAGCCGCTCTTCTCTTTGTCCACCCCCATGATATGCTTCCGGCACGGCTCGAACCATGGCGCACGGTCGCAGATTCTTCTCCAACGAGGACACGAAGCGCATCTTGCAGCCGTCCGACTCCTCTGTGGCACGCACTTACACCAGCACCTCGCTCCGCGCCCTATGCCTCCCAAGCATAATAGGAACATGCGACTGTCCTTTTCCAAGCGCAGCTCGAGCAGCACCCTTGTGAGCACGCGTCCGTTCTTCCCCTCATAGTGCCGGCCCTCAGCAGCAGCGAGCACCGAAGGCGACATGGCCAGCGCACGGGCGATAGCACCCATGTTAGCAACTTCCACCGACCGCGTATTGGCCCCACCATGTTGATGAAGTGCGGTTATGCACACGAGCTCGCGCTGATGCACCAAGCGCTCCATTTCGAACAGCGTGGCATCGAAGACCAAACACAAAAGCCCCCTTGTTCCTGCCCTATTGTTCTTCGTCATGCGCCGGGTGCCTCGTGGCGTACAAGCCCTCAGGCGCTCCCTTAGACGAGACCACGAGCACACATCCAGCGCCCGCCCCAAAACAAAACGGTCCATCTGGGTGACGTCCTGAACGGCGCACATGCGGGAGAGGTATCATAAAGGGAGCTGCCATGAGAGCTTGAGGATATCCAGACGCTCATATGTCCGCCAAATCGCCTCCTGCTTCACGGACGTAACCCGCGCCAGCAACTGTACCGACTCAGCGCCGTTGTCGACGCCACTAGCAACGTCGCTCGCTCCGTCGTAGATGCCGTCCGTCTCATGGGCTTCGGAATCCCGGCCATCCATTACGAGTCGCTCGTCGGCAAGGGCCGCCACTGGTGTCAGCCGGGAGGGCAGGAGGGTAGCCATGCTGGGACAACTGCCTGGGGATACGGGCGGCTGTTGTCGACGGCCGGCGTTGGCGGCGGAGACGCGGGTGGAAACAGGGAAAGGCCATCGGAAATAGGGAATGGTGCGTACATCAGGAGTGGGTGTATGACCGCGGAGGCGTATGTTCAGTGGCGATGGTGGCCGGAGAGGGCCGGGCTGGTAGGGGACGCGGAGTGTTTTTGCGGAGGAGAGCGTCCCGAAGGGCCGACGCTGACGGGAGAAGAAACTCCATAGCTAGGGTATGGCGACGGCGGCGAGGGAGCGCGCTGCTGCACCGAAGACCGCTGATTTCTTGTGTTGAATGACAATTTGGCGCGATACTGTACACTCCAATACTTTGGGGCGCCGGCAAGTGATGAGGCAGAAGTCGGAACAGGAATTTGTGTCAGTGTCGCGCCTTCGGCGGCGCCGACGATGTTTCGACTGAAGCCTTCCATCAGTGTCACCCTTGTTCCAGTGGTTCGGGACCAGATACTCCTTGTGCAGACCCCTCTCTCCACTCCGTTATCCGCCGCCAGTGCGATGTCTGAGCACATTGAAGGTGGCCTTACGTCTCTCGGCTTGTAAGAGACAACGTACAAGTCTAACACCCGACGGGACGCTTGCCAACCGTGTTTCTCTTGGATCGGATCTGCGCAACATGCTCAGCGGTCTGGTGGTAAATCTCTACTATTCCCCTCGGGTGGAGTTGCACGGCGCAGAGGTGTGCTGAGTTTGGACACACAGTCTCCCTGAGGACCGTCTCGACACGTTCTGCAAGGCGTGCATCAGCGTGTGCCAGCATCCCTGCGCCAGCGAAATTGCGAAGACGAATGATGTCCCAAACCTCCACCGCATGCGCGAGCTGTGGCACGTGAGTGGGCGCTCTCTCTGCCACGTGCGTATTTTCACGGAGCTGGCGCTGGAGAGCGCGCACCAGCGGATGAAGCCGGCCACCATGAAGAGAAAAGGCCACTATGACGCCGGCCATGCGATGAGGCGGATGCAGCAGACAGAGGTTTTCTCTCGCCTCTCATTTTCCCCGGCGTACTTCGGCGTGCACGATATCTGGGTAGCCCCTGGCATCGTGCAGCTAGCTCTCACCAAAGCCCGTCCCTTTCTGAGTCACGCGTCTTAGGTGTGGTGTGCGCATGCCAGAACAGTGCCCACCCGTAACATCCCTGCCGACGTGCGGGAATTCGGAGAGTCTTTTGTGTTGAGCACGGCGGCAATCGTGAGGCGCTCAAGGGTGTCTCTCAGTGAGGATGCTCCGCGTCTGCACGACTCTGTGAGTGTTCTCGTGTCTGGACCGCGCGGACAGTGGACCGCTCACACCCATGACATGAGGCGTGGCGAATATCCATCAGTCGCGTTCTTCTTCGTTGTGGCTCTGCCCACGGCCATGTATGGCCCACTATGCGCTATCTTACAGTCCTACGAGCCATTCTATGTTGTCCATCTTTTCCGAAGTGTTCAGGGTTTCCGTCTGTTGCTGAGGCTGAAGCCCACCGTCAGTCGCGCCCTTGCTGTGCGTGGTTGAGGAGAAGGTTTTGAGTTTGACGCTGGGACTTATGCGATGAAGCACTCTCTCGATAACACGTGGTGAGTTTTCGGTCGCTCGGAAAGGTACCCCGCGCGGTCGGAATATTATACACCGCACGTCTGCTCTACCTCTGCTCTTTACAAGAGCATGTCCTTGTCACGTGGGGCCGTGCAGGACATTCACTGAACCAGCGCCGACGATTGCCTTGAAACAGACAGAGCCGCTGCAGGCGCACTGAAAAGCGACGAAACACGTCATCTAATTAGGCTGTAAGTAGGTGTCACCCGCACAATTAACAGCTTCTTCTGGAGTTTTACATGTACAGAGAATGCGGTTCTCGTTGTTAGTGAGCGCACGGCATGCTCGACGACAACCGCTGACCGAGAGGCCATGGTCATGTGCTTCTATGGGTCGTACCCTTCACGAGCGGTCCCAGGTGCCAGATCACGTGGTGTTGCGGCCGTATGACTCCAGCTCTGTAGCTAATATACTGTACTCTCCGCTAACAGGGCCGTCCCGATGCTGGCGGTACTCGTCGCGCCACCACATCACGCACGCCTGCTGGTGGTGCACCACTCGAGGAGGTCGATTACAGCACTCGTCTAGAAGACGCTTCCCACCGGCGCTCGTCTCCGGTTCGTGATCCTGGAGGTCGCCTAGGTCCCTCCACTGGACGACGGGGCGCCTCCTGCGATGGAAATGCTCACCCTGTGGACTACGCAGCTCTCGACCACGCCGTGGCCTCCACTGCCATTGGGTTGCCCCCAACGGTTGGTGACGGCGGAGATTCCTCCTCTGGCGTTCCCACGCTCTTTCGGGTCACCTCGCACGAGCACATCTTGGTCATCGTCAAGCTACATGTCGGAGGGGAGGGTCGACGGTAGCGACGATGACTTGAGCCACGGGGTGGGAGATGATGGTTGGGACAAGGTGTATAGAGGGTTCCACGGCGACAAGGAGGTTGCAAAGTGGAGGCAGGGCACCTGCATGTTCCGTCGACAGCAATATTTCTTTGGCTTTGCTACACTGTGTGCACATACCAACTGCAAAGAGCGCTCCAACAATGTGACGTGCGCTTTCTTCAATGACGGGAAGCCCAACCTCGAGAATATTCCAAGCGTGATCGCCGTGCGCACCACGATTTCACTACGAGTGATTCGTGCAAGCGGCTGGACCTTGTCGACGGGTGACGGTGCTTCCTTTATGCTACCGAGTGACCATGTGGGCCGCAACTTTGCGTTCCACGAGACCTTAGACAGATTCTTCTCGGCGGCTGAGCGAGACGTGGCCGACCGGCAATGGGAGCCCGAGTTCTGTGACTCCGCGTTTTTTCAGGACCACCCTGCCGCGCTGCTGTCCGACACCGCCCTGGAGCACTTCTGTCTGCGATCTATGCTCATGAACTTCGGTGATTTATCGACGTTGTGCGCAACATTGAGGACATGCCCGTCATCTCTTATGCTGGAAGATACAACGAAGATTCGCACGGAGACGGCGTTGTGACAGCCGCTGTTACTGCATCTTCGTCGTCCAGCAGAGCCACCAGTGATCCACGTGCTGCGCAAAGAAACACCTTTGTCGTGCACCATGTCAAGGTGGAGCGAGTCTTCTTCGCTGGAAAGGAGCATGGCGTGGCGCGGGACAATGGAGTGCGCGCAGGGGACTTTGTAGCCCCGTGCTCCAATAGTGACGAGACTGGTGCGGGAAGGCTCTTTGGACGGCACTGGATGCCACCGAGTCTGAACCGTGGGATCGTGTGGCTCGCAGAGGACGGGGGGCGCGCTGGATACGTCGACAGTGTGCGCCCAAGTGTGACGACTGACGCCCGTGAGCACCATTAGCGCACGATGGGTGCATATCCTCGGACATTCGGGAAGAGCTAGAGGCCCGTACGCGTCCCTGGTGACGACACGGTGCCCATCGCGACCGTTTGAGTGGCGCTCTACGCGGACGACTACACCATCAGGGCCGGCCGCAGCAAGTCGGCGTGCGGGGTGTACATGATTTATCCCGAGTAGCTGGTCGCTGATCGTCTGAGCCGGAACGCTGTGCGCGTCATTGGCGTCACGCCAGCCGGCTTATCGTGCGACCAGGTGCTTCACGCCATATCGGACGCGCTCAAGGTGGGCACTACTGACGGGTGTCTCGTAGACGCCCCGGATGGACATCCCATCCGTTTGTTTGTCTACTTTTTCTCTACTTGGGGAAGATACCCTCATGTGTCGAAGTCAAGCTTTTTGTGCTGTCACATGGCTGTGGCGCTCTGCCTTTTGTGCGCCGCTCAAATATGCAGTGGAGAGAGGTGTCGACACGGCGGTACCAGCTGTTCGCCGGATACAGTTCTTGTGCGCACGACTGCTTGGACCCTGGCAGTGCTGCCGGCGATCCAGGAGTTCGATTTTTGACGTGCTTTTTCTGCATTTCTTTTCTTAGGGCGCATCGTCTCTCTCCTGCAAGTAGTGTAAGGTCACCGTAGTTCTATTCGTCCTGAAAGCACGACGTACGGCTAAACCCCGTGTGCTTGTGTGCAGCGCAGCGGCGCGCGACTTCCGGGACTGAACAGCACATCCGTAACTGTATTTTCGAACTTCAACCAAAATCGCGCATCACGTTTCCTGCCGCCGCTGCAGCGCTGAAGTGAAGATTATCGCAGCTCGGCGCGCGGTGCGCCTCGAACTGTCGCTCCAATCCCACTGTTCAAGACTGCGCACGGGGGCTGCGGCGCTGCCCGGAGAGCTTACCGTGCGTTGCCACCCTGTACCTGGGCGCGGCGGCACTGCCCAGCGAACGTGCCTCCTCCGAAGACGCTGGAGCCTGGTTATACGTGCCCGGGTTGGTACAAGGGCGAGCCAGCGGCTGCTGCTCAGGGGCTACCAACCCTGTATCCTCACCCCCTCACCGCCCATCTCGTTGTGGTGCGCCCTCGCCGTTGCGGAAGGCTCTGGGGCTTTGCTGCTCAACCCCCATCTCCACTACCCCCGCGCCACACACGACGTCGTTTCCAGACCTCGCTGTCACCTACGGCTAGGCGGCCTTGCCCATAGCCCCCCCATCTTCTCGAAACTCAAGACCACCCACCCCGTCGTCCTCGATCCGCGTGCACTTCCTCACGTGAGTCATGCCTAGCAATGGTGCTTGCGATTCTGGCGCCCGCATTGGCGCAGGGATACTGGGAAATCGCGGGCGCGAATCCGCGGTGGCTGCAACCGCTGCCTCTGCCGCCTCCCACTCAGCCGCCGTCGCTACTGCTACCGCCGCTACCATCAACGGCGGGTCACACGAGGACGCCGCAACACCCCCCTCCGGCCCACCTCTCATCGAGGAATACATCCGCGCGATCACTGACGCGATGGAGTCGGTAATATCGACCAAGATTTCGTCCGCTGTGAAGGACGTGGTTCTGCACGTGCTGTCTGAGCACGTGAAGCCAATCATTAAGGACACTCTGTACGAGACCATGGCGGGTGACGTGGTCCCAGAGGTTTCCGAAGGCGTGGCGGCCACGTTGTCCGAAGACATGGCGCCCCAGGTTGTTGAAATGGTCAAAAAGGACATGGAGTCAACTGTTCGACCCATCCTGGATGCGGTTGCTGGTGTCACGACGGCGCTGCAAGAGCACACTCCCGAGTTTGGTGCCCTCATGTCAGGCGTAAATGCGCCTGTTCTGGCAGCCATTGCGTCGCAGCAACATCAAACCACGCAAGCGGTAGTCACTTACGAGAGCATGTCATTCGAGACGATCCGCTGGGAGCTCAACATCCACGCGAAGACTCGCCACGTTCGTCGGGCAGAAGCCGTGGTGGCGAACAAGCGCGTTAAGCGCTTGGCGGCGACGCCGGCAGCGCAGAAGGACTTTCTCACGTGGCTCACCCCGCAGCCACGCCACGGCGGCACAAGCAACAAGATCCCGATCCACAATTCCAACAAGCTCACCTACGGTGCAATACAGACGCTGCTTCGAAAAGTCCACTTCTCGGGCGTGGTCCCAGACATTTTCCGCAACTGGAAGACCGTGTCGTCTACTGACTCTCTTGTCCGTCACGCGGCCTTTGTCTCCCACCGAATGGGCAGCCGCCACGACCCGCGGGCCAATGCCCGTGGCAGGCTCTACTCCCTCATCCTGTACTGCATCTTCCTCGCGTCCTGTCCCGGCTTTTACATCGATATGCGTGACGTCGTCGCCAAGCGGCCTAATACGGGGGCAGCCGCGGGCAGCGCGTACTTGGCTTATGAGAAGTCGGCTGTGATGTGCGAGTTGGGGCGCCTTATAGAGGACGGCGATGAAGACGGGGAGCCGCAGGGCACGGGAAAGCGCACAATCCGCGGGTGCATACGCAAGGGCGCTTGTGAGGTTGTGAGCGAGTTCTTCAAGGGGGGCGCTGGTTGCGATGAAGACGTGCTTTTGCCGGTCGCCAAGAACTTCCGTACGATGATTCTCGGCGTTGGCTTGAAATGGCACTAGACTGATCCCGCTGCCCATTTCTGCACGCGCACGGATGGACCGGGCGCGTGGCGCCTGCTTCTGCCGCGCTTGTCGACGCAGGCGGATGTGAAAACAGCCGTTCAAAGTTCTTCCGACGAGGAGATGGAAAAATTGGACGCGGGCTTGGTCGTTGGCGATGAGGGCGTCGCGGACGATGCTGCCGTGGCTGCCACTGACAACGATGAGTCTGGCATGGGGGCCCTTTCAGGAGACCTTGGTTGTATTGAGTGTTATCAAGGTTGTGACCGTCCTTTCGCTGACGGCATTGGGTGACCTTACGTCTGCTCCCCTCCGTGGTTGTTTTTCTATAGTCGGATTCTTGCTGCTGTGATCAGCGGGGTGCCTATGAGGATAAAGCAGCACTTTTCCGTCTCCATGCCTTGTCCCACGCCACTAAGGTAGCGTCGAAACTTCCCAAGCTGGGCTGTCGCTCATTCAGAGCACCGACAGAGTGGAGACTATTTGCGCCGTGGAGCCGATTTGTGGCTGCGCGCACACGGAGCGCCGCGCCCGGCCCGCTCATACTGGTGAGAGCAAAGTAAGAGAAACGGCGACACCGCCGACATTTCCATGTAGGTACTTCACTCCCTGCCATGAACATTCTTGCACCCCCCTACACGGTATGCCAACTGATTGTGGCCGCCACGGATGTTGAAAAGGCCACAAGAGGTCTGGGATTCATAGCATTATCATATTCAGAAACTACAAGAGAGAGCGTCGGCAAGTCGGGCGTGGGTACTAAATGTGCGTGAATTGGGGGTCGCCGACACACATCGGACGTACCCACATCTTACCCACATTTTGCGTCGGAAAGTGCCCATATACCAGTCCAGACGATTTGAGATCTCCATATCTGCCGCAACGATACGACAGCCACCTCCGTGCGATAACCATCTTTCATCTGACCTGACCTCCACCACAAGCACGCTCACCCCACCACCTTGAGCACCCTAGCCACCCGCACCTCACTCCACCATCATTCCACATCACCCTACCCTTCTTTTTCTCATGCCATGGTGCCCCAGAAGGACAGGGCCATTGGCGTCTTGCGTAGCCGACGGGCGCGCCTTCGTCCGGTGGTGTGCGCTCACTTTGTACTTGGCCACGACCTTGTGAACATGCACCACGCTGTGCGGGATTATTTTCACATGGGGGCTCTCATTCGGTGGTACGTGTCTCGAGCCTGTCGCATTGGAGGAGTGACGTTCAACGTAAACTTGTTTTCTGCACAAGAGTCACTCTTCACTTTTCGCTGTTTACCCTCCGATGTGGGCAGGTTGGCCGCAGCTCTCCACCTGGACGCTGAATTTGCATTGCGGCGGTACCGGGTTGAAGCTACAGATTGCCTTGCAATTGTGTTGCGGCACCTTGCCTCCCCTGCACTTTGGGCGCACCTGGAGGTGATGTTTTGGCCGTTGCCGCTCCTTGCTGAGCGAGATTGTGGCCGTAAGGTGGAACGCTTGATGTCCAAGTGGGGCCACCGTTTAAAAAAGTGGCGCGGGGAGTTTATGGCTGAGCGAGCCGCCGTTTCCACGGATGCAGTTTGCAGGCGGGGAGCGCAGCTCCAAATCTGTGTTAGCTTTATTGACGGTATTTCCATCCACGTTGCTGGCCCAGGTGGAGGGCTCCAGCGCGCGTGCTATTCGGGGCACAAGAGACGATATGTCCTAAAATTCCAAAGCGTCACAACCCCTGATGGTATGTTCTTCCACATGTACAATCCGCATGAGGGGCGGCGCCACGACATAGTGCTGTACCATGATTCCTGACGGGAAGACGACTTGCGGCAGACTCTCATCATCGACCGTGTACAACATTGCCTCTGCGACGACTCGGCGTACTTTCTCCGTGCTTGGATGCAGACGGGTCAAGGGAGCGGGCCGTACTGTAACCAGGCAGAGCGAGCATTCTACCTCTCCATAAGCCGCGTCCGAGAGAAGGTGTAGTGGGGCTACGACGACATCAAAACTTTACCACACTCGTCTTCCAGAGGAAGCTGAAGTTTCTGGAGACGGCGGTGGGCCAGCAGTATCTTTCTGCTGCGCTCCTGTGCAGAATCTGGTCATGCCTGTACGGCAACTAGACCACATTTTACTTCGGTTGTGACCCGCCATGATTGGAGCGATACCTGTCTGATTGATCTCGTGCGTCTGCTCCCCCTTATACCAAGAAGCGTGCTCACCAGCGATGTACGTGGAAATGAAGAGGGTACGACGGGAGTCAGCAAGCAAGGCAAGTGGAAAACAATGCCATCTACGCTCGCTCAAGGCGACGTCAACAGTCCTGGAGCTGACTTCATCAGCCTTTGCATACTTCCTGAACCACCTCATGAACCACGAGTAATGACTGAGAGGACCGTTTCGATGAGATTAACCCTTGCCATAATTAGGAGCACCGTTGCGAATCCCACAGGTGGGATCCCGCGCCTGAGATCGACGGATCCAGGGGAGGATAAAATTGCCTTACTCCGTACGGTGTAACTCTCGTTGCATTGGCAAAACTCTTGGGACAAGTCCAGTGTTTATATATATGCCACGGTCGGAATCTAACAGACGTCTCCAAGTGGCCAACCAAACGCTGATAACACTGCTCCAACTACTTCACACGCGGGGCAAAATACTTTCGCACCAAATCGACAGCAGCCGCACACACAGACCATGTCGCGTCGTCTGCACGGCTGTAGGCGCCAAGAGCTGGACAACAAGAGACCAGCACGCATATGTTTCTCTCACCATCGACCTCGACAACCGCTCCATGAGACGAGCTAGCGCTAGGTTTGTCTGACGTGCCGCGGCAGCGTCCATGGCGCTCCGGATTTCTTTCTCAAGCCGAGCACGAATCTCCTACTCGCGCCGCTGTAGCATATCTCCTTATTGATGGGATACTTGGCCCGGTAGCCCCCCTGACTGGTCAGTATTCAAGTGGAGGATTGAACTGACTTGCGGCTCGCCCTTTGGGAGGTTCCTTCCGTCTTCTATATCCGGCCTTTCTTTCATCGTCTCTACTCTGGTGCATATTAGATCCTTACGATCGCTCGGTCAATCGACCACGCCCCTTCACCGTATGACAGTGTATGCACCATGGGACCGGGGCTCGCCATCGTTGGCACCCCCGGCTCCGCATCGGATGTTGTACGAACGAAGGTCCTTCTTCCTCGCCCTTTGGGCGATAGTATTCACTTTTTCGTGCGTCTACGGTCGGTCGCTATTTACTGACTTGTCAACCAGCGTCATTATTACCACAGCCGCAAGCGTGCGTCTGCCAGTACCACCTCATCGTGCGCAAGC
>ENA-ORXC01001317-ORXC01001317.1-marine-metagenome-genome-assembly--contig:-NODE-1317-length-14826-cov-6.339820_pt1 | contig 14826 bp, 15 predicted proteins | sample MGYA00237865_ERZ511478 | MGnify/ENA metagenome assembly ERZ511478 | reverse complement strand
TTGCAACCGCTACGGCGGCCACCGCACCCGTGTGCGCGATGCGCATGCCGATAATGTGCCAAAATATGTCGAACGGTGCCAAATCCGAGTGTCCGCACGACGCGCGCTCGCCCGGGTGGCTGCGGCGTCGGCGCGCGCGTGTCTAGCAGAACCAATGGGTACTCGCCAACAGCTTGCAACCGCTACGGCGGCCACCGCACCCGTGTGCGCGATGCGCATGCCGATAATGTGCCAAAATATGTCGAACGGTGCCAAATCCGAGCGTCCGCACGACGCACGCTCGCCCGGGTAGCTGCGGCGTCGGCGCGCGCGTGTCGAGCAGGACCAATGGGTACTCGCCAACAGTTTTCAACCGGTACGCCGGCCACCGCACGCGTGTGCGCGATGCGCATGCCGATAATGTGCCACAATATGTCGAACGGTGCCAAATCCGAGTGTCAGCGTCCCGCCCTCCAGGCGGGGTGCGCTTTGCCTGTTTTCCGCCGACGACCAGTGGGCGGGCGGGCAAGCAACCCAAGACGGCGGCCACCGGCACGTTCCCTACCCCGGCGCGAGATGCGAACGGTGGCCCGGCAACACCCGTGTCCCCCGAGGTCGTGTCTTTCCTGGAGTCGCTTCGCCAGGAGCTCAAGGCGGACCTGCACGGAGCGGTGAGCTCGCTCGTCACCGGGTTATCTTCCGGACCCTCGGTTCCCGGAAAGGGGCAAGGCCCGAGGACTGACGGGAGCTCCGACGACCCCGCCCAGAGTCGGGGTTGTTCTTCCCGGCATGGTCGGCGGAGCCGCCACCGCCGTCGCCCGCATTCGTCCTCTGGGGAGATGAGGAGCGGGGATTCAAATTCACCCCGGCGGGACCGGCGCCGGGAGGACAAGGTACGACGGGTTCTGGTGGACTTCCAGATCCCAGCCCACAAGGTCGGCGATGACATGCTCGATCGCGTGACGGACTGGCGCTCCTACCGGCTGGAGAAACAGAACCAAGTCTACTCGTGCGCGATGAGGCGCCGGGCGTCGGGCGACCGCAAGGCTCTTGCCGCGGTTTTCGGGGAAAAGGGCAAGTTCAATGGGTCCGCCCCGGCCGAGCTGTTTGCTTTTCTCCGTCGGTTTGTCCGGTCATGTGACGACCTGGGCATCTGGGAGGGCAAGGCTATGTACCTGCTGGTTAACTGCCTGTCGGGCGCGGCCGCCACCCGGTTTGCCAAGGTTCTACCGGACTCGGCGGGGTACATCCCGGGCCGAACAGTGGCCTCCTTCCCCGAAGCTGTCAATTGGCTTTTGGTGAACTATGCGGACGCTGTCTCGCTCAACCAGGCGGTGGCGGATGTGAACCGGGCGGCGCTGGGCCCACACGAGCAGCCGGACGCGTTTGCCGAGCGCATCCGTAGTCTGGGGGAATCCTGCGGGAACGTCTTCGGGGAGGACCGGCTCAAGATGACCTACACGCAGGGGCTCCCCAAGCATCTCCAGGTGGATTGCCAGCAGTACAACCTCCAGTTTCCGGAGCACACCCTCCAACAGCTCGCCTCCTTCACGAGAGGCAAGTACGAGCAAGTCCGGGCGCTCCAGAGCCTGCAGCCGGTACCACCCAGGATGTACGCGGTACGGCCAACCGGCAAGCCAACCGTTCCAGGGCGTCGTAAGGTCCTCAAGGCGCCAGTACTGGCAGTCGGGGAGTCCTCGTGACAATCCGGCGGTAGGGTGGAAGGGTTGCGAGGTTTCGTCTACCCCAATACCCCCACCGTAGTCAAGGCTGGTGACCGGCCACCCCGAATTCGGACCTGTTGGCTCTGCCACAAGGAGGACCACATCGCGGTCCGCTGTCCAGAGGTCCCGAAAGACCTCCAAGAGAAGCTGGCCAAGCAGGGCATCCAGTTCGCCAAGGCTGTACGCTGGGTGGACCGGCAGGGCCGGACGGGCTCCTCGCCCCTTCGGAGTGCAAGGACCGTGCACAACCTCCGGGTGGCCATCCTCCAGAGCATCCCAGAGCAGCTATACAAGGACTTCCCGGCTGACTTCGACTCGGGCCCCGAGAAGACGGATTCCACACCCGAGACCCCTCCCTCGGGAAACGAGTAGGGGGAGGCGCATCCCTCCGCGTCCCCCCCGAACACCAAGGCGCGGACGCAGTTCCGCTGGACCAGGCTGTTTTCCTGGACCAGCAACGAGCCAGGCCTACCCCAGCGGTGGATGCCTGGTCGCCAAGCGCTTGTCGGGGAACTTTGCTTGTGTTACGAAAGGACAACTTCAAGATAGCTGCGCACTTGTGCATCGGGACCGGCCTGCGTACGCCGGTCTCCCCAATCATTGATACCGGGGCGGGACCTAGTGTGATTGCCGAAGCTCTCATGCCTCCGGGCTGGCGGGATGTCGCCTGGCGGGCCCCCACCCGAACCCGCATCATCGACGCGTCGGGACAAGCGGTCAGTGCCCAGGCTCAGATCCCGCTGACCCTGCTTATCAACAATACACCTATGCGTTTCACCTTCCTCGTTGTCAAGACTCTCTCGGTGCCGCTCATCCTGGGCTGTGACTTCCAGCGTCGCTACACCAAGGCAATTCTGCCCCAGGACGGCCAGATCGTGTGGACGTCCGGGTCCACGTCCCAGATTCTGGGACATCACGGGGGGACCACGAAAGCCCCCGTGCAGAAGCGCCCGAAAAAGGCCCGCTCTCGACCGAACGAGCTGATCTTGGCCGGCCTAACCGTCATCCCGCCAAGCGCACAAGTCCGGGTGCCGGTGACGACACGCTCGACCGGAACCTGCCTCGTCTTCGGCCGACCGGAGTTCCTAAGTCAACATGGGTTGTGTCTGGCCCATGGGCACCATCAAGACATCCGACGGCAGCCGACCTTCGATGTCCTGCTGGCCAACGCACGAGCGACCCCAGTGACGCTCGCCAAGGGTACCCGGGTGGGCGTGGCTGAGCCCTACAAGGCCAAGGCGTTCGCCCTGACGAATCAAGCGCTCCTGACGGTCAAGCAGGACCTAGCCGTCCGGGAGAACAAGGCTCGGGATATCCTGATGGCCGGCGCGCAAAGCCCGGAGGAATGTGGCTTCGCCGCACCCCCGCCGGCGGACCCACCGGTCACCGACCCCGAGGTCAACTGGGAGCGAGTCCCCAAGCGGTCACGCGGCCGGGTGCGAGCCCTCCTAGCCGACTTCCGGTCCTTGTGGACGGGCCAACTGGGCGAGCTCAAGGCCACCACTCATCGGATCCAGCTAAAGCCGGGTGCCAAACCTGTGTTCTCGGCTTCCTACCGGGCTGGTCCCCATCGCCGCGAGGAGATCGAGAATCAAGTCAAGAAAATGCTGGAAATGGGCGTCATCGAGCCCTCGAACGCCGAGTGGGCCTTTCCCGTCGTCGTCGTCCCCAAGCCTCATGGCCAATTCCGGTTTTGCGTGGACTACCGGCGTTTGAACGAGATGACCGTACGGGATGTCTACCCGATCCCCAGGATGAACGACTGCCTCGACTCTCTGGGCGATGCCAGCGTCTTCTCGACGATCGACTGTAACGCCGGATACTGGCAGATGCCCTTAGCGGAGGAAGATCGGGACAAGACAACCTTCACGTCACATGCCGGACTATACCGGTTCCTCCGCCTCCCGTTTAGGCTGACGAATGCCCCCGCCTCGTTCCAGTGGGCTCTAGACATCATTTTGTCGGGCTTACGCTGGAAGCCTTGCTTGGTCTACCTGGATGACGTCATCGTCTTCTCGCGCTCGACAGACGAGCACATCCGGCATCTCCGGGAATTCCTCCTGCTTCTCTGGACCGCCGGAGTGACGCTCAAGCCCTCCATGTGCCATTTCTTCCAGGACGAGGTTGAGTATCTTGGCCAAGTGGTTCGCCCCGGCCAGTTGCTGGTGCACGAGAAAAACACCCGCGGCTTGGCCGGAGCACAGCAACCCCGGACCCAGTCGGAGCTCAAGAGTTTTCTGGGGATGTGCAACGTGTACAGACGCTTCGTCAAGGACTATTCTCATCTAGCACGACCTCTGACCAAGCTCACTAGTACCAAGCTACCCTCGGAGCTACCCTCGGAGCTACCCGAGTTCGACGCGGAGCAAAAGCAGGCGTTTGAGGCCCTCAAGAACCGGCTGACCAGCGCGCCTATCTTGACCCTCCCCCGTCTGGATGGTCTGTTCATCCTGGACACCGATGCGTGTGCCGTGCAGCTGGGTTGCACGCTGGTCCAGAAACAGCCGGACGGAACTACCTTGCCCATTGGGTATTACAGTCGCGTCCTGCTACCAGCCTAGCAGAACTACTCGACAACGGAACGGGAATGCCTAGCGGTGGTCTGGGCCTGCTTCCTCTTGCGTCCCTACCTTGAAGGGCACGAATTCCTGATCCGGACGGATCATGCCAGTCTACGCTGGCTCCCGCACATGGATGGTGCCCAAGGACGCGTCGCGCGGTGGCGCCTCCAGCTCTCCGAGTTCAAGTACAAGGTGTGCACAAGGCCTGGGAGGGAGCACCACTGTGCTCATGCTATGTCCAGGCTTGTGACCACCGCGCCGGACCGGTCTGTCATCCCGATGGACATCCCGTGTCTTGCCCTAGCCGACTCGGCTCGGGGCTGGGTAGCCCCGAACTACGCGGAGCCAGACAAGGACCAGCCGATCACGGTGGCTGCCATGTTGGCCGCCCAACAAGCCGACGCCCGTTGTCAAGAGATCAGGGAGCTGATGGACCACAACAAGCAGTCACGGTTCTCCGAGAACGAGGCCGGCCTCCTCATCCGGATTGTCCCCCTCGATAGGGCGGTCCATGTGTATGTGCCGCAGGCGATCCGGGAGACGCTGCTGCACCTGGAGCTCAACGTGGTCCACGCGGGACATCCAGGCGTGAACCGGATGTACTCGGCCATGAGGCGGAGTTACTACTGGGAGTCGATGGCCGCCGAGGTGTATGCCTGGGTCTCCTCCTGCTCCTCGTGCTTACGCAACCGGCTAGTACCCAAGAGGCGAACAACCCTGCCCAAGTTGTTCCCGGCCACCAAGCCGATCGCCAGCGTCAGCATGGACCTTCTCGGCCCGCTGACGACGACCAAGACGGGGAGCGTCTTCCTGCTCATCATCGTAGACCGGTTTACCAAGCTGGTCCGGGCCATCCCGATGACCTCGATCTCGGCAACAGACGTGGCGTTTGCCTTCTGCCGTGACTGGATATCGGTGCACGGCCCACCAGACACCGCCCTGTCGGACAACGGGCCCCAGTTTGCGTCCCTGTTCTTCCAGGGGGTTTGCAGCCTGATGGGTATCAAGAACCTGTACACAACGACGTACCACCCCCAGACGAACGGTCAGGTCGAGCGCTTCAACAAGACTCTAGTCGACATGTTTGCGCACTACATCGAGGATCACCAGGACAACTGGGATGAACTGGTCGCCGTTCTGGCACTGGCGTACAACTCCCGTCCCCACCGGACAACGGGGATCGCGCCGTTGGACTTCGTGACCCCCCGGCACCTGACGAACTTCTCTCTCGAGCGCATCCCGGTCGGGCTCCTCCCAGAACAAGGTGACTCCCCGGTGGAGGCCAGGAGTCGCATTCTAGAGGCCCTGAAGGAACTCATCCCTAAAGTTCGGGCCTCGATCGCCAAGACCCAAGCACGCTACAAGCTTGACTACGACAAGAAGGTACGCCCCCGACGGGTGCCGGTCAAGTCTGGGGACTATGTGTGCCTGCGCAACCACCAGCGTAAGCACAAGCTCGATCCCAAGGCGACGGGCCCCTATGAAGTCCTAGAGACGGACGGGCGCACCTTCCTCCTGGACCAGTATGGCATTCCGTACCGGGTGAGTGCGGACCACGTCGTGCCAGCCGGGCCTATACCTGTCGGGGAGCGTCCTAGCGTCCCGAAGTTGGCGGTCCCCGAGGCCCTCCGAGAGGAAGGGACCGAGTTTGTCTACGAGCACTTTCTCGGGCACTCCTGGGATGACGACGGGGTCCTCTGGCTCAAGGTTCGCTGGTTTGGCTACAATGAAGAGGAAGACACTTGGCAGCACTCGAAGCGCCTGCCGGCAGCTGACGTGTACAAGTACTGCCGGCGCAAGGGCTTGCTGCCTCAGGACCCGGACAAGGCAGTCCAGGCGAGTGACACTGAGGAGGAGGCCTAACGCCAAGGCAAGCGGGGAAAGAACCAGTAATGGCAAAACACTTCCCGTACAAGAAAAGAAAAGAACAAGCCCTCCAAGCGAACAATGCCCTCAGTACCGGAACCGTGACGAGGCCGGACCCCCTTGCCCACTCCCGGGCCTCTGCGGGGCGTCGTACTGACGAGGATACCCGACACCGGGACGCCCACGTGGCGTTGGGACAGGTGAGGGACCAGCACCGGTGCCACCGGTCCCGGCCCCGGCGGCCCCTTGACCAGGCGCGTCTACCCCGGGGAGTGGCATGGCCTCCTCTTCCAGGAACTGGAGCATCCGGTTCCGCCACCAAAGCACCTGTCGGACCGTCAACTCCTCCAGCAGGGCAGACCGGTTCATCCCGTCCAGATGATGTTGCAGGTGTGCCGGGTCCGTTCGGTCACTGGCCTCAACCCACCGACGGACCCGCTCTAAGAGGCGTTCCATCGTTCCGGCCAACGAGGCCACGAGGACGATCGGCGCATTCTGGCGGAGCGAGTCCGGTGACGAGCCCAACCAGGTCGTCAAGAGCGCCTCCCCGGCTTCCCCGAGAATCGGCGCACCACCTCGGCGCGCCCGAGCCGAGTACGCCAGCTGCCGCCCGGATGCCTGAAACGGGGGCGGCCAACCGGAGAAGGACACCGAACGGGTGTACGGTTGGGGAAGTGCCCGTCCAGTACGCGGACGTGAAATAAAATAATCTCTGATGAGCCAATGATGAGTACGTCTCCATGTCTTGGACGTGGAGCAGACCGTCCAGACTGTCACACTTGGTGTCCAAGCGAAGTGCAAAGGCGGTCGGCGACTCGTCGTCGTGTTGGCGCATCGTAATGACGTCATGGTAGTCGCATTACCTCGTGGGTAGCATACTTAGCTGTAAACCATTCACTGGCGCCACCATAGGTGCGTAGCAGTTATTGCAGTCTTCGCAATTTTGGCCCAGCTGCACAGGAACCCAAGTGCAGGGAACAATTATACAATTCATCTAATAATGAATGCTTTCCATATTGACGATTGAACGACCAGTCAGACGTCGTATGAAAATTCTAAAGTCGTCCCGAGGCGTGTCCCTGTGGAGACGTACACTCTGCCCTCACTTCGGCTGGCGCACCCCGCAACCCCGCCCCCTTCCCTTTTACAAATGGCCGTCGTTTAGTCTTTTGTCTGTCTGCTCGTGCTCCTCGGCAACGTACTTGACGCAGAGGCGGCTGCTGTAGGTGGGGCTGCCAGCCGCCAGGAGACGACTGCCGCCGCCGCGTAACAGGGCGCAGAGGCTCCGCTGGCGACGACTGTTGGCGCCGACCCAGGCGCCGGCCGCGGCGTGCACCAAGCGCCCGCCATTGCCGCGGTCGACGACCCGGAGGCGACGGCCGCCGTAGCCGACAGCCCGGACGCGGCGGCCGCTGTCCTGGCAGTTGCTGCTCTATCTCTACATAAGCCTACCATCCCTCCTCCACATCGTCATCGACCCATCTCCACCAACATGGAAGCTTCTCTTTCGGCGTAAATGGCTGGTGGCAACGCTGGCCCCCGTACCCCAAGTACACGCCGTGCGTCGGGTACCAGATCGGCGCGCCCTGCTTCTACTGTGGGAGGATCTGTGGCGATGCGTGGCTCCAAGGACACAGGGTTCGCTGCAGAGCATGTGTATGGTCACGATATGTGTACTGTGAGCGTCGCTTATCATGTCATATCGTGCGTGCACGAAAGAGAAAGGTTCATCCACCACTCCTTATGCTGAAAAAGTGTACTGGCGAATTTTCCCGCACAGCTGCTGACCTGAGCCCAATTCATACATGTGGGTGCTGCCCCAGTCTGCCCCACACTTTCTCGTATTGCCTTTGCTATCATCGCATCCAAGCTGTCTTGTTTCTGGACAGGCTGTAAATTCCAAGACCCGAAGGATGGTGAGACCTCGGCTCCTGCTGGACCAGCTGGTCGTGACGTCTCTGGCATTCCCACAAATTCAGTCACGTCCAAGATTCCTAGCTCACGCAAGCGCTTACGTGACCGCGTCGTTTTGGACGCACTAGCGGAAGCCGCCAGTGCGCTGAAATGGCGTGTCGAACGCGTTGCTGTCCCGGTCGAGCCCCCGCTGTGGGTCACCAGTATCTCACAGGCTCTGCTGTCAGCGCACATTGCCGCACAGAGTAGCTTGTCTTGTCCCTGCATGTGCCGCCCAAGACATGGACAGGAGCATATCAAAGATATTTCGAAGGACGGTCACCCCTGCGGCCAAACGCCTTCGTGTTCTTTTTACCGCTGCTCCGGCAACAAATGTTCCTGGCGTCAAGGAGGCTGGGGCTGTGTCTGGCTTAGACGGGCAGCCGACGGTGTTTCGCGTGGCGATGTCTTCGAGGGCGGTGTCGCCCCGGGCGCGGCCAGGAGAGTGGGAGGGGGTCACTGCCGGTGGTACTGCCCAGAACAAAACGCCGGTGACGAGCAAGCCACAATTCCAGGCGCTGCCCAGCGGGAGGACCAAACGCCTGCACGCAGGCATGCTCGCGCCGTCCACGAACAACGACGTGTACCTTTCGCGCGCGACTGTCTGCCCGGTCTTGACGGAATCCGTGATGGACGTGGCGAAAGATGGCAAGCACGCCGCTGAAACGCTGCTGCTGACTTGCTTATTTGACCACACGGCAACCAAATCGGAGATGCCCAGCATAAAGATGCTCAAGCCGTGGCTGGGCAAGACACTAAGCAACGCCCACCTCAACCTAGAAGACTGCATCTTCAGGGCGTGCACAACAACCACCGGCTTTGTTGGTCGCAGCAAGGCCGACACGAAGCGCTTAGTTCACAGGCGAGGGTACCATAAAAGTTACAACAGGAGATGCGGGGTCCTCAGTGCCTTCTCAGCGGTTCTTTTTTTCATTGCGGAGGTGACCCCGACGAGTACGCCTTTCCTGAAGGAGAATGCGGAGATGCGCTTGCCTTTACTGAGCTCAACATCCAGGATTCTGTTCTCAGCAACGTGCGCTCTTGGGCTCAGGCACGGAGGGAGTACTGTGGCATAGCTTGTGTGCCAAAGGAGGGGCTCCTTTTCAGGCGCACTCCGAGGCGGAGTACACAGAGCAGTCGTGTGCTGACCACTTGAGCTGGCTGGGGACTTTCGAGCGCCTTCTTCGTCTCACTAGTGTGGTTGGTGCCCGTGCAGATTGGAATGTGGCTCGAGGACGAACACCTTGTGGCGGACGTCAGGAAGGTCATCGAGAGCGCACTCTACGGCGGGAAACTGAACGCCGGGCGCGTTGTACAGGCAGAGGAGTTGAAATATCTCCACGTGGAGGTCGACTAGGCGGGCGCCTACTCGGCGAATATTTTCATGAAAAACCAGGACTAGGAGAATTGGGCGACAACCCCAGACACTTCAGAGTCAAGAAAGGCTCCTTTGCAGTTGGGCATCAACGTTTACGCCCGCACCGAAGACGAGACGATTACTGCTGAGAAGCAATCGAGGCTGCGGGAGATGGTGCGTGGCTGGGTGCAGGCACGGAAGGAAGTGGCGGCAGAAGTTGTACATATTGGCGAGGCCCAAGTTGACCAGAGTGACAGTGGCCGTGGAGCGCCTGCTGGCGGCGGTCGCCGCGGGGAAAGTGACGAGGGGGGCGGATTTGGAGATGGCGCATCCGACGCTGCCGCCACCGATGCTCCGCCGGGCAGCGGCTCAAGCGGTGGTGGCAGCGGCGCGAGCGGCGGGGGCGGCGGGGGCGGAGATGGCGCGCCCAGAACCGCCGCGCAGATGCACAGACGGGCAACAGGGCAAGCGGTCGACACCGTGGGGGCGGCGCGGCGAGCGGGGCTTGCGGCGAGGACCGGGAGCGCTCGCCTGCCGACGTCGCTCCGCTGTTGGCGAGCAGCGCTGGCGGGTACTGCCCCGCGACTGCAGCAGGTGAGCGTACGCCCGCCGACCTTGCACGCCGTGACGCGCACCGTGATGGGGGTGTCGACGATTGCGGAGGTGATTGGGGGGAGGAGCTGGAACCTCTGCCGCCGGTAACGCGTCGGCTGGGCGAGGGGGTGGGGCGCCTGCCCAGCTGGAAACACCAACCGTTTGACCGATCTGACTATGAGGAGGAAGTCCGCCGGCCTGAGAAGAGGGTTTCTGAGCGGCGTCGGCTCCAGGGCGCGCGAACGGAAACCAAAGGGAGTATGGAGTCGGCCTACTAGGTCTGTTCAAGTGCTGCGGTGGCAGAGAGCAGCTCATTGTAGCGCACCTGGCCGCATCGCCTGCTTCTGCTCTTGTCGATGCTTTAGTTTTGTCCCGCATCTTTACGTGCTGTGCTCGCATTTTCCCTATATTGGGTCGCCGAGTGGGAGGACTGCAATGAGCAGGGAAGGGGAAGCGGGGATGGAGGACGCGACGGAGGCGAACATGAGGCGACGGGGGCGAGGAGAAGGCGACGGGGACGCGAAGGAGGCGATAGGGGCGTGGAGGAGGGGGCAGGGAACACGGGGAGATTGTTCTGCCCACACTTCCCACCGCCCCCCTCCCACGCCCGCCCCCGCCGCCCCCCGAGAGCTCCCAATAAGTCTTCATGGTTGTTTGCAATGTTCTCTATCAGGGAGGCAAGAAGTGGTCCCACCGTGGCCACGTACGACAGGTATTCCGATCGCGATACGTACCCGAAGTATGTCCTGCCGCGTTGAAGCTGGCCGGATGGGATCGAAAGGACACCAGGGCGCGTCACATGATTCCAATATAAGTTGTCCGAGCCCCTGCGGTGAGGTTCTCTGGGGTGCGTGCTGGGTGATGACCAGGTGCGCGCAGGTCTTCCAGACACGTCTCTGAACAGTGTCAGTTCTTGCTGGGGCTCTAGACTGCGAATATGCTGCCTCACCCACTTGGAAGAACACTGTGGAACTCCGGGGTCCAGTACACGAGAAAACACGTCCAATATCGTCCTGGGGGCCCATTTCGGTTCAGCCGAGGCCAACATTCAAATGTGCTGGCCAAATCCCCAGGACGTCCCCAGTAGTGTGGTACGTTTTTTCGACGATCGAGTACATCGCCTCGAAGAACCACTGTACTGGGGTGCTCAAACGCGACCTTGGGCTTCCTGGAACGTACTAGGGCCCGCTGAGGGCTAGTGACAGCCCACATTCCGTTCCAAGGGTAGGAGATCTGATGCTGGCTCCAATTCGTCCTACCCAGCCGAGGAAAACGTAGACTGAAAGTGAAGCCCTCACCAAGCCACCCTCCCGCCGGCGGCCCGGCAGGACGGCGATGGAGTTCTTCTGGGATTCCTGAGGTGGGGAGGACGGGGCCGGCCGTTGGCGGAGGAGGAGCCGGTTGTCGGGGGCGGAGACAAGGTCCGAGTTGCTCGGCAGCAACCTTCCTGGGAGACGGCGAGGCGAAGGGGTCACAAGGGACCACACATGGCTCTCGAGGGACCCGCGAGGCGCGTGGGAACACCCAGGGGTGGCGGTCGCGCGCCGGGGCAGCCACCGTGGGCGCCCTGTGGCGCCATGTAGCGCGCGGGCCCGTAGCGGTGGAGAGCCCGCGGGCTCAGAGCTCAGAGTCGCTGACACGTGCCTCCTCATCTTGGATTGATCGCATCTGAAGACCTGATATGCACTAGTGGGAACCATCTGCATTGTAGATCGGATTGGCGGCGCGGACCAATTCCCATTACGGGAATTGGTGCCGCGCAGCGGATTCCGCTCTTTTTTGGACGAAGGGCGACGACGGTGGGAGGCACCGTCGTCGCCAGCAAGTGGACCGCGCCCTCTTGTTTTTGAGTACCGACCGTCCCAGAGTCCTGGATTGACACTCCTACAGACGGTTTTCGGCTCTGGCCTGCAGGACCACGGTGCTTCTCGTATTTTCGAGGTCCTCTCATTACGCAGTACCACAGCCACCTCAGAATTTTTTCTTCAAAAGTTCTGGTTGCTACTGGCGACGAACCGCGTCGTCGCGTCACAGTCAAACGCGTCCTCTGAGACGTGCTCCTCGCTGCTCGTGTCCAGCTCTGCACTGCGACGCAGGTCATCCACCAAGCCGGAAATCCGGCGGCTCTCAGCCAGGTGGGCCAGGAACGCTTCTTTACGTTCTTGCGCCGCCGCTGTAGCCGCCGCCACTGGTCCTTGTTTTCGCTCCCTCCCACGTGCCGTTCTGTAAGCCATACAAATGTGCCCAGGGTGAACTTTTCGTAATCGCAAAGGGCATGATTCGTGCTTGAACCGTAGGTTGATGCCGCGCTCAGTGTTTTTCACACTGTCGAGCTGCGCCTTGGTGCCGCAGTGTCGCTTTGCGGAGGTAGACAGATCCTTGGCTGGCAACCTTCTTGTTTATACCAGTGTCTAGGACCCACTCAGAAGCTCAGGGCAGCCGGAAGTACCCAGCCACGCCAATGCACACTGTGACAGCACTCCCAGCCAACCCACCCAATTCGGGGGGAGGCGGGCCGGACAATGCCGCCGGGTAGCCCTAACGCAGAATACCTGCCCCGGAAGAAAACCCCGAACAGCACACACGCTCGGCGGCGACCGGGGGAAGTCTCCCCGAGCTCGCAAGCACGAGTTGTGTGACCCGAAGTTTGCTTGCCCGGATCGAAGGCCTCGAGGCGACACTCACGCCTCGCCCTCTAACCCTCGTTCGCATCCCGTCCGTTCCCGCCGAACCCTCGGAGAAACCCCCTCAGATACGCTCAGGGACCCCTCAGAAACCCTGCCCTCAGTGACCATGGGGCCAGTCTCAGCGGAGGACGGTCGAAGCTTCGGACACCGCCTTACTAGTGGCGGGAGCAGGGTGCTATGCAACACCCCCGCGGCGCCCCAGTGCCGCGCGCGCGGTGTAATCCTGGTCAGAATCCCAAGTCGGGTTTACACAAAATTAGGCCCTTGACTGGGGGCCCGTCCGGGGAGTGACTAGTCTCAAGGGAGTCGCGAGATCGCGGATGTGGTTGGTGAGCCACGGGTTGATTACAAGTGGATCACCACCGGAACGAATCGAAATATGCGGAACTTGGGCATGTTCGACCTGAACGGATTCGTCGTCGGTCGGGATTGCACTGGATCCTGACCGACCCGTTTCTCGAATCCGCTGACCCCCTCGAGACTGGGAGGGGGCCCTGTGCCGGGGCCGTGACAGCCAGTCACGCTGTCACACACACAACGTCGTGCCATGCACACTAGTTACTAGGCGCTCAGAAAACACGCCCCGGGGTAGAAAATATACCTATACAGTAGCAAGCAGCAGCAAGTTGATAGCGACACATCAAAGTCCCCTCAAATATCAAATAAACGCACCTGAAAGCGAGTAAAGCCCGGCAGACGATGAGGAATCCGGGGGCCATCGCCGAGGCCAGCCCAGGCGGCCATCGCGGGAGCAGTGCTGTTAAGGCTGTCATCAAGCTCCATCTCGACCTGTCTCCTCGGCGCACCCTAGAACGTGTCCATTGTTGCGTTGTCGAATGGCGCACGTGCCTTGTCCTTGACGTCCCTACTCCGGGCATCGGCCTCTTCCGCCGAGCACGACTCCCTTCGTCCAGCCGTACACTGTGTACAGGGGAGAAGTAGGCGGACGCGTTGAGACACATTACGGAAAGCTCCTCTGGCTTGACGTATACGTACAGGAGCGCCAGTGGGGAGACGCGCGCGCTTTCCGCGCTAGGCAGGTCGATCTGGGATCCTCGATGACTGGCAGTCATGCAGCGACAAAAGGCGATGTGCAGCATCTGCTGCAGGAGCTTGTAACACAACTCCTGACACCTGCAGGTATGGAGGAAGTTGGTCTCTACAGGCGATCCACAAAACACCCGGCACTCAGCTGAGGTCAACAGTGAGATGCACAAGTGCCAGAGGGGAGGTTTTGGCTTGACATCTGACTTCCATGCTAGCATGATGAACATCAAAATGAAAACCTCGAGAGTCCGACGGCCGTGACAGTCAACTTCATGCAAACAGAACCAGCCGTGAGAGTGGGACCTGCCGAAGCGACGTTAAACTCTGTCGAATCGCTGATTCGAAAGTGCCTCTCCCATAGTTTTATGACTCGTGGCACTTTTTTAGCCGCCGGGGCACCAGAATCGGTCAAATTGTGCGTCGTGGAAGGAACTCTTGCCGAGGACCGTGAAATCGAACTTCGATTGCTACAGATCCAACAGTCTACCATTGGCTGGCGGGTCACAGAGAAGCCTCTCGCACCCGCTGGCGAGGTGTCGACCAATGAGTGTTCTCTAAGCGGTCACTGTTCGAGATGGCCCTTTCACAAGTGACCCATCTCGTTACCCTCTCTAAGAGCCCAAACAGGAGGGTACAACCTTCCCCACCCGTTCTGCCTTCTTGTATCCAATGGTTTCGGGACGAGCAGTGTGCGATATTTGTGCTTGGTGCAATGCTCACGATATTAAGAAGCAAGTGGGCCGATCCTGGGGGCAATTTGATTGCGGCACGGCTCGCCGCCTGCCAGAGACCAGCAAACCACCGCTTCCAGTGAGCGAAGACAGATCGCCATGCTCCGAGACGGGATGTCAATTCCATTCCGAATCGGTATTCAAACGCAGCAGAAAATGTCACTGGTTCGATTCCTGAACGCCGACAGTATTCCAGCTCTATACAAAGTGGAAGGTGATCTCGCGCCTGGCCGACCACTGGAGCCACAACGTGTGACGAATCATATGGGGCGAGCTCGCCCGATGCGCGCGGCGGGCGATCTGCATCACGCTGCCGCACCCGTCCCC
>ENA-ORXC01001316-ORXC01001316.1-marine-metagenome-genome-assembly--contig:-NODE-1316-length-14830-cov-60.102081_pt1 | contig 14830 bp, 14 predicted proteins | sample MGYA00237865_ERZ511478 | MGnify/ENA metagenome assembly ERZ511478 | reverse complement strand
TTGACTTCGCTTTCGCGAAAGCGTGATTATCTAATTTTTAATGTTATGATAGAAAGTACCGCAAGTAATATCCCCACAATCCAAAAGCGAGAAACTATCTTACTCTCGTGTATGCCTTTCTTTTGATAATGATGGTGTAACGGTGACATCAAGAAGATGCGCTTACCTTCTCCAAATTTCTTTTTTGTGTATTTAAAATATCCAACTTGCATTACCACAGAGAGATTCTCCATTAAGAAAATCCCGCATAAAATAGGAATGAGCCATTCTTTTCTAGTAGCAATAGCAAGTACCGCTATAATACCACCTATAGTGAGACTGCCTGTATCTCCCATAAACACTTGTGCTGGGTAAGCGTTATACCATAAGAAACCAATGAGAGAACCCACAAAGGCTGCTATAAAAATGAGCATCTCTCCCGTACCTGGGATATACATCACATTGAGATAATCACTAAAGATGATGTTACCAGATATAAAGGCAAAAATCCCTAGCGTAAGCACAACAATTGCACTCGTACCCGCCGCAAGGCCATCTATACCATCTGTAAGATTTGCTCCGTTTGAAACAGCTGTAATTATAAAAATCACGATAGGGATAAATATGATCCACGCATAGTCTTTCCAGTCTTCATTTATACTAGTAAGTATCGTGCTATAATCTATCTCGTTATACTTTACAAAAGGAATAGTAGTCTTAAGACTCTTATGAGCTACGTCAAATTTATCATTACCTCTAAGCGTAGTGATTTCTACCTGCTCTGTTCCTGCTGTTTGCTTGATTTCTTCACGTATGGTAATGTCACTATGAAAGAACATTGTTGCCCCCACAATGATACCCAGCCCTACCTGGCCAATAACTTTATACTTACCAGCTAGACCGTCTTTATTTTTTTGCATTTTCTTTTTATAGTCATCTAAGAAACCTATGATTCCCATCCACACAGTGGTTACTATTAAAAGAATGATATAGATATTTTGCAAATCTCCTAGAAGCAGTACAGGTATTAGCGTAGCAGCTATAATTATGAGTCCTCCCATAGTAGGTGTACCTGCTTTTTCTGCTTGTCCTTCCAGACCTAGATCTCGTATTTGCTCACCCATCTGCTTGCGTTGCAAAAACTTAATCACACGCTCTCCATATACCGTAGATAGTATTAATGAAAGCAACACAGCAAGCGCAGCTCTAAACGTACTGAACTGAAACAAGCCTGCACCTGGCAAGTTATAAGCTTCGTCTAACCATTGAAAAAGATGATACAGCATTACTTGTTAAGTTGTTTAAGAGTTTCTTGTACTATTTTATAATCATCAAAATCAAAACGCTCTCCATTTATCTCTTGATAGGTCTCGTGACCTTTACCTGCTATTAATATTATGTCTCCGGCATTTGCCAGTTGGCAAGCAGTTTTGATAGCTTGTTTTCTATCTGTAATAGACAGTATTCTTTTATAATGTATAGGCTCTACCCCTGCTTCTATTTGCTCAATAATAGCCTCTGGGTTTTCTGACCTCGGGTTATCACTTGTGATAATGGCCTTTGTACTAAGTGCGCTAGCGATGTTGCCCATTTTAGGTCGCTTTGTAGTATCACGATCACCACCAGCTCCTACAACCGTAATAAGCTCTTCATTTTTAGTACGAATATCATTTATGGTTTCTAGCACATTTTTAAGAGCATCTGGTGTATGTGCATAATCTACTATTGCAGTCACATTACCTTCAGAAATAAAATATTGAAAACGTCCAGATACACTCTCTAGCTCACTTAAAAGCTGTAATGCTTCCATTTGATCCAGTCCCAAAAGTTCTGCTGTTGCAAAAATGGCTAAGAGGTTATATGCGTTAAAAGAACCAATAAGCTTTACCCAAACTTCTTGATCTTGCACCTTGAGCAATAATCCAGATAATTGATTTTCTAGGATTTGCGCTCTATAATCTGCATATGATTTTAAGGCGTAGGTTACTTTTTTTGCTTTTGTATTTTGAACCATAACAGGTCCATTTTTATCATCGTTATTTACAAGCGCAAAAGCCGTTTTAGGCAACTCGTCAAAAAACTTTTTCTTAACATCTCTGTACTCTGCAAATGTCTCGTGGTAGTCTAGATGGTCGTGAGATAAATTTGTAAAAATCCCTCCCTCAAAATGTAAACCTTCTGTACGCTTTTGATGAATACCGTGAGAGCTCACCTCCATAAAACAATACTCAACCCCAGCAGCACTCATCTCTGCGAGATACTTATTAATAGTAAGACTATCTGGTGTAGTATGCGTTGCCTTATGCTCTGTTGCATCTACCATAATCTTCACAGTAGATAACAACCCAGTCTTATACCCAGCCTTCTTAAAAAGTTGATATAACAGACTGGCGATAGTAGTCTTACCATTAGTACCAGTAATCCCAATAAGTTTTAGATTTGCAGATGGGTTTCCGTAGTAATTACTTGCTATTGTAGCGAGCGCACTAGAGGTGTCTGCTACTTTCACGTAAGTGATACCATTTATAATTTGCTGCGGTATCTCCTCACAAACAATAGCTAGTGCACCTTGCGCCACCGCTTTTTCTATATAGTCGTGGCCGTCACTCTGGGTACCACGTATCGCCACAAATACATCATTAAGAGACGCTTTACGCGAGTCAAAATGCACATCTGTGATAGCAATAGCAGTATTACCCACTACAGACTCCAGGGTTACTCTATATAATATGTCTTTAAGTAAAATCACGATAATTGTAGCGTAATGGTTTTGTTCTTTTCTATTTTATCACCAGCCTTAATAGACTGGCTTTTTACTTTTCCGCTTCCGCGAAAGTTTACTTTCAACCCTAAGTTTTCTAGCAATGCCACAGCATCCATACCTGGCATACCTTTTACATTTGGGATAGTCTTATGGCTCTTATTTACGTTTGCATAATACTTCTGAAAATCATTTGTAATGCTAGAAGCATTATCTGCCGGTAATGCTATCTCATCTATCACTGGAGTGTCTGAGTAGATTTTTTGAGCAATTTCTTTAAAAACTGGAGCTGCAACGACGTTACCATAAAACCCTATAGATTTTTTAGGCTTATTAACTACTACAATGCACGAGTACTTAGGCTCATCTGCAGGAAAGTATCCTGCAAAAGAGGATATGTACCTGCCCGCTTCTATCCAGTATTCTGTTTGACAAGTACCCGTCTTTCCAGCCATAGAGAATTCCTTGCTATAAATATTTCTTGCTGTACCACGCTCTACTGTTTTCTTCATCATCTCCTTAACAACATTAATTGTTTCTTGAGATGCGATGCGTGAGTTTATCACCTCTTTATCAAAAGTCTCTATAGTTTGATCCCACTCCTTTACCTCTTTTATAAAACGAGGTTTTACCATTTCACCATCATTTGCAATGGCGTTATAAAATGTGAGTGTTTGTAATGGAGTGAGCTCTACACCATAACCAAAGGCCATCCAAGGCAACGTAGTTCCATACCAGTTTTTATCTCCTGGGTACGGAAAATTAGGTTTTCCTTCTCCTTTTATCTCTAGACCTAACTGATCGTTGAGACCCATATTAAAAAGTCGTTTTACAAACTTTTCTGGATCTGAGGCATAGTTATCGTTTATCATTTTCGCGAAAGCGGTATTACTACTCAACTCAAACGCTTTTGCCGCAGTGATTTTACCATAACCACCACGCTTAGAATCTATAGCTGTACGGTCATAAAATTTTACTCGTCCATTTTCTGTATCAAACACTGTACTTGAGTCAATCACCTTGTCTTCTAGTGCAGCCACCATAGACATCAATTTAAAAGTAGACCCAGGCTCGTGTGCCTCTCCTACCGCATAATTGAGACGTTCGTAATATTTTCCTTCTTTAGTACGACCTAAATTTGAGATGGCTTTAATCTCGCCAGTCTTAGTTTCCATAACAACCACACAACCGTGATCTGCCTGGTATTTTTCGAGACTAGTAAGCAAGGCGTTGTGTGCAACATCTTGAATGTTTACATCTATGGTAGATATTACATCATACCCATCGCGAGGCTCTACGACATTACCTATCCCTAAAGGTTTCCACTCGCCTTTTGCAATCTTTTGCTTAAGACGGCGTCCTTCTTTACCTCTTAGATAATAACCATATGCTCCTTCTAGACCTACTCGGGTATAATATCCACTATCATCCTGACGTTCATATCCTACCGTACGCTCTGCCATTTTTTCTAATGGATGCTCACGCTCTGTATGCTCTTCTACAATGATCCCTCCTCTAAACTGGCCTTTATTAAACAATGGCAACGACTTGATTTTTACATAATCTGCATAACCTAGCTTACGAGCTATAAATAAGTAGCGATTTTTTGTACTACGTGCTTTGCGCAGTCTATTCTCATAATATGATTGAGGCTTACCGAGCACTTCAGAAAGGCCCTTAGAAAGTGCTACTATATTTTCATTAAAGTTATCCTTAGACGGTGCGATAGCATCCCAGCGTATATCATACTTAATTTGAGACGTAGCAAGTAGACTACCATCCTCTGCATAAAGATTACCACGCGTAGCTGGTATGGTAACCATCTTCTCGGTACTAGTAACAGCAAGCTCTCGATATGCCGCACCTTGAAAAACCTGTATCGCTACAAGTTTATATGCAATAATAAGCGCTAGAAGAAACATACATCCAGCGACGAAATAAAGGCGGTTTAATATGTTTTTTTCTGATGTAGCCACTCTTAATCTCTTTCTGCTGTTTTTACTTTAATTTTTTTTGGAGGAATATTTGAAGGCTTAACTCCTCTTGCCTCAAGCGCCTTTGCGACACTACTACTTGTTTTTAATTTCCAGAGATTTACTCTAGAGTCTACAGACTCACTACGCAACTCTGCAACCTCATCTTTAAGATCTGCTATCTCGTGAACCTTCTCATCTGCCCTATGCGAACTAGCAATCATAATGAGCGCCAGTGCCGAGAGAAAAATGATCATTCTCCAGTTTTTAAAAGCATCTTCGTCTACTAGAAACTTACCCTTGAGTATGTTATTTACTTTACCCATAAACGCACTACACTTTTGCAGCTATTCTAAGCTTTGCACTACGAGCTCTATTATTACTCTTTATTTCTTCTTTGCTAGGCACAATTAATCGTCCTACTTTTTTAAACGGCACGTCAAAATTGCCGTACATATCTTTTTCTGGCTCTCCTTCAAAAAGACCATTACGTATGTAACGCTTTACCAGTCTATCTTCAAGAGAGTGATAACTTATAAGACTTATTCTCCCACCCGGCTCAAGCAGCTGCTCTGTCTGGAGCAAAAACTCCTTAAGAACCTCTATCTCTTGATTTACCTCTATGCGTATTGCTTGATAAATCTGTGCGAGTATTTTATGCTCTCTATGTTTTGGTAAAAAGGCCGCAAGCACTTTTTTAAGTTGCTCGCTTGTTTTTATAGGCGCATTACTTCTTGCCGCAACAATTGCACTAGCAAGCTTAGGCGCATTGCGTAACTCTCCATACTGCCAGAACACTTGCCTTAGGTCCTCCTCTGCATAATCATTTACTACGTTATAAGCAGAGAGATCATCCTTCTGGTTCATACGCATATCAAGATCACTTTCAAAACGCGTAGAAAAACCTCGCTCTGCAACATCAAACTGATGTGAACTCACACCAAAATCTCCCAGAATACCATCTACCTTTTTATGACCGTGAAAACGCAAGAAGCGCTTTATAAACCTAAAGTTTTCTGGTATAAGCACAAATCTGCTATCATCTGGCACATTTTGCGCTGCATCTGGATCTTGATCAAAACCATACAACTTACCATTCTCACCTAGCCTGCTCAAAATCTCCCTAGAGTGACCTCCACCGCCAAATGTGACATCTACATAAACACCATCTGGCTTTATGTCAAGACCATCTACGGTCTCATTTAATAAAACTGGGTTATGATAATCCATCTGGTATATCGCTATCTCCCATTACCTCCTCGGCTAGATCTGCAAAGTCTACTGCCGCCTCGTCAATGGCTTTTTCATATAAATCTTTATCCCAAATCTCAAGAATATTAAACGCGGCATTTACCACGATAGACTTCTCAAGCTTTGCAAAACTTCCCAAATCCTTAGACACAAGAATTCTCCCCGTACCATCTACCTCTACAGGCTTTACACCTGCATTAAAACGACGTATAAACTCATCGTTCTTTTTATTAAAACGATTAAGCTTATTCACCTTTGCACTCAGCACATTCCACTCTGCAATAGGGTACAACTCAAGACACTTTTGGAACACAGCACGCTTAAGCACAAAGCCATCCTGAAGGATAGGTGCTAGCTGCTTTTTAAACGCTTGAGGCAGCATAAGGCGGCCCTTGGCGTCTATTTTACATTCGTATGTTCCTATGAGATTAAGCACTCGAAATGGGTTAGTTTTTATCTATTAACTCAAATATAGCGCAAATATTACCACTTTTTACCACTTTCTACCACTTTGTTGATAAGTTGTACCACCGCCCTACACTTGTTAACAATGGTTGATTACTTTAAAATGAATTCTTACAGATAAAAAAATCTTAAGATAATGTGAGTCCGCTTTCGCGAAAGCGCACCAAAAACCCTCATAATGAATATGATATAACCTCATATAAAAGCAATAAAGCAAACTCAAAAAATGGTTACTAATCAAAACCGAAATAGCTATATTTGCTTTGATTGAAGACTAACCACATTTATGACACACGACTTAATTACTGAAGGAGATTTTACCTATTTAGAGAAAGGCGAAGGCACACCGATTATTATCTTACACGGATTGATGGGCGGCTTGAGCAACTTTGATGCGGTGACTTCTCATTTTTCAGAAAATGGGTATAAAGTGGTAATACCAGAATTACCTGTATATACAATGCCGCTTCTTAAAACGGGCGTAAAGTCTTTTGCTTCATACCTTAATGATTTTATAAAAATGAAAGGGTATAAAGAAGTAATTCTCTTAGGCAACTCTATGGGTGGTCACGTGGGTCTTTATCATACAAAGATGGCTCCAGACACAGTAAAAGCGCTAGTAATCACTGGAAGCTCTGGACTTTATGAAAGCGCAATGGGAGAAAGTTACCCTAAGCGTGGCGATTATGAGTACATTAAACAGAAAGCTCAAGGTGTTTTTTATAACCCAGAGTGTGCTACAAAAGAGATTGTAGATGAAGTTTATGACACTGTAAATGATCGTAACAAATTACTTAAAACACTTGCGATTGCAAAAAGTGCTATACGTCACAATATGGCACAAGACTTACCAGAAATGAACACTCCTACGTGTATTATCTGGGGTAAGCAAGATGGTGTAACACCACCAGAAGTTGCAGAGGATTTCAATAAACTCCTTCCAGACTCAGATCTTTTTTGGATAGATGAGTGTGGTCACGCAGCAATGATGGAAAAGCCTAACGAGTTTAACGACATACTACTTAAGTGGCTCAAAGAAAGAGGCTTTTAATAACCTACTCTACAGCCTAAACAGTTTAAATTTATACTCTCAGCTATTTGCTATTACCTCCACACGGTAATCGCTTTACACTTTATTGTATTGTAATTCTTTAATGAGGGATTACATTGTTACTTTTGCATTATGAAAATAAAGTCTGCCACATTTGTAGTAAGTAATTCTGAGGTATCAAAATGCCCTAACACGCGCATACCAGAATATGCCTTTATAGGCCGCTCTAATGTAGGTAAGTCTTCACTTATAAATATGCTTACTAACCGTAAGAGTCTTGCCAAAACTTCTGGAAGACCTGGTAAAACGCAACTTATTAATCACTTTTTAATAAACGAAAACTGGCACCTAGTAGATTTACCTGGTTATGGTTATGCTCGCGTATCAAAAAAGGATAAGAAGTATTTTCAAAAATTTATTACAGACTATTTTGAGCAACGCGAGCAAATGATCTCTGCATTTGTGCTGGTAGATTGCCGCCACGAGCCTCAAAAAATAGATATGGAGTTTATGGAGTATATGGGTGAGAAGGAAATCCCTTTTTCAATCATATTTACTAAGGCAGATAAGCTGCGACCACAAGTACTAGAGCGCAATATAGAAGAATATAAACGTATTATGCTTGAGGGTGTATGGTGGGAGTTTCCTAACTACTTTGTAAGTAGCTCAACTAACGGTAGAGGTCAGGACGATATCTTAAACTATATAGAGGAGATTAACAGTAATCTTAAAAATTAAAAAGACGCAACACTTCTTGCACTTCTTCTATTAAAGCCTCGGGCGTTTTCAACTCAGTAAGTCGCTCTTTTGAGATAGCTACTTCCAGATCGCTATCTGTAGCAGCTAGTACCACAGGAAAATCATATTGCGGCAACCACTTAGACTTGTAGCGCTTTAAGAACTCATCTTTATGTAAAAACTGCATTGGGGTTTTTACGCTTTCGCGAAAGCGTAACCACTCTTTTTTTTCTGTAAAAGCTCCGTGGGTAAGATCACAAAGCTCACACTGGTAAGTTTCTGGACTCACCAGCTTATGAGCCGTATCTAAAAGACCATTTAAGGTGCCAGAGTTTGCATTATACACAAATAGCAAACCCATAATTTTTACTTCTCCTTTAAGTTAAGGTGCTCTGCAAAGTAATCTGTAAAGTCTTTCATCGTATCTGCCATTTTCTCATCATTTGTAGCACGCTTAAAAGAGTCTGTCATCCCGACAAGCACTTGATGAAAAAACTGCTGCATCTCATCTACTGGCATATCCTTGGTCCATAAATCTATACGTACAGTTTCTTTCTGGTTAGGATCCCACAGAGAGAGTAGCATCGCTTTTGCCTCCTCATTTGCCACTCCTCCATCACGAGCTGTCCACGCCATTTTTTCTGGCACACGATTTTCATCAAGCTCAATAGAAATTTTTATATCAGATTTTATGTTTTTTGCCATTACTTAGGGTTTATATTTTGCGTTTGCAAAGATAGTAGTTGCATCTTGATTCAATAGCGCTTTAAGCGATATATCATTTTTAGACATATATGACGCAACAATCTCATAACCTATAAATCTCCCTATACGCCCAGGCGTTTCATTATCAAAGGATAGATAAAACTTTGAGAAAGGAGCGGGATCTATAAAACGACTAAGCAATTTTTTATCTGTGTCATACAGCAGTTCGTTTTTAATAAAGAACTCCCAGATATTCATCTGGTTTTCTTGTGCAAAAGTAAGCTCACTTTCTGTATATCCAAACACCTCTTGGAGCGGGGTTTCTCCTAATAAGGTTTTCATTAAATACAGTTTCTTACCCTCATAAATCATTTCTGAAAGAAAATCTTGGGTGCGAGGCTTACTTACTTTTTGATTTGCAAATGCTGCGGCAACATCTACCGCTATTTGCTCTTTCCTAAAGTTTTTACTTTGAAATTTAGGAATACCTATATAAAAATGGTGGTCTGTCCCTAGGTAAGTGTCTAGACCTATAAGTAAAAGACTATCTGCTAGAACAACTTTATTTCTATAATCAACCTCAGAAGCTAGCGTTACTACCTTAGGCACAGTAGTCTCTGGAAAGTAATAAACTATATGACGAAATAGATTTTCTAACTGCTCCTCTTCTTGACTAAAATCTGGATATGCTTTTGCCAGCTCTTCATTAATTTCAATCTGGATGGTATCTTTAAAGCGCTGGGCCCAGTACTCATCTGGATACTTTTTTGAGAACAAATAAGGAAACTCCCCTTTTAAATTATCTAGCTCATTTATTGTAGACTTTGCAAACAACTGGTCAAAGCGTCGCACCTCCATATCTAACTCAATAGCATCTATAGCGGCCTCTTCTTTTGAAATTTCAGCGCAGCCGGTCACTAGACCTAGCATTACTAAAAGCACAAGCATTTTATTCATAGAGTTTGTATCTTTATAATTCATAACGCAGGTAATACAAAAAGTTGTATTGTATAGCGTTTACAAAGGTAAAAGTACCAATTTTATACACTCTAAAATAATCACCAATGCAAACCGAAAAAGTAGTAGATCACATCGTAAACTGGTTAAAAGAATATGCAACTAATGCGAGAATGAACGGCTTTGTGGTAGGTATAAGTGGTGGTATAGATAGTGCACTTACCTCAACATTATGTGCAAAAACCGGACTAAGAGTACTTTGTGTAGAGATGCCTATACATCAAGATGAGCGTCAAGTAACACGTGCAAAAGAACACATTAAACAACTTAAGGAACGATTTGCAAACGTCACAGACGTGGAGGTTAACCTTACTGACACCTTTGAGCAAATGAAAAAGGCTGTGCCTGAGGTAGAGATGAGCGAGCAGCTTAATCTAAGCCTAGCAAATACGAGAGCTAGATTGCGTATGAGTACTTTGTATTACTTTGCAGGGTTACACAAATACCTTGTAGCTGGCACAGGTAACAAAGTAGAAGACTTTGGCGTAGGTTTTTATACTAAGTATGGTGATGGAGGTGTAGACTTGAGCCCTATTGCAGATTTAATGAAATCTGAAGTGTATGCGTGTGCTGCACAAGTAGGTGTTCCAGAGAGTATACAAAAAGCCGCTCCTACAGATGGACTATGGGGAGATGACCGTACAGATGAAGACCAGATAGGCGCATCTTATGACCAACTAGAATGGGCAATGGAACAAGATGAAAATGGCGGAAAATCTGACAACTGGACAGATGAGCAACATAGAGTGTACACATTATACAAAAAATTAAATACGGCAAATCTTCATAAAATGAACCCGATACCGGTGTGTGAAATACCCGTTAGTCTTAAATAAAGGGTGTTTTAGCGAATTTTTTAACAAAAACGTTAATAACTTTATCAATATAGCTTACATTAGTGCAGCAAACAAACAAGTAAACCCCTCAATTTCTTGTTTCATTATTTGTTAAACAATAACTAATGAACAAAGTACTAATAGCAGATCATCACCCGATCACACGAAAGGGTATTTCCTCTATTCTGCAAGCCGAAGGTCATTATGACATCATAGGCTATGTAAAAGATGGAAATAACCTCCTGAACACCTTGACTACAACCGAGGTGGATATTCTGATTCTCGAAATCGATATCCCTAATCTAAACAGTATTACTGCCCTAAAAGCTATAAAAAGAGAGTTTCCCCATATTAAGATACTCGTTTTAAGCTGTCATCCCGAGGAGATGTACGCTTTAAGCGCTATCAAATATGGAGCCTCTGGATATGTTGCAAAAACAGCAGATATACAACGCGTACTAAACGCCGTAAACCAAGTTCAAAAAGGTGGCATATACCTTAATGAGGCTCTCAGTGAGCGACTTGTAAATGACGGCAACGCTACGCAAGGGTTAGCATATAAGTATAAAAAACTCTCAAGTAGAGAGATAGAAGTTCTCAACCTCTTATCTAATGGTAAGCGCAACAAAGAAATTGCTGCAGACTTAGATATTAACGAGAAAACTGTAAGTACTTATAAGATGCGATTACTCAAAAAACTAGAAGCACAAAATGTGGCAGAGCTCATAAAGCACGCACGTTTATTGCAGAGTAGTCATATCTAGACCGACAGCACTCGGCCCAGTTTATTACCTAGCAAGGTATTGAGCGATTGGTAATCAAGAATGTCTTTAATAATCTCCTGATTATTAGAGCTTCCTTGTGTCTTATCCATAAGCTCTTTTATCTTCTGGGTGATAAGGTATTTACGTAAACTAAGCACAGTTTCTGATACAAACTGAGCTATTGATGTATCTTTTTTACGCACATACACCTCTCTTGTATCCCAGCGGTGTAGCTCATACTTCTCATCATTAAGAATGATGTTAGAAATCTCGCTTGCTTCTTCTGGAGCGAGCTCATTGATAAAGTTTTGAATTTGAAAATTATCATTTAGATTCATTTGCTCCACTATTCTCACATACAAAACCTTAAAAAGGTCGTTTGTAAACTCCACCTCATCATCTTGAAGGTCTAAATAGATTTTTTCAAACACTCTAATTTTATGAGTCACAGGCTCTAGGCCTAGTGAGCCATCTTCATTTTCTTTAAGAACCAGATCTTCAAAATCTTCTTCCACCTGCCCGTATAGGAGTAGTGACTCTATAAGCTTGCGCTCAAGCTCATATAACACATTAACTTTCTCGACAGCATTAGGCATCTCGTCTGGCACCACAGACATATATTCTGGTGGTGGTGATTGAGATTGATTACCTCTATTTTGTTTTACAGCCTCCTTTTTATCTTTCTTGAGTATTTGAGCAAGTGTATTATACAACACAGTCTCAGAGACCTCCATTATGCGCGCACACTCTTGCACATAAATTTCTTGCTTTATGGCGTCAGGTATTTTAGAAATACTCTCTACCATATCACGCACAGTATCTGCTTTTTTTACAGGATCACCAGCCGCTTCTTCTACAAGCAGGTTTGCTTTGTACTGTATAAAGTCTTTTGCATTTTCATCAAAAAAAGCAACGATTTCTTCTTTACTATGCTTTCGCGAAAATGAGTCTGGATCTTCCCCCTCAGGAAAAGAGCAAACCCTCACGTTCATTCCCTGCTCGAGAATTAAATCAATCCCTCGTAGTGCAGCGCGCTGTCCCGCAGCATCACCATCAAAAAGAACCGTTATATTTTTAGTAAGTCTATTTATTAATCGTATTTGCTCAGGAGTAAGTGCCGTTCCAGAAGACGAAACGACATTCTCAATACCCGACTGAAACATTTGTATCACATCTGTATACCCTTCTACTAGGTAACAGTTATCCTCCTTTGCAATAGCTTGCTTTGCATAGTAAATACCATATAGCACTTTACTCTTATGGTAAATATCACTCTCTGGCGAGTTGAGATACTTTGCTGCTTTCTTACTACTATCTAAAATTCTACCTCCAAAACCTAGTACACGACCACTCATAGAGTGTATAGGAAACATCACACGCCCTTTAAAACGGTCAAATTGCTTCTCTTCCTTAACTATAGAGAGTCCGGTTTTTTCTAAGTAATCTAGTTTGTAACCTTGACGTATTGCCTCACTCGTAAAAGCATCCCATTGATCTGGATTATACCCTAGCTGAAATTTTTCAATAGTCGCTGCAGTAAACCCGCGTTCTTTAAAATATGAAAGACCTATAGCCTTACCCTGCTCAGAGTTGAGCATCGTTTTATGGAAGTAATCACGAGCATACTCACTCACGAGATACATACTCTCACGCTCATTTGCAGCTTCCTTTTGCTCGTCTGTGCGCTCTGTTTCTTCTACCTCAATATTATACTTTTTGGCTAGGTATTTTATCGCTTCTGGATAGCTAAAATGTTCGTGCTCCATCAAAAATGAAACCGCCGAACCTCCTTTTCCAGTAGAAAAATCTTTCCAAATTTGCTTTACAGGACTCACCATAAAACTAGGCGTACGCTCATCAGAAAATGGAGAGAGGCCTTTAAAATTAGATCCAGATTTTTTAAGATTTACAAAATCACCTATCACCTCCTCTACACGGGCGGTTTCAAAAACTTTATCTATGGTTTCTTTTGATATCAAATCTAGCTTGTCGTGATTATGTTACAATAACTTTTGGTAGCCTGCAAAAATACTTCAAATTACAACAGTTTTCAATATAATACACAAGAGCGTTTCTATAAAATAGAATCACATATAAATAGAAATAGCCCAGACATTTTACATATCTGAGCTACCTTCTTTCTTAATTCCGCTTTCGCGAAAGCGTAACAACTAACCTACAAGTCTAATCGCAACCCAAGAGAAACATTATTTACCTCTCCCAACTCTACCGTCTTAAACGCCGAACTCAAATCGTATTTTGCATACAAGCTCAAATCCCCTGTTACTCTTATGTAACTTGACAACCCGTAAACTAGGTTATCACCGTCGTAGTCTTGACGCGACTTCGTTTTTACACGATCGCCATTTTCTTTGTATTTCAATTTCTGCTGAGTTCCCAAGCGCACCCCTGCATATCCACCTATTCCCATTCTAAATTTGCCACCCGTTCTGTAACGCACATAATCTTCCTTCTGTTCTTTCTTCCATCCTCCAAATTCAAAATGCAACGGCACCACAAGATTTGTCACTCTGATTTTTGCTTTCTTAAGGTCAAATGGAAATTCTTGAAAAGTATTTTCTCCATCTACGCTTTCTAAAGTTCTGTTGTCCTTAATAGATAAGAAATTGCTTTGTAAGGAGAGTCCGTACTTAAATTGTAGTGCTCCAGAATTTTCAAAAACTCTCGTTTTCCAAGCGTACCCTAACTCCACAAACGTAGATTTACCAATAGAAAAGTCATCACCTATGTCTGCATTATCACTTACTGCGTTATTAAGACCCGTTGCAAAAACGGTTTCCCCATAAGTGCGTCTGTCGTAATTTGTTATTCCAGGTTTATTTCTATTCACAGCTACCCCTAACACTCTATTTCCATCTTGATCCATCCCACCAAGTCCTATCTCTACTGAAGTTCCGTATAAAGAATTAATGTGACCGGTACGCTTTACTAATTCTATTTGATTATCAATAATTGATAACTCATTTTCAATATTAAGTGCTATTTCTTCTGCTGCTTCTTTTTTTCTCTTCTCTACTTCGGCAGCACTTAGATTTAGTTTGTCTTGTTGCGCATTTATATATTCAATACGTCTTTTAAGTGTTTGTTTCCAGTTTTCTGTTAATTGCTCTTTTCTTTTTTCTAGAGCCGAAACTTGGCTCACGATATCCTCAGAGACTTCTTTCTTGACTTCATCCACCTCTTGCGCATTTGCGTTTTGGGCAAAGATTACCACTGTTGCCGCTAGGGCAATTTTAAAAATTGTGTTCATAATAGTTTGTGTTTTGTGC
>ENA-ORXC01001315-ORXC01001315.1-marine-metagenome-genome-assembly--contig:-NODE-1315-length-14834-cov-4.108152_pt1 | contig 14834 bp, 14 predicted proteins | sample MGYA00237865_ERZ511478 | MGnify/ENA metagenome assembly ERZ511478 | reverse complement strand
GGGTTGGTGCCGAACAGCGGTTTCGAGCCGCCCCAGGGGGCCATCGCCTCGGGCGTGTTCGCGAACAGCATCCCGACGCAGCCCCGGTCCGCCAATCGCTCCACATGCCGCCCCGCCTGACCGCAATGGTGCGAGCGCGACACGGCGACCGCCGCGATCCCCGTCTCGGCGGCGGCGGCGGAGACGGCGTCGATGGCCAGATCGAAGGCCGGAAACGCGAAGCCATGCGCCGCATCCACAGTGATCCAGCCGGGCCGGGGGCGTTCGACGGCCGGTTCGACATCGCCCGCCACCTTGCCCGCCCTGACCTGCGCGCAATACGATCCGACGCGGTTCAGGCCGTGGCCCGCCTGCCCGTCGATCTCGGCGGCGACCAGCGCGCGGGCGGTGCTCAGCGCGTTTCCGGGCGTGCAGCCACTGCCGATCAGGGCATTCGCGACCAGCGTTTCGGCATCCTCGACGGCAAGTGTGGTGGTCATGGTAGCCCCCTCGCTCAGAAATATCCCCTCGGCATGTCCTCGCATACCTTTCGCGTCGCCACCACCGTTTCCCCTGCCGCGTCCGGCCACGGGGCATCCGGATATGCGAGGAAAGCGGGTGTTACCCGAAATCCACACGTTCAGGATTTGATTCGGCACATGTCATAAATCGAAACGATAGGGTTGAATCGAGTTCTCCGTATCCCTACTGACTACTTCCCGTGACCCAGACGATCCTTTTGCGCGTCATGCGCGAGCCGGGGCGTCGCCTATAAACCGTGCTTTTCACCCTGAAGAGCGCCCCAGACCGCCGCCTCCGGTTCGCTCGCCGGAATACGGCATCCCCCCCGAACCCGGTCACGCGAGCCTACCCGCAACCCCCAACCCGCCATGCACGATACATGGACCGTGGCCGCGCGCAGGCCGTGTCCAACCCCGGACCGGAGCGCCGAACCCCGCGAAACGAGAGAAGCATAACGAAAAAAAGAAGAATGGAGGAGACCGCCATGACCCGTCCCCAAGACCCCCATGATCTTCACTTGCTGTGCCCCTGCACGGGTTTCGGCATTCCCCTGATCCGCGTCGCGGCATGGGATGAAAGCTTCCTGCGGTTCAAGGGCGCCGATTACCGGTGCCCGAGCTGCACGCGGGGCAAGCGCGCCCTGCTGGTCTCGCACCCGATCTTCGGCACACGGCTGCGCTTCAAGCGGATCTAGACGGCAGGGGGCGGGGCAAAGCCGCGCACCGCCTCGACGATCCGCGCGAAGGCGAACTCGGCCCGCACGCTATCGTGCCGGGCGAAGATGTAGCCATGGGGCAACCCTTCCTCGACGACGACCTGCGCGCCGGTTCCGGCAGCGCGCAGGCGATCCCCCCACGCCGCCGCATCGTCGCGCAGCGGATCTTCGCCCGCCGCAAACGCGACGCAGGGGGCGATTCCGGTCAGGTCGGGGGCGAACAGGGGCGCGGCGCGCGGGTCGTCCTCCGGCGCGGCCCATTGCGCGTGGTACCAGGCCATGTCGGCACCGGTCAGCAACCGCGCTTCGGCCTTTTCGGTATGGGAAGGCAGATCCAGCGCCTGCCCGCCCAGCGCCGGATAGATCAGCACCTGCCCCGCGACCTTTCCGGTTCCGCGCAGGGCCACGGCCACCCCCGCCGCCAGCGTCCCCCCCGCCGAATCCCCGGCCAGAATCAGCGGCCCGTCCAGCGCCCGCGCCGCCGCCAGCGCATCCTCGCAGGCCGCCGGAAACGGGTGTTCGGGGGCGAGGCGATAGTCCAGCGCGGTCACTTCGCATCCGGCCCGTTCGGCCAGCGCGGCGCAGAACCCGTCATGCGTATCGAGCGACCCGACCACCCAGCCGCCGCCATGGAAATAGAGCACGCGCCCCTGCGACCCGCCCGCGTATCGCCGCGCGGGCCGTCCCGCGAGGGCGATATCCTCGACCGCCATCCCCTCGGGCCGCTCGCTGTCCCACCGGATGCGCATGTCTTCGTAAGCCGCGCGCCTCTGCGCGATGCTCGCGCCTTCCGGGGCACCTTCGCGTTCGGTGCGTTCGATCCAGGCGAGGGTCTGCGCGTCGAAAGGGTCGTCCATGTCCGCCACTCCACGGGAAAACGCCGCCCCGGTGACGGGGCGGCGCGATATCGCTTCAGTCCGAAGCGATCAACCCGAACCGATCAGGCGAACCACCAGCGTTCCGCCCAGCGTTCGCCGTCCAGATCCCAGTTGGAGGCCATCTGCTCGTCATGGGCGACCTTGTCCGACGTGGCGAAGACGTATTGCGCGAACATCGGGATGATGGTGCCGCCGTCGTCGCGCACCAGACCCTGCATCTCGGCGTACATCTCGCCGCGCTTGCCCTCGTCGAGTTCGGAGCGCGCCTCGACCAGCAGCGTATCGAACCGCTCGTTGGCCCAGAACGCATCGTTCCAGTTCACGCCGCTCTTGTAGGCGGTCGAGAACATCCAGTCCGCCGTGGGCCGACCGCTCCAGTAGCAGGCGCAGAACGGCTCCTGCATCCACACGTTCGACCAGTAGCCATCGTTCGGCACGCGCTCCAGCTTCATGTCGATGCCCGATTCCCGCGCCGTTTCCGAGAACAGGACCGCCGCATCGACCGCCCCCGCAAACGCCGCATCGGCGGCTTTCAGCGTGACGTCCAGCCTGTCGAGACCGGCTTCCTTCAGGTGGAATTTCGCCTTGTCGGGGTCGTAGGTGCGCTGTTCCAGATCGCTCGCGAAGAACTGCTGCCCGCGCCCGATGGGGTGGTCGTTGCCGACCGAGCCGTAGCCTTGCAGGATCTTGCTGACCATTTCCTCGCGGTCGATCCCGTGCTTCAGGGCGAGGCGCACGTTCACGTCGTCATACGGCCCGGTCGTGGTGTTCATGACGAAGGTGTAGTGCTGCGTCCCGTCCGTCGTCTCGATATTGAGGTTCTTGCGGCGCTTCAGCAGGTTGACGGTCTTCAGCTCGACCCGGTCGATCACGTCGACCTCGCCGGTGATCAGCGCCGTGGTGCGCGCCGCCGGGTCGACGATGGCGAGGATCTCGACGGCATCGAAATGCGCGCGGTCCGTCTTCCAGTAGCCGTCGAATCGCGTGAATTTCGCCCGCACGCCGGGTTCGAAGCTGTCGAGCACGTAGGCACCCGCGCCGATGCCCGCGTCCCAGTCGACCGTGCCGTCATCCGATGCCGGGCCGATGGGCAGGTGATAGTCGGACAGGATGAACGGAAAGTCCGCATTGCCGGTGGAGAGCGTGAAGACGACCGCGTCGTCGCCCCTCGCCTCGATCCCGGCGATATCCTCCAGGATCGGCTTGGCCGCCGATTTGGAATCCTCGCCCATATGGTGCCGGATCGAGGCGATGACGTCGGCGGACGTCACCCTGGTATCGTTGTGAAACGAGATGTCGCGCAGCTTGAACGTCCAGGTCACCGCGTCATCGGAGGCTTCCCAGCTTTCGGCCAGTTCGCCGATGACCGACCCGTCGGGGGCGACTTCGGTGAGATAGGTGTTCATCGTGTGGGTCAGGGCGATGGTGAACCCGTTCTCGTGCGTGCCGGGGTCGTAGCTGTCGGTGGTCTGGCCGTGGGCCTTGCCCATCCGCAGCGTACCGCCCTTCTTCGGCGCGGCGAGGGCGCTGCCCCCGGCGGACAGGGCAATCGCGGCGGCCCCGCCATACTGCATGACATCGCGGCGGGTGGGGGTCAAAAAGCTCATCCGTCGTCTCCCGTTATCGCCGGTTTGCCCCGGCGGATTTCGTTGCGAATCGATGGGCGCAACTTTGACCGCCCCCCGCGCGAGAGTAAACCCCCGGCCCGACCGCGCATCGTCCTCAACTCAGCGTCACGGCATAGGCCAGATCGCCGGTGGCGTAGCGGCTGTGGCGCAGTTCGACGACCCGCTCGCTCAGATCGATGGCGCAGCGGGTCACCTCGATCAACGGATCACCCGGCTTCACGTCCATCGCGGCGGCGTCGGTTTCGGTGGCCAGCCCGGCACGCAACCGCTCGTCCGCCCGCTGGATCGCGATGCCGTATGCCTGCTGCCAGAACGCATACAAGGCGTTTGGCAGGGGGGCATGCTCCTCCAGCCCCGGAAACACCGTGGCGGGCACGACCGAGGATTCGCGCACGATCCGCTGGCCGTCGATACTGCGAATGCGGGCGATGGCGTAGACCTGCTTCGCCCCGACCCCGAGCACCTCGCGCTCCGCCGCCGTGCTGCGGCGTCTTTCCAGCGTCTCGGATTCCAGCACCGGTTCGGCGTCCGATCCGTCGGCATGGCGCAGGCGGAAGAAGTGAAAATGGTCCGTCTGCGGCGTGGTCGTCGCCACCACCGTGCCGCGCCCCTGCTGACGCTCGACGATGCCGCGCCGCTCCAGTTCGGCCAGCGCGCGGCGGGCGGTGCCTTGGGACACGCCCATCGCGCGGCCCAGATCGGTTTCGCTGGGCAGCATGACGCCGGGTTTCAGGTCGCCGCTGACGATCCGCGCCAGGATCTGCTCGGTCGCGCGCCGCCACAGCGGCAGGGGAGTCATCTCGTTCATGCCCCCTCATAAATGGTACAAGATGTCTTGTACAAGACTTCATGTCGCGTTAAGAGCGACTTCACAGTCAACAAGAGGGGCATCCCATGGGCGAAAAACCGCATCTTCTGGTTCACGAAACCGCTGACAATGTCGGGGTCGTGGTGGTCGAGGGGCTGACGGCGGGCACGGATATGCTGTGCGTCGTCACCCACGACAATACCGATTTCCGCCTGACCGCCAAGCACGACATTCCCATCGGCCACAAGGTGGCGCTGAAGGACATGGCGGCGGGCGACACGGTCCTCAAATACGGCGAGGATATCGGCAAGATGACCGGCCCCGCCGAAAAGGGCGGCCACGTCCATACCCAGAACTGCAAAACGAAAAGGTGGTAATCTGATGCCTCTCGATGCAACGAACGTCACCGTCAATGCCTGGCGCCGCGAGAATGGCCGCGTCGGCGTGCGCAACCATGTGCTGATCCTGCCCGTCGACGATATCTCGAACGCCGCCTGCGAGGCGGTGGCGAACAATATCAAGGGCACGATGGCCATCCCCCATGCCTATGGACGCCTCCAGTTCGGGGCCGATCTCGACCTCCACTTCCGCACCATCATCGGCACGGGCGCGAACCCCAATGTCGCCGCCGTGGTGGTCATCGGGATCGAGCCGGGCTGGACCAGGATCATCGCCGACGGCATCCGCAAGACCGGGAAACCCGTCGCCGAATTCTCGATCGAGCAGAACGGCGACATCGCCACCATCGCCGCCGCCAGCCACCAGGCGAAGGAATTCGTGCACTGGGCGACCGAGTTGCAGAAGGAGCCTTGCCCGGTTTCAGACCTGTGGGTCAGCACGAAATGCGGCGAATCGGATACGACGACGGGTCTTTCCTCCTGCCCCACGGTCGGCAATATGTACGACAAGCTGATCCCGGCGGGCCTGTACGGGTGCTTCGGCGAGACGTCGGAGATCACGGGCGCGGAGCATATCTGCGAGAAGCGCGCCGCGAACCCCGAAGCCGCCGAGAAGTTCATGGCGATCTTCAAGGAATACTCCGAAAACGTGATCTTCGCGAACCAGACCGACGACCTCTCGGACAGCCAGCCGACCAAGGGCAATATTCTGGGCGGCCTGACGACCATCGAGGAGAAGGCGCTGGGCAATCTGGAGAAGATCGGGCGCGAATGCACGTATATCGATGCGTTGCAGGCCGCCGAATCGCCCGAGAAAGGCCCCGGCCTCTACTTCATGGATACGTCCTCGGCAGCCGCCGAATGCGTGGTCCTGATGGCGGCGGCGGGCTACGTGATCCACACCTTCCCCACCGGGCAGGGCAACGTGGTCGGCAACCCGATCGTGCCGGTCATCAAGATTTCGGGCAACCCGCGCACCCTGCGCACGATGCACGAGCATATCGACGTGGATGTCACGGGCGTCCTCTCGCGCGAGCAGACCATCGACGAGGCGGGCGACGCGCTGATCGACATGATCATCCGCACCGCCAACGGTCGCAATACCGCCGCCGAGGCGCTGGGCCATCGCGAATTCTCGATGACGAAGCTGTATCGGTCGGCGTAAGCGCCCACTGCGCCTTCCCTGCCCCGGGCAACGACCCGGGGCCTCGCGAAGTAACGCGCTGACCGTCGAGGCCCCGGGTCTTCGCCCGGGGCAGGGGAAGCGGTATGTGCCGATCCCACCCGAGGCTCGCAGGACAAAAAAGCGCGGCAGCCATGAGGCCACCGCGCTTCTTCATATCGGATCGATCATCCCCGGGGGCGGTCACCCGCCACCCGGGACGTCGGATCAGTCTGCGAGCTGCAGATTCGCAGCCGATTCGCGTCCGTCGCGGCCCGCTTCGATGTCGAAGGTCACTTTCTGACCTTCATCGACGCTCGACAGGCCGGCGCGTTCGACGGCGCTGACATGCAGGAACACGTCCTTGGAGCCGCCATCGGGCTGGATGAAGCCGAAGCCTTTGGTCGGGTTGAACCACTTAACGGTACCGGTAGCCATTATCTTAGTCTCCTATAGTCAACTGTCCGCAACATGCGGCAGCTTTAGCGCAGCCAGAGCAAGCTCGAATGACTGAAGCCCGTAGAGGAGACAGTGGTTCGATTGTATAACGTTGCGGGATCATATATGTGTGTTCGAACGGGATTTGCAAGGGACTTGGACTCCGTAAGTTCATCGCGCCCCCTCGGGCCGCCCGTGATGCCGTGCGGCAACGCTCGCCGGGCGCGCCGGATCGCCGTGGCGGAGCGCGCCGCTTGCGACCTGTACCTCTCGCGCAGTCTGGAGCATGCCGCGCTGGTCAGGGCGGTCGGGTTGGCCGCGACGGTCGCGATGTTCGTGGACGAGGAACTCGACGCGCTTGCGGGCCTGCGCCCTGCCCTTCTGGAAAACGCCGCGCATATCCCGGGGTCGCGGGTGCTGGAGGGTGGCTATACCACTATTCTCCAGTCCGTCGGCACCGCTCCGGGCCGGACCGTGGCCATCGGCTTCATCGCGGATTTCTGCCGCGCGGCCTGCGCCTCGGGCTTCGTGGCCGGGTTGCTGGCCCGCCACGGGGTCGGGGGCAAGTTGTCGGTGCCGGACCCCGCCGGGCGCTGACGGACGCTGAAGCCTTGCCTCTAGTTCAGCTTGATCCCCGTCCATTGCTGTATCCCGTGGGCCAGGTCGAGCATGACCTGCCAGAAGTTGCGCCCCTGCGGATCGGTCGCCCAGACGGCATCGAGCAGCCACGTTCCGCCCAGGAACAGCAACCAGACGATCACCATCGACACGACGCTCCAGACCGTCAGCCACGTGGCGACGATCATCCGGTCCCCCTTCCCGAAATCGTCGAAATCGTCCCTGTCCGGTATCCAGCCCGCAATCCACCGGTGACCGAAGGGCAAGGCGGGCAGGATGGCGAAGACCGCACAGAACAGGTGCAGCGCGGTCGGCAGCAGCGTCGACAGCAGCATGACCGACAGGCCCGATCCCTCGGCTGAAAAGGGGGCGGTGTAGAGGGGGGTCAGCGACCAGGGTGACCCGTCCCCCATTATCGCCAGGCACACGGCAAGACCCGTCAACGCGAGCAGGGCAAAACCCGTATCCGCGAGGATGTGAAAGGCGAGCATCGCCCAGCGCCGCCACAGGACCGGCTCGGCCGCATCCTCGCCCAGTCGGCCCAGGAACCAGCGGCTGACGGCCCAGGACACGAGGTCGAACAGGGCATTGATCAACGGAAACAGGACGATGAGGACGGAATTCATGCCCAGAACCACGCTGGCGACCAGCCCCGCACCCGCCGACATTCCCGCCCGCGCACCCGCCAGAAGGCTCGCGCCGGCAATGGCGCAGCCCCCGGCGATGGCACCCGCGACGGCCGCGCTGTGTCCATCCACGAAGGAGAACAGCGCCGGGCCGGCACCCGACGCTGCGCCGATGCAGAAATAGGAGACGTATTCGCGCATCCCCGGCGCACGCTCCTCTCCCGGTCCGGCCTCTCCCGGTCCGGCGGGCGTGGCGGCGGCATGCCGTTCCCGCGTCAGGCGCGAGAGCCACCAGACAAGGCCGCCGAGGGGCAAGGCGAGGGCGAAGCCGATGGCGATGCTGCGCCCCGAGACATAACCCCCGCTGCTGAGATACAGGGACAGGAAGAACCACAGCACCGCATAGACGATGGCGAAGATGTAGCAGACCCCGAAAGCCCGCAATCCCCACGGATTGGGTCCGAACAGCGCATCCAGCCGGGTACTCAGCAACCGGAGCGTCGATCCGTAGGCATCGCTCCAGCCCTCGTTCCGCAACCAGGTGCGGATGATCGCGGCCCATTTCGGGTCTGACAGGAATTCCCGCCAGCCCCAGAAGACCGACGGAACGGCGAGCAACCACCAGATATTGGTCCCCCATGCCATCAGAAAGTTCGACATCATCCTCGATTCCCTTAATAAGTGTAATTATTATTAATACAATCTTTGTACTGATATCGGTTCGCCTTATGCAAGCATCGAAACCCCGCCCGATCCTGCACCGGTCGAGTCAGCCCTCAAGGAATGCCCCATGCCCCATATCCTCACCCTCGTCGGCGCGCCCCTGCCCGCCGGTGTCGAAACCGTCGCTGCCGAGATTCTGGGGGCGTTCGGCCTGTCGCCGGTATCGGGTCGCGTCCTCTCGCCCGACCGCGCGCTGGAACTGACGCTGGACGGGGATTGCGAGGGCAATATCACTGCCGAGATCGCCGATACGCTGCGCCAGGCCCTGCCCGACATCGACATCGCCCTGCTGCCGCAGGAAGGCCGCCGCAAGCGCGTGCTGCTGGCCGATATGGACGCGACGATGGTGGTGGGCGAGACGATCGACGAGCTGGCCGCCGCTCTGGGCAAGGAAGCCGACGTCTCCGCCATCACCGAACGGGCCATGCGCGGCGAGATCGATTTCGAGGCGGCGCTGGAAGAGCGCGTCGCGATGCTCGCCGGGCTGGAGGCGACCGCCATCGACCGCGTGGCCGAAAGCCTGACCTATTCGGCAGGGGCGGAGACCCTCGTGCGGACCATGGCGGCGCACGGGGCGCGCTGCGTGCTGGTATCGGGCGGGTTCGACCGGGTGACGGGCGTGGTGCGCGAGACCCTCGGCTTTCACGCCGACCGCGCCAACCATCTGGAGGTGGGCGGCGACGGATGCCTGACCGGCAAGGCGCGCAAGCCCGTGGTCGATGCGGGCACCAAGCTGGCCACCCTGCGCGAGACGGCGCTGGCGGCGGGCGCGACCCTCGCCGACTGCCTCGCCATCGGGGACGGCGCGAACGACAGGCAGATGGTCGAGGCGGCGGGCCTCGGCATCGCCTACCGGGCCAAGCCGGTGCTGAGAGAGGCCGCCGCCGCGCAGATCGACCACACGGACCTGTGCGCCGCGCTCTACTTCCAGGGCTATGCGGATGCGGAGTTCAGCTCCGGGCGGTGAGCCGCGCCGGGCATACGAAGTCGTCTTTGCCTGTCCTGTCTTACCGCGACCCGATCACGGTATCCCTCCGTCGGATTTCGAGACAAGCGGCCCCCGCGATCCCCGAATTTACAGGCGACGGCTTGCTCTATCCCACCATGGATCGGGAATGATCCGGTTTCCTGCCCCGGACGTGATCCGGGGCCTGTTCGCGGTGGAGAGGCCCCGGACACGTCCGGGGCGGGAACAAGGGGTCGGCGGCGATTCCGCCGGTCCTACTCGAACCGCAACGGGATCGCGCGGTCGATGTATTTCAGGCTCTTCAACTCCTTCACCACCGCATCCGGGGCGGGGCCATCCAGCCCGACGATGGCCACGGCATCCGACCCCGCCGAGGCGCGGCCCAGGTGGAAGGTGGCGATATTGATGCCCTCGCGCGCCATCAGCGACCCGACCGACCCGATCAGGCCCGGCTGATCCTGGTTGGTGACGTAGATCATGTCGCCCTTCAGGTCGGTTTCCACCGCGATGCCCTTCACCTCGACCATGCGCGCCAGCTTGCCGCCCACCAGCGTACCCTTGACGGAACGGGTCTGGGATTTCGTCTCGACCTCCACGCTGATGAGGGTCTGGTAGTCGCTGCGCGTCTCCGCCTTGGTCGAGGCGATGTCGATGCCGCGATCCTTGGCGACCTCCAGCGCATTGACCATATTGATGCTGTCGAGTTTCGACCCCAGCACCGCCTGCACCGCCGTCTGCACCAGAGGGGGGTGCGGCAGGGTGGCGGCCTCGCCCTCGAAGGTGATGCGGATGGCGAGGATCTCGTCCTCGGTCACCTGCCCGGCAAAGGAGGCGAGTTTGGTGACCAGTTCCAGATACGGGGCCAGCAGCGTGGCTTCCTCGGCGGTCAGGGAGGGGGCGTTGAGGGCATTGGTCACGGCCCCGTCCAGCAGGTAGTCGGCCATCTGCTCGGCGACCTGAAGGGCCACCTTCTCCTGCGCCTCGGTCGTGGCGGCGCCGAGATGCGGGGTCACGACGACGTTCGGGTGGCCGAACAGCGCGTTTTCCTTGGCCGGTTCGTCGGCGAACACGTCGAAGGCCGCGCCCGCGACATGGCCCGAATCGAGCGCCGCACGCAGGGCCGCCTCGTCCACGATGCCGCCGCGCGCGCAGTTGATGACGAACATGCCCTTCTTCATCCTGTTGATCGCGGTGGCGTCGATCAGATTGGCGGTATCCTTGGTCTTCGGCACGTGGATGGTCATGAAGTCGGCCTGCGCCAGCAACTCGTCGAGCGTCACCTTCGTGATGCCCATCCGCTCGGCCCGTTCGTCGGACAGGAACGGGTCGAAGGCGACGACGCGCATCTTCAGGCCCAGCGCCCGCTGCACGACGATGGTGCCGATATTGCCGACGCCGATGATCCCGAGGGTCTTGCCGGTGATCTCGGTCCCCATGAATTTCGACTTCTCCCACTTGCCCGCGTGGGTCGAGGCGTTGGCCAGCGGGATCTGGCGGGCCACGGCGAACATCATGGCGATGGCGTGCTCGGCGGTGGTGATGGCGTTGCCGAAGGGCGTGTTCATCACGATCACGCCCTTCTGGGTCGCTTTCGGCACATCGACATTGTCGACGCCGATGCCCGCGCGGCCGATGACCTTGAGATTGGTCGCGGCATCGAGGATTTCGGCGGTCACCTTGGTCGAGGAGCGCATGCACAGGCCGTCGTATTGGCCAATGACGCTCATCAGTTCTTCGGGGGTCATCTTGGGGGTGACATCGACATCGACGCCCCGGGCGCGAAAGATGTCGGCGGCCTTGGAGGACATGGCGTCGGAGATGAGGACTTTGGGGGTGGTCATGGGTAGGTTCCTTGGAGCGGAAATTTGCAAAGGGACGCTCTGCCCCGGACTTGATCCGGGGCCTCGACGAGCGACGTACCGACTGCGAAACCTGCGCATTGCTGCGCGAGGCCCCGGGTCTTCGCCCGGGGCAGTGCGGTTCCGGATTTCGGGAAAGCTAGGCCGCCTTCTGCCCGACCGCCGCCTTCGTCGCGGCAAAGGCCCAGTCGAGCCACGGGGTCAGCGCCTCGATATCCGACGCCTCGACCGTCCCCCCACCCCAGACCCGGAACGACGGCGGCGCGGAGCGGTAGCCCTCGATATCGTAGGCGATATCCTCGTCGGCCAGCATCCCCAGCATCCGCTTGACGAAGGCGCGCTGCCCCGCCTCGTCCAGGGCATCGAAAACCGGATCGGTGATCGTGACGCAGAGCGAGGTGGTCGAGCGCACCCTGGGGTCGCGCGCCATGAACTCGGCCCAGGGGGTCCGCTCGATCCAGCGGGCCATCGCGTCGAAATTCGCCTCGGACCGCGCGATCAGCACCGGCAACCCGCCGATCCCCTCGGCCCAGTCCAGCGCGGCGAGGCAGTCCTCGACCGCCAGCATCGACGGGGTGTTCAGCGTCTCGCCCCTGAAGACGCCCTCGTTCAGCGCGCCCCCCTTGCGGATGCGGTAGATCTTCGGAATGGCGCGGTCGGGGGTGTAGCTTTCGATCCGCTCGACGGCACGGGGACCAAAGGCCATCATCCCGTGCGCCGCCTCGCCGCCCAGCACCTTCTGCCAGGACCACGTGACCACATCCAGCTTGTCCCAGGGCAGGTCCATGGCGAAGGCGGCGGAGGTGGCATCGGCGATCACCAGCCCCTCGCGGTCATCGGGAATCCAGTCGCCGTCCGGCACGCGCACGCCGGAGGTGGTGCCGTTCCACGCCAGCACGACGTCGTGGCTGAAATCCACGGCGGACAGGTCGGGCATTTCCCCGAAATCGGCCTTCAGCGTGCGGCCTTCCAGCTTCAGCTCGTCGGTCGCGTCGACGGCCCAGTCCTTGCCGAACGCCTCCCACACCAGCACATCCACCGGGCGGGGGCCGAGCAGGTTCCACATCGCGCATTCGACCGCGCCCGTATCGGACCCGGCAATGATGCCGAGACGCCAGCCTTCGGGCATGCCGAGGACGGATTTCGAACGGCTGATGGCGGATTGTAGCTTTGATTTCCCCAGCGCCGACCGGTGCGAGCGGCCAAGGGCCGCGCCGCCCAGATGCGCGGGGGACCAGCCCTCGAACTTGCGGGTGGGTCCGGGGGAAAAGCGCGCGTCGGCGGGGCGCGTAACGGGCTTGCCCGTCGCGGTATCGTTCGTCATCGTTCCAACCTCTAGTCGGGAGTGCGTCGCTGCACCAGGCTCGACCCGTATAGTACAGAACGAAGTGACGAATCCATTACTTACGGCGTTCCAGGCATGATTTTTCATCCGCCCCGCGCATCGGAAGGCGCAGGATCTACCCCCCGGCCCCCGACACATCCACCGTCGGCTGCACCGCCCGGTCGCTGCACAGCACCACAAGCAGGTTCGATACCAGCCGGCTGCGGGTGGCCTCGTCCATCTCCGGGCCACCGCCTTCCCGCAGTTGATGCAGTGCGTCGGTGACGATGCCGACCGCCCCGTCGACGATGCGGGCGCGGGCGGCGACCACGGCGTCGGCCTGCTGGCGTTGCAGCATCGCCGCCGCGATTTCCGAGGCATAGGCGAGGTGGCTGAGCCGCGCCTCGACGATCTCGACCCCCGCCTGCGCCACCCGCGCGCTGACCTCCTCCGCCAGCGCCGCATCCACCGCATCGCGCCCGTCGCGCAACGAGATGCCCCCGCCCTCCCCGGCCTCGTAGGGATGGCGCGCGGCGATGGTGCGCAGGGCCGCCTCGGATTGCGTGGTCACGAAACCGGCATAGTCGTCGACCGCGAAGATCGCCTCCGCCGGATTCGCGACGCGCCAGACGACGATGCCGCCGATATCGACCGGGTTCCCGGCCCCGTCATTCACCTTCAGCCGTTCCGTCTCGAAATTGCGGGTGCGCAGCGAGATCTTCTGCGTCCTGCACAGCGGAAACACCCAGCGCAGGCCGTGGTCGCGCACCGTGCCGACGTAATTCCCGAACAGCGTCACGACCACCGCCTCGTTCGGCTCGACCCCCACGAACCCCCGCAGCGCGACGAGGACGAGCAGGGCCAGCGGCACGGCGAGGATCGAGAGCGCGCCTGCGGACAGGAGGGCGGCGCATGCCAGAAAGGCCATGACGACGATGGCGGCGATGACCGTGAAACCGTCCATCGCGAGGGCTGTCTTCTCCGATTTCATGGGGGAACTCCTGAACTGCCGACACTTCTACCGGCAGAGGAGTCTACCGGTCGAAACATGCCGTGGGATTAACGCATCGTGTAGCGGGGCGAGATTTCGCGCAGCAGCTTTTCGAGAATCGCGTCGGCATACTCGGCATACCCCCCGACCGCGATCACGAACGCCCCCGGCCCCCGCGCGACATCGGCGCGGAAATGCGGCTCCGGGTCGGGGGTCGCGCCCCGGATGACGAGGCCGTTGATCGTGATGCCCTCGAAATCGCCCCGCCGGGCGAAGTAATCCGGCCCGATGCCGTGATTGTTGATCCCGTCCCCCGTCACGTCGATCAGGTGCCGGTCGCAGGGCTGGCCCCGCAGCAACCGGGCCGAGAATTCCAGCCCCTTGCCCAGCGAGGTCGCCTGGTCGTCATGGCGGCGGGGGACGGCCGCGATCCGGGCCGCGAAACCGTCGACGGCTCCCGGGTCGGTCAGCGCGGTCCACGGCACGACCTGCTCCTGATGGCGATACCCGCTCCAGTGCACGACGGTCGCGCGGATATGGATATCGGGATTGCCCAGCAGCGCCTCGCGCAGGATCGGGGCGCGGAAGGCATCGGCCAGCCCCTCCATCTGCGCCGCATATTCCGACCCGTCAATCGAGGAGGAGGTATCGGCGGCCAGCACCAGCGCGAGAGTGCAGTCGCTCGCGGCGGCGGGCGGGGCGAGGAGGGCGAGGGAGAGAGCCGATGTCGAAATCAGGGCGCGCATGGGGCCACGCTCGCATCTCGACGGCTCCGCCGCAAGCACGGGACTGGCATTCGCCGCGCGCCCCCGCTATCCCTCGCCACTGACCCGCACCCGGAGGATACCCGTGACCCGCAGGCTGCATGCCTTCCCGCTCTCGCCCTATTGCCGCAAGGTGCGCCTCGCGCTGGCCGAAAAGGGCCTCGGCGTCGATCTGATCGAAACGAAACCGTGGGAGCGGCCGCATGATCTGGTGCGGCTGAACCCGGCGGGCGAGACGCCGGTGCTGGTGGAGGACGACGGCACGGTGGTGGTCGATTCGACCGTGATCTGCGAATACCTGGAGGAAGCCTATCCCGAGCACCCCCTGCTGCCCCGGCGTCTGGACGCGCGGGCGGAGGCGCGGCGGCTGGTGGCGTGGTTCGACGGGCGGTTCCGGGCCGAGGTGACCGAGACGCTGCTGGACGAGAAGGTCA
>ENA-ORXC01001314-ORXC01001314.1-marine-metagenome-genome-assembly--contig:-NODE-1314-length-14844-cov-7.336764_pt1 | contig 14844 bp, 18 predicted proteins | sample MGYA00237865_ERZ511478 | MGnify/ENA metagenome assembly ERZ511478 | reverse complement strand
GTTTAGTTGGACCGTGGTCCAATTATGGACCGATTGAGAAGCGATTTTTGCTTGGCTGGCCGCGATTCCTTGGGATTGCGGATATCTGTATCATTGTCCACCGCCACTCTTCACGGAGATTGGGGCCACGGCGTTGCGCTCGCGCACGTTTCTCGGTGGCCGCCGACTGAGCGCTTCGTGCGCACCCGGCTCGACCACGGTGGGGTGGGTACACAGGATGGCGGGCGCGACGGGATCCCGGTCGGCTTGCAATGCCGTGACCGGCGGTTCCGTCGCCTGGTCTACCCTCTGGGTGTTGTTCGTCCACTGCAGCGGCCGAGGGCGTGGGGATTGCGGGGTAACGGGGCATGCTGCACTCGGCGCTCCCCTGCCTTTCCCCACGTGACCTGCACGGGCACCATTCGGGGGTGGTTACGTGTGATGCGATCAAGGTCTTTTTGGGGCGTACGCTGCATGTACGTTCGGGTGCGGAGCATGCGGGGGGTGCCGCGTCACGTCAGTATCATGTGCCTTGTTCTTGTACTCACGCCCCCGCTTCTTTTTTCTCTTTGTGTGTCCTATGCTCGGCACTGTTTGCTGTTCTTTTTCTTTTGTGTTGTCGTCTATATAGTTTCTTCATGGAGCCTGTCACCAACGCCGCCGAGCAGCGGCTGTAGCTCAAGTTCTTTGAGCACCTCGGCATCTCGGAGAAGAAGTAGCTTCCCTTTCTCTGCACTCTATTGCGCAACCTGTACGACGCCGCGTCCAAGCTGGATCTCCACCTGCGCCCTACGGCGCTGCGCTGCATTGCGCCGTTAGCCGCATGGTCGTGTCCGATAACCCGGAGGAGGCGCCCACGAACCGGTGGATCTAGGTCGTCGACCGATTCGGCTTCTTTACGGACGCGAACACCCACTCCGAGCGCATTGTCAATCTCGGCCTCGCGTATGCCTACCGTCACCTCGAGGCGGACGCGCTCGCGGAAGCCAATGCGCTGCTACTGCTAAAGGCGCAGCCGAGCGCCGGCCGGAAGGGGGCCCCCGTGGTGAAGGATGTACCGCGTGGCGGAGCGCTTGTGTCGACAGGGACCGCCAACCCAGCGGCCGGCGCTGCTAGTCGCTCGGAGCTGGAGCCTGGGCGGATTGACGGGGGCGATGACGAGCAAGAAGAGGAGCTTCCCTGGGGTGGCCTCGTCGTCTCCCCCAACGCGCAGACGCCTGGTGACCCAGAGGGCGACAGCGGTGACAACGAGACTGCGGAGGGGGAGGTTGAGGGCGCGCTGCCTCCTGGGGGGCTTGTCGTATCTGCGCTGGCGCCTCTCGATGGTACTGTCCGTCTACATGAATCCGGTACTCAAGGGGGAAACGGCGTGGCGAGCGACGAGACCAACTCGGGCAAGCGTCAAGCGGCGGCAGCTACTGCGGCTGCTGCAGTCGCAGACTCGGCTGATCTATACGCGGTGGATGACGTCGACGTCGGATCTATCCCGCCACACGTGCTGCACGACCACCAACCAACGGTACACCCCCCTGCGTCTGCCGTCAAGTTGGTGGCGTCGGTGTTGCGCACGGTCATGGACAAGCCGGACGGGAAGGACGTGCTACGCAAGCTGCCTTGAGACGGGGTACTTTGCCTTGCTCGCTGGCGGCCGGAACCACCTCCCGTGGCCGGCACCGCTCGCCCAACCGGAGCCAAGGCGGACGCCGCCGCAGTCCAGCGAATGTGCCGTGCATGGTGGCCGCATTGGAAGGCCCCGCAAGATCTGGGGAGCACCAAGCCGCCAGGCGGTACGTTGGCGTTCCTGCTTAACCGCAAGCGCTTGGCCGCGTCCTCCCGATAGGCCATCCTCGTCAACCTCGCCGGTGTCATCAGCGCGCTGGAGGACATGAGCTTCAAGTCGTCGCCATTGTTCGAAAAGGACACGCTCCCCGTGATCGAGTGCGTGCAGCGGGTGAGCGGCAAGTCGCCGATGAAGATGACTGTCGTTATCGCCTGCATGCTCCTGCTGGTGACCAAGAAGGAGCAGTTTTCCTCCATCTTGACGGACCTGGCCTTCGCAGGGGGAGCGGACGTGAACAAGAACGCGCCTTTGACGAACGCGTCCCGCCACGAGTTCATCACTGCGGGGCTGGCTCCATCTGCCTCCATGGGCACTCAAGCGTCGCAGACAGGGTCTCTTTCAACGGGCGGCGGTGCAAACGCGTCCGTGTTTGATGCTGCACCCCCACAAGACCTCGCTGAGGAGTACCTGTCGATGGCATCGGATGTGGCGTTGGAAAACAGCAAGGAGGCGAAGAGACGCCGTGCGCAGCGGATGGAAGCCCTCAAGGCCAAGCCGCGTAAGCGCGGTGCTCGGCCACCGGTTCCCCCCGCAACTACAGTGGCGACAGGCAGCGTCTTTGTCGCGAATGGGACGAATTCGGCGCCCGCCGCAGGCGCTGCAGGTGGTGGGCCGATTGGCGCTCCAGTCGTCGTTACGGTTCTCCAAAGCGGCAATGCATCGGCCGCTTCACAAGAAGCCACCAAGACGGCGCCGCGGCAGCGCCCTTCCCGGTCGCGGAAAGCCACGGCAGGCGTGGTCCGTGATGCCCCTGCTGCGGTCCGCGGCGGTGCCGCCGGTAGTGCCCGTGGGCGTGCACGGGTTCCAGCTGGGAAACGCCCGGCAGCCCCTCCTCTTTCAACCGGCGACGCCACGGTCATGCCAAGTGCTCCTCCCAAACCATCTGTTCCTGCGGCAGCGCCAATCGAGCCGGGCGGTGTTGCAAGGATGGGGGGTAGTGTTGCTCCCAATGTGGTTGTTGGTGGAGCCGTTGCACTATCTGTGTCTGAGGGACTCCTGCCTCTAGCGTCTACTTGCTTTCCTGCTCGTTTGTCTGATCAGCCCATTGAGATGCAGCAGAGGGATGTGGGAGATGTCGGCGTGGCAAAAGGGCTGCCTCAGTCGGGGGGCAGAAGTGTGGGCGGCTTCGAAACAACCGAGGAGAAAAACGAGCGTCACGCTCGTGTTGCTGCGGAAATGAATGCAGCTCAAGCTTCTCTTGACCACTTATTGCAACTGAGGTACCCCGGGGATGCTCCTAACAGTAAATAAGATTAACATGTGTTCCCAGAAGAATAACAACCTACAAGCGACGCCACTCCCCATATAACCTCAAAGAAACCGGGTCAGCCCGGAACCGCGACGCCGCAAAAGACTTGATGTGCAACCCACTCGGGAGACACTCAAACTCTGGGACATGTGGATGGTCGTGGCCCAACTCAACCCAAACGGCACTTGCAAACGTACGGCCAAGGCACCAGGGTAAGCAAGGATGCGAGCAGTGAACTTATCAGGAGGACAAGCAACCTCAATCCACGAGTCACCTGCATCATGTACGCCGGCTTGTCCGCGATCCACCCCAACCAGCAGCGTGTAATAGTCGAGCCGGACAATCGGGGTGCCGTCGGTGTCGTACGAGGAGATGAAGCCGACGCTGCCATGGCACACACCAAGCGCCTTCCGTCGGTTGTTGTTGATGATGACCCGAGCATGAAGACAATGCGGCACCACGGCAGGAGCCACACAATCCACCAACGCCGCCTTCCTCGAATACTCGGACACAGCGGCGAGGACTGGTCGGCGGAGTGTCGCGTCTCGGTCTGGGTCCTCCTCCATGTCGTCAACGGCCACAAACAAAGGAGCATCAGCACCGGACGTGAGGCGCCGGGGGCACGCACGGTTGTGGGCGAGGACGCCCTTGTGGTGCGGCATGAAATGGAGGACCTCGTACCGCATGCGCTCGTACTCAAGGCCCTCCACCCAGCAGTCCTTGACGAGCCCCTTCACCGCCGGGGAGAAGTTGCCGACCCGCGCATCGCGGCCGGCTCGGATGAAGGTGGGGTCCCTCTGCCGGGAGGAACCAGGTAGGTCCAGGAAGGCGTCTCCAAAAAGGAGCCGCCAGCAAGGGGCGGTATAGGCCATGGCCCCTTTCACTGGTCCCAGTTGTAGAAAGTCCCCGAAGGCAAACCATAAACATGGCCGGGAGGAGTCGGACCGCGACTGGTACAGAAGCTCGTGCATGATGCCCAGCTTGTCTGCACCTACGAGCGAGACCTCGTCCAGCAGCACTGCGCGAACCCGGCTGAGCCGCGCCTTGATCGGCCGAAAACGGTCAGTCTGCAGCAGACGGGCAGCCTCACGGCTCGGGTCAAGCCGCGTCGGGTCTTAATCACGCACAAAGCCAAAAAAAAAATGAGAGGTCATGCCGCCGGCCGTCTTTGCCGCCGTGCCGGTCGGGGCGAGCACGACCACCTCGCCCTCCGCCGGGTAGCGCTGCTGCAGAAAGACTCGCAGGCGCCGTAGCAGAGTAGACTTGCCGGCACCAGGCCCGCCCGAGTTGAAGGCGCTGTTGACCCGTGCAAAGAGCTGCTCGCAAACTTCATCCCACCGTCCAGCACCAGCGAGATGGCCGATTGGCCCGACACCATTGGGAGACAGCGCGCCGCCGTCGCTTCCGGCCCTCTTCCAACGGCGACCAGAGGGACCGGCTTGTGATTCATTCCTGCTACCTCCACGGAGCGGGGTACGACCTTGCCGCGCTTGGAGAGCATCTTGCCCGTCCCTCTCTACAAAGGAAGCGGGTGGTATGTCATAAGGCCGCTGCAGACCAGAGTCAGCCCGTCCCGCGCTTGGAGGAAACCGACCGTCATCGGCTCCCGGAGGGACCACCCGCTGGATTGTTTCCAGCAGGTCGCACGCGTCAGAGGCAGACCAATGCGTTTCCCGACTGGCTCTCGCGGCCGGTGGAGTGCGCGGCCGCACTGGGTCAAACTCCGCAGCCGTCGACCGCCGGCGCTTGATGGGGCGGCCACCCGTGAGATCTAGCTCGACGATGGGCGGCTCTGTGGCCAGGCGTCGCTCGGGTGACGACGACGAGTAGCCACCAACGCGCCCCTCTGTCGACCCGAGCGGTGCCGTCACCCGAGCACCCGTAGCGGCGGTGGCCGCAGGGCGCTTGCCCAGTAGCGACATCCCAATTGGGTCCTGCACGACGGCGCCGCTTCGCGAGCCCCCGCTCCACGACGCGCACGAGCTGCTGACAAGCTCCATGTCGACAAAGGCGGATCCCGCCGAGTGCCCGTCCGCCGCAGTTCCAGCACAGGAGCTCGTCGCCGCCGTATCCGGCGGCAGACCTGGCTGCGGTGCGCTCGGGATCGGCCCGATACGCGGGACACGAGGAACGTCATCTTCGTTCGGCCACCGCAAAATGTCCAGCAAGCACCGCCCAGCGTCGTGAATGAGCCACTGCCAAGCGGGCATCTCCGACGCGAACCGTCGAAAGACGCAGGCACCGAAATCCGGGTCCCGCACCATCGCCAGCGCCGAGGCGACGCTCGCTGCGTCAACTCCCAAAAATCTCGAGGAAAAGCGGGTCACGACCGCAATGCGTCCTCCGTGGTCGTTGCCGACCGTCTCGGAGCGCCGAGCAAGCGCAGCGGCAGCCGCCATCGCCTCCGTGTGAACGGGGTTGGTGAGCCAACAAAGGGCATCCTTTTGTGTTGTGAAGCACCGCGTGGCGAGCATCCCATTGCTCTGAACCGAGACGACGCGACGCCCAATCTCAGCCGCATCGGTCCAGTTGTGGATGACGCACACCGTCGGTGACAGCACGGCGACGTACTTGCGCGCTTTGGTGGACGTGGCGGCCATCCCCGTGCTCCTTGTGGCGTTCGGCTGCTCAAACACGTGCGCTGATTGAGAAACGCTGGGTCACGAGCCCCTTTCTGTGGGCAGAGAAGCGTCCGAGCGTCAAGAGAACAGAAAACCACGACAACAGGAAAGCATCGCGATGAGAGGAAAAACTGTCACTGACATAACCCCACAGATTTTGGCGAACACAAAGCGTGCATCCCTGCACAATGGACAAGGAGAGGCGTCCGGGTTGTGGAGTCCGAAGGAAAGAATGGTGCCCACATGGGTCAACGGCAGAGTGCGACCCCGACGCTACATGTACGAAGAGAGGAATGGCCATGCGGCCACCTCCAAGCGTGGACAGCCAAAGGTTCCATTGACGACACTGGAATGCCCGCAAGAGCAAACAAGAAGAGCTGTGGTCGACCGGTCGTGTCTCGGAGCACCAGAGCGAGAGAGGGAAAAAAACATACCCAGTGACAGCCCGAAAGAAAGAGGGGACGACTAAGGAGCGTGCGTAAGGGAACCGCGGCGGCCGAGGTCACAAGGATGGCGCCAAAGACTACGTGGTGTGCACCAAACGAGTGGGGGGAGAGCGCGGGCAAGACACTGCAACGCTCCTGGCTTCGTCACCCGAGATCGAATCGTTGCAACAGCGTACATCCGGGTGGCGAACTGATCAGGTGCCGCTTGTTCACTGACATACCCGGGCTACTTCTGTGACGTGTCAGAGCGGCACACGCGTCATCTTGCCTGCAAAGCGGCATTGCAGCAATGAACGGGGTACACGTCATCCAATTCCACTTGCAACTTGACCGCTGACCCGCCGTGTCCCACTACCAGTCTCTTCCCCGACAGCCCTCTGCCCCCCCCCGTAGCAGCCGCTGGGCACCCAGCCTCTATGGAAACCGTATTGAGGCAGTACCTGTGTGTATACAGGAGACCTACAGAGAGGAAAGACCGCGAAAACATTCATGCACGCACACTTGTGTCGCGACAATAGTGAAGGAACGGACGCCCTGTACCGACTGCCGAACTGCTGTCCCCCGGCTGCGCTTGTGCATCTCCTCCAAAGTGTACATGTCTTATCCTACTCTGCCGCACCCCACTTGATCATGGATACTGGCACCAGTTGCCTGTTGATGGATCACCAGAAAGAAGCCCAGGTATGTGCTGCAGTCTACCAGTACTCGGGTTCCACTATTACGAATGTAGATAGAGTCCCGTCGGGTGGAAGCTAATGTGGCGCCTACATCTCGCCCAACGCCGGACGGAAGGCATGTTTGGCACCCTGAGGAGTTGCGAATGATGGACCGTCCTTTCAGTAGTTCTACACAGTATGTTGCCCAAACCAATGAGCTGGGCATCGGCTGACACTCAGCTGGCTTTTCTAGGCGACCGCAGTGCAGCTGCTGTGGAGAACTGTCTCGACCCACATCCCTCATGGTGGTGCGGTTGTGCACTGGTCGGCCATTCACTTTCTGCTGCTGGCGCACCCACTGCTCGTTGAGTTTCGTCTCCCAGTCCAGCTGAGCGGCTCGCTAGCAGCGCTGCCCAGAAGAAGTGGATGCTTCTAGCTTGTACGAGCAGCTCTGGTCGTCGGGTTCAGTTCGCTTTTGGCTGGTCATGGGGTCGTGTGGTGCTCAGAGCACCATGTCTGTGCAGTGCTGTCTATCCACAGTAGGAAGGCTATTGGGGGTCGCGTGCAGCGGACAGGTGATGTTCACGTGCGCTCGCTTTGCTTGTGGGTCAGTGGCGTCGCTATGCTATCGCTGCATTTCCCGAGCCGTCCGGCAAGTAGTTACCGTGGAAGTCTTCAGCTCCACTATAGCACCTCATGCTGCGCATTCTCCAGTACACACGTGTCGCTCCGCAAGCGTATTGATCATGTGGCAGGGAAGCCCCCCCTGGGTTCACTGTTTCTGTCGAAGCGGGTCCGGATCTTGGTTGAGGATGACAGAGATGAGGACGTACGAAGTCGTCCGCGGAGTGGATACCCACCTGTGAGCATGGCAGTGTCACACTCACAGTGTTCATTTTTTCCTGACAAGCAATTCCATACTTGAGCATGTGCTCTTCTGTCCCCCTAAATGTGGCATGAACCAGCACAAGCTGCATGTCTGTGGCAGTGGCGTGCATTCCTGCCGGCCGCATCTGATGGCAGTAGGGCTCGGTAAAACGAGCTCGTGTGTACACAGGCAACAAAAATCAGTCTTCTTTGTGGTCCTCTTCTACGTCAGACGCCGGCGGCGTTTCCACGCTTGGCAACACCGAGAGCACGTCATCACCCTCCTGCATATCATCAAAGAACAATGCAATGGACATCCGCTCCCGCAGAGTGGAGATGTCCCACTGCGAAAACAACAAGGGCGCTCCCAGCGAAAAGCAATCAGCAGCCACTAACACAAACACCCCACAACTTCCTCCATCGGTCTGCCGCGGCCAGCGCGGATCCGCCCGCACCGCCCACGAGGCAACATCCCAACTGGAGGCAGCATCCGGCCCGAGGTGGAAGCGCACCTCGTCACCCAGCCACAGCCGCAAAACGTCCACCACGCCGTTGCGGTCCGCGCGCCTGACCGAGTCGTAAAAGCAGAACAAGCGGTTGGCCACGTCGATGGCCACGACCCTTCAGTGCAACCCGTCCATGTTGACCGGCACGATGATCTTGTCGATGGAGTCCAGGTCGAGCCCCATCTTGACGCCCCAGTTGCGCAACCGGTCGTAGCTGCAGCGGGACGGGAGCGGCGCGAGCCGTGAGAAGAAGAAGGAGTTGAGAATTCTGGTCCGCGGCATGAAGCGGTCGCCCGCACCCGAGAGCGCATCCCCGCCCAGCGCCTCCTCGTGGAGCGTGCCCCCAGGATGCAGTTGCGCGGCGCGCTCGTTGATAAGCGCCACAATGGAGTTAATGAGCTCGTCTTTGAGCCAGCTCTCCCCCGCGAGTCGCAAGAAGTCCGCGCCCTTGAGGAAAATACGGGCCTTGTTCCGCGGGCGCACAGCCTCCGCAGGGGGGTGGTCAATGAGGCGGCGAGCAAACGCGAGCGCCTCCTTGGAAAATGGCTGCGTGTCCAACGGCTTGGGGTTGGGGACAGATTGGCCGTGGGTGCAGCGCGCATGCTCAACGAGTAGCCACCCGTGCAAGAGCTTGTCCAGCGCTTGGTCACCGTCGGGTAGATTGCCGCTCGCAGGCTCCGTCTCATCCACTACCCCAGTCAAATTCACGAAGGCATCATCAACGAGACCGGTGGTTGCCACTGCGTCCCCCGCATGGTCTGCAACCGCGCTGGGATCCCCCGTCGCGTCTCCAACGACGGCCGCGTCGGCCACCCCCGTCGCGTCGGGCTCCGCCGCCGCGTTCTGACCCGCGTGTGCATCAACCGCCCGCACCGAGTTGGTCACTGCCACGCAGTTGCTCGCTCCGACCTCGTCAGTGACATCCATCCGCGTGCCAGCAGCGTCCACCGACATGGGCACTGGTACGAGCTGCATCGCCCCGTCGCGCCCCCCCACCGAGTCGGCCGCCACGGCAGAGTCGGTCGCCGCCACGCCGTCGGTCACCTCCAACGCATTGTACGTGACCACCGCGACGGGTGTTTCTTGATTGGTGACATCGTCGCCTTTGAGCTGCTTGCACGAGCACAAGGAGACGCGCGCGCATTGGTGGGACACCTTGGAGTGGAAGAAGGGCGCCAACCACACATGGTCGTTTTCCCCAGGCGAGTTGTCGGCGTTGAGGCGGTACAACCTGCGGATGTTTGCAAAGGCGACTTGCACCATCTTGTGCACCATGTAGGTGGCTGGGGCCGTGTACGCTAAGCTGGTACGGTTGAAGACGGCAATTGAGTGCGAGACCTCCGCGGCTTGGGTTGCGACGCCAGCCGTGGACCCCAAGCTGTCGTCGGGCATGTAGATGGGAGATCAGGAGTGCGTGATTGAGTGCGACCGATCCAAGATGCAGCGGACGCCGTGGGCGCGCATAATGGGCCGCACCCGCCGCATCGCGTTCTTGTCCAGCTTACACGCCACATCGTAAAATATCACCCGCGGCAGCTTGAGAAACCGCTCCAAGACGATGGAGAGTGCCTCCCCCACGTTCTCTGCTCGGAACAGGCAGCGAAAGCCCAGCGTGATGACGTGGGGGCAAACGACATTGAAGACACCTTGCGTCAAACCGGCCTTGATGGAGAAGGCCTTGTTGCACGCGTTGCCCTCCCCCTCCAGGTCTGCAACATGCAGGTCTTTTCCCCCGTACTGGACCCGCCGCTTGGCCGCCTCCGAGTCCATGATACCCGGGCGCACCCGGGGTAAACCCGCAAAGTATTAGTAGCTGACGAGTGGGTCGTTCTCGTCCAGCGCGGCCAGGTCCATCTGCTCGAATCTCCAATCCAGGTAGTCAGCCGGCGTGGGGGTGCCCTTCCATCGTGCACAATAGTTGGCGTTCTGCCAACCCGCGTCCAGGGTGCTTTTCTTGGATGCCTGCTCTGCGTAGACGTCGTCGACGTACTTCTCGATGGAGACCGCTTTCAGCAGCAGCTCGCCGACTGCCGCGCGCAGCGAGCGGTCCTCGTCCAGGACGTCCGCAAACTGTCCCAGGAAACTTGCCACGTACCCGACTCCATCGGCGGCCGCCGTGAAGTTTCGCCACTCGTCCCTCCCCCGGATGCGGATGGCGTTGGCCAGCAGCTCGACGGCCTTCTCTTCAAAACTCTGGAACATCCCACAGATCGTCTCCGTGAGCATTGCGTGCAAGAAGGGGCGTGCGGCGCACCACACGTCCGCGTCCTCCAGCGAGTACGACTCAAAGGCCGGGCGGCACAGCCCGACACGGTCGGACCATATCTCCACGGGCTTCTTGGGGACGGGCCCCTTGCCGCCCAGCACGAGCTTGCCCTCTTGGTCGACGCGCACCGCGCTTTCCGGTGTGGAGGCCATAGACGACCGACGTCGCTTGGGGCCGGGAGCGGTGGTGGTGTTGGCCGTCGAGGTGGTGCCGGTCGCCCTGTTCTCGTCGCCAGGCGGTGGTGGGGCGGCCTGCGGATTTCCCAGCGGGAAGAAGTGGAAGAACACCTTAGCGGCAGCAGCCTCCGGCGTCGGGCGGCCAGGGGCATCGACCATCTCTTGCCAGGCCCGCAAGGTTGTGATTTGGCCCGCCGTCAGCGCCGTGGAGCTCCGCAACACCCTTGAGATGGCGTCCCGCAAAGGCGCTTTCTCAACAATGCACAGCTTTGACGCCGGGATGTCAAGCACGGGGCAGTTCTCCCCAGGCCGCAGCGGCGTTGTGTCATCGGGATCCGAGCACCCGAGTGCTTGGGCATCGATGACGATGAATTCTGGATTCGGACCGCACAGCGGGCACCGCCCCGACTCAGGAGTGACTTTGAAAGTCTTGATGACGGCGATGCCGAGCTTTACCACGTCCTGCCGCCGCAGGGAAAACGACTGCACGTCGGCTGACAGGTGTCGGGTGGCCGCCGTGTAGATGGTGCAGCCGGCAATGATGAAAGACACCAGCTTATCCACCACCCCCCGAGTGAATAGCAGCCACTGCTTCTTCTTGATCCGCCGCCGCAGGGAGCAGAGCGCGTCCTCGTTGCCGTCGTACTCAACAGTGCGATTGCAATCTGCACCATCGCACTCCCATCGGCCAACCCACACCTGCTCAATGCAAAACGGCCGAGATCCGCTTGACATCGGAGACGCAAGTCAGTCATCCGCGTACACAGAGAGCATTGGCGGCGTAGCTCGCCGAGTCGCAAAGAGAACCACGTGCAAAAAGACATGAAAACAAATTGGAGATAAGCTCGGACATGAAAGCATAGAAGACAGCAGCACATACCTTCAAAGACGGCGCAGACGGATGGTGTGTTGTCAACAAGCCCGGCTCTTTGACCACCTTGTGGCGCTCCTCGCGCTTTTGACCGCAGCTTCCGCAATACGGCTCCACCAGCACGTCCCGTACGTCTCGTATGTGGCCTGCCCCCATCGAGAAGGCAAACAGCTGGTTGTGCACCTTCAAGTCGGACGCCTTCGCTGCAGCAGGGCCCGACACCCTCTTCATGTACAGCGCCCGCCAGTCTGCCGTCCGCTCCCATACTTCTCCTTGACCGCATTCCGTCGAGCACGGCAGCAGGTTGCGGGAGGCGCGGGAAGAGAGCTTGGCCTGGTCCGGATCTTGCGGGCCCCGGATCGTATCAGACTCCTCCTTCTCGACCCCATCGTCCTCCTCCTCGTTGTCAAGCACCTTTGCACGCTGAGCGCCGGCATGCTTACGGGCATGAAGGCGCGCCTTGACAGCGACGGGTGCCGTGCCGGTGCTTGCGTCCATAAACCCATCAGGACCGTGTCGGTCACGTGCAACGCGCACGTGACCACGACGACCGCGGAAGCGCCGGCATCCCGGGGCAATGCAGGCGGGTGCGTTACCGGAGCTGAACGACACGACGGAAAAGACCGATCGGTAGAGCACCGCCCACAGGATCGTCACCCCGTACTGGTCGGGAACCGCAAAGTCGGCCGCGTCAGCGCGGAGGCGCATGCGCCCGCGGAAGACGTCGATGCCCACGCCCGATACCGCCAGCGCCTTGTTCATTGCCACCGTGTGGATGCACTTCGTGCTACGAGCAGATGCGGAGAGGAAGAGAGCGTTTTGGCTGCCGCCGAAGCACGAGCACACGAGACCGTCCCGGCAGGACACCCACATGATGGCGACGTCCTTCTTGCAGACGCCGCTGCGGAGCACGATCGCCCGCGACCGCGAGTTCTTTTCGCCAATCACCCGAGCAGTGACGGAGGTGCTCCGAGAGACGAGCGGCTGCGACGAGGGCAGCCCGCAGGCGCGCTGGATGCAAGCCACGAGGGAATCCTGCACGAAATCTTAAACAAACAAAGCGGCGCGCGGGGTGCCCTTGCGTAGAGCAGGGCGCAGCGGCGACACAGCTCCAGCCGTGTCGTCACCTTCATCACCATCTACACCCGAGGGTCCGGCAGTAGACACCGTCCGTCGATCGGAGCGGTCCTTGGGTTGGACGTCATACCGCTTCTTTATGTCGGTGGCAAGGTCGCGATCTTCTCCTCCTCCACGAGCGCGTTGCATCTGCGCGCTCCATGAGCTCCCGACCGCTCGGCCGCGACTAGCGGCAGCGCTGCAATGCACGAAAGTGCTTGGATCGTGATGACCCGGCAGCAGAGCGACTCCTGCAGTCAAAGCTTTGGCGGCGTCCCGGCTCCCAGAAAAAGAGAACTCCACCGGCCTTTCCAAGCTCTGAAGTGGCCGGGAGGTCGAAATGGTCGAGAGTAGCCGCGCCGATCACACCCACGTCCGCCCTGCCGCACGCCGGCGCGCCGGGGTGGCACCCAGGCCAGCAAAAAGATGCGAAATAAAGCGCGCAAAGCCGCACACGCGGGCACCGGTAGTAAAGAGGGGAGGCGGAGCAACGGGGGAAGCCCCAAACCGCCACCAGCCCGCCCAATCCAGCCGCCCCCCGCGCCGCCCGCAGGCGCGCCGGGGCGGCGCCCAGGGCCGCAAAACGCCACAAAAACAAACACAACGCCGCGGACGCGGCCACTGGCGGTAGGGGGGTGAGGGGGAGGTTCAGGGACCAAGCGCGAGCAGCGTCCGGTCGGGGTGGACGCCAGGCGCGCGGGGCGACGATGACGGTCGAGGTGCAGATCGGGGGCGTGAGGAGGGCGCGCCTGGACGGTCGTGAGGGAGGTCCAGATCGGTGATGGGGAGGGGGTGCCGCTGGAGGTCACGCATCTGTCAGCTGGGAGTGTCTGGGGCCTCGGGCCCGACTGTTCTTCTGGCGTCTGGACCTTAACATGTCCGGAACCAGACGTCAGTGCCCTGATGTCTGGAGGGTGCGCTGAATGGGCCGCATTGAGCGGTGGTCTGATTGCGTGTCTGAAGGGGCGTCCAGCGGCCTGGACGGTGCCATGCGGCCCTCTGATGGGCGGAAAAGCTGTTCACAGCCGATTCTCACACCCGATCTTGTGAATGTCGATCCGCCTGACTACTTCACGCACTCGGGACTCCCTCGCGCTGCGCTGCTCACCAGTACCTACCGAGGGGGCCACACGCGAGCCCTGAAAACTTAAGACCTGTCTCGCCCGAGATGTGCAGGCAAGTCCTTAGAATGTATGCGCTCAAAAGGCGCCAAGAATCTGGCGCGTCCCATTATCCATTTCTTTGTCAATGTTGCCAGTGGGCGCAACACGATTGCACGGCGAATCTGTATGAAATTGGCCCGAGCCACGTGTGCTCGTCCTCAGAAAGTTTGGACGTGCATGTTTGTTAAAGTCTGGGTCATCCCTCAAATGTACTTCCGCGTCTCCGTACGGCATGTTGATCGGGGGGTTCTGAAACGCGAGTAACGGACGCACAAGTAGTATATCGCGAGCTAGAGTTGTCGCAGAAAGCGTCATGCAATGTCTTTTGGGCGGGCCATATCGGCTGAGAATCGATCGAGGCCGACTTTGAGACTGAATCTTCCCCGAAAGTCGGGCTTGAGATGTGGCTGCCACTGCGAGTTGGAGCATTTGAACTCCGAGTTGAGCTCCGGACCGTTTGGCCGTTCGGGGCGTTCGGAGTGGTGCAGAATGAGGCCCCCATACCATGCACATACCTCGTTTCGGCTTTTGAATGCAGGAGAATGGGAAGTAGGGGGCCACTGTTTTTATCCGGCCTTTTCATTTGAAAGATGAAATGGTTGCTCTGAGAACCTCTCAGGGGCAGGTGAAAGATTGACATTTTGGCACTGGGACCTCTGAAAGTAGGGATGCCAAAAAGATTCTGTTGACCTCGCTTCCCAGGAGATGAGCCTCTGAAGAGGAACGTGAACCACCCTGCACCATACGTGCCAAGATGTATTGCCATACTGGAGTTGTTCTTATTGGTGCTCATGAAGATTGGGCTGACCCTGTCCAGTGTTTCTTTCGAGCCGTCTTTCATGAGTCAGATTCATTGATACATTCGTCAGCACGGACATATTTAGATTGATCACTCTACAAGGGTGCCCCGCCGCCCGCGGCTCCTCGTCCTCGACGCGGCCGACGTGGTCGCCGTCACCCGCTGGGCCGCCGCGCAGTCGGCGGCGGCCGCCGCGGCGGCGGGGGGGGACCCGGCGGCGGCGGCGGCGGCGGCGGCGGCGGCGGCGGCGGCGGCGGCGGCGGCGGCGGCGGCGGCGGCGGCGGCGGCG
>ENA-ORXC01001313-ORXC01001313.1-marine-metagenome-genome-assembly--contig:-NODE-1313-length-14856-cov-6.038027_pt1 | contig 14856 bp, 23 predicted proteins | sample MGYA00237865_ERZ511478 | MGnify/ENA metagenome assembly ERZ511478 | reverse complement strand
GGCTTCGCGGATGCTAAACAGCTCGTCACTCACCTTTTTTTCTGGCTTCCCGGCCACTAACAAGGCGATTGGGTACCACAAAGCCCGTTGCCGCGATTGGATTGCATCCCTGAGGCAGAGACAGCCGTGATACCCTGGCCGCCGACGCCTGCCCGCCATGAATTCGCTTGCCTCGTTGTGCCGCGTTGGGCGCATGCATCTTCCTGTTTAGTGGCGCTCGATTTATGTGATGGGTGCCCTGCCAGTTACACGAGGGTCCACACTGAAGAGAGAGGGGCATGTAAGTTTGCCACCAACATAGAACATCTTCTTTATTTCCTGCTCCGCAACCGCACCCTGCCTCTCTGACAATAAAACAGGAGACGACCAGAGCACTCAGAGTTATTTGTGCCGCAGTTCGAAGCAGTTTCTGTGGCCTGAAAGCAGGTGGGGACGACGTTGCTTTCAAGAGTAGATTTGCATCAGATAGACTCCCATCAGTGAGCAGTCAGCTTCGCCTTAGTCATTCAGAAGTCCCGGATGCGTTTTCGACGACCGTTGTGCTTGAGCGCGCCAGTTTCTGTTGTACCGGCTGCTATAAAGCGGCGTTGAAGAAATGACACTGTACATGTGGTGGCAACCATAACAGGGTACAATAATAGAAGAGCGAAGCACATGTCTCATGCGCAGAATACACTCGAGCCAAAACGTGAGCACCAGTGATTGTGCCAGACACAGACGAGAGGTACAGAAACGAGCTGTATGCGTTGCAAACGTAGAGTTTTCTGTGCCAGAGAATGGCATCGAAAAATGAGCATTGCTCAGCAACAAGGGATATGGATACGGCCGGGATAGCGAACGGAATGAATGTCGGAAGCCTTTTCTGGCTAAGGAGGTCAGAAAATCAAAGGCCAACTGCTCGACTAGACAGGAGGAGCAGGCACATCGCATAGGTGTGCTCTCTTCAAGACGAGGTAGTGCCGATAAGGCGGTCAGAGGAACATATCACACGACTGAAAGGTGGACACGCCACGAGAAGGGGCAGATTCGCGACCACCCATGCCGAACCCCGAGCTTGGGCGGAAAACACAAGTCGCAGCCAGTCAAAGTGTGAATGCAATGTTCCTGGAAAATTATTGGGATAGCTCCCGCGGTACCCCCCTTGAAGAATGCTCCACTCAATCAGAGCCCCCGCCGTCTCGGAAAGCATTGCAGAAGCCACACGCAACAGAAAGGAAGCAAAACGAAACTGTACAATCACGGAACAGGGGCAAATTGAAGCAGGGCAGCGAGTCGAATGCACGTCAGGCGACAGGACATGATGAGGGATTGTGTCAGGTGACTGGGAATGGTGCGTAGCGGTGACAGGATGAAACAACAGGCACCCGAAAAGTGCACTATCAACACATAAAAAACAGTAATCGAGCGCATACCGATCGGAAGAGCAGACCCAATCATCTGCTCTACCGAGCCGCCGATACAGCACCAGGGGTGGGGTAAACACGCAAGAAAGGGAACCAGGGTACATCTGAGCAGGCAGCGAGGCGAAGGATGCGACACCGTGCTCCAACCACCGGCCACGGCGCTCATGAAGAGCCCCGAGGGACTACCACGTGTGGAGCGCCACCGTCAGCCTGCGGGCGGGGACGGGTGTCAGAGGCCGCATGAGCGAAGGTGCGGTGCGCGCGAAAGAGAAGGGATCAAAGGCGCCATCCAGCGGTCTGCCCGGCCCACAGCGATTTCCGACGCGCCTCGGGGTAGTGCCCCCAGACGGCAGCCGGACGCACAGATGCCCATGACAACACGTGGAGCTTTCTATCAGGGAGTTCTGAGTGCCCGAAAGCAAAGTCTTGTACTTTGGCCTTGTAGTGCGCCAGAGTTGGTTCGATGCTCGACAGATGTGGGAAGTAGGGGAAACGTCGCATCCGTCGAGCTCCGTTCATCGCCAAAAGTTGGTACGCCGCTTGGATTTTCACGCCGGCATTGTCTTCAAGCAGAACGCAATCTTAAATTTGGACAGTCCACTGTACCTCAGGCGTGCGATTTCATGTGGATACGGCGAACCCAGAAGAAGCAGCGGTTGTCATTCGCTGACCTCTGCTCATTGCCCGGCCTGAAACCACCCTTCACGCGATATCTCGTCACAGATCGGCTTAGCCTGGGCTCTTAATTTGTTCTCGTTTACGGTGATCAAATGGAGGGGCACGAAACCTTGGCCCGTGCCCTTACCGGAGCCTCAATTCTCATCGATGAGCAACTGAAGTCGCTTGAAGCCCGTCAACTTCAGTCGCTTGCCTCGAAGCGGATTCATCAATTCACACGTAGGTCCACTTCTCTGAGAAGTAAAATAACGAATAACTTTGAATCAGTTGAAGTGCGGGGTTTTCGATAGATCGGCTGTAGAAAGCCTCTTGGTCTTCCGTGAGCATTTGTGTCCCCGCCCACCCGCCCTGTCCGCCAGCCTGTCACACAGGGCGAACGCCACCCCTCCACGCGCCAGACCTTCTGTCTTTTCATTTTCGCCTCTGCGAACGCGGCGGTCAGCAGCGGCATTCCCACACTGGCGACGACAGAAGCAGCCGCTGTCGGCACCATTACGGTGGACAGTGGGATGAACAGCTGCACCGGGAACACTCATGTCCGCTGCCCAGCGCACACTGGTCCCGGCGGACCGGCGACCGCGCTTATCGCACGGTTGTTGACCTGAGTGACACGCGAGCGCCGGATGGCCGCGTTTAGTTCCCACCGGCGGGAAACAACCGCCGCTTCCACCGCAGGGGACGCCAATGCGTGCACCCCCCCGCCTCTGTTGCCGCGGTCCGTAAGGAGCCAACCAGAGTTGAAAGAGAAGAGCTCGAGCTACGGTTCCGCGCTGATATCCTCGAGTTATCCACTGAGGAATGGGCCCTCACGAAAGACGGAGCGAATCTCGAGTTCACACGTCACGTGCACTTCGGTGCTCAAGGAGGGCGCGCCGGCTAATGCTGGGTTGGGGTTGCGTCGTTCGACTCAGAGGGCCTCGATACAGTTGGTCGGTCCTTCGCATGTAGACCAGCGCCGGAGCGCCTCCCAGTCCTCGATCGCCGCAACTTAGATAGGGTTGTCTTGAAGCCCCCCATTGGCGCTGTCAATCCACGAATCCTCTGGCGCGGTGCCCCAATTTACCGACCACGCCCAAAGATCTTAGTTCTACAAGCCCTGAATACTGTGCGTCAGCAACACGGGGCGGGCGCCGAAGATGAAGGCGGTCTCCGAGAACACGACGGAGATGCCGACGAGGATGGCGCCCCCCACCCCACGGCTCCGGCGCGACCTTGCCGCCACGGCTCCGCTGCAGACGAGGCGGTGGCCTCTCCGCCCGATCCCCGCGCACCGCGCCGCCGCATCGGCCTGCCCGCCGCTGCCACCGCTGAGACCGGGTGCGGCATGGCCAACATCGACCGTCCCCCGCCACCGCCCGGGACTGAGCCGTGGTGGAATCTTCCCTTTGGTCCCCATCGCCGAGCGGTGGTTGCTTCTGACTTTTTGTTGGCGCCGCAGCGGGAGGCGCCTATGGACCTCGACAACCACTCGGAGTCTGTAAGAAAGCTGTTTACTGCTGGCGCAGACACGGTCAAGAACGTTTACTGGCGGAGAGCGCGGGTTCTGAACTGTACACAAATCACAAGAGAAGGTGACCGCGTGAGGTTGCGCCGCACGTTGGACTTCAAGGTCGCGCGGCTGGGCCTACGGCCCGGCAGCGGCGGCGGGGGTGACCAGGGAGCTGTTGTGGCGGACGGCGGAGGTGGCAACAACGTTGAGGAGCCCGGCAGCGGCGGCGGGGACAACCAGGGCGCTGGTGTGGCGGACGGTGGAGGGGGAAACGACATGGAGGAGCCCCACGCCCCGTGTGTCGAAGGAGCCACTTAGTGGCATTGTAACAACGACCTGCTTGACCTTGTAGACGAGAAGGACGTGCCTTTCTTTCGGGAACAACTCTATCGTGGTCGGTGTTATTGGCTGATGGTGTACCGTCCGGTGCCCTTGCGTGTGACGCTTGAGATGCTGGCCAGGGTCACGCCCCCGGACGTCATCACCCTCATCAAGATGATCGCCGATAAGCGCTGTATCGGCATCTCCAGCGCCAAGGGCAGCTTCCCCTCCGTGCTCAAGCGAGTGATGAAGGCGCACTTTCGCGCCTGCTTGCAGTAGCGGTTCAACTAGATGAAAGTTGCCAAGATGTCTTTCAACCGTGCTTTGCTACACTTGGGCAACGACGCACGCATGACCGTCAACGGGGTAGAGATGGAGACCATGGTAGACGCCCGGCCCTCGGTCAGGGACGGGGGAGAGAATTCGAGAAGAGATTGGTCGATTCGAGCCGAGGGCTCCATGCTGCGTCTAGAGAGCGGCATCCCCTGGCACGCTCCCGAGTCTTTCCCCGACCTGTTCAGCTTCAGACAGGCCATGAAGATGTCCAAGTATCCTCTCTTGCTGTTGGCCGTCGTTCAGCGGTGGCTGTGGCTGACTGTGACGGGTCGCATTGGGTACGATGCGGAATGCGGGCCACGCTCTGATCTCACTGTCGTGAAAATCAACATCAAGAATCATTAGCATGCACCAACAGGCGTGGATGAACGCGCCGAGATCGATTACGGTGTGTTGCGCCTGGGGACGTAGAGCGGGTGTCCCGTCCGACGAGACGAGTAGACGCTGACGTCTGTTTTTCTTGTGGCGGTTGGCCACTTCATCGCGCACTGAGTGTTCTGTCCAATAGAGCTTGCCTGTTCGCATTGCTCACGGTCCTGTCACTGGCGCACAGTCAGGACCGCGAACGCCAAATGCCAGGTGCAGCTCATGCTACGGTCGCGGCTCGCTGCCCTGCGTCACTACTTGCACAAATTCAGGACACTGCCTGTGGCCGAGAGACCGTTCCAACACGCTTTAGAGATCCTGAAGTACGTGCGCTGGCATGCCGCACACACCACTGTTGGACAAGGCCTGGTATGGATGCAAACACATAGGCGACAGGGAACTAAGCAAAGGAGAGGTAAGGAAACAAAAAGAAGAGGACTAGAATGTCTATCAGCCGGTGTGGTGGCCGCATACGCATGCTCACACGCGGGAGAAAAAGCGACACAGATGCACTTGTCCTCGTGAACGGCCACGGTAACCATGGTACTATCGACTCAAACGCACCATCATGTCCGGGGGGTGGCGCAGGTGTGGGGTCATCCTTGGGAATAGTGGCGCCTCCACGGCAAGTCTTTTCCTGCCGTAAGGCCTCTCTCTGTGCGCATCCTCCTGTTGTCCTCGTCGGTGGCAGGCGGGGAGAGGTCGTTCATCGTCTTCAACCTGATCTTGGCACGGCTGCGCAACCGCCATTCACGACAAAAGGCGGACATGCAGCCACGCATCGCCTTGAGCTTGGCGCAAGTGGAGCACCCCAATAGTTTGCGGACGTACCGGCGGACACGCGTCGAGCTTGCGGTGCTGGTCAATTTAAGGCAGGCCGCAGCTGAAGCAATGCCTGACAAGGCAGTGGTTCCTGGCGGGGCGGGCGTCGGTGCTGGGGCGCCGGCGGTGTGGGTGGCGCGGAAAGGTGGTGGTGGTGGTTCTGTTGCGGGGGAGGGGGTCGGCGGTGCAGAGGCAGCTCCTGGGGGAGGTGGGGATGCTGGCGGTGATTTTGAGGAGGTCGGTGGTGAAGATGCCCTGCCTATGAGGTGGAGTCTCTGATTGTTGAGGGAAATGGAGCCATTGAGAATGTGGGCCCGGAAGAATTTGAGGGCATCGTGCATAATGTGCGTGAGGCCTTGGAGGGTGAGTAAAGTGTGGTGGGGGTACGGTGGTCAATAAAGCATGTAAGCTGTAACGTCTGTTTCTTTATCTTCGTTTTTGTATCGACACATATTCTCGAAAATATGCACCGCGGCATCGTCGGGAAGTGGTGCACATCCTGCTTTTCTGTACTGGCTCCGAGACGCGCAATTTTCAGATTGCCTCCGAACGCCTTCAGTACAAGGTGGGATGGCATGCACAAGACCGTATTCGACCCCTCCCCACACAGCAAAACTTCCAATATATTGCTGTCTTCCCAATTTTGGCCGATGCCGTCGATGTCAAGAGGAGTGATCAACTGTGCGAAAATGTTTCTCAGCCATCCATTCCGTCTGATAAAGACGTTCGACCAATGGGCAGTTGACCGAGACCCTGTCTTGATTTCGACCACATCGGCCAAAATTGGGAAGACAGCAATAGTGTTGCTATTTTCAAAAAAATGGCGGATGAAGAGAAGAAGGCTGCAGACCACACGACATGACATAGAATTGCGATCGGATTGGCGGATGCCCAGGCCTCCGGAAGACTGTTGGCTTAAGTCTGTTGTTCGCCTTCTCAAAAGCGAATGATGTTCGATGGCTGGAGGGCTGCAGAGAGTCTGCGTCCGAATCTCGATAATCTGGGTCCTTAATCAGATTCTTTTGGCCCGAATGTGTCCAAGAGACATTCTCGGGCCAGATGTGCGATTTCTCGAGAGATGGTGGGATTTTTCGAGATGCTCTTACCTGCCAATGTGCGTTTCCAGGCCCTAGACGCCTGTCGACCAGAGCTGTAAGTATTCTTTCCCGATTCCAGCACTTCCATTGATCCACGTACGCTGCACGATGATTGCAACGGCTCTGCAACCTCCAATATTTGGTGGTTGGGAATAAAGAGACGATCTTCGCACTTTAGAGCTCGGCGCGACCCTGCACTCTCGCAGTATGGACAAGAACTGCGTCCTAGACATCAAACGTAGATCTCCCTGGCCAAAGAACGTCACGTTGTGCACGGAGAAGCATTCTCCCGTCCGCAGACCTGCTGTCCACGTCGCGCTGCCCTGATGGAGTGCATTGCAGGGCAGATGTTGCTTTTTTATTGCGCTTCCTTGTGCTTCCTGGGGGTGCCCCCACCCCCCTCCCCAAAGGCTCTCTGGGGCACTTTCTGGGGCTGCCCACCCCCCCCACACCCCCCCGCCTTCTCGAAGTCACCCTGAAGCTCTTCTGGGGGCGCTTCCCGGTGCTGCCAAAAACCGCTGGCCGCGCACCCATGTGATCCTCCTCGCCTCCTGCGCACTTCCCGCCTGGCCTCAGCCCGTACCTACATGAGTAGACAAAAACCATGGCCAGCATAGGAAAAGAAAAGCGAAGAATCGCAGTGAAATCAGAGTACGACAACCAGAAGAGGGAGGGGAGCACAAACGTTCAAGATGCACCCAGTCAGTATTTGCTCATAGTGTGTAGACAACCACATCGGCCAGTGAAACACAGCGAAAGGACGAACACATGAAACAATGATGGTATAAAAATGAGTCGAGCCAGCAGCAAAAGCATACAGATGGTGAGAGGCGCGGGCGAGGTTCGGCGGAGACGCCCGTCATGCGGACGGCGGCGACCAGGTGGGCGGCGGTGCGCGTGTCGGTGGCCCCTGTTGGATCTGAAGCCGCGGCAGTGGGGGGGAGGGGAGGGGGGGGGTGCGTCTCGCCAACCCACAACGCGGGGCGCTCCGCCCCGGCGGGCGCCCAGCGCCCGTGGTCCGGCCTTATGTATGTCTCTGATGCGGAAAAGGGGGTGCCGGAGGCAAGGGGCGGCCGTGTCTGACAGTGGACATGCCTGGCTGAGTAAAAAAAAGACCGCTGCCCCGGCATGCTTGAAAGCACTCAGCCCGTTCAGGAGTCAGCCAGGTGCGTAGTCGTAGGGCACTTTCGGCCACCAGACCGCGGCACAGGAGTTGAAGCGTGACCCCCTCAGATGTTGCTTCTACGTGCTGGACGCTGGTGGGCTCTGGAAGTCAAGGGACGCCCGTCCTAGACTGATGTGCTACAAGACCTGTGGAGTATCCTACGGGCTGAGCGCTGGTGGTTCCTGGCGGTCCAGGGACACGCGGCACAGTCTTATGTGTGACCACCCGTCCTGACCGTCCCTGCCACGCTTCGAAACGAAGACGACACACCCGAAATCCATTTGTCCGCGTCACTTGTAGCCTGATTCAGTAGGGGCTACTAGCACACAAATGTGGGCCGGTTTGCCAGATACACCCCACAAGGGACAGAACATGAGACTTGTAGCCCAAGTTCTGGACCCGCCCGCTCCCCAGATGACGTGCGTTAGGCCCCCCCCGCTCTGCCTGAGATACAGTTCACCTGCGCATTGATGCCAGAAACAAAATCGGGCCTGTATCACATGAAAACTGCCCTATTAAGTGTCTTAATACAGGTCTTTTATGTGGCCAACTTCGCAGACGATCCCGCTCTTTGAAGTTTCCAAAGAGATCCAGAAAAAGTCAGGTGCAGCGACCAGGCTGGTGGCGGCTCGGGTTTGGTTGGCTTTTCATGTGTCGAGGGTACAGGGCTGGTGATTGCACGCCCACAATGACCCACGCCATCTCGGAAATACCCCCCCGTGGTGACGGCAGCAGGCGGGCTCCCACCGCTTGTGCCATAGCCACCGCTGGACTCACACACACAGATGTGCTCGCCGCCCCGGCATACCCGTCCTCTTCCCCACCACTCCACAGTCTGTCGAGACATCCTTCCACCGTTCTGCTATTGTGCCGCTCTTCTTCTCGTGCACAGTACTGCGTTGCTGGACTTCCGTCGTCCGGGAAAGGTGGACTTCAACGTGTCTTGTGCGTATTAGTTTTCCTGGAGGTGGGTACATCGCATTCAAGACCCAAGAAAATAGGCGCCTTCATTGACACGCAGCTATCACGCACCAGAGTAGAAACGACGATGGAGAACGCAAATGTGGGGGGAGTACGAACGAAATATGGTTGTGCAGCAAAAACGAAACACGGATGGGAAACCATCATAATGTACATTGAAAAGTACTAGGGACAAGCAAAGATAGTGACAGACGGTCTGGCACAGGTGGATGTCTGAAGGGATGGGGGGGTGCGTGGATACACGGGGGGTAGCAGGCGAGCCGAGGCAAGCACGAAAAGACACACAGGCCACTAAAAGACCACAAAGCAGCGGCACAAATTTATTCGGGACGGGGTGAGGGGGGCATCTGAGACGGGGGGGTGGAGGCAAGCCAATGACTGGACAAAACAGACAGCGATTCCAGAGAGAAATGGCAGCATGACGGGGACATTGCAGCCAGTATTCTTCAATATGGCGACACGCATGCCCAGCGCCAGACGAGACCAAGTACGTACGGTGGAGGCAGAGGCGGCGAAAGACCACATAGAAGAGGCAGGCAAGAAAAAGGACAGAATGGGTGTGAAAAAGCACGAGGGGGGGCAGGAGCATGCGTATGCGGTGGCCGCATACGCATGCTCACACGCGGGAGAAAAAGCGACACAGATGCCCTTGTCTTCGTGGACGGCCTCGGTAACCATGGTACTATCGGCTCAAACGCACCATGATGTCCGGGGGGTGGCGGATGTGCAATAGAAAAATCAGGAGAGCGGCGGGGAAAGGGTTGCAGGGCGGACCACCGGTGTGGCCATCATGCCGTCGGCGATAGCGACACAGGTGGGCTGGTGGGCCTGGGCCGCATCAAAAGTGTTGTCATGTCGGGGCCCGCGCCGCGCACGCCGACCTGAGTCCCGCATCAGACAAAAGGCAAACTGCTGTCCTGCGTTTGTGAAGAGGTAGCCCCTGTTTTTCTTCGAGTCGGCACATCCGACAGGAAACTATGGACTTAAAACTTTTGGCTCGACACAGTGCCTCCTCAACTCTGCGCGCCCGCCGTGTTGTGAAAGGCTGCCGGATCGGTTTTCTTGTCGGGTGCGATTCCCGACTGCTCCGGTTTTCTAGTTTATTTAATTTAACCTCTCCAGTAGCACCCTAAAATATTCTACCACAATCCAGATAGCACCCCTTTCCATTCCTATGTAGGCTGTATCAGGCGCCTGCGCACTCAGCATTGGCGAGCTTTTAGCGGCGGAGGCATTCCATCTCATCGATTGCGGTCATGAAGTGCATAGGTGTCCTCCCCCTCTCGTGGCCGTCTGTTTTTCATCCAAGTGCGCCGGTGACCGCGCCCATCCCTCCTTGCCAACAGCTCTCCTTCCCGTCAGTCGTGAATGCAAGCCTGCCTTTTCCGCCGCGGTGGCCGCCACCGCCCCCCCCACACCCCGCCGCGGTCGTTCCCAAAACTGTTCCCCCCATTATCTACACGTTAGTGGGCTGCGGTGGAGTCGCCGCCCTGGGGGCCATCCATTTCTTTGCCAATTATAGAAGGGCAATGGTGGCCGGCAGGTGGTGCACAGCACTGGCGCCGGGTGGTCTGCTTGACATTAGTTCCACATGGATGATAGGTGGTGAGGACGACGTGCTAGCCACCCGCTTTTTGGTGTTTCAAGCCCGTCCCCCTCCTTCCTGAACGTGCACAAATGTGTCAGCCTAGTTTGTTTCTCGCTGTTGTTTCTTTATGAGTGAATGGGGTGTTTCTGTGGTAGAGTCCGCCGGTCTGTGTCGTGCCGCATGTTCGTCTTGTTGACACCGTGAAATTGCTGTTGTCTTGTTTCTCGATGCTCTGACTGCGTTTCGGCTGAGCCTCTGCTTCATTGCTGGACACCGTGTCTTTTTTCGAAGTTCCGTCTTCTTGAAAAGTTGTGCTCTTTGTTCCTCTTTCTTTACACACGGATGTGCAGGAGCGCGCAGCACGTCCTCCACCCGCCGGTCGCGTCATTTCGGCGGCGGGGACGCGCTGCTGCCGGCAGTGCCTTCCGCGTGGACAGAAGCAACCGTTGGTGGAGGACCAGGTGGCTGAGCCCGAGCTGAGCTTCAATAAAGCGATCATGAGTTGAAAAACAGTTTTCGTTCATCGTCCATGCTGACCAGGGATGTGTCCATAACGTCACCAAAGATGGGCCGGCATTGTGTCTGGCTACATGAGCATGCAGCGCGTCAGAATGCCTTCTAGAGTCCGCACGACAGGTGTTGCACCCATGCTCACCGAGACTGAGGCGACCCTGGCCCCTACCCAGCCAATCTCTCCGATAGGATCTGGCTCGATCCCTCTTGAAGACGCCACAGTGGTGCCGCAGAAGAGACGACCTGGAAGCATGAGTGCGGTCAGAGAATCGTCCGCCAACACCTCGGAGGCCATACTGCAGCTTTTTGGGAGAGCTTTGGAACGGCCAGAGACAAACCAGAACAAGACGTCGGCCTACATTGTCTTGGACCACGCCACGGACAAGACCAAGACGAGATTCATGTCTTGGCATTTCTGCCAGCGCTACCAGCCGGCGGACGGCGCGGGGACGCACAAGGACGTTATGGTGCTGAGCTTTCTGTGCCACCGCCTGGGAAGCCTCCCGCCGCTTCTGCTGGCGGGCTCCAACATCACCAATACCACGAAGCACCTCCGGAAGATAGCCGCTGGCGACGCTCACACCAAGATGCAGCTGACCCACTCCCGGGCGGCCCTCCACATGACGATGAATCCCACTGGAAGCAGTCGCCCCGACCGTGGGTCCTAGAGCAGCGGCATCGACAGACTCCTCCGACCCAAGACGGACTGGCGCCTCTTCCATTTGGAGTTTGTGCTCGTGCAGTCGATTACCCTGTCCCAATATTCGCTGGCCACTAACGATTACATGTGGTCGTTCCTCAATCGACTCGCATCCGGCACCACGCCATCCATCAAAACTGTCATCCACCACCTTGCCGAAATGTACAACTCCGTGATACGGGAACTACGCTAAAGGCTTTTCCCCGTCAAGTAATTACACGGCTGGCTCCCTTTTCGCGCACTCTGTGACGGACCTGTGGCCAAAAGGTCACCGCAACACGTCCTTTGGGTCGATCGTACTCCGCTATGTGGACCCCAAGAAAGGGGTAATGGAGGTGGTCCGCTGGGGCACCTCGCTCTTTGTCCGTCGACACGACTTCCCCACCATTCAATCTTGGTTCCTTGGCCGATTAAGTTTTTTTGGCCTCTGCGAGCAGGACATGGCGTCTACAACAGCGGACTAGGGGGGCAACATCAGGGCTGCCATGCTGCGCCTGCTGCCGCCGTGGGTGGCCTGTATGGTGCACTCCTTTCACAACGCCGTACAAGAAGCTCATGGGGCCACTTCCCGCGGAAGAAAGAGCACCAACGAGCAAGATTCGGAAGGAGTGGTTCCGAAGCCCGACGGCCGCAGAATGAATCCTCAGGCCAAGGTGCGGGTGTCGAAAATCTGAAAGATGGGCGGCCACCTCAACCACTCCGAAAGAAGCATGGCGCTGTACTCGGAGGTTTACATGCCGCACCCAGGGCTGCCGAAACCCGCACTGTGCCCCATGCTGCTCAGCGACATGTCCACACGCTGGAGCTCTACATACATGTCCATGGCCCAGCTGTACACGTCTCACCCACGACTAGCTGCTTTCCTTGAGCATGCTGAGTTGGGAACGGGCACAAAGAAGATCGAGCTTACACACGCAGAGTTGCATCGCATGCGACAGCCGCTGGGTGTGTTGCGGTCTTGCTAAGAGGTTTCTACGACCGTTCTGAGCGCCACCAGGCCCGTATGTGGCTCACTCCTGATCTCGCGGTCGCTTTGGAAGCTCGTGAATGGTAACTAGTTACGTGTGGCCCTCTTCCCCGACACACCCTTGGCCGTCGGAGACGCCGCTGCGGACGCCTACATCGACAAGCACTCGAAGGAGACGTTACTGGTCGTTGACAACCGCCTGCTCAAGGCCAAAGACAAAGGTATAGAAACAGCTGGCGACTTCCAGCCCGTTTGCAGCGACGCCGAGACTGCGAGCAATTTTCTGCGGGAGCAGCTGTCGATGCGGCTGTTTAGCCTCAACGACGACCGTTGCAACATACTGAAGAGCAGGCCGGACACAATCTTGTCCATGGCCTCCCCGGGCGGCAGGCGTGCTTTTCAGTCGCTGTAGAAGATCAAAGGCGCCGACGATCCGACGGCGTGGGGCGTCGCTCTTTTCAAGAACGCGGGCGAGAAGTTGACACCGACTACCCCGTCGTCCAACGCAACCGCGACGCCCACGCTTGCACGTGACGCTGCCCAGGCCGCGCGAAGAGCGCGCCCTTGTATGATGGACTTGGGCGACGCGGAGGGGCCGACACAGCGACAGGCTGGGGGAGACGGGCCGCCTTCGAGGGCCGCAATGGCAAAGACTGATCTGGAGGCCGTCTTGCAACTAACGGAAATCAATCCCAAGTGTGCTGTACTCGTGATTTGGATGGAGAACAAGAGAAAGCTTGCGGAGTTCTCGCTGGTGGCGTTCTCCGTGCTGGGCGCCGTCGGGACGTCGGCAGAGTCGGAGAGGGACTTCTCCGCGGCCAGAAACTTCATCACGAACAACCTATCGACGATGCTGACCCAACACCTCGAGATGGATTGCATGATCCGCAGCTGCGTGAGCCTGTTACAAACGCCGCTGCTCAAGGGCTCGACCATGACCGGGGAGGAGGTGCACAAGATCAAGGCGAAGATGCCCCTGTCTCGGCGGCGCCAGGTGGAAGGTGAGCAGGACAACCTGTCGTCGGATGAGCACTCAGCTGATATGCCGTATTGTTAGCTCGAATGCTCACGGGAGTTTATTTTGTCTGCATTTGTGCAGTGGGGGGGGAAGTTGAGTGTAACGGATTGCATCGTGCGGCGAAGTGCCACCGGGGTGGGGCGGGAGAGGTGCGGCAGCCCGGTCTCTGCTGCGGGTCGTCACGCCGCAGTGTCCGGGCTGTCCCTGTGGTAGCGTCGACGCTACGGCCAGGCACAGCAACAGAAAACTCCAGCGCGTAGCAGCGCACATTTCTTCTTCGCTGCGGTGCAAGCAAGGGTGTCAGCGGCGCGGTCAGAGAGGTCTGTCTCACGAGCGGTGAGGGGGATGGAGCTTCCTCCCGGAGTTGAATGAGAACAAGCCCCCCGACTTCGTATACTTGATTCCCAGAAAAGATACGCCCTTAAGTGAGCTAGACTGCCTGCTAGCGTGGGCGAGAACTTTTGCCAAGCTGCGTGCTGCACACAGGTTGCGGGCATTCAACGATGGTTTTTGAGTCCGCCCTGGGGCGCTCAAATCGGTCGCTTTCTGAGCGCTCAAAGGGCGTACTTCGGGCGCTCGAGCGCCGAGCGCCCCCGTTTTTCGAGGCGCTTTTGGGGCACTCTCGATGACATGTAGGGGACCTTTTTTCGTTGACGATGTAGACAGAAAATATGAGTTTCCAGGCACTCCAAAGATTTGGGGCACATGGTTGACCTTAGCAATGCGCTGGCTGTCTGATTCGGTGCCCGTTGTATGTCTCTTTTACAGTCAGTATATTGGTAACCTCCGAAATGGCGGTTGCAGAGAGAAAGGAGGCAGAGCCGACGACAGGGCGTAGAAGTGAAGTCGGATTGGCTGTTCGACTAGCCACGATCGAACTATTGGCTAAGAGTTGCCGCCAGTAATCTTGCAAGCCAATAGCTGTGTCTTGCAGGAGTCACGCAGAGCCATTGCAACCCACAATGAGATTTCCTGAGACTTTCGGGCCGCTTGCTTGGTCCTGAAGAGGGCATGGACAGGGTTCTGGGCCAGACCTGAAATTTCTCATGAGATCAACAAATCTCTCCAGATTTCTTGAGATACTGATGTGCGTTTCCAGTGCGCAGAGCTGCATGGGGAGACTCTGTAAGGAACTCAGATGATACATAGCCTTTCCATTCGTCCATGTACGCTGTTGAATGATTGCAGCCACACTGCATCCGCCATTTTTTGGAGGTCAGCGATACATCCATATCTCGTGTGGGTGCTGGCCTACTGGGACATCGTCGAGAAAGTGGGGAGCATGCTAGACGTGTACTAATACGCGTACTAGATCAATCTTTATGTACTACAAGCCCGATTTCCCTGCTGGCATCAATTCGCAAATGAAACGGAGCGGAGGCCGAAGCGGGGGGGCTGAACGCAGGTCATCT
>ENA-ORXC01001309-ORXC01001309.1-marine-metagenome-genome-assembly--contig:-NODE-1309-length-14878-cov-62.545031_pt1 | contig 14878 bp, 13 predicted proteins | sample MGYA00237865_ERZ511478 | MGnify/ENA metagenome assembly ERZ511478 | reverse complement strand
CAATTACCTACAAGCTTAAACGGTAATCTAAAAAGGTCTGTAGACAAATCTATATCTGGAATAGATATTTCTGTTGAAGATGAGAGTTCTGATAATGTTTCTGATTTTAAACTACCTCTTGAAATGGGTTTTGGTCTTAGCATAAAACCTATTGAAGAACTGACATTTAGTGCAGATTATAAGAAAAACTTTTGGACAGACACCAATCAATCCGAAAACATTGGCAGTTATGTAGACCAAGATATTTATGCCTTCGGATTAGAATTTATACAAGACCCTACCAGCTACAAATATGGTCAAAGACTTGCCTATAGATTAGGGTACAATTATGATAATGGTTACTTGGCAATAGGCGATAATAAAGTGGAAGGTTACAACTTTACCGCAGGTATAGGTATACCAACAAGTAGAGGTACACACTCCATGATTAATCTTTCGTATAGTTATGGCTCTAAAGGACTTTTACAAAATGTATTGGTGAAAGAGAAATTTCATTTAGTAACCTTAAACTTGAGCTTAGAAGACATCTGGTTTGTAAAGAAAAAAGTGTATTAATTTAAGTACCGTAACTAATAGTGATTAAAATAAAAATTGAAGTTAATTAAGACCTCCATTAGTAATTCATTTTTTTAGAACCCTAATAGGAACTGAAATTGTGAATATTAAAAAAAGCCCAGATGAATAATCTGGGCTTTTGTATTTAAGCTTGTTAAGCGCACTTTAGTTAAGTTTGGCACATATCAAACCCAAGCATCCATAACGTTAGAAGCTTTTAGAATTTTGTTTGCATCTACTTATAGAAACCTAAATACATTAGTTATTTCCTAATTATAAATTGCAACTGACTTATTTTTCCAAGCTTCTTATTTTCACCTTATTTGGCAATATAAATTGTTTTATCAAGTAAATCAGCTCTATCAAACCCCATAATTTTGAAAAACAAAAAGCCCGGATATAAATCCGGGCTTTTATTTATTATCCTCTTTCAAGGATATATACTAATGAAATTACTTCTTCTTAGAATCAGCTTCCATTTTGTCTTTCAACGCTTGTAGTGCATCGTTAGCATCACCTAAAGTAGGCTTAGCTTCATCTGCGCTAGCTGCTTGTCTTTTGACAGCTGCTTTTACATTACGTTGCTCTTCTTCACGGAAAATAGCAGTATGACTAGCTACTACACGTTTGAAGTCTTTATTGAACTCAATGATCTTGAATTCAGCTTCATCGCCTTTACCTAGTTTCTTACCATCTTCTTTCTCTAAATGACGTTGAGGAATGAATGCAGTAATATCTTCGTTAAATTCAATTGTTGCACCTTTATCAACTACATCAGAAATGGTTGCTGTATGAACTGTACCCAAAGCGAATTCAGTTTCATATTTATCCCATGGGTTTTCTGTAGTCTGCTTATGACCTAAGCTTAATTTACGACCATCAACATCTAATTCCAATACTTCAACTTCTAAAGTATCACCTACGTTAGTAAACTCAGATGGATGCTTGATTTTCTTAGTCCAAGAAAGATCAGAGATGTAAATTAATCCGTCAATACCTTCTTCTAGTTCAACGAAAACACCAAAGTTTGTAAAGTTTCTTACAATACCTTTATGCTTAGAACCTACAGGGTATTTAGTAGTAATATCAGTCCAAGGGTCTGGAGTCAATTGCTTGATACCAAGAGACATTTTACGATCTTCACGATCCAATGTCAATACAACTGCTTCAACCTCATCACCAACTTTTACGAAATCTTGAGCTGAACGCAAGTGCGTAGACCAAGACATTTCAGAAACGTGGATAAGACCTTCAACACCTTCAACAACTTCAATAAATGCGCCGTAATCAGCTATAACAACTACTTTACCTTTTACTTTATCACCAATCTTAATTTCATCAGATAAAGCTTCCCAAGGGTGCTTCTCTAATTGCTTAAGACCTAATTGAATTCTAGATTTGTTTTCATCAAAATCAAGAATTACAACATTTAATTTCTGATCAAGCTCAACAACCTCGTTCGGGTGGTTGATTCTGCTCCAAGAAAGGTCAGTAATGTGAACTAAACCATCAACACCACCAAGATCAATAAAGACACCATAAGAAGTAATGTTTTTAACAACACCTTCTAATACTTGTCCTTTTTCTAATTGGCTAATGATTTCTTTCTTCTGTTCTTCAATATCAGCTTCAATAAGCGCTTTATGAGAAACAACAACGTTCTTAAATTCGTGATTGATTTTCACAACCTTGAATTCCATTGTTTTGTTTACATACTGATCGTAATCACGAATAGGCTTAACATCTATTTGAGAACCTGGTAAGAAAGCTTCAATACCAAATACGTCAACGATCATACCACCTTTAGTTCTGCACTTAACAAAACCACTAACGATTTCTTCTTTGTCATGAGCCGCGTTAACACGGTCCCAAGCCATAATAGTTCTCGCCTTTCTGTGAGATAATACTAATTGACCACTTTTATCCTCACGAATATCGATCAATACCTCTACTTTGTCACCAACTTTTAAACCTGGGTTGTAACGAAATTCGTTTAACGAAATTACACCTTCAGATTTTGCGTTAATATCAATGATAGCTTCTCTATCAGTAATATAAACAACCTTACCTTCTACTACTTCCTCATCGGCAGTATCTACGAAGTTTTCGGCAACTAATTCTTCAAATTCCTTTAATTTAGAATCATCAACACGCTCAATACCTTGCTCGTATTTTTCCCAGTTAAAGTTTTCTAAGAATTCTTTTGGATCTTGCTGTGGAGTTTCAACAGCTTGTTGTGTTGCTTCGGTAGTAGCTTCTACCTCTGCGTTTGTTTTTTCTTCAGCCATTTGCTGATTAATAATTTGTATTCCATAACCTCATCAAGACTTAGGCAACAACTATGAAAGTAGTTATATTTATTTGTTTATCTAATCCCTTTTTCTCTTGACTTCCTTGCAAAAAAGGTGTGCAAAAATAATCATTTTATTTAAATTAGACAACAGAACTACTTATTACACGTTCATTTATGTATTATGGCATGATTTTAGAGTTATACATCTTAAATATGCTTATCTTAGAAGTATTATAATAACCATTAAAAAAAAGTAAAATTATGAGTGTTAAGGCAAAATATCAAGGTGTATTGGATCTTGGTGAGCAATTAGGTATAAAAGACGGTAATGTAACTGTTGAAGGTGATGTTCTTAAAGTAAAAGGACAAGCAAAAACGCCATATGAAAAAGACCTAATGTGGGATAAAATTAAGCAACTAGGTGGTGAAAGTCCTTCTGACATTAAAGCTAATATCTCTGTTGAAGATGATTCTGTTTACCATAGACACGTTGTAAAAGGCGGTGAGTCTTTGAGTAAAATAGCAAAGCACTATTACGGTGATGCAATGAAATACAAAGATATTTTTGAAGCGAATACGGGTATCTTGAAAAATCCGGATGTAATTCATCCAGATCAAGTATTGGTTATTCCAAACAAATAATATTCAATTGAATATAAATGAAAAGAGGTTAGCAATGCTAACCTCTTTTTTTATGCCTGCTTCTCAATAACCCGAAGCGAATGTTCATAGATTCTTTGAAACTGGTCTTCTAGCCCTAAATCACTATTATCAAACTCAATAGCATCTTCTGCCTTTTTTAAAGGTGAAATTGCACGGTTACTATCTATATAATCTCTTTTTTGAACATTTTCAAGAATATCTGAATACTCTACATCTTCTCCCCTATCCAGCAATTCTTTATATCTTCTTACCGCTCTCTTTTCTGGTGAAGCCGTCATGAAAATTTTAAGTTCCGCATCAGGGAAAACAACGGTACCAATATCCCTACCATCCATAACTATACCTTTATCTACACCCATTGCCTGTTGCATGGCAACCAACTTCTCGCGTACAGCTTTTATAACAGAAACCGGACTTACATTCTTGGATACCGGCATGGTTCTAATTTCTTTCTCTACATTTTCACCATTCAAATACATTTCGGCAAAACCTAAATCCGAATTAAAAATAAAATTCAGTTCAATATCACCTAAAGATTTCACCAATGCATCTTCATCTACTTTACCTGCATCTATAAAACCTGACTTCATAGCAAATAATGTAACCGCACGGTACATAGCACCTGTATCTACGTATACATATTCTAACTTTTTAGCTAGTTGTTTAGCCAAAGTGCTCTTTCCAGTAGAAGAGAATCCGTCTATTGCAATGGTGATTTTTTTCATTGTATCAAAAATATAAAGAAAAGCTAGATTATAATTCCTTTGCGTTCTTAACTTTGACATCTGTGATAGCGATATCAATTACTTCAGACATTTCTTTTACGTAGTGAAAAGTAAGTCCTTTTAAATAAGATTCTTTAATTTCCTTGATATCACGCTCATTATCCGCACACAGAATAATCTCTTTTATCTTTGCTCTTTTAGCCGCAAGAATTTTTTCTTTTATTCCGCCTACAGGCAACACCTTACCACGTAAGGTAATTTCCCCAGTCATTGCCAAACTCTTTTTAATTCGTTTTTGAGTAAACAAAGAAACTAAAGAGGTCAACATGGTAATACCTGCACTTGGCCCATCTTTTGGCGTTGCACCTTCTGGCACGTGAATGTGTACATTATACTTTTCAAATACAGACGGATCTATACCAAAATGTTCTGCATTAGATTTTATGTATTCCATGGCAATGGTAGCAGACTCTTTCATGACTTTACCTAAGTTACCGGTAATACTCATAGCACCTTTACCTTTTGACAGTATAGATTCGATAAATAAAATATCACCCCCAACACTGGTCCAAGCTAAACCTGTAACCACACCTGCAACCTCATTATTTTCATATTTGTTACGCTCCATTTTTGGTGCACCCAATACTTCTATAATATCTTCATTGCTCACCTTAATATCATACTCTTCTTCTGTAGCAATAGATTTAGCGGCATAACGAACCATTTTGGCTATTTGCTTTTCTAAAGAACGCACTCCAGATTCGCGCGTGTACCCTTCAACAATTTTCTCAAGTTGCGGCTTTCCTATTTTTAAGTGACTAGCATCTAAACCATGCTCGGTCAATTGCTTTGGCAATAAATGCTTTTTTGCAATCTCCACTTTTTCTTCAATGGTATAACCAGTCACATTAATGATTTCCATACGGTCTCTAAGTGCGGGCTGAATACTACCTAAATTATTGGCGGTAGCCACGAACATAACCTTAGATAAATCATAACCCAACTCTAAAAAGTTATCATGAAAGTCACTATTCTGCTCGGGATCCAATACCTCTAACATTGCAGATGATGGATCACCTTGATTGCTATTGGATAGTTTATCTATCTCATCTAATATGAACACAGGGTTTGAAGTACCCGCCTTTTTAAGACTTTGAATAATTCTACCTGGCATTGCACCTATGTACGTTTTACGGTGACCTCTGATCTCAGCTTCATCTCTTAATCCACCAAGTGACATACGCACATATTCTCTACCCAATGCCTCAGCAACTGATTTACCTAAAGATGTTTTACCAACTCCCGGAGGTCCGTAAAGACATAAAATTGGAGATTTCATATCATTTCGCAGTTTTAATACTGCTAAATATTCAATAATCCTTTTCTTAACATCTTCTAAACCATAATGATCACGGTCTAATATTCTTTGTGCTCTTTTTAAATCGAACTTATCTTTCGAATATTCTTTCCATGGTAAATCTAAAAGAAGGTCTAAATAATTTCTTTGAATAGAATATTCCGCAACTTGCGGATTCATTCGCTTCATTTTAGACAATTCCTTTTCGAAATGCTCTTTTTCTTTCTTGCCCCATTTCTTTTTCTTTGACCTCTCTTTCATTTCTTCAAGCTCCTCATCATAAGAAACGCCACCCAATTCTTCTTGAATGGTTTTCATTTGCTGGTGCAAGAAGTATTCTCTTTGTTGCTGATCTAAATCATTTCTAACTTTAGACTGTATATCGTTCTTAAGCTTTAGTTTTTGCATTTCAACATTCATGTACTTTAATGTTGCCAATGCTCTTTCTTGCAAGCTACCAATCTCCAACAAATCTTGTTTTGCCTTTACATCTAAATTCAAATTAGAGGATACAAAATTTATCAAGAACGAATTACTTTGAATATTCTTTATAGCAAAAGATGCTTCACTAGGAATGTTTGGATTATCCCTAATGATCTTTAAGGCTAATTCTTTGATAGATTCAATAATAGCCAAAAATTCCTTATCGTTCTTTTCCGGTCTTACTTCTTCCGTCTCCCTTACCGTTGCAGTAAAATATGGCTTTTTGGTCAATACCTCAGCAATCTCAAAACGCTTTTTACCTTGTATGATTACTGTAGTATTACCATCGGGCATTTGTAGTACACGTAGTATTCTTGCAACCGTACCCAAGGTGTTGATATCCTGCACATCTGGATTTTCGGTTTCCTCATCTTTCTGTGAAACCACGCCAATAACCTTAGAGCCATTATTAGCATCTTTTATCAATTGTATACTTTTATCTCTACCTGCAGTAATAGGAATTACCACACCTGGAAAAAGTACTGTATTTCTTAAAGGTAAAATTGGTAATGTTTCTGGCAAAGTCTCACTATTCATCTGCTCCTCATCTTCTGGGGTCAAAAGTGGTATTAGCTCAGAATCTTGATCTATTCCTTGTAAAGACATATTGTCAAAATTTGAAAATTTAGAATCTTCCATACTCATATATCGGTCATTCTGTCATTAAAAGAACAGAACTTTATTTTTATAAATTATACATAAATACTGTAATAGCAATGAAAACTAAGCGAATACAGCTTTTTACACCTTCAATTGCACATATGTATTTCAATTCTTGTGCCAACTGATTTATTTCATTTTAAAAATTGAACTTTATAAAAAGAAAGAATTTTTGATAATAATTCTAACAAACTGTAACAAACCGTAAATTGAATCATCTTTCAATAAACCAATCACTTTTTGAGCCAACAAAAGGAACATATTGATGAGCTAGTGCAATTGTGCTTAGCCGGTAAACAGAGTGCACAGCTAGAAGTGTACAACAGGTATTACAAGGCTATGTTCAATACATCTCTAAGAATCGTAAAAGACACTGCCCAAGCAGAAGACATTATGCAAGAATCGTTTTTAAGCGCATTTACGAAACTGCATACTTTTAAAGGGGAAGTAACTTTTGGATCTTGGTTAAAACGTATTGTTATCAACAACAGCATTCATCATTATAGAAAGCAACAAAAAAAGAATGAAGTTGCTTTAGATGAAGTATTGTACAAGGTCGAAGATAATGACGGAATTGCATCTGACCATGTGTTTACAGAACTAAAGGCTCAAAAAGTGATGGAAACCATGAAAGATTTAAAAGACAATTACAGAATTTCTTTGACCTTACATCTAATTGAAGGGTTTGATTATGATGAAATTTGCGAAATCATGAACATTAGCTATGCCAATTGCAGAACTACTGTTTCAAGAGCTAAAGAAAGTCTTAGAAAAAAATTAATACTCGCTGTCTAATGAAGAAAGATACTATTGACGAGCTTTTTATTGAGCTACAGGACAAAATGGATTATGCGGAACCCACCAGTGGGCACCAACTACGTTTTTTAGAAAAACTAAATGAATCTAAAGGTATGGCAACGCTTGCTCCTAAGAAAAAGAATCCTTGGGTGCTATTTATATCCGTTGCCGCTTCTTTTGCTATTCTATTATCTGTTGGAATATTTCAACTTAATACGGCTAGTAGCATTGAAGATCAGGTTGCAGAGATTTCACCTGAAGCTTCTAAGACCCAATTTTATTTTGCAAACCTAATCGAAGAGCAGGTCAACGAACTGAATTCTGAAAAATCACCAGAAACAGAAAAAATTATTAATGATACTATGGCGCAATTGAAAAAACTTCAATTGAACTATACAAAAATGGAACAAGACCTTTTAAACGGTGGTAATAGTAAATTAATACTAAGTGCTATGATCACCAATTTCCAAACTAGAATAGACCTTTTAAACGAGGTAATGATACAGATTGAAAATATTAAATCAATTAAAAAATCGAATGATGAAAACTTTACTATATAAATACACTTGGCTATTAATGCTAGCCTTCACAACAGTCGCTACTGCCAATAACACCTCTTTTGACGGTAAGCATACAAGAGAGAAAACCATAAAAAAAGAGTTCAACGTTAACGCCAACGCATTGCTCAAAATAGATAATTCTTATGGAAATTTAAATATTACTTCATGGAACGAGAATAGGGTCGTTATTGAAGTTCATATTAAAACCAACGGAAACAACGAAGATAAGGTTCAGAAAAAATTGGATGAAATATCTGTTGACTTTGAAGCTAGTAGCGAACGCGTATCTGCAGAAACTATCTTCAACAAAAGTAGTAATGGCTGGGGATGGAGCTGGGGAAATAATAACAATGTTAATATGCAGATCAATTACACCATTAAAGTGCCGGTTAAAAACAATGTAGACCTTAGTAACGACTATGGTAATATTACATTAGATAGAATAGATGGTCATGCAAGAATTAGTTGTGACTACGGTAGATTAGAATTAGGAGAGCTTAGAGGGCGAAACAACAAATTAAATTTCGATTATACTTCTAAATCTACAATAGGTTATATCAACAGTGCCGAAATTAGAGCTGACTACTCTGGTTTCACTATTGATAAAGCCGGAAACCTTGCTATAAATGCCGATTACACAGACGCCAACATTGGTACTATGGATAATTTGGAATACACAAGTAATTATGGAAATATGGATGTTTCTGAATTAAAAGATATAGATGGTAACGGCGACTATATAACCGTAAAACTAGGTGTTGTTCATGGTGATGTGTCCATCCGTGCAGACTATGGTTCTGTACGTATCAACGAACTAGCTGCGGATGCCGGTAATGTAGAAATAAGAACAGACTATACGGGAATAAAAATTGGGTACAACAGCGAATACCATTTTGATTTTGACATATCTACTAGTTATTCTGGAGTTAGCGGAAAAGACGATTTTACTATTAACATCAGTACTGAAAAATCTTCCGATAAACATTACGAAGGCTTTTACGGCTCAAAAGGAAGTGGTAATAGAATGACATTGTCTAGTGACTATGGAGGAATAAGTTTTACAAAAAAATAAATATCAATCAATCAATTAAAAATGAAAATCATGAAAAAATTAAGTGTATTATTATGTGCGGGATTCATATCCCTTTCCTGTTCAGCACAATGGGGAAAGACCATTAAAGGAAATGGAAACAATGTTACCATTGAAAGAAACACCGGTGATTATGACGGGGTAGCCGTATCTGGCTGGTTCGATGTTGACTTGGTTTCTGGCAACGAAGGAGAAATTACTTTAGAAGGAGAAGAAAATCTATTGGAATACATTATTACCGAAGTAAAGGACGGCAAATTGGTCATTAAAACAGAAAAAGGCGTTAACTTAAAATCAAGTAATTGGAAATCTGGAATTCATATTACAATACCAGTAGAATCAATTAGCCATGTTGCTTTGTCTGGTTCTGGTGATATTGTTGGTAAGACAAAAATCAAAGCAGATAAATTCAGTACCGCCATGTCAGGATCAGGAGATATTACTTTAGATATAGATTCTAGTTCCATTTCTACATCTATGTCCGGATCAGGGAACATTAACCTTAGCGGAACTACAGGCGACTTTGAAGCTACAATCTCTGGCAGCGGAGATATAGAGGCTTTTGATTTGGAAGCAGACAACGTAGAAGCCACAGTTTCTGGTTCTGCAGATATAGAAGTAACAGCAAAAAAATCTATTAAAGCTCGTGTATCGGGCTCTGGTGACATTACATACAGAGGCAATCCTGAAAAAATAAATACCAAAACTTCAGGGTCTGGTAATATTTCAAAAGACTAATACTAGGCAATCAAAAATCGAGCAGCTAAAAAAGACTTCTTTTTAAAAGGAGTCTTTTTATTTTGTACCAGACTGTAAATCGGTTTTCCATTTATTCCAATCATCAATAAAATAATTTAGAATAATAGGACTATCTAAAGTATTCACCTTTGTTTCTTTAACTGTAATATCCTTAGGAAACTGAAAGGCCATTTGAAACTGATTATCTGTCAAAAATTTCAAATCCGTTGGTAGGGCTGATTTCATATTCTCCTCTTCTATTCTATCGTCACTGGCTATTACAAACCCCCAATCACCAAAAGACGGTATATAAGAGTGATATGGCTTTACATATTTATAAATTGGAGACAATGTATTATTTATACAACTGAAAACAGAATTTGAAAAGTATATTTCGCCAGACTGAGTTACAAATAATCCATTTTTATTCAAACGTTGTTTGGCAAGCAAAAAAAACTGTTTGCTGTACAATCTTGCCAAAGCTTCGTTTGTAGGGTCCGGCAAATCAGCAATTATAATATCATAACCTTTAGCTTCATTATGCAGAAATGTAAAAGCGTCTTCCGCTATTAAATTAACACGCTTATCCTTAGCTGCACCATCATTTATTTTCATAAAATAAGGGTTTCTTTTAGCCAAATGGAACATTGTACTATCTATGTCCACAACATCTACCTGTGTGATACCTGGGTGCTTTAAAACCTCTCTACTAGCTAGATTTTCACCTCCACCAAGAATCAATACAGATTTTGGGTTATCATGTAATGAAATTGGAATATGAACTAAAGGCTCATGGTACCTATACTCGTCAGAAGATGAAAATTGAATAACTCTATTTAAATATAACCTTACATCTTCCTGCTTTTTTGTAACAACAATTTTCTGATATGGTGTTTGTTCATTTAATACTATTGGGTTTTTGTAAATTGCTTGATCCCAAATTTTTAAAAATTTACCTCCAAAAACGACCAGCACAATAAGTACGGTCATTGAAGCTAAGCCTAACAATAATGTTTTTTTAGATTTCTGTAATAGGAAATGATTTAATGCTAAACCTAAAACAATATTGATTATACCAAAAATCAACGAGGAATAGTACAACCCCACAAAAGGCAATAAAATAAATGGAAATAATAATGTAGCAATTAATCCACCTATGTAATCTAAAGACAGAACATTAGATAAATTATTTTTAAAGTCAACTTCATTAGAGACAAATGTTAGTAACGGAACTTCCATACCCGTTAAAAGACCTATTAGCAGTATAATAACCAAACATATAATTTGTAACGCCAGGGCACTAACCGAAACAAAGGAATAAAAAAGTAGAGGAACTGATATACCCCCAATTAGACCTAACAAAAATTCGATATGCACAAAAAACTTTAAAGGCATGTCTCTTAAATATTTGGACAAGAACGCTCCAATACCCATTGAAAACAGATAAACACCTATAATAACAGAAAACTGTCTAACACCATCACCTAAAAAATATGTTGCCGTTGTACTGATTAAAAGTTCATATATAATAGAACAAAGCCCAGCAATAAAAACAGCAAACGAAATAAGTACTCTATTTCTCATAAAATTTAGTTAAGTTTGATTCTCATTCTACTACAGAAAACAGTTTCAAAGATGAATAAAAAAATGATGACTGGATTGGCATTTTCAAGAAAATTGATGTTAACCACCGCTTTAAGTAGTTCTATTTTATTGACCAGTTGTGGTGATAATGATGGAAGCCCTAGAATTAAGGATTCTGAAGAAAAAACAATATACGAGGCTACTAAAGGCACCGTAACTGAAGTTGAAGAAATTGAACCAGGTGATGATTATAAAATAATTGATGAACGCATCATTGATAAAAAAGAAAATTCCATTGCCATAGTGCATGGCTTAGATGGACAAATAGACACTTTATCATTAGCGAAAATTGATAATAATTCTAATGAAAGTAGTTACCGAAACAGATCTGGATTAAGATCAATTTTATACTACTCGTTAGCGTCATCTTATTTTAATAGAAATCTATCTAACGTAACTCCAAATTCAAGTTACTACAAGAATTCTACTGCTTACAACAAATCAACAGATTTAAAAAAGGATTTAAAAAGCTCTGCCACTTCTAGAAAAATTAGAGTTGCAGGAGCATCATCAAAAGGATACGGAAGTGGAAGATCGTTTAGATCGTTTGGAGGATAGTCGTTTTAAAGAAATAAAACGACTTAAAAAAAAAGATGTATCTCATCATTTACTCTGGTATTTAAAACAAGATTATTTTACTGAAGAATTACTAGGACTTTATAATTTTGAAGTAGAAAATTTTAAAAAAATTAGCACAGCGGCTTTTACCTTATTTGAAAAAGCAACTGAGAAAATAATTAATGAGAATAAATTAGGTGATTTAGGTATCCCTGACTTTTTTCATGACTGTATTCGTCATACTTGGAGAGTCAGAAGCAAGCATCCATTTCTATACGGAAGATTTGATATCAATGGCGGTATTAAACAAAAGGATACGCATGTAATAGAATTTAATGCAGACACCTGTAGTACATTACCAGAAACCATTCATTGGCAATCTTTACAAAACAAGGAACTAAAAGGTAATAATGATAGTCAATTCAATAACTTATCTAAAGATATTGGCTACATATTACATAATTTAAAGAGCACCATAGATCACTCAAACCCTTTTATTCTTGGCTCATCCTTCGGTTATAAAGAAGATGTATTAAATGTAAATTCTATACTGGACATAGCCCATGAAAATGGCTACAAAGCATTTTATGTAAATCTCGAGGATGTTATTTTTTCTGAAGAAAATGGAATTCTGTATGAAATAAATGGCGAATACCAAATAGTAGATGTTTGGTTTAAAATGATTCCATGGGATTGGATGTTCAATGAAGAACCTAAACTAGCCAAAGAATTATCTAATATCATATGTAAAGACCTATGTTCGGTTTTGAATCCGCCTTATAGTGCTATTTGGCAAAATAAAAAATTCATGAGCTATATTACGGAACACTTCCCTAATGATATAATAGCGCAGACATATCTGAACACATCTAATTTTAATGATTTTGTAAGTAAACCAGTTTACGGTAGATTAGGTGAAAACATAGCCATTAACGGCAAATTGAATTCTAAATCTAAAGGTGATTTTGCAAATCAAGATAAAGTATATCAAAAATATTATCCATTAGAAAAAGATATGGAGAATTATTATTATCAAACAGGTTTGTTCTTTACAGATAAACCTTCTGCCCTAAACCTGCGTGCCGAAGAAAACCCAATAATATCAGATGATTGTGAATTTATTTCTCACTATATCATTTAATATCCAAACTGGAAGGTCTCACCAAATCCAACGAGCCTCTGTTCAATTTGTTTAGCTCTATTTTGTTAGATTCAAAAAGCTTTTTCAACAAAGCGGTAACTACATTTGCATCAAATTCTTTACAAGAAAACACATCTACAGCCGCATAATTATGTTCTGGCCAAGTATGTATACTAATATGACTTTCTGCCAAAAGAATAAAACCTGTTACCCCAATAGGTTCAAATTGCTTAAAAGCTTCATTTAATTCTTCTAAGTTAAGTGTAGCCGTAATGGTATGTAAAGATTCTTTTATATATGGGACATAAGAAAGCTTTTCAGCGTTACAATTATATACATCCCAAGTAGCATGAATACCTATAAACAAAATTTAAAGATTTAAGTTTTAATTACTCTTGCTCTCTTGATGCAGAAACCAAATTGATAAATTCTATAGGAGAAAATAATTTTTGAAGCACCTCATAACCTGTAGTAGATTCCATTTGTACTGTTTCAGGTAAACTTTCTCGTGGTCCATAATCCCAAGTTACAGGATTAATTAATCCATTTACAATAGCGTAATCACCCTCAAGCTCTACCCCTAAAAATTCAACAGTTCTTTTATTTGTTAATTGGTATATTTGATATGAATTATTATCACCGTAGTATTCGCCCGCCATTAAGTATTCGGTTAAAGTAGGGTTTACCATATACACATCAGATTGAAAATTAAAATCAACAATACTATCGTTTTTTAAGGTCAATGAATGCATTCCTTTACCCATCTCAACCCATACTACTTGCTCTGCCGGTATTTCTACCTCTAATGTGTCTACCTTGATAATAACAGGTTCGGTGGTTGGATTATCTATAGCCAAATCTACACTGTTGGTACCACAAGAGGCTAATAAAAATGATAAACTTAAAAGAGTAAATAAATATTTCATTGTTAATGATTTACTGGTTGCACTTGGTTATTTAATTACTGCTAATATACTTATTAATTTTCAGGTTCTTCCTTTTCTTTTGGCACTCGCAACAACAACAAAATACCGCCTAAAAAGAATACGAATAAAAATAAAATGGCATTTCGCATATTACTGACCTGATCTATAATAGCAAAGAGTGCCATACCTATAACAATGCCGATTTTCTCTGCAACATCATAAAAGCTAAAGTACGACGTGGTGTCCTCTGTCTCCGGTAAAAATTTTGAATATGTGGAACGACCTAACGATTGCACCCCTCCCATTACCAAACCAACAAAACCAGCAGCTATGTAAAATTGCATAGGTGTAACCATGAAATACGCATAGACGCAGAGCAACATCCAAATTGCATTTATTACGATAAGGGTTTTAATATTACCATATTTATCAGATGCCCTAGAGGTGATTATAGCACCAACAATTGCTACCAATTGTATAACCAATACACTGATGATCAAACCTGTAGTTTTTTCGCTTTCCGTACACCAAGCAATTTCTTTTTCTCCAAAATATACCGCCACAAGCATAATTGTCTGTACGGCCATACTAAAAACGAAAAATGCATTTAAATAACGTTTTAGTCTTTCATTCTCTTTTAATTGCCCCCAGACAACCTTAAGCTCTTTGAGTCCGTTGAACAGTACG
>ENA-ORXC01001304-ORXC01001304.1-marine-metagenome-genome-assembly--contig:-NODE-1304-length-14903-cov-11.336908_pt1 | contig 14903 bp, 16 predicted proteins | sample MGYA00237865_ERZ511478 | MGnify/ENA metagenome assembly ERZ511478 | reverse complement strand
GGCGAAGCACACGACTTCGAGCAGGATCGCCACGAACAGACCTTGGAACACCGCGATTTCAGAGGCGGTGTAAGGACCGCCCAGCCATGCCGGTATCAGCTTGCCCATGCTGGCGATGGCCGTGCCTTCCGACCCGGTTTCGGTTGCCGCCCGTGTCTTCTCCTTCCCGGCATCGATCAGGGCCGCGCTCGCGGTGTCGATCGAGGTTTGCGCCGCCGCGACCCGTTCCTGCGCCGTGACGATGGCCGCATCCGCCGCGCGGATCGCATCGGCATAGGGTTTCGCCAACCCGTCCTTCGCATTGATCGCCCAGCCGTAGGATGCGCCATCATTGGCGTAGCGCACCTTGGCATCGGCTATACGCCGCTCCAACGCCGTGCGGGTGGTGGTGGCCCTGCCCTGGGCGTTCTCCAGCTCGACCAGTGCACGGGTGCGCGACAGCCTGGCATCCGAGAGGATATCCCGTGCCGTCCCCGCGTTGTTCGTCGCGGTGACGGATGCCGCCGAAGACGCGGCACTGCGGTCGATGGTAGTCTGCAGCTTCGTCGTCGTCTCGGCCTGCGCGGTCCAGATCGAGAAGAAGATCAGCGCGGCCAGCACGACCCGCGCGCCGAACCGTCCCGCGACCGCCTGCCCGCCGGTGGTGGTATCGTCGGAGATCAGCACCATCAGCACGCGGGCCGAGACGATCAGGACGAAGGCGATGGCCCCGTTCTTGATCTCACCCCAAGACAAGCCGAAGGCGACGAGCGGCGCATCGGCGGGAATGTCCGCCGTGCGGATCATGTAGGACACGGCCAGATCGATGTTCAGCCACGTCGCCAGGACGAGCATGAACGGCCAGACGAAGCGCATGGCGGAACGCTCGCGGACGAGGTTGTTCACGTCCCGCTCCCAGGCATGGGCCGTCTTCGCGCGAATGCGTTTCGCCGCTTCACTGGATAGAATGGGGGTAGCCGAGCGCGACCCGCCCCCCTTAGAGGTGGTCATAGCCATCTTCGAACTCTCCTCGTTCGGTTATGGTCAGCGGCGGGTTGGGTTTCCAAGCCCCGGCCCGTCGCGATGATTGCAGATCGATCACTCGACCCTGCCCGAGAATCCTAACACAGCATCGAATCACCATGGAAGCGGGTATGTACGACGGCGTACGGTTTCGTACGGATCGCGTAACTTCCCGTATGTACTCGCAATTCCGGATCGTACGGCAGGGCAGGGCGCAAACGTACGCCATCGGTGCCGGTCACGGCTCACATGACCATCCGCGCAGGTTTCCATCGATCCCAGCCATTCAGCGCAAGCCGGTCAGCTCGACGAAGAGCGCACGAACAGGACGCCCGAGGCGTTCGGCTTCCCCGATGATCTCTGAATCACGCCACGAGCTGTATTCCGGCCATGATCGCATCCGCGCGCCAGCGCCGAGCCGCCCCCAGATCGAGATCATCGCCCTTGGCCCCGTCGATACCGGCCTCGATCAGCAGTCTCGACCAGCGCACGGGGTCGCATTTTGCCCGTGCTTCCTCGATCTGCTCCTTGGACAGGCCGCGTTTAGGCGCAGGAGAGGGTGCAGGATCGCTCAGGAAACCGCTTGGCCCCTTCTCGGCCACTTCCGCCCGTGCCAGAGGCGCGGAGGCTGGGGCAGGGTGGAACGGTGCCGCCTGCTTCTCCTCCTTTGAACCCCATTTCACGCCCCGCGCAGGGGTTATAGTTCTTTTCGAAGAAGTTTTGGTGGTGCGGGTGTCACCACCCCTGGTGACATTCTTGGCAGCCCATGAAATCAGACCCTTGAGGCGGTAGAGGTTGGAGGAATATCCGCCATTCTTGTTCCGCTGTGCGATGCGCTGGACCTCGCCAAGCTTCTCCAGTTCGCGGAGGAGCCGCTGGACCTGCCGGGCGGATCGCCCGATCATGTCGGCCAGGTACTCGACCGAAGGCCAGCACATGCCGGTATTGGGGCCGTTCAGGCGCACCATGTCGCCCAGCACCATCAGGACGTAGCCGCGCATTCCACGCCGCGCGGACGCGGGTGCATGGGTGCGGAAATACTCGGATCGCTGGAAAGGGGTCAGGGTCAGGGGTTTCGTCGTCATGTCGGTTGCCTCAAAAGTGAAGCGCGACTTCCCCCTTGCCCTTGTCGAAGGGTGATGGAAGGGGTATATCCTGAGGTATAGACTGTCAGGAGATCGCCGCGCGATTATCTGATTTGAAGCCCTCGATGTGTCCAGCATCGGGGGTTTCGCTTTTTCTAGCTTGCGCTATCGCATCCGTAATTCCTCGATCATTTTGGATTGCCCCGCGTCGAATAGGTTCGGGGCGGCATGGATTGCGTGTCTGGTCCGAAAATCACGCCGTGTTCGTTTTCGCCTTCGATGAAACGAACGCCAAGCGAGCAGTAGTAGCCTTTCAAGGCTTCCACCGTTTCCGGAAACGACATGCCTTCACCCTTCTCGAAATGCTTGATCGTGAAATCGGAGACACCGGATCCTTTAGCAGCTTCCTTCGCCGTGAGACGAAGGGCGTATCGTGCCGCTCTTGCCTGGATCGCATTCATGTCTTCGATGGTCCCGATGAACACCTGTCAGAAACGAGACGCGCCAGTACATCCGGCGTGCCTTGTTTCAAATTATGGTGAAGGCTAAGGCGAAGCAATCCCTAAAATTTCGTTACGCGCGACGATGCTTCGCGCCGTAACGGCCCGGCAGGAATCGGCCAGGTCACCGACGATCGAATACGACCTGCAGGGTATCCGATCTTCATGTCAGGCTGCTGGGTGTCGACGGCCTATGCAGGGATCTGGAAACGCAGAATTCGTCCCCGTGATTTTCGCTAACCAGGCCACCGGCTATCTCGCATCCCTACGATGCCGGATAGCTGTTTCCGGTATCCCGACCGACGCATCCGGCATCGCCCACCACGGTCATCTACGGGACGAGCAAGGCTCCCAGCAGGAACCCCACAAGGAGCGTTCCACCCAATGCGAACGGTGCCCATCTGCGGATCATGTCCAGCATGTTTTCCGCCGCTTCGCCGAGCCTTCTGGCGTCCTGTCTATCCCCCAAAAGTGCGTACTGGACTCTGGAGGAAAGTATCTCGGACAAGGCGTCGATCCGTGGATCGATGCTGGCCGATGCCCCGCTGGCGACACCGTCCATGACGGCCTTTCTGAGAGCTGCGCCATTGATCTCGACATTTCGCTCGACGGGCTTTTTCGCTGCGGTCTGTTTCTGCAGTTTCGAAAGCGCGGCCATGGCATCTTCGACACCATCGAAACGCTGGACGATGGTTCCGAGAAGTTCGAGCATGAGTGCCGCGCGTTCATCGGTCATGCCGTTCGTTTTATCGCTCATGGCCGGTCACGCTTCTGCTGCTCGTAGTATGACAGAACACGCTCCGGGGAGGAGGAGGTTTCGCCGTCGGATGCGGGCTGATTTTCACCATCCGAATTTTTCATATTCGATGATCCTGCATCCGTGGAATCCGCTCCGTTTCTTTCGTCATTTTTGGAATCAGCTACACCGGATTTTCCATCATCATCACCAGCCGAAACGTCCCATTCTTCGAACACTTTCTTATCCTGATCGCGTGGCAGTTTCTCGATCAGACGCTTGACGAATCCGGCCACCTTTTCATCCCGAGATGCCATGTCGATCAGTGCCCCACCGAGGATGATCTTACGCCGCGTATCGAGCTTGCGAGCGGCGGCGGTATGGCGTGCCCTGACCTTGTCGTATCGGGCTTTCGCCTGTGCCCTAACCGTCTCGTACTCTTCCTTCGCTTTTGCCAATTCCTGTTCCGGTGTCAACGCCATTCTCGTATCCTCGTTTCCACAACTCGATTTCCATAATTTCGTCTACTGCACTTCGTCCACTTCCGAAACCAGACACTCGACCATCGCCCGATCTATAATTCCGACTTCACCACACGACTGCCCCCGACTACCGCCATACCTCATCCACGAGCGCCAACACTTGGTCGGCCCGAAGGGAAGACAAGTGTGCACATTAGCAAACTGTGTTTGCCGCCCTTCGGGCTTTGTGCGATCTATCGGGGGCGTTGCCCCCAGCCGATGGCTTCCCCTTCCGCCCGACGGGCGGATACGAGGGGTGGTTACCCCTCGCGCTCCCCGACCAGCGTTCCGACGCTGGACTTCGGATAACCCCCGCGCGCCTACGGCCCTTGGTGGTGAGAGCGGCGCACGGGGGTTCGGTGCCAGACGGGCGAACGTTTGTGTGTGCGACTTATGCGGTGACGGATGGCGAGCTATCATCTCAACGTGAAGACGATCCAGCGCTCGCAAGGGCGTTCCTCGACGGCGGCGGCGGCCTACCGTGCGGGGGAACGCATCACGTGTGATCGCTACGGCGTCGAGCATGACTACACCCGCAAGAGCGGTGTCGTTCATACCGAGATCCTCGCACCCGATAACGCACCCGACTGGACGTCGGATCGTTCGGATTTGTGGAACGCGGTGGAGGCATCGGAGACGCGCAAGAATTCGGTCGTCGCGCGGGAGTGGGAGGTGGCCCTTCCGCACGCACTTTCCGACGACGAGCGACGCGCATTGGCGCTGTGGTTCGCGCAGGGTTTGGTGGATCGCTATGGCGTCGTCGCGGACGTTGCCATCCATGCCCCGCACCGCGAAGGCGATCAGAGAAACCACCATGCGCATATCCTCACCAGTACCCGACGTATCGGGCCGGAAGGCTTCGAAGAAAAGACGCGGGAGCTGGATGTGAAGCAGACGAGTTCGCGCGAGGTGACGGCCATGCGCGAGAGCTGGGCGGGGATGCAGAATGAGGCGCTTGAACGGGCAGGAACCGGGGAGACGGTCGATCACCGTTCGCTCGAAGCGCAGCGCGAAGAAGCGGAGCGCGAAGCCTGTGAGGCCGAGGAGCGCGGCGAGGCCGAGAGAGCGTTGCGGGCGCAGTTGGAGGTGGAGGCGCTGTCACGCGATCCGGAGCCGAAGCTGGGGCCGCGTACGAGCGCGATGGAGCGTCGTGCGCAGCGGGAGGCCGAGGCCGAGGGGATTGCCTATACCCCCGTCACCGACAGGGGCGCGGCGGTCATCAAGCGGCGGGCGGAACGGTCGATGTTCGAGGCGGTACGCGAGCGGATGGATGCGGCCCGTGATCGCTACGATGAAGCGCGCGAGCAGGGCGCGGGGAGAGTGGATGCGATTACCGAAGGGCTACGTGCGTTGGTCGATCAGGAGACGGCGAAGATGCGGGACCGAGGCCAGGCGAAGCCGGATCGTGAAGTGGCCAAGGATACTGATTACGACGACAGGTTGATGAAGATGCTGGAGCAGTCCAGGGGGCGCGTGTCCCAGGTCGAGGCGTCTGGGAGGGCTGGGCCGGGTGCCGCGACGGGCGAATCAAAACCGGATGATGACGACCGAGGAGAGCGAGACAGGGCCGAGGCCGAGCGGGAGCGGCAGGTAGAGGAGCAGCGCGCGGCACGGGAGCAGACGGAGCGGGAGGAGGCAGCACGGCAGGAGCAGGAGCGTGAAGCGGCCAAGACGCCTATGCGCCAGTTCATGGACAAGATCAAAGCAAGGGACGAGAAGATGGCTCAGGAGCGCGAGCGGGATGGTTATGACCCGTGGGATCGATGAAGTTAGCCGTGTTATTATTGAGCATAAAAAATATTTATTTGCACAATGTGTATTTTGCGGTATCTCAATACAAAGAAAGTTCGTAAGCTGAAACTACTATCAGCAATATCTGGATAAAAATTAAACAGAAATAGGTAAATAATTATACTGAGTATTAGAAATAAATATGTATGTAAATGGATTGTGATAATATCAATATATTACTGTTTCTACATTGGTAAGATCGCACGATTTAGTTATCACTACTGTAGGTATGAGGTAAAAAATCACATGAGAAGAATAAAAATAGTAAAAATTATTGTATTTGTTGACTGGAATTCACAAGTTTGGAAGGTTCGGTCTAAAAAAGAATACGAACCTGAGCCAAAAAAAACCATTGACAAAATAATAAAAGATATCGCAAAGAAGCTAAAAATCTTTGATAAAGACCATCGGTTCGAGATTCATTTTAGACTTTATTGTGGCTGGCATAAGGGATTCCAGAAGACGCCTAGGAGGCGGGCTTTGGAAATCTACAAGCAAGACGAAGAAATGTTTTCTTTATCTTCGTTTCCTTTTATTGTGATAAGGGATATTTCTTTTGGTGATTTTTCCATTAGTGCGCTAGAAAAAAGAATTGTAAAAGGAACTGGTTCACACTTTTCTGGGACTTATGATAGACTTGATAAGGCAAAAAATAATGTAGAAAACGATAAGTTAGAAAGTATGGTAGACACAGCTTTAGTTTCAGACTTAATCTATGCTGCATCGCAGCAAATAGAAAGTTCATGGCTAATAGTCTTAGGTGAGGATATAGATTTAATACCTGGTATTTACACGGCAGAAAGGTTACTAGAATTCTCATCGAGAAAGATAGCTTTTTTTCGATCAGAGGGTGACAAGCACTTAAAATTTAACGATTTACTTGATTTAGAAAGGTTAACCTCTGATGTTTGTGTTTGATCATTTAGATCTTCGTGTGTTTTCTGACGTAGCAACAGATTTTCATCATCAAAAGAATAATAGTATAAATAATATAAGAATGATTATTAACGGTGAGACCATTTACTTATCTATAGATAATAGTGGTCGCACACTATTAAGGATTAAAGAAAGAACGGAAAATTTTGCAAACTTTACATCTCTTTTGGCTTCTGAACGGTTTGCAAATCTTCGACAATGGGCATCAAATCAAGAAGCACTTTTGTCATCTATGTCTAAATCAAGGAACCGGTCGATCCTTCCTGTAGGTGGGTTACTAAGTGAGCATGATCCAGTATCATTTCAAGAAACAGATTTTGAGGATTTTAATGAGTATCTAGAAAAACCTAGAGATAGTGATCTACATGTATTAGTAATGGATGGGCCAGCAGGGAGTGGCAAAACAACTTATATAAGAAAAATAGCGTTGCAACGTGCACGAGATTTTAGTAGAAATCAAGGAAGATTAATTCTTCACGCAGAAAATAGAGGTCGTACGCTCCAAGTACTTGACGATTTAATCGCTGGTAGTTTGCAGCGCATTCGAGTGAAATCTACTTTCGATCAACTTCCAGTCCTTGTAAAATATGGTCTTATCACTCTCGTCTTAGACGGGTTCGATGAATTTTCCGATCCAAGTGGATTTAAGCGTGCTTGGGCCCAATTGAGCGATCTATTAGAACTAGTAACTGGTTACGGTCAAGTTATACTATCGGGTAGAGAAACTTTGGTTTCTAGAAAGCGCATGGTCGATGCTCTTCCCAACCTTAATCGTAAAAGTGTAGAAATGGGAGAATTTACTTTACAAGAGGTATCTACAGAGAAAGCCAATAATTGGCTTGAGAATAACGGAATACCTAAGTCATTTTTGAGTAATCCCCGTCTTTCTGCTGCCTTAGAACCAGGATCGTATGGACTGCGGCCATTTTTCCTTTCAGAGCTTGCTGGTAAGAATGTTTACAAAAAACTTAACAAAAGCTCCGCGGTAGATATTTTAGCAATTCTTATTGATGCACTTTTTGAGCGTGAAATTAATGAAAAGCTTCCTAAAGAACTCGTAGAAAACGTCGGTGGTGAAACAATAATCAGATATTTACGAGCCGTTTGTGAGGAAATAGCTCGTGATATGGCAGATAATGAAAATGAAACAATTCCAGATCAAACAATTAAATGGATTGCTGAGTTATGTATACCTGATGAGGTACAAGATCAGTATCGGCTCAATCTTATTCATCATGCCGATAGACTTCCATTTCTTTCATCAGATGAGGGTACATCGGTAGTTCGCTTTACACATCGGCAGTTTTTTGTATTTTTTCAAGGTGTAAATGCGATTAAAGCAGTTTCTCATAATGAGATTCCTAAGTATCTAAGAAGAAATGTTCTTGGTCCCGAGTTTTTAGAAGCATTTCCAAAGGCGCTTCTCAGCTTACCATCAAATCAAGCAGTATCATTCCGTAATAGTGCTATATCAATAATTCCACATATGAGCAGGTTTGATCGTGGTGCCGGAAATATAGCGGCGATTTTGCTTGCTTCTCTTTGTGAGTATCCAGCAGACGAGGATATAGAAATTTCTACAGTTTCTATTGATGAACTTTATCTGAGGATGGAAATATCTCCAATAAAATTGTCAAATGTTTCTATATCCGTCCTTAATGCAAATAGTGCAAATATGCGCGCTATTACATTCAAAGAAGGTTGTCAGGTAATTACTGTTCACAGTAATAATAAAACAAAATTCCCCGATAATTTTCCTACACCAGAGTGGCAAGAGTATGCTAATAATGAATTTCTGGAAAATGAAGAAGAATCAGATTCATTAAAAAGAGAATTCACGTTAAATGTCAAAATGATTAATGATCTTGAATTGAATCAAGAGCTTCTTGAGCGTGTAATACGTTACCGTCCTTTTTGGTTAAGAGAACAGGAGGATACAGCAGATCAGGCTGGCCGAAAAATAATATTGCATCGTGAATGGAGTAATTTAATAGATTACCTTGAAAAGCATGAATTAGTACGGATAAACGAAAATCATCCGGCGTCAGGAAGACCTGCTCGATTCATTCATTTGCGAATAGAAGAGATTCAAAGTCATTTTGAAGTTTGAAGCTGTTTGGTGAAAGCCGAACAAGGAGGTCTTGAGTTTTCGGTCTGACAGGATCAAAAGTATCTCAGTGTGATAGTATATCAATAATATGGCAGACCTCAGATCCACATCCTTTTGGCGATATCCTGCTCTTCCCTGCCGACGGCATCGGCGTAGATCACGGTGGTGCTGAGCTGAGCGTGGCCGAGCCATTTGGACAGCATGTGCAACGGGACGCCCCGCACGGTGGCGTTGACCCCGAACCCGTGGCGCAGGCCCTTGGGGCTGCGGTGCGGCGCGTCCGGGATGCCCGCCTCGATCATCACGCCCTTGACGATCTGCCAGACCCGCACGCGCGAGAGCGGCCAGATCGGAGTGGCAGCCTTGCGGGGCGTCCTCTGGGCCTGGCGCAGATCGTATGCGGTGTTCAGGGTATCGAGATACTCGGGCGGCACGGGGACCGTCCTGTAGACGATCTTCTGCTTGCCGGAAGCATCCTTGCGCTTCTTGAGGCTGCGGATCGTGATGGTACCGCCCGACAGATCGATGCGGGCAGGCGTGATCTCGACCAGTTCGGAAGGGCGGCATCCGGTATGGTACAAGGTTTCGCACAAGGTGCGATCACGGGCGGGACGCTTGCGCGCCTCATCGAGGAAGGACGCGCGCTCCTCGGCGTTCAGATACAGCCGGTTTCCGGCATCGTCATGGAGGCGCATTCCGCTCATATCTAACGGTATACACGCAAAGCGTTAAACGGGGAAGCCCCGCTGTGGTGTCAGGAGCGGGACACCCCGCCCTGCCCGCCCCTCGATCCGTTCATGCATTTAACAGAATGACCAATAGTGTTAAACTCTAGGATTGGAATTTTACTGACATTACGCAAGGATTGCATTTCTTCAGGTTCAAATATATTGAACGTATATCCAAGATATCTTTGCAAGGATGATCGTAATGCAAGTTCGTTTATTTGTTTGCTTGTTTGCAACTATCGCGTGTATTTCTGGAGCAGCAAGTGCAAATTCAGACCGATGTGCAGGGCTGATTTCTTCCAATGAAATTGCTAAGACTGAAAGCGGAATAAAAGAAGCGGCGGGTGAATTGGAGGGTCTCTTCGGATCAATTCTAGATGGTGAAATTGGATTGGAAGGGTTTTATAGAAAATACGAAAAAACAAAAGCAGTTCAATTTTCTTCAGATGCTCAAGTGAATATCTTTAAACTTGCCGTTCATGGTATATGCCTTAGTAGTGAAAACAGTGGTTCAGACATAATAGAACTCTACAAACTTGCTGTTATTGGACCTCCAACGGAAGATAATAAGGAATCTTATGGAGAAATAATAAAGAAAAATGATAATAAGAATAACTGGGGCGACCTCACAAATGGAATATTTGAATTTGAAAAACTTGTTGATGGCGCAGAAAAAAGCAAATTCACCTATAAGTTTTCCACATCCAAAGAATGTCAATTCATAATTGAGCGAGGAAATAAAACTAAAGGCGTAGTTGGGTTTTCTCTAGTTCGATCAACTGGAACTGTAGTTGGAACAGGGAATACGAACGGCACTAGTTCATTTGAAATTTTATCTGGAGATTACGAATTTTCTTTTCGCCTCGATCCAAGGTCAATGAAGCGATACCATTTTATAGCCAAAACGAATTGTTAAATGGTCATATAGCGTGAATTACGCCTAGAGATTTTCCTTTATAACTAAAAGCGATAAGCAGTTTTTCTGTTCGCGATTTTACAGCGAGTGTCTGAACTGAACCACCACCGGCCAAAGCCAATGATTTATCAAAAGGTGATTGAAATCAAATTTTCTTAAATGAGCGCCTTCGGCGCAGTTTGAAATCTTCTTTTCCGTCTGGAAGACAGAAGCTGACCGGCATCGTCGGTCGTACACTTGATACAGATCACAGATAATCACTCACTTCGCTTCACCGAGGAAAACCGCTTTTCCTTGATAAAGTTGATCAAGCGTTCTTTCGCAGCATCAAAAAGGCGTGGTGGCAGGGTGCCATAGGCTAATCGTCGATCCCCATCCCTATCAGGGAGGGGCCGTAGATCGGGACCAGGCCAGAGGAAACGGTTGGCTTCGTTGCAGATAATCCATGATCGTTCATCATCGAGGCCAAGACGTTGCTTCACCTGCGTGGGGATCTCGATGGCTGTGCGCGGATCGGAAGGCGGGGTGTGCGTGATCGGTACGACAAGCACATACGTGTCGTCATTGGACTGCTCAATCGCCAGAGCAACCGCGCAAGGTCGATCCTTCAACCCCTCCTCCAGGCCGATACGTGCCTCGTGTTCCCAAAGGTAGGAATATCGGATGACCGTACCCGGAGCGGGAACATTCAACGTCACGGTTTCCAGTCTTCAGGAAGCAGATCATTCAGGTGATCGTGTTCAGGCGACATCTTGGCCGCTTCGAGCGCACGGAGCATTTCGTCATCGAAATCTTCAGGGAGAAGTACCTGACGGTCCCGGCGTTTGAGCCGCTTGTATTCTTCTGTGGACATGAGAACGAGTGCATCCCGCCCACGCGAACTGATCGTGAGTGGTTCACGTTGAGCGATGTCGCGGTAACGTCCGAAGTGACGCAGCAGCTCGGCAGAGGGAACGGATGGCATGGGCTTCGGTCCTATTTTACACGCTTATACATATAACATGTGAATCATGTATTTTGCAAATCTGAAGCGCAAAGGCGAAGCCACCTGCTCAACGCAGGGGTTTCAAGACCGTGAGGGCGTAACCGTAATGCATAAAAATTACCGGATAAATACGATTACCGGATAAATATACTTATTGGATAATATGAAATACCTGGTATGTATACTTACCGGATAATGGAGTTACCCATGCCAGTTGTCACCATCGCATCGCCAAAAGGCGGGGCAGGTAAGTCTACCGCCGCTGTCATACTTGGCACCGAGTTGGCCCATGCAGGCGCAGCCGTGACCATGATCGACTGCGATCCTAACCGCTCACTGACCCTATGGTCGTCTCAAGGAGACATCCCCTCGCGCATTCAGGTGTTGAGCGACATAGGCGAGAGCGATCTGATCAAGACGGTGAAGCAGCACGACAAGGATGGCGCTATCGTCATCATCGATCTTGAGGGCGTGGCCTCGCGTCTCGTATCGCGGGCAATCTCGCAGGCTGATCTTGTCATCACTCCCATGCGTGGCACGACATTAGATGCGACCATCGGCGTTCGAGCATTGCAACTCGTGGCCGAGGAGGAGGAGGCCTTAGATCGCAGCATTCCCCATGCTGTGGTCTTCACCATGACCCGTAACATTCGCTCGAAGCAGCATAGTGGCATCGAGGCTTCTTTGAGAGAACAGGGCGTAGACATCATCGACCCATCATTGATCGAACGCGTTGCATTTGCCGCATTGTTCGAGTTTGGGGGCGACCTTCGCACCATTCCCCCACAAGGAAACATGGAAACGGCACAGGCGAACGCGCAGGGTTTCGCAGAAGCTGTCTATGCGCGTTTGCAGGGCGAAGCAGAGGAGAGTGCGGCATGAGCGAACGCAAAGCCTTTAGTATCGACGTGGGCGGCTTGAAAAGCCGTCCAAAGCAATCCGACGCTGGAACCATCGCTAAAACCGACAAGGCGGGGGAAAAGCACGGCTTCATTGATAGAGAACCTAAAGCCAAACGAGGGCGTAAGCCCAGCCCACGCACGGGGCAGGTTCACGCAAAGGTGTTGCCGTTGATACAAGAGCAGATCGCAGCCGAAGCCAGACGTAGAGGCACTCAGCAAGGCGTTATTATCGAAGATGCGTGGGAACTCTATTGCGAGCAACACGGCATCACAGACGATGATTAATCACGGCCGTCCGTATCGCTCAAACCATTTGCGACAAAACCCTATGAATGCTTGATCAGGGTCGCGAGGTGCATCCATACCTCCATCCGCCATCCAGTTTCGCCATTTTTGTTCGAGAACGTGCACATCCCATCCCGATGCAACGGTTCGTGCATCATGGTAGGTTTCGGGATCAAGTATATTGGAGAGCAGGGCAGGGCAGGGCGTATCGCTGAGGGCATCGCGGTTCATGAATGTCACCTTGTCGGCTTCATCATCGAAAGAGACGCTGTAATCTGGCAAATGATCATGCTCAATAATCTCGCGTAGCATTTGACGGAAGCGTTTCATTTCGCTTCGCGCCCCAGACTTCTTTTTCAAGAGATCGACAGAGCATCTCCATTCGGGCTGTTTGCCACAATGCTTTCGCGCCAATTCATAGATGCGTCGCTCCAGAGGCTTACGCAAACGAAAATAATCCCTATGAAGGGTCAGAACTTCCTGTGCTTCAATCGCATTGAATACCCAATCTGATAAAGTTAGCTCTACCCAAAGAAGGCGACCGTCAAGACCATGTTTTCTCCTGACAGACGACGATTCGATTAAACCAAATGTATCTATTTGCTCTTCATCACCAGTAATAATATTTGTTGTGATTGTCGTTCCGCGAAGCCGTTCTACTGAGTCAACAAGGGCTGTATAATCCTTCCCTCCCGTTCCTCTGTTTGTAAATATAAGAAAATCCCGGCTGTTAACACGAATGCGTTTGGTGACTTTCTCACCTTTCCTTAACTTCGCCATAAGCTGCGAAATGGCATAAATAAGAATATCCTTGTCGTAGATCGTCGCCAGACCTTTAACGCTAGGAATAACTTCAAGGTAATGCCCGTTGTGTTCATAGCGACGGATATTGGTTTCAGGCTTTTTGGATAAGGAATAAAAAGGGTGCTCCATCTGGGGCAACACATCCTTGAGGATGGCATCGGCAACATCGCAGATGAACAAGTCACTTTGCGGGTGTCGCTCAGGAATGAGCCGTGTGTCAGGATTCGGGGTTTTAAGTACCATGGGGGCATGTACGAGGTTTTGAGTGCTCGCGTCAAGATTCGGGGTTTTAAGTACCACACGTGCCTAAAACCCCGAGATTCGGGGTTTTAAGTACCGAGATTCGGGGTTTTAAGTACCGAGATTCGGGGTTTTAAGTACCGACACTTTTGCATTATTGTTGTATATCAATTGCTTACAGCACCTTATCCACAGCTTAACACTATATTAACACATATTTAACACAGGAGCGCCTGTGGATAACTCAGCTTTTCCAGCCTAAAACGACAGCACTTGTGACCAAACCCAGTTGCTGAGAATGATCGACACGAGGATGCGAGATCGCGCCTTGCCGTGATGCCGGGTCCAAACCGACAGACGGCAGGCACCAAGCCGGGCTATCACCCACCCCCCAGCTTTGTCATTTCACCCAGAACTGTACGAAGATTGCCATGACGGTTGTCGCTCCAGCGGCTGACGACACGAAAAACGCCACCAGAAGCCCCCAGGATGACCATGAGGTAATTCTGGTCGCCAGCCTATCAGCGGAGGCTTGAAGCCTCTCTACGGCGCTTAAATCGCGTCCTGTGGCGATTGTGACGGCTGAGGTAAGCCTGCCTTCCAGCTCCCTAAGGGATTTGTTCATCCCGAGTTCAGCGCCCAAGCTGGCCGTTTCGCGAACGAGGATTTGAAGATCATCCCGGCGCATGGTGGCAATCCCACCTTCTGGCACCCGTTGCCGGTCGGCCAGTTCCTTCTGGAACTGTGACACGAGCATCAGGAGCTTCTCGGAGCGGGCAAGGCGATCTTCCAAGGTGTCAAAACGGTCAAGCATCTTGCCGAGCATTTCGATCATGAGGGCGGCGCGCTCGTCGGTCAAACCGTCACCACCACTCACTGGCTGTTCTCTCTGCCGATGTAGCGATCAGCGAAGCTCTGTTGTGACGTATCCCCGGTTCCGGCTTGGCTCGATTCTGTGGACTCTGATCCACTGGTGCCATCGCTCCCGGGAGAGGGAGACGGAACATCCCATCCCTTAAACGCTTTGCGATCCTGTTCACGCTTCAAAGAGTCGATGACCCGTGAGAGAAGTCGCGCCGCTTCCGCATCTCGCCCGGCCATCTCGATCAGCGCCCCGCCGACAATGATCTTGCGCCGGGTATCGAGCTTGCGAGCAGCGGTGGTATGGCGCGCCTTGATCTTGTCATACCGAGCCTTGGCCTGTGCCTTGGCTTTCTCGTATTCCTGTTCCGCCGTCAGCGCCATTCGTTTTTTCCTCTGTTCATCACAACCAGATTCGATTCATCACCCAGCAGTGACCGGATAGCACGCGCGACAACCAACCACCACTGATACAAACGCTGTCTCCATTCGATCCAAAAG
>ENA-ORXC01001303-ORXC01001303.1-marine-metagenome-genome-assembly--contig:-NODE-1303-length-14906-cov-8.083890_pt1 | contig 14906 bp, 17 predicted proteins | sample MGYA00237865_ERZ511478 | MGnify/ENA metagenome assembly ERZ511478 | reverse complement strand
AAGCACCCTCTCCGACTCCTACTTTCTGAGATGTATCCTTGTGACCTCTTTTCACAGGTTCCGGCCTTGTTTTATGTGTTTCTCGCGTAGGTGGCTGTTGTAGGGCCATTTTCGAGCTACCCTCAGAATCGGCCTCTATGGCCCCGTGAGTGCGGATCACCCCCTCTGGTGATCCATCTGAGGGGGGTCTTGCCAGATGCGATTATCGTTCAAAAATGCGATTTTGTGAAACTGCCTGAATGCGATCCTCTTAATTCTTGCATGGTTGTTGTCAACAACCGTTCGCAACAGGCTTTTCTCGAGATTCTGTGCAGATCGGGTGGCCCAAAGCCGCATCCGATTGGCCCGACTTCGACATCCTCAGGAAACGACCAGAAAACAGCGGAGAACGACTGAGACCATAATACACCAATCAATGAGCACTCTACACTCCAATGTGCCAATGATCGCTGACTGCAATACTACCGGCGTTATTTGAGTAGAACAGCTTTCACAGGGCATCCCATAAGCTGACTAGAGCTACCCCTACAGCACACACTATCGTCGATTCCGATCCGTATTGGAACGTTGTCCGTTCACCCGGCTGTCACGCTGTTCATCCTTCAAGGATCCCCCAAGGATAAACAGCGTGACTGCAGGCTGAGCGGACACCGGTCCCGCGCCGACTGGTCATTCCCTGTTCGCAGAGCAGACCGGCTGCGAGCGGAGATCGAAAGAAGGGCACTCTCCGCGAAGATGTGCTGTACACCCCTATTTAAGTGTGGCCACACGAGTTCTGGGCGGGGGGTGTCGCTTGGCAGGCGCCAAGCTCAATCTCCCTCCCACCAACACAATTTACGGCCGTGTGCTCGCTCTCTTTCTTTCTGTTTTCATTCATTGTCCAGCTGAGGACAGCTGTTCCATGGAGAGTATCGACGATGGCGACGGCCACAACTCAACGGCTATTGCCATCTCCGGAAAGCCCAATGCTCCATGCGCTCGGTACGCGGATGGATGTCAAAAAAAACATGCATCTGGCCAGTGGTATGATTTTCACTTTCGCTGTATCGTCGGGAAAGAGGGACCAGTGCTGATTTGGCTACACTGGGGCTGAGGCCCACTGCAATCAAATTGGTTTGAAATGGATTATTTGGCCCAAAGTACAGTTCTAAAATGCCTGTACTATGGGATGTTCCAATATATTAGCACCCTCTCCACACTGGTAATTTTCAAGTGCAGTATACATTCGATATTCGCATTTTAGAACCGGGCGCACCACTGCACGCCGGTAGTATAGGCATACACTGCGTCCGCAATGCGCCAAGCGGCCCCTTCACGGCACTGACACTGCCCCACCGTCGCGTCTGTGGGGGTTTCTGCCGCCCTGGGTCGGGACACGTAGAGCTCACACAGCCAACGATCATGGAGGGTAACGAGGTACCTGCGCAGACGATCTATGACGCTTCCCGAGCACCGTCAACGAATGGTTTTGATCATGATGGGAGGTCCAGTTGTACGTCATCACATGGTTTTTTTTTAAACGTGCATCAGGTGCAATGATCGCTGATAGTGCTCCACTCGACTAGTCTAGAAATGGAGAGACACGCTCGCAAACAGTCACAGGGGACGACTGATCGAACCACCTCACCTCTTGCTATCCTCCCCCATTCCGACTTAAATGACCATCCTGATGTTGCTGAATGCCTATCTAGCGGAACAGTCAGGCAATAATAAGAACAGAGAGACGAGCGTCCAACGAAAAGAAGGTAGATACAAGCCATTCGGTGATCATTAGCAATATACAAATCGATCCACGAGAAGTATAGAAATGCGTGTCGTAGGTTAGAACCACAAGTTCAACACACACGTGCAATGATCAAATACGAGTGTTCGAACCAGAACTGATACATGTCGAGTGCGTTGCATCAACAAAGAGAGTACGACATAATAACATACCGGGATGTGCGGGCCAAACCGTCGCGGGATCAAAAGGGGGGAAAAAAAAGCAGACAAAAACAACGCTACAGCAACGCGGAGTCCACAACAGCTCGGAGATGCACTGGAAAATAGAAAAGCACACCACTCAGTCGCACTAGGAAAAAAGAAAAGCACAATACTCAGTCCCACGAGGAAAAAAGAAAAGCACACCACTCAGTCCCACTAGGAAATAAAAAAAAGGCACACCGTAAAACGAGTGCGCTTCAGGAGCACGCCCACTCTCCGCGTAAACAGGACTGCCCGGCATCCACCCGCGCCAGAACGCCGATCGCGAGGGTGGGCGACGACTTCGCCGTACAAAGCCGAGGAACGTCATGTTGACGCGGCGTGAAGCTGCCCCACGCCGCTACGCTCACACCGCCTTTAATCAGCCGTGGGACAGACCACTACCCCCTCAGAGGCGCTCTGAGCATGCACTCTCTGCGGTCCTATTGATGCTGCGCGCCATTGTAAAGGTCGCCTACGTGCCACGCTTCTGGCGCACGACAACACGTGTGTTGCCAGATGGCCTCACATTGACAGGCGTGCTGTCTCATCCTGCTGTTTGCCCGTTTTTGATTGGGTGGCGTATTCGTCTCGATTCGATATCTGACCCATATCGACCGTCTTGGAATTTCTTTCTACGTGCCGAACGCTGGTGGCTGAAGGCCATCCAGGAACGCCCGACCGAGATTGATCTGTGACAGCTCCCCCCGACAACCCCTGACACTCGCCGAAATGGAGATGGCGCGCTAGATTTCCGTGTAATGTAACCTGCGTTTAGGGGGGCTAAATGGTCAGGGAATCTCGTGGTATACCCCTGGGAGCTGTAGTACAGCCGGCTGAGGGTGCCCGCAGAGCTTGTAGCCCACGTTCCCGACCCCGACCCCACCGTGCTGACCAGCATTCGAGGCCACCCAAATCAGGGCCAAATCTGAATTGCCCGTGGTACGGTTGTCGGGCCCTCAGCATAGAAAATCGGGCCTAGCATACAGTCTAGCACATGGCCATCTTTCCCGACGATCAAGGAGAGAGAGAACATCGTGGACTCCACTTCGTAAAGTCTTTCTCCGAAAAATCCCACACCTCCAGATGTAAGGGCAAACCCTACGATGTCGGTCCCATTGTCCAACTGGGAATATGAAACTGGCCACGTGTGGCATGCCCAATGGAGAGCCCATTCTGGGAGCCCTGTTTGGGGAGACGGGCCCTGTACAGTCTTTATCCATTGCTGTGACATCCTTTCGTAGACGGGTGTCTAGTAACTGACGGCGATCGACCGGGCCCTACGGTACGATCATCGCATGTGTCAGCATGCGATCGTCTTTGCTATCCAATCAGCAGGCGTATCTTGGTTGCGGTCGTGCGGCTTACGGTCGCCACAAAGGGTGTCTAGTAATGGAGAAAGACTGTACTTGAGCATCCACCCGTCTGAATCGGGTCATATCGATATCGAAATGGGGTTCACATCGGTGACTTGCTCTTGCCCCCATTCTTGTGGGTCAAATATGCGAGGAAATAACGAAGTGGGTAACCCATTTAAACCCACGCTAGCGATACGCAGTAAACAGCTTCTCATATGACATGTAGTGACAATGTTAGATACATGTTGACACGAGTTGTTGAATGTCGAACTATGGATGACACGTCGTGTCGAATGTACGACTATGTGTCATTTGACCTGGGAAACAGACGACAGCGTCCGGAAAATGTCGCATAATGTGACACGACGGACCGACGCGTGGCGTCGATGTGAAAAAAGCAGGCGATCTCATTTTGGCGGATGTGTCTGTCGGGTCACAGTGCGGACCCGGGCGGGTTGACCTGTTCCGATGTGTGCGGATCGGGGCACTCATTTTTGGCAGGGGGCATAGCACGCTGTGGCTAAATGTCGACCAGTCTCTAAATGTCAACCAACCTCGAGTCTTCGCTTCTATAGCTCCTGAGGGGTGATTTTGCAAGCCATCGTGAACCCGACCGTTGTACATCTACTATCTGTGTTTTTCTATGACCACCCGGAAATAGCTGCGAGCATCCTTTGGACTCAGTACCAAGGCAGTCTACCTTCTTGGGTTTCTGAGAAAAAATCACGTCGGATGTGTCAAGGGCTTGGTCATCATACTTTTTTTTTTCTTTGATTGATGTTTTCCTGGGAAGTCGCAAAGTGCCATGGCGGCCTCTTCCAGCCACCCTCGCTCCTTAAAATTATTGAGGGCAGTGCAATGACCGTGCGCGATTGGTGCGGATCGCTCTGTGGTCGAGATACAACTCCGTCATTGGTGCAGAAGCTGGTCGACATTTGCGGAAAGAAATAATGACTGTAAGAGTTATTCTTCTGCCTAAAGCTCACGGCCATGAGGTGCACTGAAGAGGAAACACACATAACAATGTCCGCCTCACCCTCAGATTTTTCTCAGTATGCGTTGTTTCTTTTGGAGAGCACAGATACTGCGCAATGAGAAAAAAATGGTCAACAATCAGCCAACACGTGCTAGGTGGCGTGTCTGACCACCCCTGCGAATGACTACTTGGATGCCAACCGCGGAAAGGGGCCGGTCCCGAGTTTGCGGGCAGGGTCAAGCTAATAACGGTTCAGTGTTTGGGCTCCATCTTGCTCCGGCGCGTGAAGCGCTCCAGTCGTTCATTGGGTCATTCGAAAAATTGAAGAGAAGTGGCCCGACGCTTTTCAGTATATTCACTCATATTCGAATTTTGGGCGCCGTGCAGATGCAAAGGACGGGTTTTCTCGCCTGTCTATTGTTGACACGGCGCGAGTCCGTCTCCGAGATCGCAAGAGATTTCTTCTGTGTGGTCCTTCGGTGCGTTCCAGACGAGTCCAGGGCCACACGCGGCGGACCAGTTTTGCCGCCGTGTCCCTGCACGGGTCTGTCTGCCCCACTTAGTGTCTGGGCGGGGGGGTGGGTGACCATTTTGAGCGGGCATTTTGCGCTGTTTGCGGCGGGGGGCACGTTGCTTCGTGCCAGGGCTCACCGCGCACGCGAAAAGCGCACCCTGGGACACGGCCCGGGCTCGAGGCGCGGACATGATGTCCTCTTCTCGGTCCCATGAACGTCTCCAGGGGGGTTCTGGGGAGCAAGCCTCTCCCGACGCGTCTCCCAGCGCGCTGTGGGCGTCTACAGGTGGCGATCGGAGGGGAGGGACTAGCGCTCGCCAGGCGCACGTGGAGTTTTTTAGCGCCGCCTCTCTTGCAACCTGCTTCCCGCCCCTTCCCGCCCTTCCTCTTTGGCTATCCACATCGCTCGCACATGACGCGTGTTAGAGGCCCCCACGACACGAAGCGGCGGCGCGCCCAGCGTTCTCGCAACGGCCACAACGCGTTGCCGCCCACGCCGCCCCCCCCTCCGTGCACCTGTTCTGGGCCGTGTGACCACGGCGTTGCTATCGGCCCGCCCTCCCCTCCTCCGCCCTTGCAACCGTCTTTGTTTTCGCGCCATTGTCACTCTCGGTGTTCTGTCAGCCGGTCTGCGAAAGGCGGTCGCCGTGCCATGGATCGTCCCCCTCCTGTGTCGGGCACTGCTGGGCAAGGGCCGCCGCGCCGAGGCGGCCCCGGCCTTCCCCGCGACGGAGGTCGCGGCGGGCCGACTCCCGGGAATGGCGGTCGTTTGCCGTTCCGCGGCGGTCCCCCGCCTTTCCATGGGGGTCCTCCCCCTTTCTGTGGCAACGGCTTCCCCGCCCGCGGCGATCCTCGTATGAGGCGGGGTGGCCCGCCCTTTGGGGGCGCATCCCCGTTCTTCCGGGGCGGGCCTGCGCGCTTCCTGGGCGGTCCCCCGCCTTTTCGGGGCTGTCCCCCTCCCTTCCAGGGCGGTCCCCCGCCTTTTTGGGGCGGTCCTCCGCCCCTTGCGGCGAGTCCTCCGCCCTTTCTAGGAGGGGACCCGCGCGTCCGCGGGGGCCCGCCGTCCTTCCGGGGCGGTTCCCCGCCCTATTTTGATGGTCCCCCGCCATCCCGGCGCCCTCCTCCGTCTCCTTTTGGCGGTCACCCTCCGCGAGGTGGTTTTGCTCCTTTTGGCCGCGGTGGCCCGCGGTTTGCTGATGGGTCGCCACCTGCTGACGACTGGCGACCGCACTGGGGCGGTGACCGTCGGCGGCCTTGGGGCCAGGACGGTCGGCCACTGTGGAGCGGCGACGGTGGGCCTTCGCCATTTAATCCGGGGAGCGCCCCTCCTTTCGGTCGTCGTCGGAAGCCCGACCGGTATCACGATCCCATTGATTCGCGTCGTGTACGCCGTCGCCTCGACGACAGCGACGACGACTCTGGTGTACGTCCTGCGTGGGACTTCGACGGACGTCCGCCCTCCAACCATCCCCGTCGGTCAAGTCGCCGTCGCGGAGGCTGGCGTTCTCCTGGCGCTCACTCGCGGGCGCTCTCTCGCTCCCCTGAGCGGCAGTGCCGTCCCTCAGAGTCCGCCGTCGTGCCAAGCGCTTTGGCGCCCGGCGCGGTGTACCTCCCTCCGGCGCCCTGGCGGGTGGAGCAGGCCGCCCACCCAGCAGGCGGGCAACTGTACCAGTGGGCGGTGACGAGAGCCCCACCTCCCCCTCCCCCGCCCTCTGTGATCTATTTGCCCGCGCCGCCGCAGCAGTTGCCTCAGCCGACGGGGCCGCAGCAAGCGACGGCGGCGCCGGTGACGCTACAGCAGCCGACGGTGGTGCAGCTGACCGGTCCGTTGTCGGCCGCGCCGCAACTGGCGGCACAGGTGGCTCTGCCGCAGCCCGCGCCGCCGGTGGCCGTGCAGCAGCCGCTGTACGTGGTGAGCGGTCGACCCCCGCAGGCCCCGCCGACCTACGCTCTCTTCCCACTGGCCAGCAACCCGACGCAGTTGACGTCGATCTCCCTGCAATTACCTACCAGCTGCCGAAGAGCCTGGGTTCTAGCTTGGGATGGACGGACGCCGACCGGGTGCCACTGTGCGAGGCGTGGCTGCAGGCGAGCGGGGACCCGATTGCTGCCACTGGGCGGTGCAACGAGCAGCTGTGGGCGGACGTGCACAAAGTGTGGGAGGCGAAAATGACGCAGAACAAGACGTTGCGTGTGGCGCGCAACGCGAGCGCACTGGAGAAGCAGTTTAAGAAAATCCAGAAGGGTGTGAGCTTGTTTACGTCGCACTACCTGGCGGTGAAGAACATGCACACGACGGGGAATCTGACGGAGGAGGACCTTATCAGTGGCGCTGTTGCGCGCTACTGCTCTCTCGACATCTACGACGCCATTCGTAATGATCGGGAGGTCGACAAGCGCGAGAACCGGTCGGCGAAGCGGAAGGCCAAGGTGGCGAACTGCAAGTGGTTGGCGTGCTGGCGCGTGTTGCGTCACTCGGACAAGTTCAGCGGCACGTCGAACGTGGCGAATGTCGGCAGCGACGACTCTGACCATTCGGATGCGGAGAGTGGCAGCACGAGCAGCCCCAGCACGCGCAAGAAACCGTATCAGCGCGCGCCCAGTGGAGTCAAGGCCGCCAAACAACAGCGTCTGGAGGATATTCGGCTGGAGAAGGAAGTCAAGGCCAGCACGGAGGCGGTGCAAAAGCTGACGGCGGCGCAGGAGTATAGGACTGCGCTGTGCTTCTTCCAATCGGCATAAGTGCACAACACGGCGGCGGGCATTGCTTATGGACAATCTGTTCTGAACAAAATGATGCAGCTCGCCGGGATGGCAGTGGAGGACGCCCCATCGACGACCGTCGGGGCGGCCACCAATTCTGGGGCAGGTGCAAGTGCTGCTGCTGGTGCATCGAATGCGGGGGACGATACGGCTGTGGCGAATACGACGGCGACGGGGAATGCGACTGGTGCCGGTGAAGCGGCGTCGACGGCAGAAGCGAGTCCTGTTGCCCACATTGCTGTGATTGAAGTGGATGACGACGACGATACTATGGACCTGACCCGCTGTTCTCCCGGCATTGTGGGGCCGGCTACGCCGGCGCTCGGCTCTGCCGCCGGAGTCGACTCGCCGCCGGGGGAAGACCCAACGGCGGCGCCGGCCGCCGCTGCATTGGCCGGTTGCTCGAATCTGGCGGCGGAGTCGGCGACGCCGGCTGCGCCGACTCGACGGGGTCGGGGGGTGGCAAACACTAACGGGGGCGGTGGGGCGCGTGGGAAGAGTGTGAAAAAGAACTGCGGCCGCAATGCGCAAGCCGCAAAGCGCCGGGCTGCTTCCGCTGCTCTGTCGCAGCCTCTCGGCACGACTCGAGGCCTGAATGACAGTAGTCAGGCGGCTACGACCACCTCGACAACAACGGAGGCGTCGGACTCCGAGTAGTGTGTCTGTTTTGTAGATTGCTTGTGTGTGTGTGTGGAACAAAGTTTTTTTTCTCTCTTCACCGGGTCTTTTTTTTCCTACACGCACTAGGTCGAGCTGTTTGAGGCTGTATGAGCAGAAACTGGAGCAAAAAGACTGCCTGTCGCCGTCATCAGAACAGAGGCACTTGGTTGCGTTCACCGCCATCGCCACCGCCAGGAGTGGTCGGGGTGCGCCCCTTCACGGCAGCGACGGCCCTCGCCAGCGACCGGCGAACCGGGGCGGCCCCCGCTGCCGCCGCCGCCGCCGCCGCGGATGCGTCGACCGCCACCACCGCTTTGGCGGCGCCGCCACGGGGGGAGGGGGCGGCGGCGGTGGAAGAGTGCCCCCGCCACCCCCCCCTGAGTGCTCGCCGCTCGTGACCGCCGCCGCATCACGCCCGGCGGCGGACGCCGTCGCTGCCATCGCCGCCGCCTGGGCGGTCGCCCCCGCCAAAGATGTTGGCTCCATCTGCTCCATGTTGTCCATCTCGTCAGCCGGGGGGACAACGCGGCGGGGGGAGGCCACCGCAGCCGCCAAGCCAACCACCCCCCCCACCTATGCTCCAGCCGGCCACCGGCCTGCCGCGGACCCAACCGCACGCGCACGACCGTGCCGCGCGCCGGTGCGCGCCACGGCCCCCATATCACGTCGCTCTGCGCCCCCCGCCGACGGCGCACACACAACACACAGACAGGGGTCACGCGCACAACTGGCGCGGGCGGCACACACGAGCGGCGGCGCTCGGGTGTCGCCGAAAAAGAAAAAAAAATAAGGCAGCAACAGGCGATTGGTTGGTCCAGAAAACGGAACCACCACCCGCTCGAGTCGCCACGACCCTCTCGAAGGTCCCGCCAGGCCCGCTGTCGTCTCGCAGCACCGATGGTCCCTGTTTTTTTCCGTGTTCGTCTCACACCTGCTCTGACACCCCCCATTGAGGCATCTGTGCGAGTTCGACCACAAATTCCATCATATCCGTCACAAACTGACGAGTGGTGTGCGAAGAGCATCTCTTTCTTGTAGCCCGCCCTATCTGTTTGTCTCTGGATCTCGTGCAAGAGGCCTGTTCGCCATCCATCTCTCCACAACTCGCACGTCCGCCGCCATCGCGCCCTTCCACCCTGCCGCTGCACACGCAGCCTGTAGGCAGGGACAATACCTCCTCATACGCTACCTGTTTATCTTCACCTTCCTCTGTGTCCCGCCTGCCGTCTCGAGTCGCCGCTGCTATTGCTCTTCCGCTTCGTCCTTGTTTTGTGGACGGCTGCCCGAGAACTACTGGGCGTTGCCGTGGCAGCCAGTGAAGCGATGGCGTTCCTCGCCCCGGCCGCGGCGCCGGTCACCCCCCGGCGTCTGGTTGCGACCTCCACTCGTACATCGCGGGCTAGCAGGCCCCGCGTCTGTGGTGCTCCCCGGCGACACGTCGCGTCCATGAGCGCGTCCGCTGGCTCCTCACCACCCCCCGTCGTGCGGGTGCCGCGGACTCCGTCCAACGCGCCGTTGGAGGTCCGGGGCCCGACCGACGCCCCCCCTGACTACGCGGCCATTGATGAAGAGCTCCGCTCCCGCGTCCTGCTGTCGGCATTCCGCAACGCCCTCATCGAGGAGCTTGCTCCTGTCCCCCCGCCCGCGAACCTCTCGCCAGGTTTTGACGGCTCCATGGAGCTGGTGTCGGCCCTGTCTGCCAAGTACAACAACCGCCCCCGTGACCTGACTGCCGGCTCCCTGCGGGTGCTCTACAGCCTCTTCCCCGAGTGGATTCTGGTCGCCTTCCGCAAGTCCTTCGCGGTCGCCCTGCCAGGTGTTTCTGCGCGCCTCAACGCCGCCGTCACGTCGCTGACGAGTCGTTGGTTGATGGGGCCCAACACGCTCAACGAGGGCGGCAAGGGCGTCCTCGTCGAGCGTTGCCGCTACCTGGAAGCTTCCGGCTGCGTGAGCACCTGCGTCAACGGCTGCAAGGTGCCGACCGAGACGTTCCTCAAGGAGGGGCTCGGCGTGGACCTGTGGATGCAGCCCAACTATGACACCTTTGAGTGCCAGTTTTTGTTTGGCGCAAAGCCCCCGCCGGTGGCGGAGGACCCAGCCTTTGACGCTGGCTGCATGGGCCAGTGCAACGTGGCTCAACAGCGCGTGCGGATGGAGGCGGGGCGGAGGTGCACAGGCAACGACGCGGCGGCGATGGACCGAGGGAAGCAGTGAGTGCGGTGTGGAGCGGCGGCATGTGGGCACACTGTGGCCGGCGGGGGCGGACGGGGAGGGGAGAGCACATGGATAATTGGTGGGAGCCACCCGACAAACGTGAAAAAAGGCAGCTCGTTGGCGTGCGCGTTCAAAGCCCAAAGCGGCACAAGTCAAGAGCCGTGTAGTGGAACTGTCCAGCAGTTATTGGAGAGGGGCACACGCAGATGGCCAACCAAAAAGTACAGGGCAAAGCAGCTCGAGGATGGTGGCCACGTTGTGACCAGTTGCTGGACACGCCCGCAATGACGCTCCTGCCGTACGCTACAAACGTAAAGAAGAGCACATAGAAACAGAACAGAAGACTCGTGGGAAACAAGAAAAACGCAGCAACACGAGTCGGCGCCACACCAGTCGTGGTCCGCACCGACCAGATGGAACGACCATGAGCTGGTGTACACATGCATGCACGCAACGCAACACGAAAACGAAACCAGGCCGCGGGAGCGCGCGCGCGCCTCAACCCTGTGCAATCCTGCGCGCCCTCCGCTCATACGCTTTCCTGTCATTGGCAAATAGCTTGGCCGCTTCGGTGTTGACTGCGTACGTCGCATCCGGCGTTCCCAGCAGCTGCTGCAGGGCCACAAGCACAGCCGATAGCTTGGTCGCCGGGTTCCAACGCGCATTGACGCAGGCGAGCGCCGGAATCATCCCGTCGGGCGTAACGTTGGGGTGAAACATGGGCATCTCACTGCCAGCGGCGAACCGCACAAACGGGGGGCGAGCGGGGTGGTCGGCGGCGCAATAGACCTCGAGCGCAAACAGGCCGCCCTCCCACGGCGACCGCTCCGGGCCGCTCACCGTGGCGTCCCACACGAAAGGGAACGCAGGGTCGCGAGGCGACGCCGACACGCCCGCCGGTGGGTTCACCGACAGCGCGCGGTGCTCGTCAATGAGGCGCTCCGTCGCGTAGGCGACTGCGTCCGCCGTCACTTCCGTTGCGTGCGGGTCCACCACGGGGGGCGTGGCCATGGCCCCATTGACGGCCCCACCATCAGCGCCATTGCCTGCCGCCAAGGGCGCAGACGACGGGTGCGCCGGGGAGCCGGAGGGGGGGGCGGGCGACCCCGATGTGCCGTCCGCGGTCGCCACCCCTGGCACTTGAGACGCCGCAGAGAACAGTGGCCGCGGCCGCTGCACGCTCGTCAGGCGGGTGAGGATGCGCTCCCGCGCAGCCAGCAACTTCTCCGCCACCTCCCCAAACTTGTACGTGCCCCGGGCAGAGGAGAACTTGTCATTGTACGTGCTGTGTTCCAGCCGCCCCGCCGCCTCTACACACGCATGATGGAACATGTCAAACCACAGCAGCAGGTGGCGCTCCATCACGTCCGAAAAGGCATCGCCGCAGGTGGGGGCGTCAATCATGCCGACTACTGCCACCCGCAGCGTCTCGTAGGAAATGTACTCGTTGTAGCGCGTCACGGCGGCCGCATCGCGCACGTTCTCAAAGCCCGGCTCATTGTGGTATGGCTTGGCACACATAAGCGACTGGATAGAGAGAAGCACAGAGGAGAGGGACTCAGCCGACGACCAAGCGGGGCCCTCCCACGTGCCGAGGATGGACAGGCACACCCGGCCAGTGGCATAAAGGTTGGGGTTGAAGCGCACCCGCCCCCCATCCGTCGTGCGCAGGTTGACTTGTGGGGGCTTGTACGGGTACTCGGGGGGCACTCGGATGTCGAAATGGAACATGCCACCCTGCAACCAGGAAGCCACCGGCGATCAGGTGCGACAGACAGCGCATGGCAGTGAGAGGGGCAGGCGAAGCAGGCAAGGGTGTACATGAGTACCCCACAGCACACCGTAACAGGAACAGTCAAGACCCAATGTTAGCATGTACATGCACGAACAGCGGCACCACGCGTTTGGCGCCAGCGTGCCCCATCCTCTCGAAACGCAGTCCACTTGCTCACAACACCGACGGCCGACACCTCTCAGCCCCACCATACGGCAACGCCCCTCCATAAAAAAAAACAAGGGCTACAAAACCTACCGCATACGGGGTCTCCAACGGCCCAATGATCAGCGCCTGGATGTGGGTGATGTCCTCCTCATCCGGCTCAACATAGATAAAAGGTACCGGCTCCTGTATCAGCTGCGTAATCTCTTGCTGGATGCGCAGGATACAGCTGTTGGAGATCCGGTTGGTGCCCGACCGGCCCGCCACGGCGCGGGCTGACCCGCCCGCCCCCCCCGCCCAAGGCGCCACGGCCGGGACAAGCTGCGCAAGCAGAGCAGCACGTGGCCGTTTCTCCCCTGCCGCAGCCTCGTCAGACGCGGGCGGGCAGTGACGCGAGCGGCAGTGTGTCCGCCACCACTGCTGGGGCGGGCGACGCGCTTCCGTGCCGCCTGCAGAGGAGAGACGAGACGGGATCAAGACCGACTGGGTGGGCTTGATGGCAGCGACACGCCTGATTGGTCATTGATTCGATGTGCGTGGCCGCGTCACGACCACAAGCAAGTATGAATAACTCCAACAGTCAACGCCTCGGCAGAAATGCTTGAGAATTGCTGAGCAATATTCGAGAGAACAGACATATCCCGTCATGAAATTCACTCGGTATGATTGCGTCAGAAAATGCCCCACGCATTCAACGGGCTGAGCGTTTTTCTCATTGTCACAGCCTCGGACCCTGCTGTGTCAGTCTGGGGCCCTGCGCATGAGGAGCACCTGGAATGTCCAGTAAGAAGACGCTGCTGCGATCACAACGCACTGTCATTCGCGCCTTGTGGCGGCACCCGGCTGCCTCGAGGCAGCGCCTGAGGCCTCAGGCGGCCAGATCATCTCATATTGGCACACACAGTGTCCTGCATCGGACCACATCTGACAAGTGATCGGCGGACACTCGTCCCCGTGGCACAGTGTGGGCATGCCAATAATCCCTATATATATTGAAACCGACGGAACAAGGGGTCATAGCGAGACGTGTCATGCGCTGGGAACCGAACAAATCATCTGCAAGTCATATCGGAACCGAACATATCATCTGCGAGTGAAAACTTTGCCTCACCGAGGCCTGTGAGGCCTCCTCACATCGACGGCGCGATGCGAGCGTTGCGCAGGTCTCTCATTGGTCGCTCAACTGCCTTTCAACCAATCATATGTCCCCAACAGCACGGGTCATCTTTTTAAAAAAAAGTTGCAGCGAGCACTGTGGCGAAAAACTCAGTGAAAGCGAGGCAACCTCGGGGTTCTGTGGCAATGCTCCAAGCAGAACATTCGGATGCAATAGATCATGTTTTTTCCAGACTAAGGTCTCATGCACATTTTTCAATACTGACGGCAACATTCCCCACATTTCTAGAGCAAGTACTGAGAACGTATTTTGGACACATGTCAGGCGGAGTCCGACGGGTGCCTGTGGGCCCTGTATCGTTCTGGTGTCCTGCTCACATCGAAGCACTCGTCTTTTTTCATCCTACACGAGCGGCACCTTCGTCTCACTATCGTGTGTCTCCCAAAGAGCCTACAGAGAGGGAGAGGCGGAGAGGTGGTACTGGTTAGTCGGCGATAGACGCAGTGACCCCGGACACGTGCGAGGGCTAGCGCGGCTACGCAGCGTCTGTCAGTTTCAGGACCTGTCTTTGCGCGCTCGCGCAGGACGCGAGGGCCCTGAACCAGCGCTAGTGCAGCTGCAACTGCGGCCTGGGGGGGGGGGAGCGGCAGCAGCTGGCTTGCCGTGTCCCCACCCGCGCGCCCGAGGCCGTCTACTGCCCCGCAGCTCTGTTGCCTCTCAGAAGCGCCCATGATGGACACGCATTGGATGTCGGGAGTGGCCCAGTCAAGTCAGTCAAAAGCGGCCCCTTCAGAAATATTTCGCAACCTGCGCCTGAGGGGTCTCTTCTCGTGGTCCACCAGCAGGAATCCAGCAGCTGGTTCAATCCACATAGTCTGAGAACGTTCTCGGTCAAAAGACATGATTTGTGTTTCTGTGTGAGCACAGCTTTGGAACCTGCTGTGCCGCACCAGTCATGTCATCCCCACCTGGTGGCCGCACCCGGCTGCCTCAGGCGGCCAGATGGCGCACACCGTGTTGATAAGTGATCGGCCGACACTCGTCCGCGTGGCGCCGTGTGGGCACGCCAATGAAACAGTCGTGCGCTCAGTCAGCTTCGTTTGGGTCTCTGGGGCAGAGGACGTGGCGCTGGCATGTGCCAAGAGCGGCTGATGCCGCGCTGTACGCGCGCATCGTTCTCACTCGGTGATGAGCTGCTGGGGCACCCGGCTCCCCAGTCCCAGCTATCCTCACAACAGCGCACTTGCGAGCGCAGTCGTCATCGCGACCCGCCTGTCCGGCACTGTTGACAGACGTGGCCGTCTCATCTGGAGAGCCATCGACACGGCACCCCTGCCTCGGCAAAGCGCACCACTGTCCTCCCTCGTGTGGCGGGATGGCGGGGCCCCGGTCACCCCCCGGCT
>ENA-ORXC01001302-ORXC01001302.1-marine-metagenome-genome-assembly--contig:-NODE-1302-length-14910-cov-3.016585_pt1 | contig 14910 bp, 12 predicted proteins | sample MGYA00237865_ERZ511478 | MGnify/ENA metagenome assembly ERZ511478 | reverse complement strand
ATGTTTTCATTTTTACATTACTCTTATAATGAAAAGGGTAAATTTATAAGTTAAGCCTGCAATAGGAGCTGATTATATGTTAGAGAAAAGAAACCCCATTCCAATTGGAGAGGCAGTCAAGAGAGTGATGGAGCTTAAGAAAAACGGCTCCACTGAATTTATTTCGATTAATGAAAGCTATGGACGCTATCTTTCGGAGGACTTGAAAGCAACCAGTGATGTGCCGCATTTTGACAGAGCGCCATACGATGGTTATGCAATCCGTTCTCTCGATACACAAGAAGCCTCTCAAAATCACGCTGTTGAATTTGAGGTGGTGGACCATATTGGAGCAGGTATGCTTACGGATAAAGAACTTGGACCGTTCCAGGCGGTAAGGATCATGACAGGCGCCCAGATGCCTGTTGGAGCTGACGCTGTGGTTATGTTTGAATTGGCTAAAGAACACGAGCGTGATGGAAAAAAATACATGGAAACAAAGCGCAAACACAATAAAGGAGACAATGTTTCCTACCGCGGTGAGGATGCAAAGGAAGGCGAGGTCCTCGTAAAAAAAGGGACCTTTATCAATCCTGGAATCCAGGCGATGCTGGCAACTTTCGGTTATGCAAAAGTACCAGTTGCAAAGAAACCGGTGATCGGCCTGTATGCAACAGGGACGGAATTGCTTGATGTCGATGAACCGCTTGAGCCGGGAAAAATTCGCAACAGCAACTCTTATATGATATCCGCGCAAATTCTTCGTGCTGGTGCAGAAGTGAAATACTTTGGCCAGCTGCCTGATGATTTTGATACATGCTTCGATGCGGTGAGTAAAGCGATTGAACAAGTGGATTTATTCATTACGACCGGCGGGGTTTCCGTCGGGGATTACGACTATCTGCCGGAGATTTATGCAAAGCTTGGAGCAGAGGTGTTATTCAATAAGGTAGCGATGAGGCCAGGCAGCGTCACTACTGTAGCCCAGCTTGACGGGAAGTTATTGTTCGGACTGTCAGGAAACCCTTCAGCTTGCTATGTAGGCTTTGAATTGTTCGCCCGTCCAATCATCAGGACGATGCTATTCACTGATCAGCCTCATTTGAGGAAGGAGAAAGCGATTCTTGAAGCCAATTTCCCTAAAGCAAATCCATTTACTAGATTTGTAAGGAGTGCCCTGTCAATCGAGAATGGAAAACTGGTAGTGACACCAAGCGGCCTGGATAAATCAAACATCATCATGAGCCTTGCCGGGGCTAACTCCCTCATGATTTTGCCTGGCGGCACGAGAGGTTTTGAACAGGGAAGCGAGGTAGAGGTCCTGATGCTCGAAGACCATGTGGGCAGCGAATGGCCTTGGTAAAACCGGTGCTGTTCCAGATTGCAGGGTACCAAAACAGCGGCAAAACCACACTTAGCCTAACGTTGATTAAACAGCTGACTTCAGCTGGCCTTAAGGTAGCGACAGTGAAACATCATGGGCATGGCGGCAAGCCGGAAGTTGTTGAGGCAAAGGATTCAGATAAGCATACTAAGGCTGGAGCAGCTGTCTCACTTGTAGAAGGAGGAGGCAGGATGATCATCCAGGCTGAAAACGGTCCATGGTCCCTTGCTGAAGAAATAGACATGCTTTCCTTCTTCAAGCCAGATGTAATATTGATAGAAGGCTATAAGAATGAGCCCTTTCCCAAGGCGGTCATCCTGCGTGATGAAAAAGATCTGGAGCTGGTTGAAAAGCTTCAGAATATCCAGGTCGTCTTATGCCGGGATCCGGGTCTCCTAGACTTATTAAAGGATATAGCACCCCCTGTTCTTAATATGGAAGATGGAGTTAACTGGATTTTAGAGGAAATCACCAAAAAATAGGTGATTTCCTCTAGGTCGTTCAAGATTCAGCAAGAAAAGTTCTTATTTTAGACATATACGGCGACTTTTGTCACTGTCACTTTATACCTGCCCGGTTAGAATGTTAATGGGGTTCAGGTTGTGATATATGTGTGAGGTGAGAGCGATGGAAATGCTGCAAATCTTTTTATGGATTGTGTACCCATATTCAGTTGTGGCAATTTTGGCGATGGGACTAGTCTGGCAGTACGATGCATCAAGAGAAGAAGGATCACGTTCGAAAGCAGGGAGGCTTCTGCTGGTCGTCGTCAAAACACTTATGGCTGCCAGCACGGCGACAGGTATTGCGATCGTGCTGTCAAGCAGCATAGCCTACGAACCAGTATTGCTGTTAAGATGGCTCATCAGCCTTGCCCAACTGCAGCCGGACATGAGCCTGGTCATGGATGTTTCCATTCTCTCGAAGGTCCATTTTATAATTGTCTTTCTATTCCTATTGAGTCTGGCATTCACAAAGGAAATCTATTATTTATTTAAGCCGCACTTATATTTAAAGAAAATCTTTTTAAAATTGCATTTCGAAAGAAGAGGCTGAAGACCTCTTCTTTTTTTTGACAGTTCGGTGTCATTTGAACTATTCATACAAGAAAATGTGATGTGTTTCACTTATTATACCTTTTATCTGCTTTATATTTAAGGTAGGAAACAAGAGGGAGTGTTCATTCATGAAGTTATTTATGCCAAAACAGCATGGAGCCTGGGCGATGTTAATCATCCCTTTCTGGCTTGGAGCAGCGGCAAGTGAAATAGTCTGGCAGCATGTCTCGTTTTTTATCGGATGGCTTTTACTATATTTAGGAACATATCCGCTTCTTTTGATGTTCAAGAAAAAGAAAATCCCATTTTATCGTAAATGGGCGCTTATTTATATAATCCCAGCCTTAGTATTCTTGATGGTCCCATTATTCACGACACCAACAATCGTATCCTTTGGCCTTGCAATGCTTCCGTTTTTCATGCTCAATGCATACTTCTCTGCTAAAAATAAAGACCGTGCTATCCTTAATGATTTAAGTGCAATCGTTGTTTTCTCTATTGCCGGACTGGCAAGCAGCTATCTTCCAGGTGGGGAAATCAATCAAAATGCCATTCTTGTTTTTGCCGCATCGATCCTATTTTTCACCGGAAGCACATTTTACGTAAAAACCATGATCCGCGAGAAGAAGAACAGCCAATTCAAATGGATTTCCTGGACATACCATCTTTTGGTCCCTGTTCTGTGGCTCGCAGCCGGAGAAGTCATAGTCGCTGTTGCCGCTCTGCCAAGCTTGATCAGAGCAGTAGTTTTTTATGGCAAACCGCTATCCGTAATGAAGGTAGGGATATACGAAATCGTCAACGCCGTCCTGTTCTTTATCATCATGCTCTTTGCGATTTTGTAAGAACAAACAATAGGAAAAGCCGCCAGTCATATAGTCTGGCGGCTTTTCCTATTCAATATTGCAAATTTCAATCGGGCAATTCTCACAATCTATTTCTCTTTTTAGCTTATTGAGGGCATGGACGGTAATGAATCCTTTATCAATGGAAATGATTTTGCTTTTCCTTAGGTCGCTCAATAATCTGTTTACGACTTCGCGTGAGGTCCCACAGAAGTTTGCGAGTTCCTGGTTTGTCAGTGATACATCAATCTTCAATCCATCTTCCGTCTTTATTCCGTAACTGTTCACCATCCGGATGAGGGTTGAGTACAATGCCCCTTTTTTTCCGTGAAGGACGAGATCCCTGAACCTTGTTTGCGATTTGCGGTGCTGCAGGGAAAGCCATTTAACGAGTTCCAGTGCAAGCCCGCTGTCCTTTTCAATTTCAGTCTCGAGCTTATCCTTCTGTATCACCGCTACCGTGCCGCTTTCTGAGGCGCGGGCATTCAATATATGCTGGGATGCCGGGCTGAACAGTGATAACTCTCCAACCAACTCGCCAGCTGAACACATTCTGATTGTTAACTCGCGTCCATCCGGAACCATTTTGCTGATTTGAAATTTCCCGCTCTGGATAATGTACAGCTCGTCTGCGGTATTTCCTTCTTCAAAAAGAAAGCGCCCTTTATCAATAGTCTTGATTTTGTGGACCTTTTCAAAAAGCTTATTCAAATTTGGTGACAACGTTGTTGCAGTCAACATATGAATACCACCTTATTTACGGGAGATTATACTCCCTTCCGTATCTGATATTAATATAATTATATTGTAAAGCATACAAAGCCAGCAATAAAATTGTGAATTGTTCACATATTGTTAATAAATCTGTTGCGTTTTCTTCTCTTTATTTTTATAATAAAAAGAAATTTATTTATAAATATAAATAATATTGATTATTTATGCATACGTTGAAAGGAGGTTTCAAGTGAAGGCATCGATTATTGGCACCACTGGATATGGGGGTGGAGAACTAATCCGTATCCTGGCGAATCATCCAAATATCAGTATTCATTCAATCCACACAACAAGAGATGAAAAACCTGTTTCTGAAGAATATCCCCACTTAACAGGAATTTTTGATAAGGTCCTCACCAAGATTGAAACTGACAAAATCGCCGAGGAAGCAGATATTGTGTTCCTGGCAACCCCATCAAGAGTTTCCGGAAAGCTTGTAGAATCTTTTCTCAATAAGAATATTAAAGTCATTGATTTATCAGGTGACCTGAGATTGAAAGACGCATCAGCATATGAAGCATGGTATAAGCATGAATCAGTCAATGCTTCTATATTGGATGAAGCGGTATACGGACTAAGCGAATGGAATAGGGAGCAGATTATGAATGCAAACCTGCTGGCCAATCCAGGCTGTTACCCGACTGCAGCTCTCCTTGGGCTGGCACCGGTGCTGACAGAACAGCTGATTGAATCGAATAGTATCATCATTGATGCCAAGTCTGGAGTGTCCGGTGCAGGAAGGTCTCCCTCAATGGGAACATTATACGCTGAGTTAAATGAAAATTTCAAAATTTATAAAGTTAATGAGCACCAGCATATCCCTGAAATCGAGCAGCAGCTCAGCCTCTGGAATGGCGAAGAGGTTAGAGTCACATTCAGCACACATTTAATACCCGTCACAAGAGGAATCATGGCGACCATATATGTTCAGTTAAAAGAAGATCTGGATACTTTGAGACTGCTAGATTTATATAAAGAAACATATGATGGCCACCCATTTATAAGAGTAAGGAAAAGTGGAATATTCCCTTCAGTTAAAGAGGTCAAGGGATCGAATTACTGTGATATTGGGCTGCATGCGGACAGCAGGACAGGAAGGCTGACGATTGTTTCGGTGATCGATAATTTAATGAAAGGCGCTGCAGGGCAGGCAGTCCAAAACGCCAATATCATGTTTGGATTAGAGGAAAGTGCAGGACTTAAGATGATTCCACTGTATCCATAAAGGAGGAAAATATGTACCAGGCAATGACCGACAAGCAATTAATTAAAAAAATCCCTGAAGGAGGAATCTTAACCCCAAAAGGATTCCAGTGCGGCGGAGTACATGCAGGGCTGCGCTATGCCAAGCTTGATTTAGGAATGATTGTAAGTGAGAAACCGGCCAGTTGTGCCGCCGTCTACACGACAAGTCATTTCCAGGCAGCGCCATTGGCGGTTACACAGGAAAGTATTGCAGAGGAAAAGGTTCTCCAGGCAATCGTTGTCAACAGTGCATGTGCGAATGCATGCACCGGAGAACAAGGGTATCAGGATGCGCTGAAAATGCGGTCATTGGCAGCAGAAAAACTGGGGATTCCTGTTCATCATGTTGCCGTTGCATCCACTGGAGTAATCGGTGAATATATGCACATGGAAAAAATCGAGTCTGGAATCGGAAAACTGTCCATCGGCAAAACAGCGGATGATGCTAAGGATTTCCAAACGGCGATCCTGACAACGGATACGGTAATGAAAAGCTGCTGTTACACTGCTGAAATTGACGGGGTAACAGTGAGTATCGGAGGAGCCGCGAAGGGTTCTGGGATGATTCATCCGAATATGGCCACGATGCTTGGTTTTTTAACAACAGATGCTAATATTTCAAGTGAATACTTGGCGGCCGCGCTAAAGGATGTCACGAATACAACCTTCAATCAAATCACGGTGGATGGGGATACATCAACGAATGATATGGTGCTGGTAATGGCAAATGGAACTGCAGGAAATCAGTCATTGGAACCGGCCCATCCAGATTGGCCAGTTTTTATAGACTTGTTAAAAGAAAGCTGTGCCAGTCTTGCAAAACAGATTGCAAAGGATGGAGAGGGAGCAACAAAATTAATTGAGATATCGGTAACAGGTGCGATGTCTGATGAAGAAGCAAGAATGATTGGAAAACAAATCGCGGGGTCTAACCTTGTCAAAACAGCAGTTTACGGGGCGGATGCGAACTGGGGACTGATCATTGGCGCGATCGGCCAAAGTGAGTCATCCGTAAATCCAAAAACAGTCGATATATCCCTTGGAGAAATTACTATGCTTAAAGATAGTACGCCTGTTACTTTCGATGAAGATCAGGCGAGGGAGTACCTGAAGAGAGACAAGATTGAGATTTTCGTTGACCTGCATTTGGGAGAAGGGAAAGGAATGGCCTGGGGCTGCGATCTTTCCTATGATTATGTGAAAATAAATGCAAGCTATCGGACTTAAAGGGGCGGATTAATTGGAAACGGTAGTCATTAAATGCGGCGGAAGTGTGTTAGAGGAGCTTAATGACAATTTCTTTAATAGTCTAAAAGATTTGATGGAGGATGGGTTCTATCCTGTCATCGTTCACGGGGGCGGGCCAGCAATCAACTACATGCTTGATTTATATGAAATCCCGGCAATTTTCAAAGATGGTCTTAGAGTGACGTGCGAGAAGACGATTGGAATTGTTGAAATGGTACTGTCCGGACAGACAAACCGGCAACTGTGCAGCATGCTGATGAAGCAGGACTTCAATGCACTTGGCATTAATGGGAGCGATGGTCTTTGCCTTCAGGCCGAATATATTGATAAGCAGAGCTTAGGATACGTTGGGAATATCACCCAGGTAAACACTGACTTGATTATGCTGGCGCTTGAAAATGGCTATATTCCTGTGATTACGCCAATCGGTATTGCCAAGGATGGCAGCAAGCTAAATATAAATGGCGATTATGCTGCTGCATCGATCGCGAAAGCCTTGAAGGCTGAACGCTGTGCTTTCGTAACCAATGTAGACGGAATCCTGATTGATGGCGAGCTGGTGAGCGAAATGACTGATAGTCAAATAGAGAGCTATATTTCTGATGGAAGTATCTATGGAGGGATGATTCCAAAGGTAAAATCCGCATTGTCAGCTACAGCGGCGGGTGTAGATACTGTCATGATTATTTCTGGCAAAAAGCAATACTATAAAAATAACTCCTGGCATGGAACAGCGATTGCCGCAAAAGAAGAGGTGTTTTAATGAGCCATTTATTCCCTACTTATCAGCGATGGGAAATACAGCCTGTAAAGGCAGCAGGAACGATTCTTTATGGAAAGGACGGCCAGCAATACCTTGATTTCACTTCTGGCATTGGCGTCTGTAATTTGGGCCATCGTCCTGGAGCAGTAGAGCATGCAGTCAAGGAACAACTCGACTTATTTTGGCATGTATCGAATCTCTTTCCTCAACCCATCCAGGAAGAAGCAGCTAATAAGCTCGCAGAGAGTTCTGGGTTGGATTGTGTATTTTTTGCCAATAGCGGTGCTGAAGCAAACGAAGCAGCGATTAAACTGGCAAGGAAAGCCACTGGGCGCACTAAAATCATCACATTCCTGCAATCCTTTCACGGAAGGACTTTCGCCGGCATGGCTGCCACTGGACAGGAAAAAATCAAGCAGGGGTTTGGCAGCATGCTTGAAACATTTATCCATCTGCCATTCAATGACCTGGATAGTCTAAAAACTGAAATTGATTCTGATACAGCTGCGGTAATGATTGAAATTGTCCAGGGTGAGGGCGGAATCCATGTCGTAACCAACGAATTCATAAAGGAAGCGGCAAGTTTATGTGCTGAAAAAGGCGTACTGCTTATTATCGATGAAATCCAGACCGGGGTCGGCCGGACGGGTAAACCCTTTGCATTTCAGCATTTTGGGATAAAACCAGATATTATAACCGTTGCAAAAGGGCTTGGTAATGGGTTTCCAATAGGAGCTGCTATCGGCAAAGCTGGTCTCGCGGAGTTCTTTGGACCGGGCAGCCATGGGTCGACATTTGGTGGAAATCCGATCAGTATGGCGGCAGCGATAGCCGTTATGGACATCATATTTAATGAAGGATTCCTTGAAGAGGTATCTGCCAAAGGGGACTTACTATTTGGGCTACTTCATAATGAACTCGGTTGGATGGAAGTGGTTAAAGACATCAGGGGACTGGGATTAATGGCTGGAATTGAACTGACTGTCGCTGCACAGCCAATTTTAGCTGAATTGAGGAAATCGGGAATGATTGCATTGCCGGCAGGAGAAAAGGTTGTCCGTCTGCTTCCGCCGCTGAATGTTACAGAAGAAGAGATCGAGAAGGCTGTGTCATTGATGAAAGCCACACTAAGTAACTATAAGGTAACAGTATAAATTTTTTTAGATTCCAATGCATAAAAATAAATTAATTTAAATAAATATACGTTTGGAGATGTGTCTTATGAAAGGATATCTGCATCTGGCTGACGGCAAGACATTTCAGGGGCACTTACATGGATCGCTAGCTGAAGAAGGCATTGCCGGTGAGATTGTTTTTTTTACAGGAATGACGGGCTATCAGGAAGTATTGACCGATCCTTCATACAAGAATCAAATCATTGTTTTCACGTATCCGCTGATTGGCAACTATGGAATCAATGATAAAGATTTTGAAAGCAAAAAGCCGCATGCTGCGGCAGTAATTGTTTTTGAAGCTGCAAAAACAGCGTACCACTATGAAGCACAGCACTCATTCACTGAGTATCTGGAGAAATGGGATATTCCATTATTAGAGCATGTTGATACTCGTGAGCTCGTAAAATGCATTCGGCAGAATGGAACGATGCCTGCCATTTTATCAAGCGACTCAATTTGTGAATCAAGCTGTGAAACGATCAATGGTCTTAAGGTGCAGGAAGTGTCATCGATAGCACCAGAAACTTTAGGGTTTGGTGATACCCATATTGTATTAATTGATTACGGTTTTAAGAAATCGATCGCAGACTATCTGGTAAAACAAAACTGCCTGGTGACAATTGTTCCTTATAACTATAGCTTTGAACAAATTGCAGCATTAAAGCCTGATGGTGTGCTCCTATCCAATGGACCTGGGGATCCGAAGGAATTATTTGGGCAGTTGCATGAGATCAGGAAAATAATCGAGCATTATCCTGTATTGGGGATTTGCCTTGGGCATCAACTGGCAGCGCTGGCACTAGGAGGGAATACAAACAAAATGCTCTTTGGCCATCGGGGTGCAAACCAGCCGGTTTATGATGTGAAAAGTAACCGGGTGTTCATGTCCTCGCAAAACCACAGCTATGCTGTTGATCCTAAAAGTATCGGCAGTACAGGATTAAAGGTCCGTTTCTTCAATCAAAATGATCAGTCAATCGAAGGTCTTTACCATGAAAAATGGCCGATGATGACGGTCCAGTTCCACCCGGAAGCAAGCCCCGGACCTGAAGACAGTGTATTCATATTTGAAGATTTCATCAATACAGTCAAATACAGAAAGCGGAGAGAAGTCAGCTATGCCTAAGGATAAAAATATTAAGTCAATACTGGTAATCGGTTCTGGTCCCATTATCATCGGCCAGGCCGCTGAATTTGATTATGCAGGGACACAGGCCTGCATTGCCTTGAAAGAGGAAGGATATCGGGTCATTCTTGTAAACAATAACCCGGCAACTGTCATGACGGATCATGTATTTGCAGATGCAGTCTATTTTGAACCGATGACGGCAGAAGGGGTAGAAAAAGTGATCCAGCGGGAAAATCCGGATGGTATTTTAGGGACTCTTGGCGGCCAGGCGGGATTGAATCTAGTGTTCAAGTTAAGTGAAGAGGGCATTCTCGAAAAGTACAATGTAAAGGTGCTGGGGACCTCGGTTGCAAGCATTAAACAAGGAGAAGACAGGGAAGCATTCCGCAGCCTGATGCATGAGTTGAATGAGCCAGTGCCGGAGAGTGAGATCGTCCAATTTGTTGAAGAGGCAGTGGCCTTTGCAAACAAAATCGGCTTTCCGTTAATTGTAAGGCCAGCCTACACGCTGGGAGGCACAGGCGGCGGGATAGCCGGGACCATGGAAGAATTAATCTCTCTTGTATCCGGCGGGTTAAATGAGAGCCCGATTAACCAATGCCTGGTTGAAAGAAGCATTGCAGGCTATAAGGAAATTGAATACGAAATGATGCGTGACGCTGCTGGTACTTGCATCTCCATCTGCAATATGGAGAATATTGATCCGGTTGGCATCCATACTGGCGACTCCATCGTAGTAGCTCCATCACAGACGCTGACAGATCGAGAGTACCAGATGCTTCGGACATCTGCTGTTAAAATCATTTCTGCACTGGGAATCGTAGGAGGCTGCAATATCCAGTTTGCCCTCGACCCTAAGAGCAAGGATTACTTTTTGATTGAAGTTAACCCACGGGTTAGCAGATCTTCAGCGCTTGCATCAAAAGCGACAGGATATCCAATCGCACGGATGGCCGCAAAGCTGGCAGTCGGATACAATCTTGCCGAGATCATGAATCCTGTTACAGGCAATACATTCGCCAGCTATGAGCCAGCGCTCGACTATGTAGTGGTGAAAATACCGAAGTGGCCGTTTGAGCAATTCCCGCAAATCGACAGGAGCTTAGGTACGCAAATGAAGGCAACAGGGGAAGCGATGGCAATTGACCGAAGCTTTGAACGAGCTTTTATCAAAGCGGTACGGTCACTGAATAGTAAAGCTTTGGATCTACAACTGCCGGCATTTGAAGAATATACTGTCGAACAGCTGACTGCTTTGGCTGGAAAGCAGACAGACCAGCGGGTTTTCGCATTGCTCGAACTGATGCGTCGGGGTAAGGAAATTCAATCTCTGCATGAAATAACAAAGATCGATTTATTTTTCCTGAATAAGTTCAAGTCTTTGACCGAAATTGAGCAGTCGATTGAAGGGCTTGAAATCGAAAACATTTCAGCTTTAGAACTCAGATACTTGAAAGAAAAAGGATTCAGTGATGCTTTTCTGGCCAAAAAGTGGGGGGTTGGTGAGCAGAAGGTCAGGGAGCTGCGGAAGAGCCATGGCATCAAACCTGTTTATAAAATGGTCGATACTTGTGCGGCGGAATTCGAATCTGCCTCCAATTATTTTTACTCCAGCTATCTTGGGAAAAATGAAGCTGCAGTTGAAAACAGAAAACGAAAGGTGCTTGTCATTGGCAGCGGCCCGATCAGCATCGGCCAGGGAATCGAGTTTGATTATTGCTCAGTTCATGGAGTTTTTGCCCTCAAAGAAGAAAATGTAGAAACAATCATGATCAACAATAATCCGGAGACTGTCAGCACTGATTTTGCCATATCCGATCGATTGTATTTTGAACCCTTAACATTGGAAGACATCCTGAATGTGATTGAGATGGAAGGAATACAGGAAGTCATTGTCCAGCTGGGCGGGCAGACTGCCTTGAATCTGGCGAAGGGTCTTGAGGAAGCGGGAGTCAAGCTGCTGGGAACAAGTTCAGCAACCATTGACCTGTTCGAAGACCGGGATCAATTTTACCAACTGCTCGACAAGCTTAAGATTCCGCGTGTAAAGGGTGAAACAGCCGAGGATGAGGATGAACTGCTGTCTGCTGTGGAGGAGTTAGGATATCCAGTTTTAATCCGGCCTTCGTATGTGATTGGCGGACTTAATATGGTGGTACTTCGAGATTCGGATGAATTGAAAAGAGTAGTGGATGAAGGTAACATTCAATACCCAATCCTGGTTGATGAATACCTTGAAGCAACTGAAGCGGAATTGGATCTTGCGTCCGATGGAGAGCATGTCCTGATACCGGCCATCATCGAGCATATCGAAAAGACCGGCGTCCATTCGGGGGACAGCTTTTGCATCATCCCAGCCCAAAGCTTCCAGAACGAAACGAAGCAGCAGATGGCAGTGTATGCAAAGAAAATCGTGAAGGAATTGAAGTATAAGGGATTAATGAACATCCAGTTCATTGTGAAGGGAAACGAAGTGTATCTGCTTGAAGTCAACCCGCGCTCAAGCAGGACTATGCCAATCGTCAGCAAGGCAGCCGGTGTTGACTTAGTCAAAAAAGCGACAAAAATATTGCTTGGGAAATATATTTTGTCGAAAGATGAAGTGTTGCTCGACTCTGATGCACGATACACAGTCGTAAAGCATCCGGTATTTTCGAACTTTGCATTAAAAGGGCTGGACGCCAGGACTGGTCCGCAAATGATTTCTACAGGGGAAGGCATCAGCATTGCATCGACACTTGAAGAGGCACTGCATAAGAGCTTCCATTCAATCAGCGGAAAAGCTGTACAGGGAGACATTGCATTTGCAGATGAAAATGATTTATTGGAAGCAGGAGATTTTTCAGCCGATTTTCATTTCATTCATATCGATAAAGTATCCGACCAACAAAAAGTGGCAGCCTTGTATTGTCCGGGTTCATCTGAAAGGGATGTAACTTTAAGAGAATGGGCGGTCAAGAACCGGAAGATTGTATTGACCCAAAAGGAAACGCTAAATGCACTATTAAAAAGTGCATCAGCCGAAAGTTGGAACGTTAACTCCCTGGATCAATGGCTGACAGAAACTAATGAGGAAGTGATGGCAGAATGACAGCACTACAGCAGCTTCATATTGATATAAAAGGCAAAGATCTATTAACTCTGGCTGATTTGGAACCACAGGAAATCTTAACATTATTAGAAAAGGCAGTTATCTTGAAGGAAAAAACATTAAAAAAACAATTTGACCATCCCCTCAAAGGCAAAATACTGGGAATGATCTTTGACAAGTCCTCAACGCGTACAAGAGTATCATTTGAGGTAGGCATGATCCAGCTTGGGGGCAGCGCTCTTTATTTAAATGGAAACGACCTTCAGCTTGGCCGCGGTGAGACAGTGGCAGACACAGCCCAGGTTCTCTCGCAATACCTGGACGGCATCATGATCAGAACCTTCTCGCACGAGTCAGTTGAAGAATTGGCCAATTTTGCCGACATACCTGTCATTAACGGTCTAACCGATCTGTATCATCCATGCCAGGCACTTGCTGACCTGCTGACGATTTATGAGAAAAAAGGGAAGCTTAAAGGCCTTAAGCTTGCTTACATCGGTGATGGAAACAATGTTGCCCATTCACTGATGATCGCCTGCACAAAAATCGGGATGGATGTCTCAATTGCCGCTCCACAGGGGTACTTCCCGAATGAGGCGATTACAGCCCGCTGTGAAGAATTTGCGTTGATGAGCGGTGCAAATATGGTCATCACCGACTCTCCCCAGGAAGCCGTAACTGATGCGGACATCATCTATACAGATGTATGGACCAGCATGGGCCAGGAGCTCGAAAATGAGCAGAGATTAAAGGATTTCCATGACTACCAGGTGAATGAATCATTACTCAAAGCAGCAAAGGGAGACTATCTGTTTATGCATTGTCTTCCCGCGCACCGCGGCGAAGAGGTAACAGCAGGAGTCATAGACGGCCAGCACTCCGTCGTATTCGAACAGGCAGGAAACCGACTCCATGCCCAGAAGGCATTGCTTGTGGAGTTATTGAAGGATTAAGGGGATTGTTGTAAAGGACTTCAGGAAATGCATGTAGAAAAGGTCCTATATAAGGTTCTATAAGCCCGAAACAGTGACTGGGTGTGTAAAAAGGTTCTATAGAAAAATTCTATAAGCCCAAATCAGTGGTTGAGGTGTGAAATTGGTCCTATAGAAATGTTCTATAAGCCCGAATCAATGGTTGAGGTGTGAAAAGGTCCTATAGAAATGTTCTATAAGCCCAAATCAATGGTTGAAGGAGTAAAAAGGTTCTATAGAAATGTTCTATAAGCCCTAATGAGTATTCAAGATGCAAAATTGCCAAAAGAATACATTCCATAAGTAGAGAAAATGAAAAAACCGGCTAACAATGAAGGTAGCCGGTTTTTCCGTGTATTAAGAAAAGATAAGGACCAGTGGCCCAACAACGAAACAGTATATCGCAAAGTACTTTAAGTTTCCGCGCGCCATGATATTCATGAACCATTTTAAAGAGAAGTAAGAGGCAATCAGTGATGCGATGAAGGCAAAAATATATGGTACTGCTAGCTCTCCAAGACGTTCATCAAGTAAAAGGTCTGAAAATCCGAGAATCATCCCGCCGAAACTAACTGGAATATAAAGCAGGAAAGAGTACCTTAGAGCAGTTTCCTGTTTCATGCCCAGGCTCATCGCTGCGACAATTGTGGCACCGGAACGACTGATGCCGGGAATTAGTGCGACTGCTTGAGCCAGTCCAACAATAATGGCATCTTTAAAGCTTAAATCTCCGTCATTCTTGCGGCCTCGCATGTTTCGGATCAGCCAGAGCGCAAGGCCGGTCACTATAAGTGTTACGCCTACAGTTTTAATATGGGAAAGTTCTTTCTCGATAAAGTCTCCGAAAAGAACCCCGATGACACCTGCTGGAATTGTCCCGACAATTAGATAAATGATGAACATAAAATCTGATTTTGCTTCGGGATCTTTACTTTTAAGATATGCAATTCCGTTAACAATTAACCGGATGATATCGGCTCTGTAAATTAACAAAACAGCAAATAGTGAAGCTGTATTCATGAGAAGGGCAAAACTCAATCCTTCAATTTTTAGTTTGAAAAAATGCTCTGCTATCTCAAGGTGTCCGCTTGATGAAACAGGAATCGGTTCGGTGATTCCCTGAAATAGGCCTAGAAATATGTATTTAATCAATTCATAGAAATTTTCCATATCGTTTTTATATTCCTCCGTTTTTTTTAAGATGAGAATAAATTTATTTCGAGGTTGTCCAGCTCCAGGCCCCCGGCA
>ENA-ORXC01001301-ORXC01001301.1-marine-metagenome-genome-assembly--contig:-NODE-1301-length-14911-cov-3.132061_pt1 | contig 14911 bp, 20 predicted proteins | sample MGYA00237865_ERZ511478 | MGnify/ENA metagenome assembly ERZ511478 | reverse complement strand
TTTTGAGGAGGTAGGAGGTATCTGAAATTGAGTAGTGCATCTAGATTCAAAATGCAAATATACAGTCCTCTGTTAGGATATAAGGACCTTTATCATTTTAAAAAAACAAAAGATGGTTGGAAGTTTGAAAACTATAGATGTAAGGGTGAAGTAGATAAAGGCGGTAATCCTTTATTTTATAAAGCCCTTATTACTGAATCCATTTCCTGTCCTCATCATCTAGAGATTTATATTTCTAGTGCATGGGAGAATGCTGACACGTTAAATAAAGAACAAGTTCAGAAAATTTTTGATGAACTATCTGAATGGATAGCAGCCAATGGAAATAACCTCCATTGATCCTTTATCATGTTGAAAAAAGTGGGCACGACCATGGGTATATCCAGGTTTAAAGATTCATTATAAAAGTCTTATTGTTCTTTTATTTAAAACATATTTAGTGGAAGTAGTACAAGGCATGAAAATAAAAATAAATAATAACTCATTTGGAGATATTGATTAATTAAGGATAACAATAATCAGTAAACAAATAAGGGGCGTATTCAAAATGGAGATTATTTATAATCAGAGAGAGAAAATGACCGATTTTATTAAAGATAACAAACAGAACTTCCAGGATAAACTCTTATCAGAGGCAGTTAACGTAGCCTCTAAGATAAATGACATTTTAGAAACTGGAAATATTGATCTTTTAAAAAATGCTCAAAAGTTATCTCTATATGTCGTAGAACAAAAAGAAGAAGAACTCATTGCTTTCGCTCAGCAAGAAGGGATAGCCTGGGCAGAGCACTCCTTAACTCTTGCCTTCAAATTAGAATGGGTACAGGCCATTAGGCGAACCGTATGGCATTTTCTTTATCAATATGATCGAATAAATGACTCTTTTAATGGCCGTGAAGAATTTTATGCCTTAGAGAAACGAATTAATGATAGGATTGATCAATTTCTTAACACTTTTCTCATTAGTTATTCCAAGTATAAAGATGCATTAATTGCCTCCCAAAGGGACTTAGTTGAAAATCTATCGGTGCCCATTATACCACTTAGCCAATCCGTAGCTGTACTACCGTTGATCGGAATGATTGACCTCAATCGTATCCAAACGATTGAGGAGAAAGTATTGATGGGCATCTCAGATTTAAAGATTCAAACATTAATTATAGACCTGTCTGGAATTGCTAACATGGAGATGCATGTTATTGACCATTTTCAAAAAATATTAACCGGCATTTCGATGATGGGAAGTAAAGCTATTCTCACAGGTTTACGTGCTGACTTGGTGCGAACAATGATTCACTCAGGAATCTCTTTTGAGGATAAGGCAGAAGCAAAAGGAACGTTACAGCAAACTTTAAAAGAATACTTAGAACAGAACCGATTATAGAAAGAATAGAGAATTTTTTTCTACACGTGGAAATGCAGATAAGTTTGTAAAAATAAATTCGTACTCAAAAATTAAATAAGGTCTATTCTATCTTAGCAACGATTACTTAGATAACCCTAGAGTTATTTTGCTGTATTACTGATAAAATTTATGTTAATTACGAGTGGATATTTATATATAAATTAAAAGAGAAGAAACCTACTGCTCCTGTACAATAGGTTTCTTCTCTTTAGAATAGGAAATTTGGTGTGATGCCTCACGGCGTCTTTAATAGTTTGTTTATTATTTAAGGAGATATTTACATTAAAGATTCTATAAATGAATTCGTATATTGAACAGCTTGATGTAAGCTAGAAAAACTTTTGATTTCCTCAATCTTTATTCCTAAGCTCACCATGGTTTGAGCAATTTCTGGACGTATCCCACTGATTACGACTTCAATTCCTAATAACTGTAGCCCAGCTATCACTTTAAAAAGTTGATTTGCTACCATGGTATCAATAATGGGCACAGCTGATAGGTCAATAATAAGCCATTTTAGCTTGTACTGACTTCCTTTTTCTAAAGCACTCTCCATCAAATATTGTGCCCGTTTGGTATCTAAATCACCAACTAAAGGGAGGATGCCTATTTCTTCTGTCATACGAACCACAGGAACAGATAGTTCATCAATCGCATATTGCGCATAATTTATTTTCTCGGTGTAATCCTTTACGTAGGATTTACTTACAAATTGGATAGCATTATCTACAATAGTATTAAAGTGAGAAATGACTCGATAAAAAGCATCAAGAGAAAAATCATTGTTCTTTGCTTCTTCTTTTATTATTTCCCCGATTACATCTCGATAATAGCTAATCTCCTCTAAAGCTAGGTTTAATGGAAGTCCGCGATTAACTAATAAATTAGCCATATTGTTCCCCCAATGTTGTATGACTTCATTTGCTGCCTCTTTTTCCATCAAAAGAGAATCGGCATAAGTAGTAAGGAGTTCAATACGAAAAGTTGTTAATTCGGTATAGATATTATGAGACTCTGCAAGATCTTCTCTTTTATTCTCAGCTAGCTCTTCTTTTCGTTGTAAAACGATTTCTCTGATAGCATGTAATTCTTCTTGTTGTATATATTGCAAAGGTTTTCCTCCTTTTATCTAAAAAAGTAAAAGTCCTCTAATAGATGAGGATTAGAGGACTAAACATGGTAAAAAGTATATTGATATTAATGAAATGGTAAGTTACTTATATTCTTTATTTAGTTGTATAGTACATCTAAATTATATCATAAATTCTCTATAACATCTTTATTTCCGATAAACCACAATATAGTAACTAAAAATATATGGGGTATAAAGCATAAACATAGAAAAGGTACTGCTTCTGTACAGTATTTTTTCTGTTACATATATATCTTATATTTGAGCACTCATATCTCACCACACCTCAATCAGTTTCACTTATATACAAAGCTTTATTCTTTTTATCCTGACATTCTAGGTTCTTTTTCCAGATAATGTATTATCTTTTACATACATTTCATAGTGCCCATTTATGTAACTAGATACTTTTAAATTAAGTAAAAGAGCTTTAAGGTTAATGGTTTCTTCAATATCTAATTCGCACTCTTTTGCTAGCTCTTCGATTTCTCTTTTACTAATTTGGATGTTATTTTCTAGATCGGTTACTGTCTCTTTGCTGTACTGAAAAGGAACTTCATCTATAACTTCTGCAATTAATTGATCCTGTTCTTCATATTCTAATTTCCCTTTGGCTGCAGAATGCTTTCCAATCAATACAGCCTGCTCTTTTATATCCGACAGGAGAATCATTAATCTAATTCGTTGATTCATTAGAATACGTTGATTATCAAAAATAGAGATAATTTTGGTTTGATAATCATCCATAGTTAGGTGAAGTTGATATTTTGCTTCTCTTATTACCTCTTCACTGTTTTTAATAAGTATCATATTAAATCCTCTGCCCCTCATATTATATATACCTTCATTATAACAAACTAAAAAGGGGACCATCATTTCCTATAATCAAACCAGCGATCCATCCATTAATTTCATGAATAATTAACATTCACAATATTTTCATTAAAAATCCTTTCTTTCTTAAAAGAATAAGTTTGATTTATACCTTTACGAAAATACGAAAAGAAACTAAGTCTACCTATTCTTATACAAAGAGTTTCCCCTCAGTTAGGAGAAACTCTGGAGAAAACTTCTATATGTAGTAACAAGGTACTATAGTATTCAAAAAATAGTGACTGAATCAAAATGTTCCCTCTATTAAAAACTTGTATACAATTAATTCCCCATACACCTTTTATATAAACTAGAAACAAGTTAAATATCATCTTGACGACTAGGCATATTATAGAAGATAGTTTATCCATATTTATTATTTTCTTATTTCGTTTGAAAGGTTAAAAGTCTATTTATATAAAAAAGAGAAAAACAATTTGATTTGAGAGATAAATCGTTTTTCTCAATAATAGATAGCCTATATCATCTCGAGACTTTATTTCGTTTATATTTAAGCGCTTTTTTTAGAAGGATTATCTGATGATATAATTCATTTTTAATGTCTAAATCTTTACACTTATTATAATCTGCGATGAGAACTTTAACCTCCCTATGGAATAGGGAACTTTCATAGTTATCCAGCATGTCCTCCCCTCCTGATGTTATTTCTTTTATATTACCCGTTCGACACATACTGACACTTATTTTTCAATAAACCTCATTACGTGAACTCTACATTTTTAACTACTGTTATGGCAGTGCTTATTTCATTTATAACTTCAAAAATGTTATTTAAAGTTAAAAACAATTAATAAATTAACAATTCCTCCCTTATATTAGAGAAGGATTTTTATTTATCTTATACATCATTGTAAAGGACAAAAGATTAGATTTTTAAAAGAATCACCAAGGTTCGACAACATTTTTATCTCTAGTTTCTTATACTTTAGAGGGATGGAGAAATAATAACCAAAAATCAAAGGAATATAGAAAAGCGCCAGGCTATAATAGGCGTTTTTTGTCTTACAAAATTTTTTACTGACTAAGATATTCTTAAAAGAATTAGGCTTGCTATTCCAAGAATACTTTTAAAATTCACCTAAGATTAGCGGAGGGATATAAGTGAGTACAATTATCGAAACTGAATTAATAGAAAATTACGATAGATATAACGATGAAGATCTGATCAACCTAATTCATTATGGGAACGAAGAGGCATTAAACTTTTTAATTAAAAAATATCGGGGGAACGTTCAAGCGAAGACATCAACCTATTTTTTAAGAGGGGCCGATAAAGAAGATCTTGTTCAAGAAGGAATGGTTGGTCTATATAAGGCCATTCGTAATTTTAAAGGTGATAAAATGTCATCTTTTAAAACATTTGCCGAGCTCTGTATTAAGAGACAGATGTTCACCGCGGTTAAAGCAGCTGCTCGTCAAAAACATGGACCTCTAAATGCCTATGTTTCCCTATACAAGCCTTTATCTAATCAAGAATCAGCTTATATGATTCTAGATATGATAGCCGAAAAAAATACAACAAATCCAGAATTATTACTTATCAATCAAGAAGAATTCGAAGAAAAGAAACAAAAAATAGCCGAATTACTTAGTAAATTAGAGCAAAGAGTATGGGCTTTATATACAAACGACTATTCATATATAGAAATTTCCAAAGCATTAAGTATGTCTGAAAAGTCTATTGATAATGCTATTCAACGAATAAAAAGAAAAGTGGGACGGTATCTAAAGGTAGAAAAAGTAATCTAAACTACTTTCCTTAATGAAAGAACTAAGTTTATCGTATACAAAAAGAATCCTTTGCCCATGTAGGCAGAGGATTTTCAAATTTACTGGAATAGGGGGAATACGTTATTAGTCTGGCCAGGTTTGTAGATTCATATACAGATAACTTTAAAATTAACTATCTATAATTTCTATTAGGTTAACTAAAAACGGGCAGAGTACAAGGATGAGAAAACACGAAGGTCTTTTGATAAATAAAGAGAACTATATCATGGGGAGGGGATTGAATTGAAGCTGCTACAAATCAGACTATTAGTTAAGGATTTTAAAAAGAGCGTTGAATTCTATAAAGATTTATTAGGAATTCCAATAAGTTGGTGTGAGGAAGAAATGGAGTATGCACTTTTCAATAACGGGGAAACGAAAATCGAGCTTTTATCTCAAAAGGCCATGTCAGAAGTAATTGGAAAGGAAAATAAGTCTTTAGATGGAGAATCCCCATTAAATTTTTTACTTCAATTTGAAGTAGAAGACGTTGATAAGACCTATGCTCATTTAAGAGGAAATGGGATTGAATTTGTTACTGAACCACATGATCGTAAAGAGTGGCGATCCCGTATTGCACATTTTCGGGATCCAGATAAGAATCTTATTGAAATATATAAAATGCTGTAATTAATCAGGAAATTTTCATACTCATAATAGCTCTGTTTCGATTTATTCGAACGGAGTTATTTGGGCTATTACCGATAAACTACATTATGATCCCTTCTTTTGGTCTCTTGAGGATGGGGGGATTTCTTTCTGGACTCTGTCATTTTAATACCTCCCTGTTCCGACCATATAAATCCATATACATCTCCTCCTATAGGTGAAATAGTTTATTTACTTTTATCCTAACGAAGATGATCTCAAACCTATGCTTATGGAATTTTCGATTCGATTATAAAGATAAATAAAATGAGAGAGGAGACCTTAAACAAGAAAAAATACCATGATTAATTGGTTTTTGCAAAAAAACATTTGAGTTTGAATTAGATATAATTACGAGATAATCTACAAGTTAAATTGAACGATCTGCTAAGATTCTTTAGACACTATGTAGTTACTTCGGTAAGTTTGCCTGTCTAATCGAAAAATACCAAAGAACCCTTACTGCAGTAAGAGATCGGTAGATGATTACGTAATATGTTTTCCTTTTTGACTTCTGGTATGAATATGAATAAGCCTCCTATTTAAGAGGCTTATTATCAAAAGAACGAATTCAACTCAGTGTTACATCGTTATTCTCTCAATTTTGTTAATTTATTTAACAATGCCATACCGGACAATCTCTATCTCTACTTTGGATTTAAACTTTACGTTTTTAAAATAGCTTGCTTTATCCTTTTTCAACCGGGATCCATGATGAAAAGCAATTAGTCGCCTTCCGATGCCAAACGCATCACAATTAGCTACTTGCAATTTGTGGATTACTTCTCCTGCTTCACTAGTGAAGCTTTTTGAGAGTTCTTCATTTAGTTGATTAAGTTTCTTAGGTACATTTCCTATAGGGAATTCTTCTACTGCTAAATCTAAGCGTAGGTTTAGATTTACAGAAACGTCTCCATCATTATTTACTGAAACATCTAGTTTACGTCTCATATTATCAACATTCAGAGAAATAAAATTTGTCATCTTGGACTTATTATCGTTTATGTTTTTTGTAAAACGCGCATATTTTCCTCTCTTATTATTTAGTAAAAGAAAAAGTGTGGATTCTTCTCGAGATAGAGTTCCTGCTAATTTTCTGTCATTAAATAATGCTAGGCCTTCCACATCAATAGCCGTACCATTATGGCCTATTTTTAATAAAGGAAGAACACTGTCTTCACCTGGATCAAGTATCTCTGAACAACTGGTTTTTTCTATGATATTATTTAAGTGTTAATTTAGATTAGATTTATATTGGGAGGTCTTTTACATGTATAATACCATTTCAGATTTTATCAAAGAATGGAACAGCGAAGCCATGCTAACTCAAAAAGTTTTGGATAGCTTAACAGATGATTCGTTGAAACAACAAGTTTACCCTGAAGGACGTACGTTAGGAAGGATTGCTTGGCATTTTACAACAAATATTCCAGATTATCTAACTGAATTTGGACTGAGCATAGATAGAATAGAAAGTACAGCAAGCGTTCCATCTTCAGCACAGGAAATCGCTCTAACCTTTAAAAATGTAAGTTCTCATGCTGCTAAAATTATCGAACAGCAATGGACAGATGAATCTTTAGAACATACGCAAGAAGCGTTCGGAAGAACCCAATCAAATGCCACAATCTTAATGGGACTAATCAAGCATATTGTTCATCACCGAGGTCAGATTACCATTCTTATGCGTCCAGCAGGTCTAAAACCTGCTGGAGTTTATGGACCTCCAAAAGAAGATTGGGTTCATTTAGGTGTGAAAAACCCACCGCTTTAATAATATCAGGTAAATAAAAAAAGGCTGTCCGTAGAAAATACTATAAAATTATTTTCCAGGCAGCCTTTACGTAAAATCTAATTAATCAGTTAGTGCTTACTCTGAAAAAGCTTTTGAGTAATGTACAACACCTTGCATATTTTTTAGAGATTCTTCTGTTAACTCTATGGCCATAAAAAATTCTTCAGGCACGTCAAATGGAGCACATATATTCCATGAGCTAGCTGGTTTAAATCCAAACTTAGGATAGTAATCTTTGTGCCCTAAAACAATTACTGAATGATAACCAAGCTCTTTTGCGCGTTTTAACGCAGCGTGTATTAGTTGGCTCCCAGATCCTTGTTTTTGATACTGAGGCGCAACTGAAACTGGAGCAAGTGCTAGAGAAACGGTAGCGTTATCACCATCTATAATTGTTATTTTAGATAGAAGAATATGGCCTATAATATCTGCTGCATTCTGATTTAATGCGACTAGTGAAAGTTCGGGAATAAATTCATCTGACTTTCTAATTCGTTTCACAAGTAAATGTTCTTTCTTATCGCTGTATTCTTCATTTAAAAAGGCGCTTTTCACAACTTTTTCAGTTTTATTATATTCTTCAGTGAGTTCTTGTTTAATTAAGATATCCATTTATAGTCTCCTATCAACTTGCCAAATTACCGCGTTTTATACTCCATAAATGGGGCTTCCTTTATGCACACATTCATTAAGGAAGCTTACTCACCCATCTCTAAGCATAAGCTTAACAAACAAAAATCTCCAAAATTAGTATGTATATATTTTACATTGTTGTATTTTGTGAATCCACCTTTAATACATAATATTCGTTTGTTGTTTATGGTAAAATGTACTTCATATGTTAAATTAAAGTATAAAAAGAAGGTGTAATGTCTGATGTTGAAATTATTATTTATAAGTCTAGTAAGCTGTTTAATCATTTACATTGGGCAACTTGTATGGAAAAAAGGTAATACTAATTTTATCGCTGGATATGGAAAGATATTTACACCTAAGGATGAAAAACAGCTCGCTAAAGGAATTGGACTTATTATTATGTTGTTTGGCTTTGAAACTATAATATTTCCCATTCTTTCTTTATTTTTTGAAGGGCTTGGCTTTTATTATGGATTGCTGGTTGTATTAAACTTCTTCGCTGTATTTGGACTTATGATAAAGGATCAGGTGCAGGGAAAACCTTAAGGAGGAGAAAAAGATTAATATAAATATTCGGCTTATGATTGGTTTAATCAGCACTATTGTCCTGTGTTTTCATGGAATAAGAGGTTTATTCATACATGAAACAATACCGTTTTCTTCTTATCTCTTTGCCGTAGGTGGAGCTATTTCTACTATTGCTCTTATCTGGGAATTAAAAAAGAAAGATGCAGCTTAAATTGGAAGGAGTGACGATGTGAAAAGGCGATGGATTTCCTGGTGGATAGCTAATATAATTTGGATCATACTTTTCCTCGTAGGCACAGCTGTTGTCTGGACAAGAGAAGTGGATGGAGCGGGTGTTACCCAAACACCTGAGCTAAAATTGTTCGCATTTATAGTGTTGCTAATCGCATTTATTTTCCCTTTGATTATTCAAGTTATATGGCTAATTATTAATTTTAAAGCAAGTAAGCATGTACTATAGAAAATAGGAATGATGTTATGAAATAGAAAGGGTGATATGTATGCAAAGAAAAAAGTGCTCTAAATGTGATTCAGCTCTAACCAAAGCCCGTATTCAATCATCACCTGGTACAGTAGGTGTAAATAAAACACCGAGCAGCGTATTAAATAATAATTACGATTACAGTGAATTAATACCTTATGTTTGTTCAAGCTGCGGTTATGTGGATTTTTATGTGGAGGAGCCTGGAAAGTTTGTTTAATAGAACTTTTAGGATTTTTCATTTTCGAATACATTATGATACGTCACTGAACTTGGTATATAGCCTAATGTCAATTTTAGTTATGTGATCTAATACTACCAAACAATATTTTAAGTCTCTTGACGAATATAAGTATTATCTTGACACATTCCGCTTTCCCACCAGGAGTATTTGTCTTACCCTTCAATCAACTGCTAGAAAGACCTAAACAAATGAAGTCCGCGTTTACCTTAATAAAAAAACAAACTACTAATCGAAAATCTTGATCAATAGTTCGTTTTTCACTTCATCTAAAATACTTTTGTCTCAACCTCTTTTTTTACCAGAATCTCTACTTCCGACTTTCTTATTCCCGAAAAAAACTTTCCTGACACTGTTTTTTCTGACCTCGAAATAAGTTCAACTAGATAAAAAAATGTTGATATGTGTAAGTTTTTGATGATAAATCAGTTGAACTGAAGGATTGAAAATCTACCTTTTCTTTTGTATAATAAGTTCAACAGAAGTTCAACTAAAAAAGAGGTGTATAGAGATGAAAATTTCACGTTTTAATAAAGACTGTGGGAACTCAGTCGATATGAATATCATAGATGGATATCTATTTGATTTCCAAACCAACGTAGTAGAACTCCAAAAAGAAGCTGCTGATTCATTCTTTACAGATGCTGTTACAGCACCAGAGGAATTTAAAAAGCGTATCTTACTATCTACAATCATTGGAGAGGAAGAAAAAGAACGTTATTTCTTAGTGGGTGACAGTGCCGCCAGCCAACAATTAGCAAACAATCACATCAATCGTTTACATAATAAAATTACAAGTCATATTCCATACGTAACATTTTTAGCTGCCGTTGCATATTACCATGCGTTACATACAAAAGATCAAAAGGACAACAACATTGAGATCGACTATTTTTCTACAATGTTACCAATCTGGTTACTAAAAAAAGAAAGTACTTTCGGAGAAGCGCAAAAGGCTATGGCAGATCGCTTTGTAGGTGATCACACTTTTTATATCCATACCCCAGGACTTGAAAAAGAATTAAAAGTATCTGTGAAAGAAAGTGTTTGTTTAAAAGAAGGTGAAATTGCACGTTTTGCGTTAAAGAAAGACCTAACCCTTCAAAACCGTGAAGATGCTAATGAATATGTGGAATGTGAAACCGTAATGATCGATATCGGTGGAGGATCCATTGATGTTGTAATCTTACCTGAAGGGCTGAAGGCTGCGAACAGTCGTGAATCGTTCCAAAGTATCGAGGGTATTCCCTATTTAGCACATATCGATAAGTTACGAAAAGAGAAATTCCCAGAGTTGTTTACCGATCTACGTGCTTTTGATCAATTTATTTTAGATAACTACAGCAAACAAAAGTTTGAATTAAAAAATGAAAACACAGGTGAATCAATTGATTTAACTGTTCAAATTAAGTCTTCTTTAAAAGAATATGTGGAGATTTTACTGGCTAAGTTGAATGATGTGGCTCCGCCGCCAGCGAATAAATTACGTAAATACGTATATTGTGGGGGTGTCGCTCCTACACTAGAAGTAGCCATTATGAATAGTATGGGTGAGAAGATCGGCGAAGAGCGAACAGAAAAATATCATAAAGTGCCAGAGGATAGCCGTCACTTAAATTTATTCGGCTTAGAGATTCGCAGCATTGGTTATCTTCAGAAGAAACAAGCTGGGAAGAAAGCCGTTAAGTCCTAACAGCGTAGGTGATACCCATGTCAGAGCGTCAGAACGCATTTACCATTAAAACTAATAAGTTAAGTAATGAAGTCTATGACGTACTCGCAAAATACGCCAAGTCTCGGAAATTAGGAGATTATATTTCTTCTTTAATTGTTCGTGATCTCCATCGTTCATCGTCCGACCAGTTAGAAACGGGCCGCAAAACAGAAGAGATCCTGGAACAAATTAATTGCGAATTACGTGAGCTCAAACAATTAGTGCAAACGAATGGTTTCAATAACAAACCGGATGATACAGAAGAAAAACCTTCAGAAGTTCATCAAATTAAAGAAGGAAAGATTGCGGATTTAGAACAAGTATCTGGCTCATTAGACGACGATGATTTAGAAGAATATAGCGATTTTTAAACGGAAAGCCACTAGATGCACTAGTGGCTTTCTTTATTGTAATAAAACTTAATTTTAAATTTAAAATGGAACACAAATCTTATATCCTTACAAAAAATCGTATACACTCGTCAAATTTTAAAAATTTTTATAAGAATAAGTTCATTTAATATCTATTTTGTAGAAAAACTCACAATTTGTCGTTATTAACTGTAAATAGTAAAACCTTAATAATAACTGAAATAATTCAATATTTACTTATCTAATTACAAAACATAAATAGGGTTATTACCCCATCACCATCAAGCTAATATCTTGAATTACCCCCAAAACGAAATTTTTATCTCTTGATAGTTATTTATGAAAATTAAATTCATTTTTTCTTTTTGGGTAACAGCCAATTTCTTAAGTTGATGGATGTGTGTTGCTACCCCAATAAGTACTAATGGTTGATTGTATTGAATTTTAAGTAAATCTATCATGTTGATTGACATGGTTAAATGCTATAATAGTAAATTATGGATAAAGGATATGCCTTATATGTTTATAGAGGTGATGAATTATGCTTAATAAGCCGAGTGATTATATTGAAGCTGGTTTGAAGCTGGAGTTGGAAGAAGATTTAAAATACCTATTTAATTCAACAGCTGCTATAAAGATGGTACCAAAGGGTACAATTGTTTTAAGGCAGGGACAAAGAATTTCTTCACTGTATTATATTCATAAAGGAATTATGAGAGGATATTATATAGATGCTGCAGGGAATGATGTGACAAAATGCTTTGCAGCTGAAACGGAATTTGCCTGTGCAGAGGGTTTATTAAGAGTTGAAGAAGCTAGATTTAGTGTAGAAAGCCTGCAAGACAGCATTTGCGTAGTTATTCCGTATAATTCCATAGACCAAGGTATGAAGAAAACTAATCAAATGAAGGTTATATTCACTAATTATATTCAGAAGATTCTTGTTGGTATGCTAAATCGAGAACAGGCGTTACTTATGAAAGATGCACTGGAAAGGTACATGGAGTTTAAAAGAGAGTATTCTTCTTTAGAAAGTAGAATAAATCAATCATATATTGCTTCTTATATTGGAATTAGAGCAAGCTCACTTAGTAGAATTAAGAGAAGTATGAAAATAGAATAAACGTTTTTAGGAAACATCAAATAAAAGTATTTGGTGTTTTTTTATTGCAATTTACATATGTCAATTACAACAGGCTATTATCGCATTATGATAACTGGTGTAATCACTGATTTAGGAGGATTTATTTATGAAGAAAATTTCCTTGGTAACGGGTGCAAATGGTCATTTGGGTAACAACTTGGTAAGGGAATTATTAAAAAGAGGAGAAACTGTTAGAGCAAGTGTACGAGATTTAAATGACAAAGAATCATTTATAGGCCTTGATTGTGAGATCGTCTACGCCGATTTGAGGGATAAAGACTCACTTCATAAAGCACTTGATGGAGTGAATACCTTATATCAAGTAGCTGCTGTATTTAAACATTGGGCACAAGATCCTGAAAAAGAGATAATTATTCCTAATGTTGAGGCAACTCAAAATATAATGGAGGCTGCTAAAGAAGCAAATGTAAAAAAAATAGTATATGTAAGCTCCGTAGCAGCATTGTCATTGGACAAGACAAACTTAAAGGGTAAAATTGATGAAACTACATGGCTTGAAAACAGTCATGGAAATGCATACTTTGATTCAAAAGCACGAGCTGAAAGAACAGCTTGGGAGCTGGCAGAAAAATATGATTTGGATATGGTTAGCGTTCTTCCTGGTGCAATAATTGGTGGAGAGTTTTTAAAGAAAACTCCAACCATACTGGCCTTCGATAGTATTCTTTTAGGAAAGATGAAAGTTAACTATATAAGTGAAATGACGCCAATAGATGTAACTGATGTTGTGAAAGGTATGATTGCTGCAGCGGAAAAAGGTGTAAGAGGTACAAGATATATCTTAGCTAATGAAGAACCTGTAACTTCAGATGATATCATTAAAATTGCAAAAAAATTTATTCCTAGTCTTGAGATACCACAAAAATATACTAAAGAACAGTTGTTAAATTTAGCTGATAAACTTGAATCTGAAGCAAAGGAAAAGAATACTCAGCCATCACTACTTAGAAGTCAAGTAGAATTATATTATGGTGGAATAAATAGACACTATGACCTTACTACATCAAGACAGGATTTGAATTTTAATCCTAAGTTGGGTGAAGTGGCATTAGAAGAGTATTTTAAACGGTTTTTTGCTAGCCTAAGAAAAAAATCCTTATAGGGGTAGCATCCCATGCCTATCAAGCTATCTCACCTCTTTCCATGTATTATCATTTTATCATTTGATCGTAATAAGGATGTATACCTTATTTCATCTCTAGTTACTATAATGTGCGTTATCGGTAGTTATGATTCCCTTGTTCAAATATGTATTTTCTGGTAACATCAGGATCGTTAAGAATACTTATTTAGGACTCATATAAACTATTAAATAAGCGAGGCATAACACATTGAGAAAACATTTTAGTAAAATTTCATTTACTTTTTTAATTTTGACTTTTGGCTTTTATTTCATGGTTCCTACAAATAATAATTACTCATCCACAACTATTAATACATGGTTATTGATTGGATTAGCTTTGACATTGATTTTTGCATTTTTAAGTCCTAAAAATGCATGGAAAAAGATTGTACTAACCGTTGTTACAATAGCAATTGTACTATTTTTATTTATTGCTATTGCGTTTGGAATATCAGGTCTATAAAAATGCAGTTGTAATTTACATAATCACAGTTATAAGTAGTAAATAGAAGGAGCATTGGTTATAGGCCAGTGCTTCTTTTATTTATAATCAAAAACTTTCTACTTTTTTCCTTTAACTGTATACATTTATTGTTACTTATTCGTTGTATAAGTATAGGGAGGATAAATGATGAAAAAAGAAGACATACTGGCCTCCTACCTTATCGATTTAGGAGAGGAAGTACTCAAACTGTTACTAACGAAGGGAGCAACAAAGGAAGATGCGGAAGACATCATTCAGAATACATTTTATAAGGTATATACATTATTAGGTGATCTAAGAGAGAACACCATACGTCGGTGGTTTTTTAGAGTCGCACTTAATGAATACATAGACTTCAAAAGAAAAAAGGAGCAGCAGAATATCTATTTAACAGAGAAGGTTTATTCTAAACTGCAATATACAGACTGCGAATTGGATGCCATTTTAAACAGGAATGAGATATTCTACCTGTTAAAGGACGTCAAAAAAGAGTACAAAGAAGTGTTCTTTTTAAAGTATTACTA
>ENA-ORXC01001298-ORXC01001298.1-marine-metagenome-genome-assembly--contig:-NODE-1298-length-14919-cov-5.821385_pt1 | contig 14919 bp, 18 predicted proteins | sample MGYA00237865_ERZ511478 | MGnify/ENA metagenome assembly ERZ511478 | reverse complement strand
GGGGCGGGTCAATCCAGATGGAGGAGTGTCATGCATTGGAGGGAATTATCTGCATCGTAGGTATTTGGCAGCGCGGGGCCGGGCCAACTAGTGGCCCCGGTTCCCGCGCAGCGGTTTCCGCCCTTTCAGGACGAAGGGCGACGACGGTGGGAGGCACCGTCGTCGCCGGCAAGAAAACCGTGTCTTCATGTCTTGGCGTTCGATCGGCCCGACTTCCTGGACCTCGAGTCCCATAAAGGGTGTCGCGCGAGCGGCCGAGACGGCCGTTACTTCCCTCCTCTCCGAGGTCATCGCGATCTATTGTACTACACGGTGGGGTGCCCGAGTGGCCTTGCTAGATACGCAGCAGCGCCACTCGGACGCTTTCGGTGGCCGCGTCTATAAGAACATGGTCGCTTATGACCGGGATAGCTTCCCTCGTCCCATCGCACGGCGGAGTCAAGAACTTCCACCTCACGGGGGACGGGCCAGCGCCCTCGATGGGTGGCAGCTTGACTTCTTGTCTGGGCCCTCGTTGGCGTAGAAAATCCCCTTATGGCCACCGCGGTAGCGGTTGTCCAGACCCGGGGGTTTCGACCGATGGGGCGACGACCCAACGCTTTTCGACCGTCCCCGCCCAGCCAGGCCGCTCCCGTCATACGCACGGCCCCCAAACGCGCCGGCGGCAGGCGCCGCGTCGGCATTGAGGACGTCCCACACCCGAAGGTCACCGCCCTCCATCTTGAGTTTTGCTTATAGCCGGCGCCTTCTGCAAAGAAGGGGGGCGAAACAAGAGCGAAGGGCACCACGCTGACACGACTTCCGTGTACCACCGAGTGACCTACGTTTTACCTGCTAAAGAACAAGCCACGCTCCCAAATCCTCCGTGGCCATGAGGCGGCCTTCACCCCTCTTCCGGCTATGTGCGTGTGCACAAACCTCCCCATCGAGGGCAAGGTGGTAATGAGCACGGCCTCGCCTCGCGACGGACGGGTCACGACCGACTGGGGACCAAACGTAAAAGAGTGCGCACGCACAGGGCAACGCAACCTGCCCAATGGGGCTATGTAACCGGGCACAGAGAGGCGTGGGAAGACTGCCAGGTCCTCGGCGGGACAACCGCGACAGTACATGGACCGGTTGTGACGAGACCACCCGACCTACCACCCCCGGCCCCAGACCGTATCCGCTTCCAAAACCCCCTACTGCGTCGGATAGGCTCTTCCAGCAGCCAGGCCGCTGCCTTTTCCCGTCATTCTGGCCTCAAACCGCCTGTGGGTGCCCCTGGAGCGCGTGGGAACCCGCCGTTTCATTGACACTCGCCCTCGCGGCCCGCCTCGGCCCTGTCTGGCCACACATGCCCCCTCCTGTGCCGGCACCCACTTTGGGCGCAACCCACAAGAGTGTCATGGGCCTGCCCTAGCGGCCTTTGCCGACCCCTCTGACAGGCGTAACGCCTTAACAATCTTTCGCGCGCCCATCGCGGCCCACTGGTTGTAGTCCCAAGTTAACGCTAGTAGTGACGGATTGGTGGATTTGCTCTCACTCGCCGAGACAGTTCAAATATCGTCACAGGGTCATGTAGCCTACCTCCTGAATTCTTAAGATTCGGCCACCGGTAGCCCCCTTGACTGGTCTATACTCATGTGGAAGAATGAATTGACTTGTGACTTGCCGTTTGGGAGGGTACTTCCGTCTTGTATATTAGTCCTTCTTTATCTTCTCTGTTCTGGTGCTGTATTCGATCCTTATGCTCGCTCGGTCGATTGAACCCGCCACTCTATTGTCTGACTTTTAGACGCACCCTGGGCCCGGGGTTCGTCGTCGTCGGCACCCGCGGTTTCCCATCAGATGTTGTACGAAATGAGGTCCTTCTTCCCCGCCCTTTGGGCGATAGAGTTCAATTTATCGTGCGTCTGAGGTCGTTCACTCTCTATTGGTTAGATAACCAGCGTCGTTCATACCACCAGATCGTCACTCACCTGCATGATTAGCTCTGTGAAGTCGTATTCGTTTCTCTCTCCTCTGTTTCGCGCATTCTCGCCGCAAATGGTATGACACTCTACGAGATTGAGTCGGCCTTCATATCACGGAATGGGCTGCACCGCGCGCGATGGGTTCACGACCAGTGGAATTTCCCTTTGCGTGCACGTGTCTATGTCGACCAAGCACACCGCAATGGCAGGTCCGCCGACCCGAAATAGGCTTGGTCGCATTCTGGAGAATGCTACGTGACTAAATATTGGTGGGTGAGCACGAGTTACTTCGTCGTCATGAGCCACGACTGAGTTTTGGACTGGAAGATCACTCTCACCCCACCAGGGCAGTCCACGGTTGAATTTCTACGTTTCGCTTGCGACAATTGCTTCCGCACATGAACACGTAGGGTCTGACTTTGCCTTCGTCCCAAAAGAACGTGCGATGCTGATTTCGGATATTGGACAGGTGCATGACCAAGCTCCTCTCGCCTTGATCGAGTCGAGAGGCGTGTTGGCTCGTCGTGTACCACCCTACATTCCAGACTTAAATCCTATCGAGAACGTTTTCCCTGTTCGGAGCAGCTGGCTGCTACGACCTGTGACGTGTGATCAGTACGGCGCCTGGCCCTTTTACACCGTCTCCCTCACTCTGGCCTTCATCACCCTGACATGAGCCGCGGCTTCGTGAAGGCCGCCGTGCGCGACTACAAAGAATACATATGAACCCGAAGTAAGCCGGTGCGTTCACTCACGTGGGAGCCTTCATGCACGATTTTCTCATTTCTCCGCCATCATCTTGTCACAGAAGTGCGACACGCCCATCCCTGAGCTGCGCACATGGCAACGCAATTATGTCCAACCTGCTGATACCTTCCCGTAGCCAGAGTAAGTTTCTGACATGCCCACACACATCGAACGAGTAAAACGTGATCGCGGACGACTCCGGCCGCCAGTCCGCAGAAAAGGAGGTGTAGAAAGTGAGACAGTGGCGAATGCGCTGCGCGCACGCCAGATCGGCCGATGCGGCCACGCCGGCAGTGGGGCCGTTTGAGACGGTTTGTGGATTGAACGGGTGTGTCCAGGGCGAGGCGCGTGACGAGGTTGCACGGCGTGGTGGTTACAGCCGTGCACGCCATCTGCCGGCAGAGACACGGGCAGGTTGGATACCACTTTTGTGGGGTACGGCAGAGCTTTCTCGTACGTTTGAGTGCTCTTGGGGAGCGGACGACACGCGAGGTGCGCGGGGGGCGGTCGTGCTGAAATTTTGGGCGTGGCCAACACGAGTGGTGGTGACGAAAGTTACCGCAAAACATCAACACTGACGTATTTCTCGGAGACTTTGTTCGACTTGGGCTTCCTTTTGGCATTTCTGTGTTTTTCTGATACAACCACTGAACTCACCTTGAGTGGAATAGGCAATGACGAGGCGCCGTTGCTCTACTTCGGTTGGGATGTGTTGCGTGATTGCAAGTGCTGGCGGCGGGGTGGACCTGATGTCAACCTGACAGATAGTTCCGTTCTTCGTTGGCCAGCTCCGCGGCCTTCCGGTGCCTCTTTCATGTCTTTCCCGTTCAGCGTTCTTTTGTTTCTCTCGCAAGGGAGCTAAAGCTGTGTCCTTCATTCTTTTGCGCACGCGCTGATGTTATTATAAGTCTTTTTGTGCCTCGGCTGTAGCCACACACGTCTTTCCTGTCTATCGGTTTTGTTTCGCGCTCTGTTGGGGTCCGAATGGGTCTTACTCGCTCGGAAGGACTTTGTGTTTCGCTCTTCCCTCGGTTATGGATGTCTATGGTGTCTTGCAGTTGGGGGCGTAGGCATTGAAGGCCTACGCCCCGTCTTTTACAGGACATGGGTTCCTGTGTCGCGTTATCAGGTCTAGTGGTAAGGGATTCTGCAGGATGCGACTCTGGTGTGGCCACATCGAAGAAGATACAGGATGAGTGAAGGCCACAAGAATGAATCTCATGCATCTCTCAAAGAAGAGGATGTCAGCAGAGACTGAAAGCAGTAGTGCTGGGTGCCGGGAGGGGGGGGCTCGGGTGGGGTGGACGGCTGGCGGGGAGTGTGGGGTTGGCTGCGTATACGTACAGCTGAGTTCTCGGAGGTAAGAACAAAAAAAGTTGGAGGGGTTCAACAAAACTGACGCGAAGCTGTCAGCGTCCAAATCGGGACTGAGGGGGCAAAGCGAAGAATGCCAGAGGAGAAGTCAGAGAGGACACAACGGGGCGACAACGAGAGGGAACTGGAACCCCACACAGGAAGTCGGGATGGGGGCTCGGGGAAAGATTCATCGACATGTGGGAACGAGCGTGGGAGAAGCTTGGGAAGTGCGTCTGATAGAATGCCAGACGTGCCGATGATGGGAATCGAAGAGGGGGGAGAAGTCAATTCACCAGAAATGGAGGATGATCAACCCAAGTCAATATGCCGAAGCTCTCGATTTTGGGGCAGGGGGGGGGATGGGGGGAGGGCCAGCTCGATCGCCGAAAGTGCCGACGATGGGAAGCGAAGAGGGTGGGCGAGCCATTCCTTCGGGAAGGGAGGCGAATCCACCCAAGTAAAAGTGCCCACGGAGTAAGCTTAGGGAGGGGCGGGGGGCATCGGCACTGCCACACTAGCAAATGATGGTAATGCGAGGCGCGCCTTTCTGTGAAACAGCATCATCAGGCACCTGTGCCCACCGGTCAACTGGGCGAGTTGATCGGTAACCCAACGGGCTCGGGCTGAAAGACACAGCCGACCAGAGCTGGACACCGCCTGGACAGATGATAACCCGCTCGACGCAAGCCTTGCAGGCCATCCAATCGACACTGGAACGGCCTCTCTCGAGCACTCATTCATATTACAGTCGTTCCACAACAAACCTAGCACTCCGGCGGGATCAAAAGTGCCCCCGACATCTCACATGTGCCTCTTTTTCGATGTAGCGCTCTTCATTTTGGAAAGGCGCTCTCAAATATCTCTTAAACGTGACCAATCCACGATTTCAGGAGACGCCAAGCGGTCCCGGGGGGACTTCTCGTGAGAGACTTGAGATGTCTGAAACACATTTCGGGGACAGCCGACGCCGCGCCCGACTTCGGCGTTAGTGGCAGGTCCATTGCAGACATGGCTCCAGAATGTCGCCCGCGTTCAAACGTGGTGGGCACTATCGCGCAGGCCGGAGATTGGCTGCCACGATAGTTCGCACGGTTCTGGGACCTTATTAGCGTGAAGGTGTACCAGGCACTGCCCACATTGTCAGTGATCTGATAGACCAATGAGAGAGCATTAGAGTGTCTCTATTGAGAAATGGCCCTTCAATAGGTACAGTCATTGCGCATTTATATGGGTCCCGCTTATGAGGTACCCTGATTTATAACTGAGCGCAACTCGATCGCTCCAGTGCGGGGCCCGTCGCACTTGATAGCACTTGATGTGATCTTCCACAGCTGATCTGCGAAAGAGTAATCTGTGGCCTCATGTCCGTCAGATTCTGCCTGTCTACCCCCCAGAAACACCTCATGAAGAACGATATTTAAGGCTGGAAACGTCTTTCGGTGTCTCATGGTACCAGTTATGACCCAACTACACGATCGAGCGCCATGAGCGCCTCGGGTCGTTGCCGTTTCGGAACAGATTGCCCAATCAACTGGAAAATATGACGTGGGCTACACAGAGCTCCACCCTGCGTTATAAGCGCACAATGACTGTACCCCACTTTTCACCGGCTCACGGACAGCGTGGAGGCAGGTCACGACTCAACCGGTTCGTGCCGTCGGAATCCTTCTCCTTTTTCGGGAATGGACTCATCAGACTCGGGCTGCTCAGACATATGAGGCAGCACATGACAGCAGTGAGCCCTCTATCACTCTTTATGGCTCTCCACATCGTGGTGTCGGGCCCATCGGCCATTATAGCTGGTCTCCCACTGGGGAGCGTGCCAGGGGTCACATGTCCCGTTCGAGTTTCAGGGCGCGGAGGCGGGCCCGCCGGCGAATTTGGATGACGGCCTAGTGCGAGGTCGACAGAGACCAACACATCTCCTCGTGCGCGCTATTTTGGGGCGATGGCAAGTCCATGCGAAATGATCGCGGCCGGCGGGCCCGCCTCCGCGCTCTGAAGTTCAAACGGGACATGTGACCCCTGGCACGCTTCCCAGTGAGAGGCCAGCCATAATGGCCGATCGGCCCGGCTCCACGATATGGGAAACCAGACAGAGTGATGCAGGGCTCATTGCTGTCATGTGCTCCCTCGTGTGTCTGAGCACCAGATTTCTTTGACCACAAAATCGGCATTGAGATTTGTTCGTTCACACATCACTGGTTCTCAGCCACGTTTACGCGAAACGAGGAACATATGGGTGGTACTTTTGATCTCGGCTGAAAGCTAGATTGTTCATGGAACGACTGTAACTGTTCGCTTCCCAAGAGACAATGGAGAGTGGATCTCTGTCCTGTTTCGACATCTGTATCAGCAGTGTTGAAGCAGTTTGTGATGGTTGTTTGTCGTGAATCTGACTAGTTCTTGGACTACTTTAACCAGATTTTATAGCTAGCTGGCGCATGGCGGCAGGGGTGCCCGGTACCGCTGCCGGTCGGCACCGGTGCTGCCCTCCGTTGCACGCGTCGCCGACACGGCCGCCACACGGGGCCGCTACCACGACATCAATCCACCAGGACAGGAAAGCAATCAATAACAAAGCTGCCTCTACGATGCATACAGTGGAGGGAGCGCCAGAACCAGACAGGCAAGCCCCAGGCAGAAAGAATGATACATGAAAGACAGCAGACGTCGAAAGACGGCACCCTGAAGTAGTGGAGCCGTGCGCATCGGGAAGCAGTCGACGCAGAATCACGGAAAGGAGACAGTCATATGTGAAGGGCAGCAGCCATCCGGACACAGAGAACAAACTCCTCAAGCTCCTCTTCCCCATTGTCCTTGTCTACAGGGTCCCATGGGGCTGGCGGAGCCCCGTCCGCATCGACTCTGTCACTCGACCCGTGGTCATCGACCCTCAGAGCGGCGCCATTCTCCGCGTCGTCGTGATCCTGCTGCTATCGGTACGTGCGCGCCTGCTCAATCTTCCTCTTCGTTTCCTCCAGGTCGGACTGGTGAATCCCAGAGTGGTGCAGCGCTCCGCCTGTGCCCCATCGTACTGCGTGTGCGGCTGAGCTCACGCAGCGCAGTTCGTGGTTGGTACCAGTCCACAAAGACTCCGACTCATACCTGAACGTTTCGGAAAACGGCATCGACGTTGGCCACTCTTGCCGTAAACGAATAATGGTCCACAATATTGCGCAACCGGAGATACACCTGAGCACCAGAACTGCATCAAGCAACGAAAACGAAGAGGAGCAGCGCCCATCGATTTGCTCGTAAGTCTTAGCTTGCAAAGCAGGAAGACACCACAGACTTACTCCCCGTGCCATTCCTGCCGTCCTCGGACCGATGCACCCGCTGGCCCTGGGCCGGAAGATCCTTCACATGGCTGCCAAGAAGTATGAGCACACCGATGCGCGCAATACAGGCATTGGAGATGATCTCTTTCGACGCCCATTGCCAGCACGTGACAGGGCGGCAGAGGTACTCGAACAACGCCACCTTGATGTCGGCAACAGCCGCGGCCTTCTTTCCCTTGCGGACCTTGAGCCATATTCGCTTGTTTTTGAGCTCCACAGCTTCCGTAATGGTAGTGTTCCGTTCGGTCTTGTCGTTCATGACCCCCGCCGACATCCAGTACAGGGCGATGTTGTCAGGGTTTCCACTCACGGGCGTCTTCGAGCTCAAAACGACGCCGGAAAAACGGAACTGCACCTCTTTCTGTGAAGGGAATGGGTTTCAAATGGGAGCATCCAGCATCATCTACAGGAGAAAGAAAGCAGGATAGTGAGGATACACCACTGGGTCTGCACATAGGATTCCATGCACCTCTCACGCAAGTGGGATGTCTTCCAACCCTGCCACACCGAAGATATCCCCACCGGCAAGGCCGGTAGAGGTTGAAATGCCCAGAACGCAAGAAGATAGACCGCGATAGATGCTCGTACTGCGCTTCATAGGCCCACCGACACTGGAGCACCCGAGGCAGGACAACCTTGGCTGCGGGCCCCGTGGTCGGTGAAGACCCCGCCGATGACCCGAAGTTGCGGGTCTTCAATTAGTTCTGTACTGCGGCAAGCCGCGCTGCGAACACCGTGTTCGAGAAGAACGCGTCTCTTTGCGCTTGGATGCACTCTTCAGCCTTCTTCACCGCCACCGCGCTGTTATGTTGGGCTGCCGCGGTGTTGTTCCGCATATTCTCCCCGTCCGCACTCATCAGCTTCAGGTCGAGCAAGATAGAGTAGAGCAGGCGCTCGCTCACGGGGTGCACCCCGTCGGCCTCTGTCTCCATCATGCGAGTGAGCTGGGCAGTATCCGCACCCACCACAGAGGACGGCCGTGGGTCGCTGACTGCCACTGCCCCGATGCGAAGACAGCGACATCGACCATGGACGCACCCGGACAACTACGGTGAGCGTGACTGGCTGGGCGCCATCTCAACTGCAACATCGTCAGCACCAACGACCGCAGCAGCAGCGCCGACATGGCTGAAGCGGCCACCACCGCCCATACCGGCCCGAACGCCGCCCCGGAGGACACCTCGGTCACTCCCCCTTCCGCCAGCGCGTCCACCTCCCCGACCAATGGCCAATGCACCCACTTGACCTCGGGTTCTACCGGCGTCAGAATTGGACCCATCATCCACTTTTCCCAAAGACTCACTCGGCGCTAAAGCGCCACTGGCCGCCGCCTCTTTGAGGCGAGAGGGACCTTGTCGCGACGTCGGAGTGGCCGCCACCCGGAAATCATCACAACCCGTCTGAAGGCGGCGTCTGTTAAAACGAAGATGGGATAGGGGATGGGAGAACCGGGTGAATTGGTTGAGTGGCTTGGGATCGTGCGTATGTGTGAGCGAGCTTTGTTGGCTGTCTCTTTCAAGCTCGCCTCTCTCCATCAAAAGCACTCCTCGAGTAGTCCAAGGTGGAGCACTCATGCCCTTCACACGCACACGCCCGCCCACAATTTACATCAAAACGCTCACCAGATCAAAGCATCCAGGATGGAAGAAAAGCGCACACAAATCAAAGCATCAAAAGCAAAAGAACAGCACGTGTGAAATCGCTAATATTCACTCAAAATCGGACGAGTCCAAATGTCAAACGCACCAACGGTTACCAAACCGCAAGAACGTCGCATGGTTGGCCAAGTTGTTAGCTCGTATGGCCGCCACTCTCATTAGGCGTGACAATCGGGTCGCGTCCGGGAGTCGGAGGTTCGAACGCCAGCGATCACCTGGTTTCTTGATTTTGCTTTATCAGGAGCAACGGCTTACAGTGGCGACGAGCACGACTTTCCAACAGCGGCGGTATGCGCTGCCACTGGCCGCCAGGGCAGCCGCTGCCGACGCGAATTCGTCGATTTTCCTTCCCACAAGGAGCGTGGCGGCCGAGCGTGACTGGACCAACGGCGGCGAAACATGACCTGACGACTGCCTGGTGGGGGAGTCCCGGAGCCCCATGCAGGAGCCGGCGACAGCACGACACCGTCGAGGCTGGGGTACTCCAAATCGAAAGAGACGTCTGGCGCAGCTACGGACCGCTGATGACCGTCGAGTGGCATGCCAGGATGAACAGGGGTGGGGGCAGAAAACGTGGACGACGGCAGTTGGGACGCCATAGTGTATGTTCGGGTGCCAGCGGTTCAAAGGAAGCACGTCCCGCTCACTGACTGACACCGCCGTCCATCTGCCGGATCTCTATTCTCTAGGGACCAGCAGCCGTACTGGTTCCTGCCGCAGCTGGTTGGTGGGTCGAGCCAGGCAGAGGCTGCAGTGAAAGAGGCTTAGAAAATTTGTTGGCGCCGAGGTTGTGTGGAGCGCTGCACCACAGAGCCGAGGGCGGAGCCAGGAGGAGGGTGCGCATGGGCAAAAGGCTGGAGCTGAGATGCGGCGGGAGAGAGGACCGGAAGTCCAGGAAGAATAAATTCACCGTCATAGGATAGCAGTGAGCCATCCATTGCGGTACAGACGCACACACACAGCGCGCAAAAGGTGGGGGAGGGGGTAGGCCACACGAAGAAGGTCAACACTCGCCTGGTAGCAGTCAGAGGCTCTCTTGATGTAGAATCGCAGCTGGGCTCCAGGACTGGCCACAATCTCCATCAAGAAAGTGGAGTACCAGGCCCTGTCACAGGTATCGTTGTCAGCTTCGAGTACGGTATGAAAAATCAACTGTCAGATCGAGTATGGGTGCCTCGACGCTTCTTTACGACGGGTGTGAATATTAGATGAGCTTGGTCAAAGCGGGGAAGAATCAATCCCGAGCTAAGACGACATGCGTGCAGTTGATCTCGTCGCTCGAGCGTTGGGGGTTGGGCGGATCATCTGCCCAACTCTGGAATTCAAAAGTGGCGATCTCGCCCGACAAGTTCCTACCGGTTGCATCACGTGAGGTGACCCGTTTGCCACGTCGTCAACCACTTACATGTGAGTTGGTACCGGAACCTGGCGCTCCGCGGAGGAGCATTTTGTTGCAGTGCCCTCACGAGGCCCGTTCCAGATTTGATTCTTAATGTATCTGTCAAGTCGCACGTGAGATCGGTTAAACGCCGAAAGTGCGGCTGAACGGCGAGCGCTGTGCGTGCTAAGTTCTTAGTGAGTCGGAATTGACTGATACCGGCGGCTACCTACTCATCAAGGCCTTTGGGTATGGGTGATGGGCTCAACAATTCCCTTGTGTGTTGGTGTCCTGTCACTCTAACTTGACGAAGCACCTACTCACATTGCATCTATGGCAGGGCCTGGGGAATACGATCCTGCGCTACACCCTTCTGACGGTCACCACCCATTTGGCGCACCTGCAGGCATTGACTGCGTCGTACTTTCTACGTGGCCACATTCAACCGACCGCTATGGCCGACAGTGAAGAAAGCATTGACCATCCCATTCGCTGCTACTGACGCCGCCCGCAGCTCGCCTGCATCCGAGGAATCGTCCAAGGCATGTCTCGGCTACGGGGCCTGCCATCCATCCCCCCTGATGGGCGGACATCACAGAAGTGCCGCCGCTCAAATGCATCCCTCTCCACCAGACTCTCAAAGGACCACGAGGCACAACCTGCGGCTCCCGATGGGGCACCTCTTGTTGTCGCCTCTCGCGCTGTGTGACGCTCGCCTCGAAGCGCAGAAAGATCCAGGTAGACCAGGGAGAAAACACGGGCACGCGCCGATGGTCGGGACAGCAGCGGAATGTACTTCACAGAGACGATGGCATGGGCGCGGGGGTGTGGCAGGCGTGCTTGGTCGAAAACGCCGGACGGTGGGGTGCGTGAGGCCGATACGATTTCCGGCCCGGAACTTCCAGGGGACGTGGCTCTTGGGGCCGCGTGTTTGGGGCGCGACAGGGCGGAGTCGGCGACGGGCTTGTGGGACAATACCCTGAGGGCACGGCACAACAGCAGAAGGGTACCCTCTGCTTGCGGCTCATTCGAAAAGGTTGTCAGCCAGAACTGATACGGTGTCACGGGATTGGTGGAGCTCATGCTCGCCTAATTGGAATGGTGATATTGAAAAGTCTGTCGCATTTCCTGCTCGGGAGCTGCTGAGTTGTCGGGCTCATCCCCACACGATACTTCCTCGCAGCTCCACCCCCGTCAGCTCTTCATGAGCCCGATGTCGGCACGTTAACGCCCGAAGGAGCCCACCGGTGGTCGCCAAGCAGCAGCAGTCGCAGGGTGTCGTGGCATCTCAGTAGCCGTCCCTCCCCCGCATCTCGCGGGGAGAGGACTTCTCAGCGTCGCGCCGTCAATGGCCGGCTATCCGTCGAGGTCGGCGAGGTTGGTCACTTTTCCTTTTAGGGTGGGTGTCCTGCCTCGTCCAGTTCCTACTGGAGGCGTTTGAAACTCTTGTCAAGTTACAGGGACAGTACGGGAAAGCCCTTAGAATCAAGGAAAACCGGGCGGTATGGGCGGGGAAGGGCTCCGTTGATTTTGTGCGGGTTCGTGCTCATGCGGCTTGCAAAGGGCAGGAGGTTTTTTTCAGTTTGCGGCGATGGACAATGGTCCAAGCTGAAGCTAGTGGGAGCACTTCATCTAACGCGAGACCGTAAAACTACTCCAAATCAAACGCGAGACTCTGACCTGGAATGAAGGGTCGACACGTCGACTTCGTGAGAGCAGACCACGCGCGTTTCTATTTGCGGCCCCACCAGCGCAGTGCGCCCCGTAGCTGCCTCCACTACCAGATTTTCATTCGAAAAGGCACGTACAAATGTTCCTCGACCCCTCAAAAGGACCTCTGTGGACCGACTCCGTCGTAAACGACTCGTGAAAGCCCGGTGTCCATCCAAATGTCACCAACTTTAGAGACGCATCAGAAACGTCATTGGAAGCGCCGCCCATTGTGTATTGCTCCATCTTGTCCGTAGTCGGCTTCCAACGTATGCATACGCTCAACCAGTGCAGGCGACTTTAAATTCACTGCCAACGAGATGGTTATGAGGTTGCTGCGCGCCAAAAGTGATGTACTCTTCTCGTTTTGTGCTCATCAAATCGTTCACGACGGATCGCGGTGCTGCACGAGTGCCTGGTTTTTAAACTTAGCTTCCTGTCTGTGCAACAGAACGATATTTAATACCAGCCATCGGAGCGACATCTGTCGATACATGAGTAGCGATAAGAAGCGGTTGAGGTAGTGTGTATGCTCATTCTGTCATGTTCTCCGATGCGTGCCAAAAAACAGTACCTTACTCGTGGGAAAAGCAGCTTCCCGAGGCGGTGGCGTCGACGGTGGAGGCCGCCGCAGGCTGCTGCGGCGGTACGTGGGCGCACTCGTTCCGATGTCGCTTATTCTTCATCGTATTCATCCGATGAGTCCGCGTCGGTCACCATGGTGACCAAATTTGCTATGTCGACGATGGCATCCTCCTCTTCCTCAGCTGACAACCACGCCCATACGCCCTCCCGCGCGTCCGAAGCATTTTCACGTTCGATAACTTCCTGCGTGGACTGCATCAGCACATTCATCTGATCGCGTCACTCTAGACGCTTGCAAAACCCTGCTGGCACTCACCAAAATTTTGAATCCAGGGATGCAGACGTGCAAACAGAAAGTATGGTGGACTGTGACAAGCGGTGGATTAAAATCGTCGCCATGATCTTTTCCCACTTTTCTGCGATCAAATTATCTATGTCTGCAGGTGGGGGCTGCCGTGTGCAGCCACACCACAGCCGTGATCAGGATGTGGTGTCTGGTCCAGGGAGGGGGGAAGGGCGACGAGTCGGCCCTCCTGCGCAGAGCCGTCAGCCGGGTCATCAGGGGCCTCGAGCGTCGCCGACCGCCGACCACCGTACACTGGCAGAGCGTCTACGGGCGGAGGCTGCCAAAGGCGCTGATTCTCGCGGAAAAAACCGAGCGCCGAGCGCAGTTCAGGTGCAGAAGGCGCTGTCGCGGGAGCTGTCGACGGCAACGGCGCGGGGGGGGGCTCGCGTGTTTGTGGCGGGGGTGTTGGCGGTGACGGCAGGGACAGCTGATCCTCGAGAAATAGAGTAGCAGGAAATCACCGTACCAGGATAGCCAATTAAAGACGCTTATAGCCCCGCTTCATTTTCGCGAGTACGCTAGCGTCCATTGGATGGTTAAGCACCATTGTTCTGAACGGCAGAAAGAATGTCTCGACGTCTTCGGCGCTCAGTGCAGCAACATAGGTAGACTATTTTTCCTTCATAAGCGCTCGCTTTGCGCCCCGACGCCGCTAGCGTACGGCTGGCAAGGAGGCGGTCTCCTACTGTCGGGTGTAAAAGGAAGTTTCCATCCACGCCTCTTTTTGTGCAAAGTACGACAGTGGGCAGGCGACTCCCTCCCCGCGGAAGCAAATTGGGCTGTTGGCCGTCTCGATCATGGCAACAGTCAGCTCGTGGGACCCCGTCGCGTTGATTCAGAGCAAGAGCGTCACACGATCAATAATGAGCATCGCTTTGGTGCCGCGCGCGCTCCTCAGGTCAAGACGCCGGCCGTTGGACCGGGAGCGCCGACACTTTCAAAGAAAAGCGGTAGGTCCATGTCATAGGTCCTTTCGGGGGGGTAGGCTTCTTGCCGCAGCCAGATTCTCTACACCTCCGCTGCGGCCGACGCCAAGTTGGCATCTCCAGCCCGCCCGTGTATGGAAATGTTGAGCGTGTCGTGCCGCCTCGAAATACCTAGCACGTAGCCGTGACTGGCCGTGAATCAGACAATGGAGGTCTGAGCGGAAGTCATAGAGGCCGCTTCCTGAAGAAGAGCCGATGTGACAGGGATGCGAGGACTAACGAGCGATGAAGTACCGAAGCACCAATTGTAGAGTAATGCACCCAGCTATGGCCATTTCCCTCCACTACAATTAGTCCGTGCCAAATGTCGTGGATCGTTGCAACAAGCGTCATACTGTACGGCGGATTGCATAATCCTCCGTCCAGTATTCTTTGTGAAAGGGACAGGCACCTGCAGCAAAACCACGTCACACGAAATGTCTGCACCTCTAAAGCGCACGATCTGCTCCCTAACACCGATAGAGATCACCTGAAGAGGCTTGCGCCGGCAACGCCCGGCGACCATCACGGCTCGATGTGTTTCGTTGGCAATATCGACACTGCAAGCACGACTCGGTGACGCCTCCCCCGTCCCGCTCCCCCCCTCAGACATCCCTTGACAGGTTGCCGCCGTCTCTCTTTCCGCTTCCCGAGCAGCATGGGGCCACTCGTGCGTCAAGTTAGGTACGGCCCTCTCACACGCAGCGTCAACCGTAGTAGAAACAATGTTTACAGACGTAGCCTAAAGTTTGGAGGATATGAGACCGCCGTCCGCGAGGCGAACAGGGATCGGTGGGTGAGTGGGTGGGTCGGTGAGGAATGGGGGGAGAAGAAGGGCGGCGGGGGGGGGGGCTATCATCGTGAGGGGGGCGGCAGGG